>RRZU012326977.1_pt1 | contig 11354 bp, 11 predicted proteins | sample 2165561 | NCBI WGS metagenome assembly RRZU01 (sample SAMN10456909, study PRJNA506462) | wastewater metagenome | isolation source: wastewater sludge | place: USA: Moscow, Idaho | reverse complement strand
TTTCAATAGTTGCTTTAAAAGGATATAAATTTACACATACTAAATCAATACCTTCAACACCAAGTTCTTTCGCTTGATCTAAGTGAGATTGTTTATCTCGTCTGTGTAAAATCCCACCATGAATATATGGGTTTAAAGTTTTAACTCTACCTTCAAAACACTCAGGAAATTTTGTAACTTCATTTGCTTCAATTACTGCAATTCCTGCATCTTTAAGTTTATTATATGTTCCACCCGTTGAGATGATTTCATAACCTAATGCTACTAACTCTTTGGCAAAGTTTTCAACACCACTTTTATCACTAACGCTAATTAATGCTCTCATATATGCATACCCTTTGATAATATATTTAATCACTGTGAAGCAATTTCTTTTATTTTAATAAGTGGGATTATATAAAAGTATTAGTTAGGGATAGCTTTCATAATAAAATAGTCTATTGATATACATCAATCATATGACCTATTGTTATATGATAAAATGCCCAAATAATAAGGTAGGTGTATATGAAAAATTTATTACTAATTGCATATTTAGATTTAAAAGAATCCATAAGAGCTAAGTGGTTTTTGGTTTATTCTTTGGTTTTTGGAGGAATGATAGCACTATTTTTTATAGCAGGAGTTACTCAGTCTCAGGTTATGGGATTTTCTGGATTAAGCAGATTGTTACTTATGTATATTCAAATTACAATAGTTATTTTACCAATATTTATTTTAGTAACAACTGTTCGTTCAATTTCTGGAGATAGAGATAATCATATTTTAGAATATATGCTGTCTTTTCCTATTTCATTAAAACAATATTATTGGGGAAAAATACTAGGTAGATTTATAACCGTATTTTTGCCAGTATTTTTTGCAATGATTTTAGCAGTTATTTATGGTGTAATTATTGGAGCATCTGTTCCTTGGGATATTTTATTTTTATATTCTGGACTATTATTTGCTCTCTCATCTGCATTTTTAGGAATTGCATTTTTTATCTCTTCATTTGTAAAATCAAGTGAAGTGGCCCTTGGAATATCATTTTTTGTATGGATTTTTCTATTGGCATTTATAGATATTGCATTAATATCTTTAATGATGCAAAATAGATATGAAGAATCAATGATTATTGCAATTGCGCTTATAAATCCTATGGAGATATTTAGAGTTGCTGCAATTTCATTATTTGATCCAGAATTAACCGTTATGGGACCTGTTGCATTTTATATTTTAGATACATTCAATCAATGGGCATTTGTATTGTTTTCAATTTTATATCCAGTTTTATTAGGACTTGTATTTGCAGTATTTGGATATAGAATATTCTCAAAAAAAGATTTAGTATAAGGAATAATTATGAAAAAAAGTTTAGTAAGCGTTTTATTTTTAGTTTTTGGTTTATTTATAATTTCAGCTTTTGCTGATGATATTAAATATGATATGAATTTTACAAAAGAAACTTCTTGTGAAATAAGAAAAGTGAAAATATATGAAAATCCAGCATGGGCTAGTAAAATTGATTTTACAAATGGTAAAAGTGTATTTTTCAGTTCACCAAAATCAATGTTTGAATTTTATTACAATATACAAAGATGGGAAGCTTTTGATGCAAAAGAATTAGCAGATTTTAAAAATATACTTGTAACAGATTATAATACTTTAAAAATAATTGATGCAAGAAAATCGTTTTTTGTATATGGTTCGCACAATATCTCTCCTGCTGGTGATGATTTAGTGGCATTTGATTCAAAAGAAGAAGCGCAAAAATTTCTTGAAAAAAATAATGGAAAAAGAATTTTAAGTTTTACCGAAGTAAAAAATTCATTAATTAGATTATTAAATGGAAGAATTTAATAATAGAAAATTTTATAATAGAATTAACAAATAATTAACAAAATCTTGATATGTATCATTTTTCTAAACTTTCCTTAGTGTTAGAATGTTATTGATATTTAATAACTTAAGTATTAAAAAATCTAATACATTAAGGAAAGGAATTTAAATGAAACCTGTACTTGGTAAAATCTCATCTTTACTTTTAGGAACAACGCTTGTTACATCAGCTCTGGCTGCTACTGATGGAGAACTAGCAAAAGTAATGAAAGATAGAGGCTTATCTGAAATCGATGTAGTTCGTGCTGCGAAAACGTACAATCCTACTGGGGTTAAAGATAAATATGTAGTTTTCTCATCGGGTGGACAAAGTGGACAAATGCTTGTTTATGGCGTTCCATCTATGAGACTTTTAAAATATATTGCTGTATTTACACCTGAACCTTGGCAAGGATATGGATATGATAAGGATTCACTTGAAATTCTAAGACAAGGAAATATAAGAGGAAGAGAGATAAATTGGGGAGATACTCATCACCCTGCACTTTCTGAAACTGATGGAAAATATGATGGTAAATGGTTAGTTATAAATGATAAAGCAAATCCTAGAATTGCAGTTATTGACTTAGAAGACTTTGAAACAAAACAAATTGTTCCAAACCCAGTATTTAAATCTGAACATGGAGGGGCATTCTTTACTCCAAATTCTGAGCATATTTTAGAAGCTGCTCAATATGCAGCACCTTTTGATAATGAATATCATCCTATAGAAGACTATAAAGAAACTTATAGAGGTGGGGTTACTGTTTGGAAATTTGATTCTAAAATAGGAAGAATTATTCCAAAAGATTCATTTACTCTTGAAATGCCTCCATATATGCAAGATTTATCAGATTCTGGTAAAGGTATATCTGATGGTTGGGGATTTACAAACTCATTTAATACAGAAATGTATACAGGTGGAATTGAAGTGGGAATGCCACCAAATGAAGCTGGTATGAGTAGAAATGATACTGACTTTCTACATGTATATAACTGGAAAAAATTATATGAATTATCAAAAGATCCTAAAAATGTAAAAATTATAAATGATCATAAAGTAATACCTATTGAAATTGCAGTTAAAAATGATGCACTATTTTTAATTCCTGAACCAAAATCACCTCATGGTGTAGATGTTGATCCAACAGGACAATATTTAGTTGTTTGTGGAAAATTAGATACGCATGCTTCAGTTTATGATTTTAAAAAAATCCAAAAACTAATTAGTAATAAAGAATATGCAGGGAAAGATCCTTTTGGTATTCCAATTTTGGATATGAAAAAATCTTTACATGGACAATTAGAATTAGGACTTGGGCCACTTCATAATCAATATTCACCTGTTGATGGAGAAATTTATACTTCATTATATGTTGATTCACAAGTTGTAAAATGGAACTTTAAAGAATTAAAAGTTCTTGATAAAGAAAATGTTCACTATAACATTGGTCACTTAGCTGGAATGGAAGGGAAATCTGCAGATCCACAAGGTGAGTATATTATTGCACTTAACAAATTATCAATAGATAGATTCCAAAATGTTGGTCCTTTACATCCACAAAATCATCAGTTAATTGATATTTCTGGGAAAACAATGGATTTATTAGTTGATATGCCTTTACCTTTAGGTGAACCACATCAAGCTGTTGCAATTAGAGCAGAAAAACTACATCCTCATGTTAGATATGAGATGGGTACAAATACTAAAACAGGTGAACAACATATTGGAAAAACTCTTGCAGGACAAGAAAGAATTGAGAGAAATGGTAACCATGTAACTGTATATGCTACATTAGTTAGATCTCATATTAATCCTGAAAGAATTACTGTAAATAAAGGTGATAAAGTAACTATTCACATGACTAATCTTGAAAGAGCACAAGATGAAACACATGGATTTACTGTTGACAACTTTGACGTACACGCATCATTAGAACCAGGAGAAACTTCAACAATTGAATTTAATGCAGATATTGAAGGTGTGTTTCCATACTATTGTACAGAATTTTGTTCAGCACTTCACTTAGAAATGATGGGTTATTTAATGGTTAAAGACCCAAATAAAAAATATGAAAGTGCTCAAAAAATCAAAATGCAAACAATGACACCTGAGCAGTTAAAAGCTGAATATGATAAAACAGTAGCAGTTAATGCAGCAACTGATTCAGTTATTCAAAGTGTTGTTAAATTCTTAAAAGATAATAAATTTGGTGATCATAAAGTTGTAGCTGATTTAGTTACAGATGCACTTGATCAATATGGGAAAATTCCTGAACAGAAAAAATTATCTGATGAAGCTGTTAAAGCTGGAGATATGGAAAAAGCTATTTTATTTGAAAATATGATTTGGCAACTTATGGTTAAAACAGCAGACGTAGGGATCAGAGCAAAAGACACTTTAGTAAGACTAATTGCTACTAAACAATCAGATGCAGCAGCGCGTGGAGAAAAAACATTCGCAGAAGGTGGATGTAATGGTTGTCACGTTATTGGTAAAGTATCTTCAGGACCTGATTTAACAGGAGTTTTACAAAGACATGAAAATGGTGAAAAATGGGTTGCAGACTTTATTTTAGATCCAGAAAAAATGTATGGTGAACCTTATGTAAAAGGTATGATAGATTACTTTAATCTAAAAATGCCAAACCAACATATGAGTCAAGAAGAAACTAAAGATATTATTGAATATCTAAAATGGATTGATGAAAATGCAAACCTTTTCTAAAATAATTTAGAAGAGAAATAAAAAGGAAGAATATAACATTCTTCCTTTTTTTATTGATGAGTATCAACATTTAAAATTTTTATTTATGATAATCTAACATTATAATAAGTTTTGAACTATAAATTATAATTATAACTTATAATTCAAAGCTTTTAAAGAAAGGAATTTTTCTATGCATCCTAGTTTTCTAAAATCTAAAATATTTGCATTACTGGCTCTTGTGATTATGAGTGTCTCTTTTACTTTTCCAATGATTGCATTTCATGGAACATTAAATAAAATCCATGAAGGTAAAAGTGATGAAATATCATCACTTACAATTAACACATGGAATTTATACAATCAAGGTAGATACAAAAGTACAACTACTCCAAAAGAAGCACATAATGATCTTGAGAAAATGATTAAAACATCTTCTGAAATTGGTGTTGCGTCATTACCTATTTGGTCTTGCTCACTGGAAGCTCCAAACTATCCAAAAGTAGCTTTTCCAGAAGGAATTCCTGTATTCTTCCACTTTGATGGATTTAGTGGGGAAGTTCATGAAATGAATACAATTAATCACTATGTGGGAATGGATCCTATGTGGAGAGGTGGACAACTTGAGCGAGAAATTGGTATTTATGCTCTTTTAGGATTATCTTTATTTATGATTTATTTTATTTTATTTAATAAAAAAATCTTAACTTATATAATGATTATTCCAGCATCTCTTCCTTTACTATTTATAGCTGATTATTCATATTGGCTATATTGGTTTGGACATAATCTTCATGATTGGGGAGCTTTTAAAATAAAACCATTTATGCCTACTGTTTTTGGTGATGGTAAAATTGCACAATTTACAACTCATTCATATCCAACAATTGGTTTTTATATGTTACTTGCAATTGGAATTCTTAGTCTACTAGCTATTTTAGCTAGAAGTAAAGCAATAAAAGAAAGTGGATTAGAGGATTAAAAAATGTTAAGAATTATATTTACATCATTTTTCTTTTTTATTACTTTTTTAAATGCAAATTTGTTACAAGAAGCTATTAATAATGCAAAAGAAGGATCTATATTAAAACTTCCAAAAGGAGTTTATAAAGGTTCTATTGTAATAAACAAACCAATATCAATTATTGGAAAAGAAGATGGTGTAATAATTGATGGGGAACAACAAGGAACAGTTATTCAAATAACTAGTCCATTTGTAACTATCAAAAATTTAACAATAACAGGAAGTGGTGATAGACACGATACTTTAGATTCTGCAATCAAAATTACCAATTCTAATCAATCTGAAATTTCTGGAAATATTATAAAAGATTCATTATTTGGTATTGATGTTTCAATGACAAATAATTCAATAATCTCAAATAACTATATAACTTCAAAAGATTTAGATTTAGGCTTAAGAGGTGATGGCCTTAGACTTTGGTATGCAAATGATAATATTATCACAAATAATAAATTAGTTAAATCAAGAGATATGGTGGTTTGGTATTCCCATGGAAATGAAATTTCAAATAATTATGGAGAGCACAATAGATATTCATTACATTTTATGTATGCTGGAAAAAATTTTGTAAAAAATAATACTTATAAATTTAATTCTGTTGGAATATTTTTTATGTATAGCAAAGATACAATTGCAACTGGAAATACAGTTCAAAGCTCATTAGGAGCAACGGGAATGGGTATTGGGCTTAAGGATGTATCGAACTTCACACTAAAAGATAATACAATTATTTATTGTGCGCAAGGTTTATATATAGATAGATCGCCATTTGAACCAGATACTAAAAACTGGATTGAAGATAATAAAATATTATACAATTCAGAAGCTTTACATTTTCATTCCATAAGTGAAAATAATGTAATTAAATCTAATAAAATTCTGGGGAACATCGAAGATATAATAAATGATAGTAGAGGTGCTAAAACAGATTTAAATGAAATAGTAAATAATTATTGGGATAACTACGAAGGTTTTGATAAGGATGGAGATAATATTGGAGATACACCACATAAAGTTTTCCAATATGCTGATCAGTTATGGGTTTATGATCAAGATGTAAAATTTTTCTATGGTTCTCCTGTTATTGCATTATTAAATTTTCTAGCAAAATTAGCACCATTTACTCAACCAATTTTTCTTATGGCTGATGATAAACCTAAGTTAAAAATGTAAGGACTTAAAATGAAAGAATTACAAAAAGATAGAAGAGATTTTATAAAATTCTCAACATTAGGAATTTTAGGATTAACACTAGGAGCAGGAGTTGTTATTTCACCACTTGCTCTTCAAGCTCAAATGAAATTAAGACCACCAGGTGCAGTTAGTGAAAAAGAGTTCTTAGCTTTATGTATTAAATGTGGTCAATGCTTACAAGTATGCCCTTATCACTCTATAAAATTAGCAGATATGGCAAAAGGCCATGGAATTGGAACTCCTTATATTGATGCAAGAGAACGTGGTTGTTATGCTTGTAGTGCAGTTCCTTGTGTACTTGCTTGTCCAAGTGGAGCTTTAGATCATGCTTGTGAAAAACCTGAAGATATAAAAATGGGAATTGCTGTTTTAGAATTCCCAAACAAATGTATTGCAATGACAAATGAACTTGTCACAAAAGAACAAATAGCAAGAATTCATACTCATCCAAATAGTAGACAACTTGAACAAGATATCTTAGATAAGCTAGATAAGTTTGAAGGAAAACCTTGCACAATATGTGCAGATATGTGTCCAATTCCAAATGCAAGTAGTGCTATCTCAATGATACAAAGTGGAAATGGAATGAAACCTGAAATTTATGATGGATGCGTTGGTTGTGGAGCTTGTGAGGAATTATGTCCAGCTTTTGAAGCAGCTATAGTCATAAAACCTAGATTAACTTATGAAGATTATTATATTAAAGGAATTAGATCATGATAAAACAAATTATATTAAGTGCTGCATTAATTTTATTAATAAGTGGATGTGGAGACAATAAAAAAACTGAAGAGACTAAAGAAATCATAAAAGTAGAAAATACTCAAACTCCTTTAAAAATAGAAGTAGAAGAAAATTCAAATGCAAATGAAATAAAAGTTACTCCAAAAATAAAAGATGGTTCAAAAAATGAATCATATTATTATGATTATAATGTAAAAAGTGAATATGATCCAAATGCAAAACCAGCCAATGAAGATGCAGCAGTAAGAGAAAAACCAAGAACTACAATTGATGCAAACTTAAATGTAAGAAGTCCTTATCAAAAAGTTCAAATTTCATTACTTGTAAAAGGTTTGAGTAAAGAGTTTATAGTCAAATGTTCTGCTTGTCATAATGATTATGCAAATGGAATAATTGGACCTTCATTATTAGATAAAGATGCAACATTTATTTTTAATCAAATTAAAAAATTTAAAGAAGATAAAAATGCAAATGTACTAATGAGTGATTTAGTAAAACAAATGTCTGATGAAAATATACAAAAATTAGCTGACGAAATTTTTGCATTTAATAAAGAGATTAAGGAAATGAAATGAAAAATATAATTGCAATTGTTTCAACAGTATTTATAATAGGTCTGATGGTATATACTTTTTCAAATGGTAGAGCATTTCAAGGTGGGGAAGCTGGGAATATTATTGAGGATATGAAATATATCGATACTCCAAAAACAGTAGAAACAGTAGAAACAAAAGAACAAAAAAATGAAGATGAAGAAAAATTAAAAGCCTTAAGAGATAAAGCTGGGAATTCTGGAACATTTGAAGTTTCAAATGCATACAAAAGTAAATGTGCATCTTGCCATGGTGTTGATGGTTCAGGAGAACAAAATGGTAAAAAACTAATGGGTCCTAAATTAATTGGACAAGAAGAAGCAGTTTTATATAAAGATTTAGTTGATTTTAAAGCAGGTAGAAAAGAAAATCTTATTATGAAAGGTTTATTAATCAACCTTGAAGATGAAGATTTAAAAAACTTCGCAAAAGAAATAGCTGGATTTAAAGCAAAACAAGAAGCCTTAAATCAATAGTTAAAAGGAGAATAAAATGGATAAATGGAATACAAGAGCAACCATAAAAAACACAACTTTTATGTCTACTTTTTTTGATAAAACAAAAGATGGAAAAACAAAATTTTCTTATAGAATGAAAAGATGGATTGTAGTTATTTCTATTCATTTATTATTCTTTTTATCATTTCATATTGATATACAAACACTAGAAGGAACATTAAATGGTTCAAGATTTTTAGGTTTTCACTTAATTGACCCATTTACAACTATTCAAATGTTTTTAGCAACTTATCATATGCCAATTAATATGATTATAGGAACGGTAACCATATTACTTTTTTATTTATTTATTGGGGGAAGAACTTATTGTTCATGGGTTTGTCCATATGGAATTATAAGTGAAATAGGAGAAAAACTTCATAATATTTTACTTACAAAAAAAATCATAAAAGAGCGAAAATTTGATCATAGAGTAAGACATATTTTTTGGTTTATATTTTTAATTTTAGCATTTACAAGTGGTTATTTAGTTTTTGAAACATTTAATGTTGTAGGAATTTTAAGTAGATTTATAACTTATGGTTGGAGTTTAGCTGTTGTTTGGGTTCTTGCAGTATTTTTAATTGAAGTATTTTTTTCAAGACGTGCTTGGTGTACATATCTTTGTCCAATTGGAACAACTTATGGATATGTTGGAAAAGTAAGTGCTCTTAGAATTCAATGGAATGATAATTGTGACCATTGTATGGTTTGTCATGATGTTTGTTTTGAAAATCAAGTATTAGATTTAACAAAAGCAAAATATGATAAAGAAAGACAAGAAAAAGGAATCAAAACTCAATATGTAACAGGCGCTGATTGTACACTTTGTGGAAGATGTATTGATGTTTGTCATTCAGATGCATTAAAATTTGATTTTAGATTAAAAGGCTTAGTATGATTCAAGTTAAAAATTTAACAAAAAAATTCTCTTCACATATATCTTTAGATAATGTAAATATAGAATTTAATAAAAACGAATATATAGCTTTGATGGGACCAAATGGTGCTGGAAAAACTACACTTATTCGTTCTATTTTAGGATATTATCACCCAAATAGTGGGGGAGTTTTAATAAATGGACTTGATCCAATTAAACAAAGAGTAGATGTATTAGAGCATATTTCTTTTGTACCACAACTTCCACCCCCTATAAAATTAAGTTTAAATGAGTTAATGCAATATATAGAAGCTAGTTCAAACGTTGATAAAGATTTAATTATGCATTATGCAAATGAAATGAAACTAGATATTAAAGAAAATCTAAATAAATCATTTTTTAAACTAAGTGGTGGGATGAAACAAAAAATGCTTATAGCAATTTCATTAGCTAAAAAAAGTAATATTATCATTTATGATGAACCAACTGCAAATCTTGATCCAAAAGCAAGGGATGATTTCTATAGATTATTAAAACAAAATGAAGATGATAAAATCCTACTTTTTGTAACCCATAGATTAGATGAAGTAAAAGATATAGTTAATCGTCAAGTTTATATGGACTTAGGAAAAATAATTTCAGATGAAAAAGTTAAGGACAAATAATGATTTCATTAAAAAGAAGAAAATTCATACAAAACACAGCAGCTTTAGCACTTATTCCAATATTTTCTGCTTGCGAGAAAAAGATTTCAACTGAAGTGCATGAAATCCATTGGGATAGAGATATGTGTGCAAGATGTGTAATGGTTGTTAGCGATAGAAATCAAACAGTTCAAGCAATAAATCCAAAAAATGGTAAAGTACATGTATTTGATGATATTGGATGTTTAATATTATGGTTTAGGGATCAAGATATTAAATGGGAAAATGAAGCAGTTATCTGGATAAATGATATAAAAACTTCAAAATGGATAAACGCTAGAACTGCATATTATGATACTATGAATATTACGCCTATGGCTTATGGATTTGGAGCTCATGAAGCAAAAGAAGATATTCAAGAAGGATTAGAAATTATTGATTTTAATGAAGTTAAAAAAAGAGTTCTAGAATCTGAGTAATAATAAAAAGGCGATGCCTTTTTATTATAAATCTTGCTCAATTACTTCTTTAAATCTATTGAAATAAATATAAGATACTTTATCTAAATCTTTGTAAATATCATTTATAGAGATTTTATCTCCTGTTACTTGACCTATTTTTGAATATTCAATATTAAACAAACTTGCAACTTTTTCAAATTCTGCACAGTTTTCAGGCCTAACTTCAACAATAGCTCTACTTAATGATTCTGAGAAAATATCTTTTGAATCATTTAATGAAATTGAAATCTCAATTCCAATATTACCCACAACAGCCATTTTAGCAGCACTTACTGCAATACCACCAACATTTACATCTTTTGCAGATTTTAATAAACCTTTTTTATTTGCTTCAATAACCGTATTCCATAATGCTAATTCTTTTGTAAAATCAACTTCAGGGTGAGTACCAGCTACTTTTCCATACATTTTTTTCATGTATAAAGAAGCACCAAATTCAGATTTTGTTTCACCTAAAAGATATAAAATATTTCCATTTTCTTGAACACAAGAAGGTAATACTTTATTTGCATCTTCATTAACTCCAACCATAGCAATTGAAGGTGTTGGGAAAACCCCTATTCCATTTGTTTCATTATATAAAGATACATTTCCACCAATTACTGGAGTATTTAATTCTCTACAAGCTTTTTTGATACCTTCACAAGATGCAGCAAATTGCCACATAACTTCAGGATTTGTAGGATTTCC
>RRZU012273317.1_pt1 | contig 11359 bp, 14 predicted proteins | sample 2165561 | NCBI WGS metagenome assembly RRZU01 (sample SAMN10456909, study PRJNA506462) | wastewater metagenome | isolation source: wastewater sludge | place: USA: Moscow, Idaho | reverse complement strand
TACTGCGACATTCAGTTGATCGGGCAGCCGGCCGGCATCGGCTACAAAAAAGCGCCCTGGTCGCCCTGGTCGCAACTGTGGAGCATCGCGGAAGTTCATCACCTGCACGTCATGCGCCGCGCGGCGGTGGAGGCGTGCCTGGATGAGTTGGAGCGGTGGGACGGGTACGAGGAATTCGTGTTGATGGGGCTGCTCGCGAAGTTCGGGCGTCACCACCACATCGCGCGACGGCTGTACCGCTTCCGCCAGCACAACGAGTACCGGCGGGCTGGGAGCATCGGCGGTCCCGCGCTCTACCGCGAAGCCTACAAATCCGTGGCGCCGATCCTGCTCGACCTGCACCGGCGCGGCGTTAGGCAGGCCGATGGATCGGGATGAAGCCCGCAGACTAGGGCGCAAGCTGCTGGGGGATCGGGTATCCGATCTGGCCGAGAAAACAGGGGTCTCGAAGTTGGTTCGAGCGGTTGAGCGGGCGACCGGCTGGCGCTGCGGCTGCGAGCGTCGCAGGCAGATGCTGAACAAGATCGGAAGAAAGAGGTCGCGGTTTCGCTAATGTGATGAATCTTCAATAGCGCATCCGATCTCGACGCGCTTTCCGTCCACGACGAGGTGGGTGATGTGGGTTGTCACCGACGGGAAGGGACCGAACTCGATATAGCGCATGTTGCGGATAGGGTTGCCCTCGTAGTCTCGCTTCCAGTATTTCGATCTGACGATCTGCACGCATCGGTCGCCAGACATGACTTCGATTGTGACCGGAACAACATTCTTGCTCATTGTCTGTACCCCTCAAGTTGGCTCGTTGGAGATGATGACGAAGGTCTACCCCGCCAGCCACCGAGCCAGATTCACCAGCGCCTCGCGCCGATCTTCCGGCAGTTCCCGCAGCAACATCAACCAGTCCCGCTCGCACGGGCAGCCTTCCGAAACCGGCCCTTCCAGATATGCCGCCGGGCGGTCTTCGATCCGGGGCACGGCTCGCCACATCGCGGGGTCGATGGCGGATAGCGCGCCTTCCAGCAGCCCGCGCCCCTCGTCGATCAGCGCCTTGTTTCCGACCATCCCCAGCCGCAGGCCGGCCACGCTGTCCGATTCGTGCGCGATGTGGATCGGCTGCTCCTTCCAGGCCAGATAGTCCACCGCGCGCAGCAGGTCGGCGGGCGAGCCGTTGTAGACGGTGACGCGCAGATCGGGTCCGACCCGGACCAGCGGCGGCTGCACGCCTTCCAGCCCGGCGAACAGGTAGTAATGCCACTCGGGACCGGTAGCGGTCGCGTTCGGGATGGGTGGGGGGAGCACCTGATACGGCACGCCGTCGCCGGTCAAGAGCCAGTCTAGGTTGACTCGCTCGGCCGTGGCGAGGGTCGCCAAATAGTCTGAATTTGGCAGTTGCTTCCCGGAAAAAATACGGCTTATCAAGCTCCTATCCCATCCAAGCGCGCTCGCCCACGGATGCGGCTTTCGTCCATCCAACAACAATTTCAACCGATCAAGAAATAATTCTGAATTTATCGAATTCAAGTTGATTAATCTTAGATTTGAGAATACGATTAGCTAACACATTAGCATATTAAGGAGAAAAACTTGAGGAAGCCGCGCCAAAAGCAACAGGGGAAATTGGTGCGAACCAATCTCCGCCAAGACGACTTGTTGAAACTGAGCGAACTCGCCAAAAAAGAAGGGCGCACGCGCTCGGGGTTTGTGACGCATTTGTTGCGAAACATCATTCAGCAGGAGGGAAGGCAGTGAAATCAATTCTCGATCTACAACACGCGCTGTTGAAGGACGATCCCGATGCAGTATCCGACTTTTTTTCGGAAGCGAACAGGCGAACATCGAACGCATCCATGCAGGCCGCCGCCGATCAATTTGGCCTCAAAGTGGCTTTTTTGGACGGCTGGTTGGTTACCAGCACGGCGGAGATCGCCAAATTAATGGGGTACAAGTCCGACTCTGCGGTCCGCAATTTACGCCAGAAATACAATTTAATGTCGTTCAATTGCGGTACTTCGTCACCAATGATGACGAAGTTGGCAGAGGTTTTTGATCTGCACCGAAACGATGGAAGAACTTTATTTTGTGGTTGGGACACGGTTCTCGTCGCCGCCATGAAGGGACGAACAGAGGAAGCGGAAAGCATCCAGGCTTACCTGATCGAATGCGAGCGGACAGTTCGCCTTCTGTCGGACAAGGAAATTCAGGGAATTCGGCGCCAGAGCCTTCGAGAACTGGCCTTCTTGCAACACGCTATCCATGACATTCGCAAGAGTCCAGACGATCCCCTGACACAGTTCTACCGGCAACGGGTGGAGGCCGTTCTCGGCGTAAAGCTGCCGGCTGATGGGCAGCGCCACCTATCCCTGGTGCCACCCAAAGAGGAATAGACAAGGGGCTTTCGACCGCGCTTGATCTTGCCGGACGAGACGCGGAACGAAGCCCCAGGGAGGGCGCTTGGCTTTGACAGGCCACCTATGGTCCTCGAACGTATGATAACACTTTGCATACGTTTTGTTAACGCCAGCGCCCGCACGTCACTCCTGATCGTGAGGGCAAAATTCATGATTACCGATATAATCATGAGTTTGTCGATGGAACAATATTCCATAGCATAAAATAAAATTGTACGCCAATAGTTACAAATAGGTGTTTTCCTAAAACCCTCCCCTTTGCATACTTGAATAGCCATTGCTCTATCTTCGGGCGGGTCGCCCTATTGGCGTTCCATTGGCGAACATGATAGTTGCATGTCTATCTGGCGTTATGATTGCCTTGTTTTTCCCTTCGCGCAACAGCTTTGCCAGCTCGGTCACGGGCGTCTTGATCTTGGCCAGCGGGTTGGCTTTGTCCATGGCCTGCTGTAGTTTTCGCATAGCGAGATGCGTGTAGACCTCGGTGCTTTTTGGGTCTTGATGCCCCAGCAGCGCCTGTCTTTGCAGCAGGTCAACATCCGATTCCGCCATCTCTGTCCCGACCAGATGGCGGAAGGCGTGGGCGTGGCATACGTGTTTTGGCAGGTTGGCTTCACTCCCGTAGCCTTTGATGATCTGATCGATGCTTTCCTGGCGGATGCGCCGTCGTTCCCCGTAATGGTCGTATTTCTTGACGCGCGAGTTCCGCAGATTCACGAACAGCACGCGCTGGCCTTTCGGAGTGATCCGCTCGATCTTTTCCAGCTCTTCATGGCCAAGATACGCCCGGATCAGCAATCCGGTTTCCAGCGGCGCCGGCACCATGCGCTCTTTTTTTCCTTTCTCGCAAAACCGGATCAATAGCCGTTCGGTTCCCACATCGGTTTTCGTCCAGATCAGATCCTCCTCGTTGAGCGCGCACAGCCCGCTGACCCGGCAACCGCAGCCGATCAGCACCGACAGCAACGCCGCGTCGCGAATGCCCCGGAACGTCCCCAAGTCGGGCTGCATCAGGATTTTCTCCGCGTGCTCCAACTGGGCGGGGCGCGGTAGCGCCGTGCCCACTTTCGGAACCGGCAGGTGCAGTGCGGGATCTTGCTTGACTAACCCGTACCGTTTCGCCCACTGGAAAAATCCGCGCACCGCCGCGACCACGATAGAGCGGGTCTGCGGTTTCATCCCCTGCTCGTAGAGGTACAGCCCGCAATATTTTTCGAGCAGGCCGGGCGGCGCGTCCAGCAGCTCGAAATTCTGTCCCTTCAGCCACACCTTCAGCCGGTTAAGCGCCAGCCGGTATTTGTAGGCCGTGGTGATCGACCGGCCCTGGTTGTGCTGCTTGTAGTCGATCCACTGATCGATCAGCGGATCGGGAGGAACGGCCGGCTTGCTCATCGAATCGCCTCTCGCTCGAAAAATTTTTAGGGGAGGCACGGGCAGCGCACCCGCGCATCCGCGCATGGCCCTCATTCCATGGGCAACATAAACCGCAAAGGATTGTTTTAGCAAATTTTTATCGTGAGGTGATCGCCAAAAAACGCGGGCGGGTCGGGGCGGGTTGGCCCAGTTAACCCGCGCAAACCCGCCCCTATCAAAAAAACAACAACCGCCGACCCGCGCATTGTCCATCCTCTTGTTTATGTTTGTTTTCTTGTTAGGAAATAGAAAGATAGATAGGAAAAAGCCGCCCGAAGAGGAAACCGGACCCGCGCATAAATCGGCAGGACCCGCGCATAAATCGGCAGGACCCGCGCATAAATCGGGTGTAACACGCCAAGACATAAACAGGCCGAATCAATGACTTGCAAAAAAACAACGCGAAATGCGCGGGTTGTGGCGCACGCCTGTGCATCAATTTTCAAAAAATGGGCTTGCAGGCTCCTTTCCTCTCGATCTTCGGCCGAAAAAAAACCCGCCGATGGGCGGGTCGGGGCGGGTCGGGGCGGGTCGGGGCTGGTATGGCGACTTCAATACCGGTTCGTCACCGCGCTTCGCATCGGTATCACCGCCCCGTGTTCAGGACAGTGGTGGCTGACGTTGCGAAACTCGCCGGTCATGAACGAGTGCATGACGGTCCGGCGCTTGGAGTGCGGGCATACGTCTTGGATCGGCACGGATTCTGGCCGCTGGATGCACGGCAGGTGGACGGGTGTCGGAATGGGCAAGGTCATGGAGCCTCCTGATTGATAAGTGGCGCGGCGCCTTTCGGTTTTGGATCGATCAGCACGTCGGCCAGGAACCGCCGATCCCAGCGGCCCAGTTCGAGCGTTTCGGCGCGCTCTCGAACCATGTCCCGGATGTCCCGCTCGTGAATCAACCAAAAATCGCCGTTCTGCTGTCCGGTCCGGCTACTGCCGGCGCGATGGGCCTTCAGCCAGCCGGAATCAATCCATCTCACGATCAAGTGACTGTCCTTGCCGATCATCTCGGCCAGCCCCGTGCCGGTGTACCACCCCGCGTCCGCCCGGCAAACGCTGCGGTAAATCTTCAAGCGTTTCAACTTGACCACGATGGCCGTCTGCGTCCTGCGCGGGTAGCCTTTTTTGACCATGCGGCGGGCTATGACAGCCGGGTGGTGATGCGCGATAGCGCAAAGCGCTTCTATCTCGTCGTCTTTCCAATGCGGCATCTTGATCCGCTGCACCGGCAATCCGAGCTGTATCGCCCTGGTCTTGAGCCACGATTTGGGGCGGCGATACCGTTTGGCGAGGGCCGGGAGGGTTTTCCCTGGCACAATCCCTTTCGAGTACGCCGTCCGCAGCGCTTCGTCGATTTCCTGGGTCGGAAAATATTTTCTACGCGAGTCGATTTTCGGGGTCGGTATCGGCAACGTCATGTCCGCTCCTTTACCGCTCTCATCGAGAGCTTCGCCAACCGCTGAGCTTTCAGTCCGACGTACCACGCATCCATCTCGATCGGATCGCACGGCAAGCTTGGCGTTATCGCGAGCGGCTTCTTTGCCAGCGCCGCCCGCAACGCCGGGTCGTGGTGCAGCGAAAATATCCGGTCTCGGATCTGGCTTTTGTTCCTTCCCAACATCGTGGCGAGCCACAGCGTTCCCTCATTCTGGTGATGCCACAAGAAAAGGTCGTCATCCGGCGACCAGGGCCGGTTTCTATCGGCAGGTTTGGGCACGGTTGAACTCCTCTGGATGCAGGCCGTATTCGGCCAGTTTGGCGATGGACAGGGCCACCATGTGATCCACCCGCCGCCCCGAGATGGTGGGGCCAGCGCGATCCGTGACGATGACGCCGCTATCCTTCAACTGTTTCTTCAGCACCCGGTCGGACTTGACCGGCAGTCCGTCCCAGATCGCCCGCAGTCCTGGCTTGGTGCTGAGATGGTGGATCATGTGGGACGTGCGCAGGTAGAACACCTCACGCTCGTCGGCGATGTCGAAGCGGTACGGGAACGGATAGACGCCGCTGGCGATCTCGTTCAGGATCACCTCCACGATCCAAACCCACGGCTCGCGGTCGGCGCTGGTTTCGGCGATGTGCTCGTTCATTTCCTGGACCAGCGCCGTCTCGAACGGGATTTCGCCCGCTTCGATGCCGGCGAAGTCCCGCAGCAGCCGCCACGCGACCAGCAGCCCGGCATAGTTGTCCACCATCCGCTTGGCGCCGTCGTCCGCGCCGCTGGCCCGGCAGCGCTGGCGGCAAAACGCCGCCGCTTGGGCGTGCAGGCCCAACACCTGCTCGCGGCTCAGCGCGGCCAGATAATCCAGCCATTGCCGCACCGGGAACGCCGGCAGATCGAAGGGCAACAAGTCGCCTTTTTCCCGCAACTGCACACGGACCACTTTGCCCAGCAGCGAGCGCACCGGAACGTCCTCGCCGGCGAGCAGCACCGGCGCGCACGCCACGAACTCGGTGAGCTCCGCGCCGCGCCGGGTGATCGTGTGCTTGTAGGCTTCTTGCAGGATCGAAACCGCCCGGTCGATGATCTCCTGGCGCCGCGCCGACAGCTCTTCCCAGCCCACCGGGTGGCTGGTGTGGCTGATCGAGGTGATCAGCCGGAAGTCGGTTTGCAGCGATTGGCCGCTGAACATGGTGCAGGCGATGGACCGGCTCAGCCGCTCGGTCAAGGTACTTTTGCCGGAACCCTTGCGCGCCTGCAAGGTCAGGTGGGGCCAGAACGACAGGAAGGCTTTGAGGTGCCCGCCCAGCGCCCACACCAGCAGCAGCAGCGCGGCGCTGTGGCTGAAGGTCTGGGCGTAGGCGCGGATCACCCGCCGCGCGTCGTCCACCGGCCCGGAGGGAAAGGTCAGATTGTGGTAGGGGCACTGCTTTTCAGGGTCGGTGAAATAGGCGTCCGGCCCCTCGTTGACGTGCGGCTTGCCGTTCTTCCAGCACAGCCCCACGAAATTGACCGCCTCGCGCTGGTTGAGCGTGATGGCGCGGCCCCACAGGTTCACCAGCCGGAGGAACTCGCCGGGCTTCCACACCGGACCCACCTTTTTCCACCAGTCCAGGTTGTTGATCCGCTCGAACGTGGTCACGCTCCGCACCAGCGCGTGCCCGTGATAGGGGGTTTGCGCGGTCACCGCGAACAGGGTGTTGGGCTGGTGGTCGGCCTCTCCGGTCAGGGTCGCCACCGCAGAAGAGACGTTGATCCGGGCGATGTCCGCGACGCGGAATCCGGCCAGGTCCTGGAACTTCAGTTGCTCGTTGCCGTCGCTGTCTTCGTCCACCTTGACGTAGCTGGTGAAGTCTTCCCGCACTCGGAACTGGTAGTAGATGGCGAAATCCGCGGGCGGCAGGAACACTCTTGATCGCCCTTTCTCCGCCCTGCCCGGCACGCCCGGAATCGCCCAGGGCTGGAACCGTTGCAGCGCCCGCGCCACCTCTTCGGCGCCGCTCGCTTGCAGCAGGTCGTTGAGGTCGTTGACGCCCCACTCGGACTGGTCGATCAGGTGGACCGCGATCTTGCCGGCTGTCAGCCGGGCGTGCAGCGTCCAGCCGGCCTCCTGTCCGGGGCGCCGGCCCTTGGCGTCCGGCTCGTCGCGGTCGAAGCAGATCAGGACCCGCTTGCCGCGATAGGGCAACAGGTCGAGCCCGTCCAGGCCGTTGACGCCGCGCGTCGCCACCGCCGCCCAGCCGTGCAGCCGGCCGACCAGCGCGGCGCTTTCGGCGGACAGCGCGTTGATCGGGCTTTCCAGGATCACCACGGTGTGCGCCCGCTGGAGCGCCCGCAGGTCGGTGGTCCAGGGATGGCCCAGCTTCTCGCCCTGGCAGCCGGTTTTGACCCCGCCGTTCAGCGCCGGATCGTGGTAACGCAGATCCACCGCGACCAGACGGCCGGGGTTGAAGGTCCGCACCAGAAAAGCGGTCGCCGGCCCACCGTGGCCGACCGATCCCAGCGGCTTCTTGGGCGAGGTCCAGGCGTTGAAGCCCACCGCCTTGGCCCGCACCGCCCGCTCGATCACCTCGGCGGCGACGCCGCGCCCGGCCAGATACTCGGCGGCGGGCGCGGGGTCTTTCAGGCTTTGCGCCGCGATGTGCTCGACCAGCGTGGCCGGCCGGGTGTCGGCTTTCGGTTGCCGCTCGGCCGGGATGCCGTACTGGTCGCGCAGCCAGCGGATGGCCTCGGCGGTGTCGTGGCCCAGCGCGTACTTCACCAGATCGATGCAGTCGCCGCCTTGTCCGGCGCTGTGGTCGTACCAGCCGTCCGGATATTTCCGTCCGCCGATCTGCAAGGAGGGTGCGCGGTCGGTGTGATGGGGGCTGCGGTAGTTGCCGTTGGGGTCGGGCCGCTCCAGGCCCAGCCGCTCGGCCAGGTCGTGGATGTCGATCCGCCGCTTGAGGTCCTCAAGATCGCTCATCGAGGGCTTCCATGACCGCCTCGCGCGGCAGCATCACCTTCGCGTCGAACATCGCTCGCAGGTCCCGAACCGCATCCGATTTCAGCGCGTCGGCCAGGGCCGGATCGCGTGCCTGGATGTGATCCCATAACCGCCGCTTTTGCGGCGGCGCGAGGGTGGAGAGGTCCACATATTCGCCCGGTCTGACGGGAGGTTTCGGCATCAGGCGATCCTCCCGTAGCCGCCGTCCCAGCGCCGCCACATCCGGGCGTGGCGCCGCCGGTAGCGGCGGAACAGATACGCGCGCAGCCGGTGCCGCAAAAACGGCGCGGGCCGGTTATGGACGGTTCTCGGCCGCTCGATCCAGAGCGGCCCTTTGCCCGGGACCAGGCGGGCGAGCGCGGCCAGCAGCCAGATCCTGGCGGCTCACCGCTCGCACACGGACCAGGACCGCATCAGGCCGACGAACCCGCAATCGCCCTCCCGTCGGGGGCGCGCTCGCGTGAAGCGGGCGCGGGGTTTCATCTCGCCGGCATCCCAGCGCTTTTCGGCCAGCGTCCATCCGTCGCCGTCGGGCGCTGCCGGGTGCCACTCGCGCACGATTGCGGCCCGGATGGTGGCGTGGCAGTCGCGCAGCATCTGGATCAGCATGAGATCGTGCTCGTCGTAGTCCGACCGGTCTTCGGGCACGGCGGGCAGGGGGTAGAGGTTATCGCCGTACCAGACCCACCGCTCTTCGTGCGGGGTTTCGTGCCCTTCGCGCCACCGCCACGCCATGCAATTTTCTCCCGCGCACAGCCGGACGGCATCGCTGCGCCGCTCGTGGCCGATTCCGGCTCCGGTGGGGCAAATTTTGTTGACGGCTTCGGTGGCTAGCATGACGGCGTTTCCTCGCTGTTATTGTCGTGGTGCGGGAGGTCGGCGGTGCGGGAGAAATGCGCGAGCAATTCTTTCCCCCACAGCGTGGCGACCAGCCCGGGCGGGAGGGCGATGGTCTGTCCGGGCTTGAGGCTGGTTTCGATGGCGGCGATGCCTTTGCGGGCTATCGCGGGGGGGGGCGGCGGGTGGTCGTGAACGGTGCGACGGGCCGCGTCGTTCACGGCAATATCGGTAATCTTGAATTTCAATGAAAAAACCGCGCCTCACCTCATGCCGTTATGCCGGGGTGGGGGCTCGGCAAGACAGGGACGGATTCATGCCATGGAGGGTGGTTACCTGAATATCTGCACTCTTTTTTAAAAGGCGAGAACACCATGCCAGACGAAAAGACCGCCGTGATTTACTGTCGCGTATCGACTGCACGGCAAGCCGAAGATGAGCTTCCAATCGCCAGCCAGCGGCAAAGATGCGAAGAAAAAGCCCGCGCCCTAGGCGCTGCGGTGCTGCGAGTTTATTGTGACGAGGGGCTGAGCGGCCGAAGCGACGGTCGCCCCGCATTCCAGTCGGCCATTTTATTTTGCGAAACGCACTCGCCCGATTACCTGATCACCTGGTCCACGTCGCGATTCGCGCGCAATCGGCTGGATGCCCAGCTTTACAAGCGCCGGCTTTCCAGAGCCGGCACCGAATTGGTTTTTGTCGCGATGGACATCGACCGCTCCACCGATAGCGGCTGGTTGACCGAGGGCATGATGGAGCTTTTCGACGAGTGGTATTCGCGCCAGACCGCCGCCGACACCTTGCGCAGCATGATCAAAACCGCGCAGGCCGGCCACTGGTGCGGCGGTCGAGTCCCGTTCGGATTTCGCTCGGTTCCCGCCGACGATCCGCGCCGCAAATGCCTGGAGCCCGTACCCGCCGAGGCCGCTATCGTGCGCCGTATCTACGAGATGCGCGCGGCCGGTTCCGGCGCCAAAAACATCGCCTCGACGCTCAACGGGGATGGGGTTTTAAACCGGAACTGGCCATGGAACGTCAGCACCGTGCTCGCGCTGCTGCGCAACCCCGCCGTAATCGGGCAAATTGCCTTCGGCCGCATGCTCCGGGTGGACGGCCAGCGCCGCATGACGCCGCGCGCCGATTGGATCGTGGTGGACTCGCACGCCCCCATCATCGATGTCGTCCTCTGGGAAACCGTACAGCGCATGATTGATCGAGACGCGCCGCTCGCCCGCCCGGAAAGCCTCGGATCCCCGCATAGCACCTTCTCATTTACCGGTCTGTTGCGTTGTGGCCGGTGCGGTGGATCGCTCCAGATCGAGCACGCCAAAGGGCGCTCGCAACGATATAGCTACTACAATTGCCGCAACGCGCAACGGGCGGCGACCTGCATGACCCGCCGCCTGCCTGCCCGACAATTGGATGACTGGTTGATCGACGTGATTTGCGGCGACGTGTTCACCCGCGGCAACCTGCGCGAAGTCGCCAAAGACCTGCGAGCCATGGCCGGTCGCTGGCACGACGAGCGCGACGCGCGGCGGCTGGCGGTGGAGGAACAAATCCGCGACGTGACCCGGCGCAACCGAAAACTTTACGAGGTCTTGGAAGAACTGGGCCGCGACGCCCCCCACCTCGGCGATATGGCCTTGCGCTTGCGGGAGAACAACGACCGACTGAAAAAGCTGCACGGCGACCTGGAAAAAATAGACGCGGAGGAACCGCCCCGCCTGGAAATTCCGGTTCAGGATTTGAGCGAACTGGCTAATTTTTTGGTGGGAACCGTAAAAAACGGCTATAATCCGGCCAAGACCAGAGCGTTTTTTTCCAGCTTTATCAAGGAAATCGTAGTGATGCCAGGTCAAGCAAAAATCGAGTACGAACCATCCCGCCTGCTGTCTGGCGCGGTTCATAGGTCGGAAAAATGGCGCCCCGAACAGGAATTGAACCTGTGACCTCACCCTTAGGAGCGCTTTTTCGGGGTGAATGACCGCACATTTAAGTAAACAATAGCACACCATAAGCCACTGTGAACAGTGGCTTTTTTGTTTCTGGTTCGTTCGCGTTTGTTCGCCGCAATTCGCCGTTTTATACTCACCATGCACTTACCTTTCACTTACGGACATGCCCCCGCCCAAACGCCCCAACGAGATTTTCATCGGCAATCGGCTGGTTTCCGGCGTCGAACCCAAGGCCCGGCCTTACGAAATTCGGGATAGCCGCCTACCCGGTTTCCTGTTGCGCGTCCAACCGTCTGGCTCCCTGATCTACACCT
>RRZU010004156.1_pt1 | contig 11359 bp, 9 predicted proteins | sample 2165561 | NCBI WGS metagenome assembly RRZU01 (sample SAMN10456909, study PRJNA506462) | wastewater metagenome | isolation source: wastewater sludge | place: USA: Moscow, Idaho | reverse complement strand
CTCACGGACTAAAATTTGTTTATCGTTTTGCTCCGGATACTTAGCATAAAAATTTATAATATTGTATAGTACATCGCCTCTTTTTTTCTGTCTGCTCCACAGTAAATTTCTATATTCACCTAAAAAATAGGGATCAATATCAACCACTTTTCTTAGATTAGCTATATATAGCTTTTCTCTTTCTCCAGTAAAATCATCTTGAGCTTGTCTTTTGAGAATTTTTCCAACTTGAAACATTTTTTGTTTGTTTTCAGCTCGAAAAATATAATCGGCAACATTAGGTTGCATTTCCCCAACGAACCCATCCCTTTGCATTGATTTCCAATGCAAATATGGAGTTGTTTTTTTCATTTTTACCTGATGCAAGCTAGAATTTTGGCTTTGGCATGAAGTAATCAAACAACTCATTAATATAATCAATAATGCTTTTAATCTCATATATGACCAACTTAAAAGAATATTAGTAATAACTATGCATTATTTTCTTTTAGCTTGACAAACCATGCAGGGGCCTGAGATACAGAAACTGGTAAACCAATCTTATCTAGAGATATTGATTTATCAGGAGATATTGACACATTGATTGATGGCTGAATTCTATCGTTGTTACTATCAACTCTAACCTTACGGATTGTACCACCAATATTTGTAGAGCCATCAGGAAAAGAGATAATAACCTTATTCCCTTCAACTAATCCTTTATAGTCAGCATAGTCAAATGTAGCTTGAATAAATGGCTTATTATCTACAGGAGAGAGTTCTAATACTTGTTTGCCTTGTTCAATAAATTGTCCATCGACTGTGTTAATTGCCAATACACTACAGTCACATGGGCTTTGAACTGTAAAATTCAATTGAGTTTGTAGCAATCCCAATAGTTTAGAGTCTGGAGTCGCTGTATTTTTTAGCATTGATACCATTTGCTCCGTCCATGGTGCTTGAATTCTAGCGACAGGCATCCCTGCTTTGACTTTTTCACCATTTTTTACTAAAAATGTAATATTTCCATCTTTGGGCATCAGAATTTGCTGACTGAGTGAAGATACAGTAGCGATAGTTGCTCTGCTCACCATGAAATGAGAGGCTAGCGTTGTCACTAAATATGAAAAAGCACCAACTCCAGCTATAAGCATCGATGTTGTTACAATAACCGCCTTTATTCTGGCTGCGCCAGTCAAACCAGCACTGGTGTTAGATTTTCTAGCTTTAGTAAAATTCTCTCGATTCAATGTAGTCAATACATCATTAACCTGGGTTATTTCACCGCCTAAGAACTTTGTAATAAGCAATCTGATAGTTGATATTTCCTGATTACCTAATCCATTAAATTCACAGCCATATCTATTGATGTCAGCCCTTTCATTTATAACCTGGAAGTTTACATTTAGTACAAATTCAACAGAATCAAAATTGAACAGTAATCTTCCTTGATATGAACTATTTATTTTTAGTCGGGATGATTTATCAATAACACTGAATCCACTAGCAGAAATATCACTTAGTTCTAATACGTATTGATTGCTTTGCTTATCTGTCACTACAAGCCTTGCTGGAATTCTTACACGAGCATGGCGTCTTTGAGCTTCTGTTTCATGAACAACATTGGAATTGACTGTCATTTTTATCCCTTTAAATTTATTCAATACTTATATAAATAGCTTTTAAGTTTTTCTATATTAAATTAACTACTACCGCCAAGAATATGCTGACAGCAGAAAATGTCATAGCCGTGGTAGACCAGCGGTTAAACCATGCCTGAAATGCACCATGATCGTGCTTTAATTTTGTATTCTGCCTAGTCCAGGATTGCCGATCCAGTCTGAAAACAACATAAATTTTTACTAATGAACCAAATATCTGATTAAAATAAAGCATCAACGGAAATGCAGGGCTAATTTTATGTCCTGATGCAATTAACATAAGACAGACAACTGTTCTTGTCAGAACAATCCACAGCATGTAAATAATTAATATTCCAATATCGTATTTTATGCCCGCCAATATGGCAGCTGTTAACCCTAGAATACCAGTCCACATGGATACTCGTTGGTCCAATAAAACATAATATGTGAATAACCCAAGTCGTTTAACACCTAACTTTGTCGCCCGTGAATTTTGACGAAGTGAATTACCATACCAACGAAACATCAATTGACGAGCTGCAGCCAGAAATTTTTTTGATGGTGGATGTTCTACTGTTGTTATTTCAGCGTCAGGAACATAATAAGTATCCCACCCTTGCCGCATTAAACTATACCAACTAGATTTATCATCACCAGTTAAAAATTTAAAACGACCAAGCCTCCAATGATCTAAATGATCATTTTCTACATCAGTGATAAATTCAGCATCTGTAACAACTGAAGCTCTGAATAGAGACATACGCCCTGTCATTGTTAATACTCGTTTAGACAAGGCCATAGAACACATACTTATATGCCTTTGAGCAAATCGCAGCTTATGCCATTGACTCATCCAATAACTACCTAATACATCGCAGTATTCATTAGTCGTTAATGCACCCACGTTGCTGAATAATGAAAAATATGGACAAGACTTATTAATAATTCCTTCAGATAATACAGTATCACCATCAACTACAGCGACTAATGCATTTGCATCAGGCATGTCACGAGCTATCGCCCGGAATCCATTTGCTAATCCATCTCTTTTTCCTGTACCTGGTATACGAACATAAAGCAATTTAACTCTATCTTTCGGTGGTGATGCTTGTTCCCATAGTGCGTTTATCAATAGTTCATCAGATAATTCAACAATTGAAGCCACTATTGTAGATGGATATCCACAATCAATAGCTTCTTTAATAACTGAACGATAAACCATCGCGGTTGTCATCGCATCAATTCTGAAACTGGTAACCATCAGATAAATATGTGATGGTGGCTGTTCTATTACTGCATTTTTTGCTTTTTTTCGATGATACGGAAACACTATGTAGCAAAAAATAATGCCTCGAAAATAATGCATTAAGCCGACACCATAACGCCACAACCCTATTCCACCCACGATTAATAAGAATTCTGGATGCCCAGCGGAAAAAACCTCGGGAGGGACCATTAAAGCTAAAAGACATAGAACACAGCCTAATGCGCACCATTCTGCAGAATTACGCATCCACACCATGATATTGACCCTTTTTATTATTGGTATCTAAACAAAATTGATCACAATACTGTTATCCCACAGCCAGATTAAATCCACTGGTCATTAAGATGTACAAGTATTGTGATCTATACGCCGATTCAATAAAAATAAAATTACTGTATTTTTATTACCAGCAAATACCTTGTTTATTACTATCAGATGGATGTGTCATAAACCCAGCTAAATCAATTAAAAATTTATCTTCTGGCCATGATTCAAGCATTGCTTGGAATGATTTATCTTTATTCCCTACGATCAGAACATCAACATGGTCTAAAACTTCTGATGCTTCATCAACTAACAATGAAGCTACATGAGGGATTTTGCTATTAATATATTCTCGGTTTGCGCCATGCACGCTTGCAAATTTAACATTTCGATCGTATATCGACAGATCATAGCCTTTACCAATCAGCATTTCTGCAAGTTCAACTAATGGGCTTTCTCGCAGATCATCGGTTTCAGCTTTGAAACTTAATCCCAGCATACCTATACGACGTTTTTTCAACGATTCAACGAGTTGGAAAGCACGATTAACCTGGTATTCATTGCTTGGCATGACAGCTGAAATTAATGGTGTCTTTACATCCAATTTTGATGCCCGGTAATTTAAAGCTCTTACATCTTTAGGCAAGCAAGACCCACCGAATGCGAAGCCAGGTTTCATATAATAGCTAGAAATATTTAGCTTATGATCACGGCACACAACGTCCATAACTTCACGGCCATCAACTTTTAATGCTTTTGCAATGCTACCGATTTCATTTGCAAATCCTACTTTCACGGCATGCCAAACGTTGCAGGTGTATTTGATCATTTCAGCAACTTCAATTGGTTTGCAAATGAACGGGGCATTCAGATCGCTGTAGAGTGACTCCATCAGATGCCCAGTTTGGTCATCTAATACACCAACCACTGTCATCGGAGGTTCATCATAATCATGGATCGCCGTACTTTCACGTAAGAACTCCGGGTTAACTCCCAAGCCAAAATCAACACCAGCTTTCATTTGTGCACAATCTTCCAGAATTGGTAAGACGGTACCTTTTACTGTACCTGGTAAGACTGTGCTGCGAATGATAACTGTATGACGAGATGATTTTTCTCGCATAGCAAAGCCAATTTCCCGGCATACAGCCTCAATATATTCTAGGCTCAAATCACCATTTGCTTTACTTGGAGTTGGGACGCAAACCATAGTGATATCACTATTCTGAATCGCATCCATATAATCCGATGTGGCTCTGATGTGGCCAGAGTTTTTACCTGCAGTCAATAACTCTTCTAACCCAGGCTCAACAATTGGTGATTTTCCAGCATTAATCAATTCAACTTTATGTTTGGATACATCAACCCCGATAATTTGATGACCTCGTTGTGCCAGACAAGCGGTACAAACAGCACCAACATAGCCCATACCGAAAATGCTAATACGCATGAACAACTCCTAAATATGTTTATCCCGATACATAAGTTTTGAAATCTGATGCTCATCTTTCTAATGTCGTAAAAGCATCAGATTTCGCTGTGTTTTAAGTAATTATTTTTGAGAGAAAACTCACTTGGAAAAGTGTGACATGGCGCTCAAATGGGGCAAACTGTCAGCAATTACAGTATTGTCATACGTCATGGATTGTGTCGTGCAGCTTATATTTCACCTTATTGCTTGAGATATTTTGATTTTTTCCCGAAAAACAGCCATAGTGAAATAGTTCCAATTAAATCTACCTGTTTCCTTTTACAGGTGTGTAATTGCCTTGAAAAGCTCGAGGAGATGTATATGTTGAGACCATTATTCCCCTTCATCCCTTTGTGGGATCTGCGCCACCTTCATAATCAGCAATCTACGTTCATACCTATAGGGTAAAAACACATCAGCGTTAGCCACATCTGTAATGATTAATTGGCATTATCGGACTTTGCTTGCCTATGTCCTGATGATTGCTATTTGTCATATGCCTCTGCCTTCTTGATAGGTATTTATACCTTTTGGTGGATATATGAAAAAATTATTCGCGTTGTTATTTATAGCTGTTTTGCCGAGTAAGGCTGCAACTACATTTATAGCTCCAGCAATGGGAAATTTTGATTTACGCCAATGGAAGCTGACCTTACCCATCGCCGATTCTGACGGATATGCTGCTGAAATCATGTCTGATGAATTATTATCCGGGTATGCCAGTAAATATTTTTATCTAGACGCTAACGGTAAAATGACATTCTGGACACCTGTCACAGGCGATTTAGCGACTACGCCTAATTCATCGTATCCACGAACTGAATTGCGCGAAATTATCGGCGAAAATACAAGGGATGACTGGAATTGGGAAGGACATCACACCTTACAAGGCTGCCTCTGGGTTTCTCAAGTATCAATGAGTCAAAAGGTAATCGTTGGCCAGATTCATAGCTATGATGAACCCTTGGCTAAGGTGCAGTGGTATAACGGTAAAGTATATGCCCAAATAAAAAAACAGGAAAATGGGTTAAACGGGGAACTTAAAACCGAGCTGGCATCCCCGGGAAGCAGTATGTTTTGCTATACGATTGACTCTAATGCCGGTGTTGTGACTGTTTCCGTAAATGGCGGAAATTCAGCATCTTATGATTATGTCAGTGCAGACCCAAATTGGAAGCTACAAAAGTTTTACTTTAAGGTCGGCTCATATTGTCAAGAAAAAATTAGCTTAATTTCTAGTTCTGATTCAATGGGTTGTAAAGTTCGTTTTCGCTCATTGTCTTCTGCCCATTAGGGCTTTCCCCTTCCTTATCGATTGCTCATAGCCCTCTGTTATTTGAGGGCTATTATTTTTAATTTTTTACACATTTGCCATTGTTAAATATATGTTAAAAGATTTATATTGAACGCATTGAGCCAATGTGAATACCATTATCAGTCTATTTGTAAGGAGATATTTCATGGCAACTGTAACTCTGGCTGGAAATCCAGTGAATGTGAACGGTGATTTTCCGCAAGCCGGTACAACAGCTAAACCATTTTCTCTGGTAAACAAAGATCTGGCTGATGTCAGCCTGCTTTCATTTGCCGGCAAACGTAAAGTGCTGAATATCTTCCCAAGCGTAGACACTCCTGTTTGCGCGGCCTCTGTACGTCACTTCAATGAAAGTGCCAGCAAACTGAATAACACGGTTGTGCTATGTATCTCTGCTGATCTACCTTTCGCTCAGGCACGTTTCTGCGGTGCTGAAGGGCTGGATAATGTGGTAAGTCTATCAACCCTGCGTGGTAGCGAATTTAAGCAGGCTTATGGTGTTGATATCGTGGATAGCGTGCTGGCTGGTCTGACAGCCCGTGCCGTTGTCGTTCTGGATGAAGCCGATAAAGTGCTGTATGCCGAGCTGGTGGATGAAATTACTCATGAACCAAACTATGATGCAGCACTTAAGGTGCTGGCGTAATCAAATCATCCTACTGGCACCATGATGCGGTGCCAGTGGGTATGTTCTGAGTCGCGGTATAACTAAAGCCTTTAATCACCACTTCTACTTCCTGCCCATTTACTGGCGCTAATCCCTTACGCAGCCACAAATTAATGTGCAGAGGCATCGTCGTTTGTGGGATCGCTTTCTTGTAATTAGCCGGTGCAAATTTCCAGCCAGCGATTTTATCACTCGCAGCAGGTTCATCACTGCCATTGTCATTAAATAACTGGAAACATACGGCGTTATTACGCCAGCTGTAACGCTGAATGGTGTCTAAGCCACTAGGAAAAACAGCAAAGGTGGTTGTTTTCAGAGAAAGTGTTGATGAAGCCGGATAAACAGTGAAATTACCTAATGGTGCAGTGCTGTCACCCCATTTGGCCATTTCGATATCGATCTCATTCTGGCCATCTGGCCCTTTATAATGAAACAATCCAAGTACGATATTTTCATCCAGTTGATCGAGCTGACTGCTGACGCGCCACTGATAGTTGCCAAATCCTTTATTCGTTGCTTGATAAACTTCGGCGCTATACCAATTACCATTGAGATAACTGATTTTCAGGTGTAACTGCCCCAGGCTATCAACCCAGGCATTGTCTTCACTCCAGTTATTCGGTCCTGGCGCTGCAACACCGTTTTTTACCACCCATTGCTCACCGGCAAATGTCAGTGTTTTTGCGTTGGCGTTAGTAACAGAAAAACCTAACGCCACAAGCACACCTAACCATACATATCTCTTGTGTATCAGCATCATTGCCTCCGATTCTGGTTGCAGAACTTAGCACTATTTCATCAAACTATATTCCTGATATGAGACCATACATTACTTTTGGTATAGTGAAACCGCACTGAAACGGATAACCCTTCAATGACCTGACGTGGCATGTGTTCCAGCTTTAACACAACTTTCAGTGCAGCCTTATTATTTTCAAAAGGCCCGACCAACTGCGCAGGTACTTTCTCTGTGATTTTAGTCGGTTCACTGACAGTTGCTTCGATTGTTTCTCCACTAGGCAGTGTGACCGTTGCTCGCTGCCCGATTTCAGAAAACAACACATCAGATGGCGATAGATAAGCAACGACTACAGGTTGTGAACGGACAGCATAAAGCAATAATGGATCGCCACTGCGTACAGCCAGTCCAGCTTGAACCAGCACATCTTTGACTTCACCTTGCATGGGGGCCGTTATCTGCAATTCAGCTTCGCTAGCTTTAAGTAGTTGTAAACGTAATTTCAACTCATTCAGATACTGTGCAGCGGTGCCGCTAATTTTATCCTGATTTAAAGCATGTAAATTTCGGTTACTTTCTAACTGCAATAGTTCTGCATTAATTTTTAACTGGCTGACATTAGCCCATTCTTGTAACTGTAATAATCCTTTTTGTTTGAGCCCCATATATTTTTGGTATAGCTCTGTTTTTTCCTTCAAGTCTAAATCAGCAATATTAATTTTCGCCTTTAACAGTGCTTGCTGTTTATTCCAATCTGCAGCTAATGACTTATCCAGCTTAGTTATATTTTCCTCTAATTGATTAATTTCCGTTTGTAAAACAGGTTTATTCAGTGTAATCAGTAATTCGCCTTGATGGGCAACATGGCCCTGCCGAACATTCACAGAGTAAATAGTAGCATCTTGGCTAGCTTTAATTGTTAATGGTTCTGTTGTCAGCACTCCCGGCGATTCCACCACCATTTTATCTTTAGTGACATACCATATAAAAATCAACAATGGACTCATTATTAAAAATAAAATCAGATACCAACGAAATCGGAATGCAACTCGTCTTCCAGCACCATAATTCACTTTTACCCCGTCTTGCTGCATGGGGTTATGTTGTTTATCGAGATGAAACTTAATTTTCATATCAGAAACGTTTTCCCTTCTTCAATACCCACCACGGTGCCATATTGCTTTCTTCATGCCCTCGACGGATAACTTCATTTAATACTGCGGCGGCGTTAACGATACGCATAACAAAACTGTATAACGGATATACAGGTAACCACTTGAAATAATAAAGGTCTTGCTTTGGTCGTTCAGAAATAGCCAAGAAAAAGACCAGAAAATGCAGTGTGGTAAAAAACAAATAACAAAAATACTGGATAGCAAAACCGGCTAACACCACACCAGCAGGGAAATTTAAGAACAGCCAGATATTATAAAAAATCACCAGATACGGTAATAAAATATTCTGCAGCACACCATACATTACGGTGAATATATAGTTTTTCCATCCTAGCAGTTTGGGTGATAATCCATGCTTATGCTTTCTTAGATAAAGAAAATAGAGATCACCATCCCAACGAATACGTTGCATAAATAGCACTTTAGCGGTCGTGGGTGCATCGGTATGTCCCATGGCATGAGTTGCAAACGGGATCCGCAAACCAGGATGACGAGCCATGTATTGCTTGATCCGCAGCGTAATATCCAAATCTTCGGCCGAATGCGTATCCCATCCTCCGATCCGACGGATAAATTGTGTACGGAATGCCCCAAATGCACCAGATATATTATTTATGACATTCCATTCTGCTAATCCGGTTTTAGCTCCCTGCAACGAAATCATATATTCCATCGCCTGCATACGGGATACCAGACTCACTTTGTCATTTCTGACCCGCAGTGAGCCGCCTACTGCTGGCACATTGGGATCGATGAATTCCTTTGTGATATGACTGACCATATCGTTGTCAAAAGAGGTATCACCATCCAGAGCAAAAAATAACTCGCCTTTCGCTATATTCAACGCAGCATTTAGCGACGAAACCCGCCCACCTCGTTGCCATTTGGGAAGGATAACCAGATGACGTTGTGGATAACGAGACACCATTTGCTGACATTCCAGTGCAGCTTGATAGGTATGTTTATTTACACTGGCACCATCAATCACAGCAATAATTTCGATATGCCCGCTATACACCTGTTCACACAATGTCAGGATCGTTTTTTTAATATCCTCCCCTTCGCTGTAGCAGGTGATACCACAACTGACGAAGGGCACATAATGTGTTTTTTCTTTTCTCGATTCCTGCTGTTTTCGCCAGTACCAACGTCCGATTCCCAATAGCACCAACAGACTCAAAGGTAATTCGAAAACCAGCAACATAGGCAAAAAGGCAATAACCGCTGAAATGTCTGTTAGCAGAACATGCGAAAACTGCAAAAAGAAATAACAGATAACCAGCCATTGATCGCTCACGAAGCAAAGGCTCCGAGTAATTGCTCGATCCACAACGCAGCATTATCGTCGAGCGTCGCATCCGGTAACGGTTGTAAACGGAAATCCAAATGTAACTGATGTGATGATTGTTCCGCTCCCAGATTAGCCAGTTTACGAGTAATAACTTCAATCTGATTCGCTGGGGTATTCGGCAGGAAAAACAGCAAAATATCATCACGGTAATGGCAACAGACATCTGTCAGGCGTAACACAGACTGCAGACGCTGGGTGAGCGCGTCAATACGGGTAATGGCTTCCGCTTCTCCTAAATGATAGATCGCCTGAGCTAAATTAATAAACTTCAGTGCAACCACCAAATGAAATACTTTATGACGTAATGCCAGTTTGTTTTGCCATAGCAACAACCAGTAAAAATGCTCTTTCGCAACATTGCCCCCGATCCACTCCGGGATGAGATTACGCAATGCGCCATTACGGATAAACATCACACCAGCATCAGTCAATTGATAATGACGGATGGTCCGCATAATAAGCTGCTCAGGTGACTGTTCATGTCTGTTTTCCAGACAGCGGACTTTAACAACTCCATCAACGAATAATGAATGACAGCTGTGGCAACGATAATTTTCCAGCGGACGATCATAATCAACGCCAATATGACGTAACTGACTCAAACAGTTTGGACAAGAAAGATGTCCGCCATGGAGAAAATCGGATTGGGCAGCAACATGTCCACAAGCGAAACAGTGCAATGCCGATTCAGTACCAACATCGATACTGCCGCACTCCGGACAGGTTTCAACATAATTCAGATGCCCACTGTGGCAGGAAGAGCAGTAACGCACCCGATCTACCAGTTCAGCGCCTTCGATTAATCCATCCCGCTCCATGGAATACAGCCAGGCGAATAATTCGTTATCCTGATCAGTCCATAATGCAGCTAAAGGATAATCATATAGACGAGGGCTCTCAGGATAAGCCTTCGCCATCAAGGTTCGGCCTGGCCATAACCAGAGATAACTCAATAACCGTTCCGTTAATCCTTTTTCCGGATCCAGCTGTAATAGCTGATACCGTTGTTCAAATTGTTCTATTCTGAGTAGCAGATCATCCTGTAGTAGCCCATCACACAAATAAGCAGATAAAGGGCTACTTTGTAGAATAAAAACCGGGAACATAAACCAGCGGGGATGCATTCTGAGTTGTATCAATAATTGATCTTGCTCATCAGGATGATCGATATTCAGAATAAAGCAGGCAGGTCCATCTAGGACTTCGGACAATGAAGTAATATGTGACACCGAAGACAACGAGTGTACGATGGGATTTACAGTCTGTTGCCCTAAAAATAAATACTTCATATTTAGCTAATATTAGAATATGGCTTTGATCAAATGTTAAATATACCAATAAAAAACACCCGAATTCAAGTCCGAAGTGCGACACTCTCCAATTTAAGCGGCTAGCCTCATTTCTTCAAAAACCTTGGCTGGCTGCTTAAATCCTAAACACTTTTTCGGACGGTAATTTATCCTCGATAACGCCAGGGCAACCAGCTCG
>RRZU013221524.1_pt1 | contig 11360 bp, 11 predicted proteins | sample 2165561 | NCBI WGS metagenome assembly RRZU01 (sample SAMN10456909, study PRJNA506462) | wastewater metagenome | isolation source: wastewater sludge | place: USA: Moscow, Idaho | reverse complement strand
GGCGCGCAGCGAGGAAGAACCCGAGTGCAGCGAGCAGAGGCGTCAGCTGCGCAACGGGTACGAGCAGCCCGATGGATTCTTCGGGAAGATCTCCGAAGATCGCCGGGGATGCGACCGCGAAACACAGCGCGGTGGCGAGCGCGGCGAACGCGGTGACGGTGAGCATGGGGTGAGTTGGTTTCGTGGTCATGGAGACTCTCCTTCTCTCGATTACCAATTTATGCAGTGTACAAATAAGGAGCTGGGCGTGTAAAGTGTGAGATCAGGAGGTGTACATGACGCGACGCGGCCCGAGGGGAGATATCGACGCGGCGCGCATTCTTCACGCCGCGGATGGGTTGCTTGCCGAACGGGGGCAGATCGAGGGCATTTCGCTACGTAGCGTTGCGGCTGCGGTTGGCGTCACCGTCAACGCTCTCTACACCTACTTTCCCTCGCTGCGGGCGATCTGGCACGACCTCGCCGATCAACGACTGGGCAGCCTCCGGCCGAGCGAACTGCTGAACTTCGACTGTCCCCACTGCGCGATCCTCGAACTCGTCAATCGTGCCGCAACCATGGCGTGCATCCCGGGAACCCTCTCTCTGCTGCGAGCACAGCCCGTACTTGGTGAGCATTCCTTCGCGCTGAGCGAGACAATCATGGCACTGACCGCACACAGCAGCATCGGTCCGCGCAACGCGCACGATCTGATCGTCGGATGGTTCTACGGCGGCAGCATTCTCGACGCCGAAGGCTGGACCTCCGGCACCGATGAGATTCGGGCAAACGATCCGCTGGAGGCCTTCCCCCGCATCTCGCAGCGCGAGGCCGGCGACCGGCGGGCACAGATCGATGCGATCCTGCGTGGCATTGCCCTGGAATGCACCGCCGCCCCGGCGCGATCCATGGAGATCTCGCAAACGTAGGCGAATTCGCTGCATCACTCAGGGCTGATGCTGCCGTCAGCAGTGCGAGCGACATCCGGGACCGGATGTGTGCAACGATGGCCGCATGAAGATTCTCCTGCTCGGCGGCACCGTTTTTCTTGGAAGGGCCATCACGAGCGCCGCCATCGCGCGCGGACACGAGGTCACCTGCCTTGCGCGGGGACACGGTGAGATCGCCGCCGGCGCGACCTTCATTCGATCCGACCGTGACGACGACGGCCTGGCACCAGTTTCGGATCGCAGGTGGGATGCGGTCATCGATCTGACGCGTCATCCGGTGCACGCCGGGCGAGCCGTTCGGGACCTCGATGCGCAGCATTGGGTCTACGTCTCTTCGGGCAGTGTGTATGCGAGAAGCGACGTTCTCGAACAGGACGAGTCGGGCACCGTCGTCGACCCCCTCGAAAAAGAACACATGCCCGACATGACCCTGTACGGACCGGCGAAGGTTGCATGCGAGAACGCGTACCGCGAGCGCAGCGATTCGCACACGATCATCCGATCAGGTTTGATCGGCGGCAACGGGGACCATACTGGCAGAACCGGCTACTACCCGTGGCGGTTCGCACACCCGACCGGCGAAAACGTGCTGGTGCCGGACCCCACATTCCCGGTGGCGATGATCGATGTCGAAGATCTTGCCGCCTGGATTGCCGAATGCGCGGAGCAACGGCATGCAGGCACGCTCAACGCCACGGGGATGACCACGACCCTGTCCGAAGTACTCGACCTCTCGCGGGAGATAACCGGGTCCGCGACCGTGCCGTATCCCGTGAGCAACGCCGTTCTTGCCGCACACGGCGTTGCATCGTGGATGGGGCCGAAGTCACTCCCACTCTGGATCGACGATCCCAGTTTTCGCTACATGGCAACAATGGACACCACCGCGGCCCGCGAGCACGGCCTGACGTTGCGTCCGTTGCGCGATACGCTCGCCGCCGCCCTGAGATACGAGGAGCACCGCCACGAACCCCGACTCGCGGGGCTGAGTGACGAAGAGGAAGTGCTGCTGCGTCGAAGCGTGTAGGGCCCTCGCCGGAGACCCCATGAACAGGATGACGGTCAGGCGCTTGAAGGCGGAAACGATCTGATCGCCGATGCTGTCGCGGCGAAGGTCAGGGCCTGGCGCCTGGGCAGCGATGCCGGCTACTCGCAGCGGTCGTAGACGTAACCGGGATCGCCCCTGGGTACGAGGTCACGGTCCCGCAGGATCGTGAGGGGCGCCCGGTCGGGATCGGCGCACACCTCCGAGAAGTCGATCCCGGCATCCTGGAGAGAGTCGGGGTATTCGATCTGGAGTACCCGGGCTCCGTATACTTTCGCGTACTCACCGCATTCGTGGAACGCCCCGCACTCTTCGACGACGGCGAAGTCGAACCCGAGTTTGTCGTGACCCACGGCGGCGATTTCTGCGGCGTTCTTCTGCGCGATGGCAAGGCCGGAGCTGTGGGCTCGTTCGGCGTAGGCCCGGGCGAGGATCTGAGCACCCTCGGGATCGATGCGGTCGAAGCGCGTCCAGGTGTCGAGGTTGTCAATTTCAACGGCGGCGAACCCGGAGCTTGCGCATCCATCGATGAGCGGGCCGATCACGGCAAGGATTCCGTCGCGCTGTTCGGCGGTGGAGGGGTCGAGGATGTATTCGTCGGGCCAGTCCGGATCGGTTTCGGGCCTGCCGAGAGCGTCGTGCAGGAGCAACGAGTCGTGGGCGTTCGCCCATTCGGCTGCCTCCCCCGGTTGGGTCTGGAAGCCGTTGACGTAGCAGATGCCGTACCCGGTCGTGGGCGCCGTTGCAGTCGCGTCGCGGACGACGACGTCGGGCGCGTGCTCACCCGAGCCTGTCTGCACCAGGTCGTAGGCATCGCCGAGCTGATAGTCGAACACGCCCTGCGTGGGCGGAAGTTGGACCGTTTCCGGCGTGGTCGGTGATGCCGTCGGGGCATCTGCTGCGCACCCGGTGAACGCGGTGAGGAGGACGAACACAACTGGAGCTGTCAGCGAACGTCGCACGCCGGGTCGCCTTCCATGGGAGCGAGAGACAAGGCGGCGCCGCTGCCCCATCCGGCGTACATCCGCACCGGGCGTGCTCGAAGCTCGGGATCATACTTACGTGGTGTCGACATGAAACCCATCCTTCCGCTTCTCCTCACGTCTCCGCCAGACCCCGGCCGATTCACCCGCTGTGACTGGACATCATCAGACGCCGCTGCCCCATCCGGCGTGCCGACAGCATGTGACGCCACGTCACCCTCGTATCCTTGGTGCCATGCGTGTTGCTGGTCTGGCCGAGCTGACGGGGACAACCGTTCGCACCGTACGCCACTACCACGCATTGGGACTGCTCCCGGTCCCGCAGGTGCGCGGCGGATGGCGTAACTACGACCTCAGCCATGTGGCGCGCGTGTCGCGTATCCGCTGGCTGGCAGCCGCCGGAATTCCTCTGTCATCCGTTGCGGCGATTCTCGATGCGGCACCTTCCGCAGGAAACGACGCGGTTATCGAAGACTTGGAGGAGGCCATGGCGACCGTCGACTCCCGACTCGACGAGCTGTCCCAGCAGCGCGACATGCTGCAGTCCCTTGCCGAGCGTGCGCGGCAAGGCGGAGCGATGTCGCCCATGCCCCCTGCAATGATGGCCTTCTACGACCGACTGGAAGAGTCTGCCGTCGATCGGCACGTTTGCACCGCTGTCCGGCGCGAACGCAACATCGCCGAACTCGCCTGTTATCGAGGCGCGCTGCCCCCGTGGATCGAGTTCCTCTTCCATGCTCCCGACGACCACGACGACGCTCGCGCGCTGGTTGGTTTCCAACGCTCATCCGGCGAACTCAACGATTCTCAGATCGAGGAGATCGCGGCCGCCAATGTCGCGCGCATACGCGGGCGGCTCAGCGACGATGCCGCTCGAATGGCGCGCCGAGTCGACCCGAATGCCATCCACGGAGTCCTCGAACTGTTCCGCTCCGCGGACCCAACTCGCCGGCGTCTGTGGGACGCGATGGAGAGACGACTACTGGAGACGCTCGAGGAACTCCGCAACACCTCTCAGTCAGCCTCACCCACTACCCATTCCGGCCCCGGCAGATCCACGTGATCCCACCGCGAGACCCGTCGCTTTGCATGTGACGCGACGTCACACCTCATGCTTGGATCGTGAACGCTTCTTCAAGCCCGGCGATCTCAGTGCGCGGGCTCATCAAGAACTACAGCAAGGTCCGAGCTCTCGACGGCTTGGACCTCACAGTTGAACGCGGGGAGGTGCATGGATTTCTGGGGCCCAATGGATCGGGCAAGTCGACCACGATCCGTGCTCTCCTGGGGCAGTTGCGGTCCGACGGTGGACAGTCCCGCATCCTGGGACAGGACTGCTGGTCCGACGCAGTCGCAGTCCACCGCCGTCTTGCCTATGTGCCGGGAGATGTCGCCCTCTGGGACTCCCTGACCGGAGGCGAGTGCATCGACGTCCTCGTGAGCCTGCAAGGGCGCCAGGACCGCAAGCGACGTGCGGAGTTGATCGAACGATTCGAGCTTGACCCGACTCGGCGAACCCGGACCTACTCGAAGGGTAACCGGCAGAAGGTCGCGCTCATCGCCGCCTTGTGCAAGCAGGCTGAGGTTCTTCTCCTCGACGAGCCCACGTCCGGCCTGGACCCACTCATGGAAGAGGTCTTTCAACGGTGCGTTCTTGAGGAAAAGGACCGAGGGGCGACGATCTTGCTTTCCAGCCACATCCTCTCGGAGGTCGAGCGGCTCTGTGAGCGCGCAACGATCATCCGGCAGGGGCGAGCCATTTCGACTGGTTCCATCCGATCCCTACGAGGTGGCGCCAGTGTTCAGGTCACCGCGGTCACACGGCGTCCACCAACCGATCTGGGCGAGGGCCTCGGAGTCACCGACCTCGCAGTGACGGGCGTCGACGGTGCCGTGCAGATTCGAGCACACGTTCGTCAAGAGGCCATCGGGATCATGATGGGACACCTCACCACCGCAGGCATTGTCTCGCTCACCGTCGAGCCCCCGAGCCTGAACGATCTCTTCTTGAACTCGTATCGCGATGAAACGTCGAAACCGCCAACGTCTCCCGTCCCGGGTTGCGAATCCCGGCAACCCGGCCAACCTGTCGTGACGGACACGGGAAGCCTTTCGTGACCGGCACCTGGCGGACCTTCCGAGTCATCTTCAGGACCTCGTGGCCAACGCTCTTCTTCATCCCGATCGCGCTCACGGCCCTGACATGGGTGGTGGCCGGCGCGATCAGTCGAACCTACGCCGGCGAAGCCGCGCGCTCTTCATACATGGCACTCGTGGGCCCGGCGCCGGCGACCATTCTTCTTCAAGGACGAGGGCACGACCTGGACACTGCTGGCGGGATCTTTGCCCATCAGATGGCGGTCATCGTCCCGACCTTCTTCTTTCTGTACGCGGCGTGGGTGGGCGTCCGCCTCACGCGCGCACTGGAGGACAAGGGCTACTTCGATGTCATCACGTCAGGTACGGTGAGTCGTCTTGCCCCGACCGTGGCGGGCATACTGGCCGCAGCGACGGCGTGCGCGATCACAGGTGCCGGCACGGCATTCGCATCGCTTGCGCATGGCTTCGGAGTCGTGGGCTCGCTCCGTTACGGGGCGATTGTTGCTCTGACGATGGCGGTCCTCGCAATGTTGGGAACAGTGTGCGCGCAGTTGTTCCGACACGCCGCGGAAGCAAGTGGTCTCGCTCTGTTCATCGTGATCGGAATCTACCTCATCCGCGGGTGGGTCGATTTCGAGAACTGGGACGCCACATGGACTACGCCCGCGAGTTGGCTTGCCGAGTCACAACCGTTCGACGACGAGCTCCATCTCTGGCCCTTCTTGGCTTGCCTCGGGTTGGTGGCGACGTTGGGTCTGCTCACCCTTCTGTTCGCGAGCCGTCGCGACTTGGGCGGCGGCCTTTTTCCTGCCCGCAGGGGCCGGGCACAGGCTCACCCAGGGCTGTGCACACCCATCGGGCTGATGGCGCGCCTCACATGGCGGACGACCGCAGTGGCTGCCGTCGTCGGTGTTCTTCTCACTCTCGTCCTCGCTTCCTTCGCCGAGGAGATGTCCTCAGGCGGCGGCATCGATGCACAACTCGTGTTCCTTCTCCAGCTCAGCGCCGAGATCTCCGCCCTCGTAGGAGTCGCCACTGCCGGGATGCTCGCCGCTGAGGAGCGAGACGGACGCACGGGACTTCTCCTTTCAACATCCATTGGTCGATGGACATGGACGCTGTGCGGCACCGCCGTTGCCCTCGCATCATCCCTCGTCACCCTCATCGCGCTTGGCGTTTCCGCTGGGATTGGCGTATCGATCTCAACCGGCAACCCCGATCAGATGTGGCCGGCCGTCACGGGCGCTCTGGCCTACGCGCCCGCAGTCGCATGGTGCATGGCACTCGCGCTGTTGCTTTGCATGATCCGCCCCGGACTCAACACAATCGTTTGGGCCGTGATCGGATGGGCCATCATCGTCACGTTGCCGTCACAACTGCTCGATCTCGACGATGCCGCACGAAATCTCTCTCCATTCGAGTGGATGGGGCAAGTCCCGCAGTCGTCATGGCAATCGGAGGCTGCCCTGGCCGTGAGCGTTGGCTCCGTTCTCGTACTCGCCGCCGGAATCCTGTGGTTTCGCCGACGAGACCTCCTCGCGGGATAAACCGGAAAAACAACCGGAAGAGAGCCCTCAAGGTCAGCCCTCACGGGGTTCGAGTCCGTTTCGCACTCCAAATGAGACGAGCCGGGCACCCGCCAATTTCGGGGTGCCCGGGACGTCCGAGGACGCCGTGCGAACAGCCCGTGCGCAGGGCGTGAGCGTGAACACGCTGGCACGTCACTTCGGGATTCACCGGTGCACGGTATGGGCGAAGACACACGAACATGGAACTGAGTCATGCCGAACTAACCGTGAAACTCCGAACCTTTCTCATCTCGCTCGGCCATCAAACTATCACCGATTGCGCGATACACGGCAAGCGGAATGATCGAGAACCCTGGGCTCTGTGGGAGGTCAATCAAGCCAGCAGTCTGTCCCATGAAATGACCTACCAAATCAACAAACTTGGCTCTGTTGACACTTCCATCACCGTTGGTAAAGTCTTCAACCCCGGCCGGAATCATCTTGCTTCCAAGCTGTCCGACCACACCAACAACAGTCCATTCCTGTTGGGAGAGGCCATATCTGGACATGAGCACGTCCGGCGGGGAATCAAGGAATCGGCGCCCTTCTTCAAGCCGCGCGGAAATGACCGGTCCCTCCTCGCCAGCGGGACGTAGATGAAGGTGAACGCCGTTGCCAAACACTCCACGAACTACCTTGATCATCCCCGCCATCTGTTTGCGAGGAATGTCCATCATTGGGATCGTGTCGCCACCCGGGAGGAAGTCTTCGGGAAACATAGGGTCAGCAGCGGACTGTCGAGCCGAGCGTTCTGCGCGTCGCTGCGCTTCACTCTTCGCTTTCGGTGGCGTCGGGTTTGAGCTGGCAGCTTCGCCCTCCCCAATGCCGAGATCCGCGAGACCATGGGCTGCAGTCGCGATTCCCACAATCGCGTCGGACATCTGAGCAGGATGAAAAAGCGTTCCCGGTGCCGTGATTCGAAGTATGCGACCCGGGCATGCCAGTTGCTCTACATCATCCCAGGATGCCTCCAGAGCCAGTTCCTCCGAAAGGTCAGCGAGCAAGCCCAGTGACTCTAGATCGGTCTCGAGATCCTTGAACAAGGAGTCCCCGAGACTTCTTTCAACTGATTCCTCGGCACTCCTTCCGGATCCGCCCCGCAGGAATTTCAGGTCAGCCTCAATTTGCTTCTGTCGGGCGGTGACGTTTGTTGCCTTTTCAGGAACGCCATCGTAGAGCTGGCTGGCCAAACCAGTCACCTTGTCCACATCAACATAAACATACTCCCGCAAGAACACTCCTACCCCCTGCTTCATTCCTCTGCCAACACTTTCATCTAGCCATTCGCAGGTTCGATCGCTTCTCATATGGTCCGAGGAAGCGTTCGCCGTTGTAATGGATCATGTGAGTGGGATGGTCGGCACACCAGACCTCAGATTCCCAGGCGATCTTGTCGACGTACTTGCGGAACTCGGCTCGGTCGGGGAAGCAGGAGACGTAGACGAGCCCCGCCGTCGATTCCGCGAACAGCTCGGCTTGCCGCTTCGAGTCGACGGGGCCGTGCGAACTGGCGGCTTCGAGGAGCACGAGCCAGTTGCGGTCTGGAAGGTAGATGACGAGGTCGGGCATCTTTCCGTGCTGGTCGACCTTCACCTTGAGCGATGCCAGGGTGTCCCGTTCAAAGAGTGCCCACTTGTCTCCAGCGTCACCGATGTACAGCACCTGCCCACCAGGGGTGAAGCGAGGGCAGAAATCCTCGACCATCGCCTTGAGCAGGACGTTCTGGCCGCCCGGCGTCAGAGTAAAGACCGATCCATCGGGAAGCGTGAGCGGGATGCGATCCATCTCACGAGCTGCTGCATACCGAGCCTTGAGTCCCGGCAACTCAGCGAGGTACCGATCGACAGCGGACAGCCATTCGTCGGTGTCATAAGCGCGCAGCACGTCCAATGCCTCAGCTGTGACCTGGTAGTTCCACTTCGGTGAGTTGACAGGGCGCTGCGGCTGGTCGGGATTCTGCACGACGAGCTGCGCTTCAACGAACTGATGCAGCGTGAACCGCCGAACCGTCTCACGGGTGTTCGGCGCGTAGTCCTTGCCGTACTCATCGCGGATGAAATCCATGATCGCCCGCGTGCCGAGCATCGGGTTAGCGACTTCGCCCCAGGACTCTGACGGCTTGAGCCTCAGGAGCGCCAACAGCACCAGCGCTGATCGCTCATTGCTGCGCTCGGCATCCATACCGAGCGTTTCAAGAACGATTCGAGCATCCTCCACGCGCTCGTGCGCAGCGTCGTTCAGCTCGGTCATGCGGCGATCAACTCCTTGACCAAGGAGTCCACCTCAAGCTGAGACACGACGGAGTTGCGACCCAGTTCGCCCAATGTGGCCGCTGTGGGAAACCGTAGGGTTCGAAGGTCGGTGGCGTTGACCTGGGTGTGACCAGAGAAGGTGCGGAAGAACTTGTCGATGACCGACGAGTTGAGCCACACGGCGATGCCTTTGGCAAGATCCTCGTCCATGCCGTGACCGCCGATGTGGAAGACGTTGAGGTGGTTCTCGAACGCCACTTGGCCGGGGTTGTCCAGAGGCGACCAGACCGAAGCAACGATTCGTCGGCGTTCTTCCTTCGCGCTGAACCGCTTGACGACCGCGTACCAGCCCTCCGGTAGGAGCATCCCCCGATCCTTGTCATCGGTCGGGTGGAACCACTGCGGCTTGCGGATGTCTCTCGGCCAGACCACACTGCCATCTCGAAGGTTGCCAGGATAGATCAGTGGCACAGCACCAGGCTGTTCGACAGCCCTTAGCGCATGGCGCGATCGGAAATCGACCACACGGCCGGTTGAGACCTGTACACCGAGATCGGTCAGAGAACAAGGCTGAGAAAGCACAACCTCGGCGACGGACGTGTCTTCGGCATCGGTCGCAAGTCGGATGAATCGGTTGGGATCGTTGGGGAAGACGACTTCCTCGTACGCGACGACACGGGTTGAGACATCATCGGTATGGTCACGACTGACGGAAAGCTCAACAACACCCGGGGTCGCGCCACGCGTTCCAGCGAAGATCACGTTCTCCTGAAGGACCCCGGTGTCAGCGAACACCGTGGAGCGAGAGCCGAAAACGTGCACTCTGTCGAGCGCGATCGAGTCGAGCAAGTGAGCACGAAACGCGCCGAAGTACGGGCCGTTGAAGAACGAGCGGGGAGTGATCGCCACAACTTGCCCGCCGATCCGGAGGGCGGCGACGGACAAGGAGAGAAACGCCGCGTACAGGTTCGGCGCATCGACCCCGACGGCACGCATGGCCGTCCGATGAGCGCTCGACACCGCGAGCTTTCCGTATGGAGGGTTCTCGATCACGAGATCGAACTGGCCGTCGAGGTTAAGCGAAGCATCCAAGCCGACGGATTCGAGAATGAAGTCCGCCTCGACAGCGTTGGCGCGGACCCGGCCACCACCAGCCTGCTCACACGCCATCAGCGTTGCCCGGAGGCTTGGCAGGACGAGCGGATCGCGCTCGACCGCGACTATCTCAATCGCGAGCTCCGGCCGTTCTGTGAGAGCCCGGCTGACGAGCGCTGCAGCAAGCACGCCCGAGCCCGCCCCGGGGTCGAGCACACGCAAGGTGCCACTCGTGGGCAGGCGGGGAATTGAGGCGATCAACTGGGCGGCGACTGCAGGCGTGAAGAACTGCCCGAGGTCGCTCTGAGTGCGCGCATCAAGCCCGCCGAGGGCGGCGACTCGCTCGTTCTCGGCGATACTTAGCAGATCCGCCATCAACACCCTCCCATCATATCTGGGGCCACCGACACGTCTCAGGGGAACACGCAGACGGGGCTAGCAGTCCTACGATTGATCGTTGCCCATGCGGTGTTCGAGCGAGTCGTACAGACTCTTGGTGTGTTGGCGGAGCCTCTCGAACTTCGGCTGGCTCGGGTCGTACGTCTTGCGGGTGCGATCTTGCACAAGGACAGCGAGTGTCCGGATCACCCGAATCATCGCGTCGTCGTCAGCCAGTATCGACTTGATGCAGTCGATTCGCGGGCGGGGCACCTCGATCTCTCGTTCCATCACCTCGGTGACGCGCCTCTCGACAACCTGTACTTGGACGGCGCCGTCACGGGGTGCGCGACGGTCTTCGTATGCGACCTTGCGGCAGGCCGGCGAGCAGTAGATACGCGGCCTGCCCGTCGGCTTCACGTCCTGAAGCTCACGGAGGAGCACGATGAGGCGCTGTTCCACCGCCCGCTCTCCAGGCCTTCCAGGGTCGTCGCTCTCGACGGCGAAGTGCTCGTCAAGCACGCGGCTGTCCAGAGTGGGGATCGTCGCAGTGGCCTCGATGAGTTCGGCTTCGTCGCCGGATTCGAGGGCGGCGAGCCATCGCTCGTAGCGGGTATCGAAGTACGTCTCGGTGATGTCGTAGCGTTTGGTGGGCCATGTTCTTCGGTAAGTCTGTTGCGTCACCGACGTGAGTGGCGAATCCTCGACCTGCCAGACGTGTGGCCCCTCAGAAGGAGGACAGGTTGGTCGTTGGTAGACGACTTGGCTTGGTGTCACCGGAGTGAGCCAGAGAATCTGTTTCGGTACGAGCTTGGCGTCGTGCCGAAGTGTTTGAGAAAATTCTCGCGGAACGTCACCGCGCTAGAGCAGCCACACGACTGGGCAACTTTGTCCATGTTCCATGTCGTGGCTTCCAGTAACCGCCGCGCTTCGCCCAATCTGGCCGCGAGCACCCAGCGAGCTGGTGTGGTGCCGATTGACTCGGTAAAACGACGGGTGAAGTTGCGGGC
>RRZU012878549.1_pt1 | contig 11361 bp, 16 predicted proteins | sample 2165561 | NCBI WGS metagenome assembly RRZU01 (sample SAMN10456909, study PRJNA506462) | wastewater metagenome | isolation source: wastewater sludge | place: USA: Moscow, Idaho | reverse complement strand
CATTGCTTGAATCTTCTTTAGAAGCATATACAAGCTCTATATGTGGAAAACTTCCAAAACTGTTTGTAGAGCCTTTAAAGTCACAGCTAATCACACCTGTTCTGCCATTTCTATTTTTAAGCAGTAAAATATTTGCTTTATTTACATCAGCTTCTATTTCATTCTTTTCAGCTTTTTCATAGTAACTATCTCTATGAGGGAACAAAACAGCATCAGCATCTTCTTCTAAACTTCCACACTCTTTTAAATCACTAAGCTGTGGTCTATTTTTAGATAATCCTTTTCTTTCAGTAACTCCACGATTTAATTGAGATAAAGCTATAACAGTTATATTTAACTCTTTAGCCAAGGCTTGAAACATTTTGCTTCCAATACCTAACTCTTCATGTCTTTTTTTATTTGGATTTAATTTTGCAAATCCAATATGATCAACAATCCAAACATTAGTTGGAAGTCCAGCTTTATCTCTTGCTCTTTTAATTTTTAAGAATTTTGATTTTAATTGACTAAAAGTAAGAACTTTGTCATCTATATGGAGATATTTATTATTACTAAAATACTTCAATGTTTTTTTAAAACTATTTAAATCTTTTATATATCCAGATAGCAAATCACTTATGCTTTCTTGATTTTCTTGAGCAATCATTCTCATTAGAGCATCTTCACTACTCATTTCTAAACTATCAATTACAACACCTTTATTTCTTTTAATATTATGTAAAGCTATTTGAAATGCCAAACTAGATTTTCCCATAGATGGTCTTGCACCAATAACTATAAATTTGCCAGGCTCAAACCCACCAAACTTATTATCAAAATTAGTTATACCTGTATAAATAATTCTATCTTTTCCTTCAGGTGTTGATGCCTTTTGATGTCTTATTTCAAATGATGCAACTATTTCTGAAATATCTCTACTTTTATAAGTTTTTGAGGTATCTGTTATTTTATATAGCTCATCTTCAACTGTAGCCACTGCTTGAGCAGAACTCATATCCTCTTCAATAGCTACTTTCTTAATAGTTGTTGCTAAACATACAAGCTCTCTTTTAATAGAACTATCTTTTATATCTTTTACATAAGCTTTGATATTTGATATGGGATTTGCAGATAATATATCAAGCAATACATTATCACTTACATCACTTGAACTAACTCTTTTTCTTATAAAATCTTCATCAATAGGCATATCTTCATTATGAAGTTTTAACATTGCATCATATATTTTTTGATGTGCTGGAAAATAAAAATCTTTTGGAGCTAAAAGTTCTTTTGCTGTATAAAGATTTTCACCATCAAAAAATATTGAGCTAAGAACTGCTTTTTCAATATTTAGATTATTGTTCATTTTTTAACTCCATATAATATTCTTTAGTTCTTGTTCCTGGAATTTCTCTTGCAAGTATTTTAATTTCCTTATCTCGAAGTTTTTTTATAACAGAAGCTAAACAATAACAATTAAATTCATGAGCTGCTATTGCTGGAGATATTGCATTTCCATTTTGCAAATAGATTAAAATATTTTCTTGAGTTGTATTAGCCATTTTCAATACCTCTTTTAAGTTTTTCAAGATAATCTTTTGTATCTTTTATGATTGTTTGCATATCTCTCATATTTGATACATCAAGCTTTTTTAATTTTTCTTTTTTTTCAACTTTGAAATTTCTTAGGATATGTATAGCTTCATTCATTACTTACTCTTTAACTGGTATATATTCAACATCATGTTGAAGTTGTTGCAGCTCTTTTATTGCTTCAGCGATTTCTGTTAATGTCTCATTTTTTTCTTTTCTATCTAATTTATGATCAAGTAAAGAAGTTTTAACTTTTGCCCAAGCTTCATTAAACTCTATCATTGCTTTATCAGCTTGTTTGTTTATTTGAGTATCATCTTTTGAAGTATGGTAAATATCAAGTTTTTTTAACTCAAAACCATGTTTTTGAGCAAAATACTCTAAAGTAGAAAAATCATCTGTTAGTTCTAGATGATGATTCCATTCTGTAACTGTAATATCATTTTCAGCACTAGGCTTAAGCTTTTGTTCTAGTGTTCCATGACTAATACCCATTTCATGTGCAGCTTCATCTACAGTAAAACCATTTCTCAATCTATCTTTATTGAAAGCTTTTTTAAAAATTGCCAAAAATCTTGAATCTTTAGACTGTTTATTATGTAAATAATCTTTCATACTATCTCCTAAAATTTGAGTTTCACTCTAAAGTGCCCTTTTATTTGCTATAATTTTTGTGGTCGCAAAAAATACACAAAAAAGGACACATTACAATGAACAATTTTCCTCTAAACAAAGATGAATATATAGCTTTAGAAATCACTAAAACAATTTATAAAGATATTGGTCAATTAAGAATCAAAAATGTTGAGATAACTAAATCCTTCATGAACTGCTATTTAGAAGTTCTTGAAGATGTAAAAAAGGCTCAACACAAAGAGCCAAAAATTAGAAGCCTTTAAAAAATACGAAAGGGATTTATAAAACCTCCCTTTCCAAACTCTTTCATACTCTTCAGGTGTTGATTTATTGTATTGAATTGCAAATTTTTCTTTTTTAAATAATTTCATTACTTTTAATTCTCCTTTGGTAATTGGTTTTTATCTTCAATAGATGATAAATTGTCACTTAGATAAGATTTGATATCTTCCCAAGCTAAAATTGGAATATTAAATTCATTATTTAAAACTATTCTTTTTTCTATAGAAGGTTTCATCCTTCCACAAAAAATAGATTTAACACTATCTTTTGAATAATGATTTAATAATATTGTTTTTAATTTTTCTCTTTCCATAAATTGAAGTGTAATATTATTACTCTTAAATAAAACTTAACGAGTGTAATTTGATAACACTTTAAAAGTGTATAATTAATGCACTCATAAAATATATAAGGTTTTTTATATGACATTTAATGTAGAACTATTCTCTAAGCTTATAGAAAATAAAAATTATACAAATCAAGATTTAATTGATATTCTAAAAAATAAATACGATATTGAAATTTCAATAGATACTATGAAATCATACAGAAGAAAAAATGGTAAAAATGCAACTCCAACTCTTGATAAACTAAATGCTTTTGCTGAAATATTAAATACAAGCATCGATGCTTTAAGTGGAAGGAATATAAATAATAAAGTAAAATCAATACCAGTTATATCGACTGCATCTTGTGGGAGTGCTGAAATAAATTGTCTACAAGATGAGAAGATTCAAACATTTATTAGTGAAAATGATTGGAACAAAGATTTATATGCCGTTATTGCTTGTGGTGATAGTATGGCAACTGAAATATATGATGGAGACATAGCTATAATTGATCCATTTGCAAAAGTTCAAAATGGTGATATGGTTTATTATAGAATAGATGAAGAGAGTGCTATAAAAGTATTTTTTGAAGATGAAGACAATTATCTTATAAATTTTATACCTTTTAATACAAATGAAAATTTTAAAATAAAAACTATCAGAAAAGATGATAAAGAATCAAATGATAAATTAGTTTACCACAAGGTAGTTCATGTAGTAAGTTCTAAAAAGAATAATAGAGCTGCTAGACTTAAAATGATAGGTAGATAAACCAAAATGAAAAATAAATTTAAAAAATTGTTCACAAATATAAAAATAAGTTTTGTGAGAATAATGCTTTTTTTAATATTACAATTCATAATATCATTTATAATGGTATTTTTAGTTTTAGCATTTATTGAAAACAATATTTCAACAGCAACAATTTCTGCAGATAAACCTTTTGATCCTATATCATTAGCAAATACATTTATGGTATTTGTTACTTTTATATTAGTAGCTATTACTCTTATAATAACAATGGCTAGTGTTTGGTTTGCAAAAAGTGTATCTGAAAAAAAAATAGATATAATAAGAGATAATATTGAAGATATTGTAGCTTCATTACTAAAAGACAAAAGTTTAAAAGATGAAGCATTTAAAGAAATAATTGAACAAGCAAATGTAAGAGAGCTATTAAAAGACCATATTGAAGAGCTAACAAAAGCACAAAAAGCTGATTTCGACAAAGAGATTAAAGAAATTAATAAAAAAATGAATGATAAAATTGAAAATATTCAAAAAAGTATCATTTCTGTGATTGACAAAAAAATACAAGATTCACCTGAAGCAAATGAATTAAATGAATTACTTGGAGGTAAAAAATAATGAAAAAAAAATATATCACTTTTTTAAATACAACAACTTCAGCCTATGATTTATTAGAATATTTAGAAAACCAAACTGATTTTAATTTAGAACTTCCAATAAATATAGAAGAAATTATAAAATATCTTAATATTAAACTAAATAAAAATCCTAATTTTCAAAAAATAAAATTAGATGGAATGATATCTGTAAAAAATAAAGAACCAGAAATTTGGATAAATCCAATGAAAACACAATTGGAAGGAAGACTAAGATTTACTTTAGCTCATGAACTAGGACATTTTATGTTACATATAGCTCCTGACAATAATTTAGAAAAAGATAGAAGTATAGAGGATGATGAAGTAAGTTATAATAGAGATGATAACTGGGATCATATAGAAATGGAGGCAAATAACTTTGCTTCACAGTTACTAATGCCATCATCTATGATTACTGATGAAACAAAAAAACTATTAAATAAAAATCCTAATTTGAGTAAAGATGAAATTATTGAAAATTTAGCATCAATATTTAATGTCTCTAAATTGGCTATGAAGTATAGATTAAAAAAAATGGGAGTTAATATATGAGTTATATTGCAATTAATTCTGAAATTAAAACCTATGGTAAGTCAAAAGCAATTGTTATGGTAAATGGTGAAGAGATTGATTCTTTTGATATACCTAAACCAAAAGATGCAACAAATGATGAAGATAGTATATCTACTGAAACAAATACTTTTAAATACAATGATATAACTTATTTTATTTATATAACTTCATCAAATAAAGGAACATATGTCAGAATTGAATCAGAAGATGATTCTGATGAGATATACGATTTTGAAATCTTTATAGATAATAAAGAAGATAATATCAATCAATCAATAGAAGATTTCAAGATTGAATTATATGTTCCTACTCTTTCATATACAAATACTACTAGTGCAGTATTATACGAACAAACAAATGATAAAATAATCCCTATAATAGATGTAGAAACAGAAGATAAATTTAATAAATATTTAAAAGATGAAATTATAATTAGTTCAAAGCATTTTCTTGATATTTCATCAATCAAAGAAACTTCAAATAAAGAAGAAATAGAATCTGCTAAATTAAAAAGAAAAGAAGAAAGAAGATTAGATGGAGGAATGACTACAATAGTTCCTAGCCCTATTCAAAAATTTATGGAACTAAATTCAAAAGTTGATTATTTAAAAAAGATACAAGATAAAGATAAAGTTATTCCAATTTTCAAGTGGGAAGAAAATAGTACTTTAAGTATTTTAAAAAGCTTTATAGATGGATTGGAGAATAACTACAAAGAAATTGCTATTAGAGTATCAAATATATTAAATTTTTTAGAAAATATAGAAGAAATTTGTAAACTTTATACTATTCATGTAATCTTAGACTTAAATACAAATTTCTATATCGATGAAATCAAATATATTATATTAAATGTTCAAAAATATTCATTTGCTAATATAATTTATTTAGGAGCACAATTTAATACAGAAGAAATATCTATTCCTAGAGATTACGCTAATAAAAACTTTATAAGTCCAAATCAACCATTATTAATTTATAAGTTAATTTTACAAGACCATGAAATAAATAAAGATATAGGTTATGGTGATTATTGTGGTTTTGATAGAAAAACTATAACAGAAATGCCTTCAGGAGGTAGAGCTACAGGGCGTGTTGTATTAAGTAGTATTGATAAGTCTATGAAACTCTTAATTCGACGGGGATGGAGTGATGATGACATAACAGGAGATGGAACAACTGGTAGAAGAAAGATTGGATATAGAAACTCTATGAAAAGGTTGTTAAAGGATATACAAGATGGGAATTTAGATTATGCTGACGGCTCTAAATTTATGGATGAGATATTATGTGATGCTGATTATTCACTAAAAAGCTTTTATCCAGATATAACTTCTCCTGGAATAATAAAAACACTATGTTTTAGACATAATATCTTTTCTATTAAACACAATTTTGTTAAAGATTAATCAAAATCTCTAAAAATATGAGCGGGAAGATACTTAAGAGGAGTAATCCCCATATCTTCCAAATCTTTAAATCTTGAAAGTAAAGCTCTTTCATAATCTTTATTTTCAATATAATCTTGCCTTTTCAAATGCTCTCTTATATACTTTTCTTTTAATCTAAATAAAGTTACTTTTCTAAGCTCATCTTCTGTTAGGATATCTAATATTTTATTATATGCTTCATCGCTTGAGTATTTATACCATTGTTCAAAGCCTCTTAAACTTTCTCTTAGTTCAATAGGACTCCAATAAGCTAAATAGAAGTTTTTACCTACTTCAAATTTTCTACTATCTCTAATATGAGTAAGTCCATATCTACTACTAACAGATATAACCCCTACTCCATCCATAAAATCCAAAGTATCTAATTTACTAATAAACTTTTCATCTGCAACTACAGTAACTTTATGTGCAAATCTTTTATAATCATTTATCTGTTTTTCTAGCCTAACTAAAGAATCAGCTTTTGATTTTATCTCGTATATATGTATATCTCCATTTGTTACTAATATATCTATAACACTATTTGGCAGTGATACTTCAGGTACAGCTATATATCTACCTTTTGTAGATTTATAAATATATTTTAATAAAGATATTTTTATTCTTTCTGCTTCTTTTAATTCATTTAATTTCATGGTTGGCATTGTATCAAATTCCTTCTTGTATTCTTTTGTTTTAAAATATCTCTTTTTACTAATCTTAAAAGATTATATCATATATTTTTTAATTAGTGTAATATTATTACTCTAATTAAGATTTATTTAAGTGTATATTTATTACACTTTCAAAACAAGCATATTATTTTTGCTTTAGGCGAGAGCCTTGATTCAAGTTGAATCTAAATGAGCCACTAAACTAGATAGAAAATAGTGAAGCATCTAGGGGTTGAGAGTAATCCATAAACTCGATTTGGTTTTGTACTGCATACCAAGAAAAGAAAACTGCAGGAACTTTCCATTGTAATGTGTCCTATTCTAATTCCCCTAGTTAGAATAGGATACTTTAGAGTGGAAACTCAATTATAAAGATATAGAAGGATTAAAAAATGGAACAAAAACAAGCAATAGAGATACTAGCTACATATATTCCAATCTATTCAAAAGCTTTTGAAGAACTATTTAAGCTTTATGGAAATGATAATGGCAACAAGCAAAGAGCTTATGAAGTATTCCAAAGAAAATGGGAAAAAGTAGATTTAGAAGCATTAAAAACAGTTATAAAAATGTATTTAGTAGATATGGACTATATAAAATGTTCTGATTATAAACCACACTTTGAGAACTTTTTACATAGTAATTTAGAAAGCTATATTTTAAAGAAGCAAAAAGAGATTTAACTCTTTTGCTCCAACTTTTCAAGTATTTTTTCTAGTAGAGATTTTATATCTTCTAGAGTTTGATTTACTTGAATATTTTCACCATTTAATTTTTCTAGTGAATCATGAATTTCTTTTATACCATTTTCCATTGTGATGTGTCCTTATTTGTTTACTTAGTTTGGTTCTCTAAATTTTAACAAAAAAGGACACTTTAGAGTGGAAACTCAAATTAAAAAAGTTGGTGCGATGGTTCAAGCCAACTTCTCCTTATTTGGTATTTCAAAAAAACTGCTTAATTTGAACCAAAAACTAAAACAATCAGCAAGGTAAAGTTTTGTGAAGTATAAAACTTTAGAACCTAAAAAATTAGTAGCCCTACTTCCTTCAAGGGCTACTTACTAATTAAAAAAATACTTATGTAAGAGCAAAAGTTAAAACAAAAAGTTTACAAAAAATATTTCTATAAACTTATAAAATTATTATTTTGACAAAATTATTCATAACAGCAAGTGCTTCAGTTTCTGGTGCTTTTGCTCTTTCATAAGTATTTAAAATCAAAAAAAGGAAAAATATGGCAAAAAATATAGAAGAAAAACTATATATAAGAGTTTGGAATAATAAAAACAAATTTGTAAGTGTTATATCGGTTAAAACTATTGATGATATAAAAAGACTTGCAAACACATATCCAAGATATGAATATTTTAATGCATAAATTGTATAATTGTTGTAGCTAATATTAAATCTACAAATAAAAAGGACAATATTCAATGAAAATAATAATAACTATATTAGTTAGTCTATTCTGTTTGTTATTTATATATAACAATATTGATAATGTAAAAAAAATACTAGGTCAAACTTTTATAAGTGAAACTGAAATTGTATACAAAGGAAAAGTACTTCATACAATTAAAGAAGACTGCATAGCTTCTGAACAGGAAAAATTTAAAAACATAACATTATTTTGTAATAAATCTGGAGATTTCAAGAAATGGGAGCATGGGGTATTGATAAAACCTGAACAAATTGATATTGAAGAAGAAAAAAAATCATATCTTTTAAAAAGACAAGGAATCCAAGAAAGTGAAAATATTAAATCTCATTATCCAAATGGTAAATATAAAAAAGAGAATATAAAAGAATTATGCAAAAAGTATATTAAAAATAACTCACTTTTAAATGAATATTCAGAAGATGACAGAAATTTATCTTTATCATTCTGTATAAACTCTTTAGAAAATTAAAATAGTAATTAATTACATACAAGCAACATTATAAATTATATTAAAATACAAAAAATGTCATTTTTTGAGTATTTATTAAATATTTTATTTATAAAAATTAATATATTTTGACAAAAATTGACAAATTTTAATATAATTTGTACTACACTTCGTTTTTAAATAATTAAAGGATTTTATATGTTATTAGAATTTGGGGCATACAATTTTGCTTCTTTCAAAGAAGGTTTTCAAGTAAACCTACGAGAAAAAAAGAATAGTCTAGAGGCTCATACGTTAATGGGAATAAAAGGTGCAAATGCATCTGGAAAAACAAATGTATTAAAAGTTCCTTCTTTTCTATCATTTTTTTGTACAACTTCTTTTTATTCAAATCCTAGCTCAAAAATTAATTTTAGACCTTTTTTCGATAACAAGGAAGAAACAAGTATTTATGCAATTTTTGCAGAAAATAGTATTGAATACAAATATGAAATTGATTTAACTGTAGATAAAGTCATTAAAGAATCTATTTATAGAAGAGATAAACTAATTATTGAAAGAATTGATAATGAAATAACAACAAATACTATTGATGAATTTAAAGATTTCAAAACAATGATTTTAAGAAATAATGTTTCTCTAATAAGTACAGCAAAACAATATGGTAGTAAATCAATTGATATTATTTATAATTTATTTAGTAAAATTATAGGTAATGTTCATGCTTACGGACTTCTTGACAAAGCATTAGACTATGAAATAGTATCAAAAGCTTATCATCAAGACAAAAAATTATTTGATTTTCTAAAAGAAATTCTTATAAAAATTGATACTGGTATATCAGATATTGAAATCGTGGAAAGAGAAGATTCAGAAACAAAAGAAAAAACTTACTATCCAATATTTCATTATACTATAGATAAAAAAATAAAGTATCTTACATATTATGATCAATCAAGTGGAACAAAAACTTTATTTTTACAGCTTTCTTTATATAAAAGAGTACTAGATAGAGCTGGAATATTGATATTAGATGAATTAGATATTAATCTTCATCCTGATTTAATACCTATATTATTAAATTTATTTGAATCAAAAAAAATAAATACAAAGAATGCACAATTAATCTTTACTACACACAACAATGAAATAATGGATCGATTAAAAAAATCTAGAATTGTACTTGTAAATAAAGAAGATAATCAAAGTTATCTATATAAACTAGATGAAACTGGTGAAATTCTAAGAAATGACAGGTCGATTAGTAAAGTATATAATACTGGTAGACTAGGTGGAAAACCAAAGATTGAGTTAGACTATGAGTAAATACAGTACAAATAGTAAAAAAGCGAAAAATCTTCCTTTAATACAAGAAAGTGCAAGTTTAGACCTTCCAACTGATATATTAACAAAAAGATGTAAATTTAACTTTCATTATTTTAATAAAAACTGTGCTGGACAAGATTTCAAAGATTGGCATCCTGATAAGTTAATAATGCTATTAGAAAAATTAAAAATTTTTAGTGAAAATTCGTTAGATTATTGGGAAAATCAAAAACCAACACTTGTGATATATGACCATTTCCCAATTCCAGCAAAAACAGATTTTAAAGACCCTAGAAATGTTCCACATGAAGCAAGATGGGGAAGATTCAGACTCGGAGGAAAAATTAGATTAATAGGATTTATTATTCCTGAATCACACCATGATAGAGAACATGAAAAGACTAAAATGAGATGGGATATTAATACTTTCTATGTAGTATTTTTAGATGAAAACCATAGATTTTGGCATGATGAAGATGAGTAAACTAAAACTTATTAAAAAGAATTTTAGTTTTCATCACTACAAATAGTAAACATTTTACTATTATACAATTCCGATACACTCATATAAATATAAATTTAATAATAACAAATAAATTAATATGACAATAAAGGCATTTTGGGCTTTACTCATCTACTTAAAATCAATTAACAAAAACAACTTTATATTAATTTTATTATAAATCTACTAATTTATTGGTAGAATACGGACTATCGTACAAAATATAAATTTAATATTATTTTTTAAAATAACAGTACGGATTAACAAAACACAAGGTTAAAATAAACTAAATATACTAAAAAGGAACAAAACAAATTGATAAAAATGTTTTATAAAAAATTACTTATATTTACTCTTATTCCTATTGTATTATATTTCTTATTTCCATATATAAAAGATATTGTAGTTTGGACAATGAATTTAATTGATTTATATAGAGTAGATATATTTATTTTAGTTATATTGCCTACAATAGTACTATTTATTTCTTATATATTATGCCCGAATTGCTATGGTAAAAATAAGAGTTCAGCTATATTATCGCCTGATATTGAATTCAAAGACTATGATAAAAATAAAATAGTTGGAGTAAAAAATATAATCAACTCTCACAATGATAATACTTTTTTCTCTTTAGCTTTAATAGGTGATTGGGGAAGTGGGAAAAGCTCTTTTTTAAGAAAATTAGAAGAAGAAATTCAAGAAGACAAAAAAGATATTGTAATTTATCTAAATGTATGGGAACTAGAAAATAT
>RRZU013004975.1_pt1 | contig 11362 bp, 12 predicted proteins | sample 2165561 | NCBI WGS metagenome assembly RRZU01 (sample SAMN10456909, study PRJNA506462) | wastewater metagenome | isolation source: wastewater sludge | place: USA: Moscow, Idaho | reverse complement strand
TGGCGTGAGTGCTCACGTACGGTGCCCGCTGCGACTTGCCTCTCCAGTGCCTGGTAAGCACCGATCAGAAGCTGCTGGCCTGTTTGACCACGTGCGTAGAACGTACGGGAAACCTGAACACCACCGAATGAACGGGTATCAAGGTATCCGCCATACTCGCGGGCAAACGGGACGCCCTGGGCAACTGCCTGGTCGATGACGTTGACCGAGCATTCGGCGAGACGGTAGACGTTAGATTCGCGTGACCGGTAGTCGCCGCCTTTTACCGTGTCATAGAACAGGCGGTAGACGCTGTCGTCATCATTGCGGTAGTCCTTAGCGGCATTGATGCCGCCCTGAGCTGCAATGGAGTGCGCGCGTCGCGCGGAATCCTGATAGAAGAAGGCGTCAACCTGGTAGCCCTGCTCGCCAAGCGAGGCGGCCGCGGAAGCGCCGGCAAGCCCGGTTCCAACCACGATGATGCTGCGCTTGCGCCGGTTGGCAGGGTTGACCAGTTTGACTTCGGCCTTGCGTGTCTGCCAGACCTTATCAAGCGGCACATTCTTCGGTGCCTTAGTGTCCTCAATATCGTCGCCAAGACGGTAGAGGCCATCAACTAGTTTGTCGTTAGTCATTTTCTCTATATCCTCTGTGCGCCTAGTGGATGACGCCGGTGGCGATGAACAACGGGGGCAACATGAACATCACGAAGATGACGCCAGCAACTATGCCGGACAGCCACAACATGAAGGTTCTCGTGTTCTTTCGGACCCACCCCATGGTCTGGAAAGCAGACCAGAAACCGTGCCCAACGTGAGCCGTGACCAGCGAGACGAAGATCAGGTAAACCACAAAGATCCACGGCTGCTGGAACGAGGCAATCACCATCTCGTATGGCGTCGCTTCTGCAGTAAAGCCTGTGCGAATCGTCAGCGTCGTGAACTGCAGGAGGTGGAACACGATCAGGAAGATCAGCAGCACACCGGTGATACGCATGGTGCGTGCCGCATAAGCGTCAACAGCACTCTTCTTCACCGCGTACTGGTGCTTGCGGGCTTTCTTTGACTTGTACCAGGTGTAGAACGCACTGAAGATGTGGATGCCGATCGCAGCGACCATGAGCGCGCGGAAGACCCAGATGAACGTGCCCTTGGGGAAAATCGGGTAGAACGCCTCTCCCTTTAACCAGTGTGCGTAGTGATCGTAAGCCTCAGCTCCAATAAACAGCTTGAGGTTTCCATAGGCATGGAACAGAAGGAACAGAACGAGGAACAGTCCGGAGAGCGCCATCAACTGTTTGATAAATACAGTGGTGGTCCAAGCTCGCCGCCTCTTGATTGCGACAGTATTTGTGGCCATGGGAATTACCCTAATAAGCGAATCTCACTCGCACCCGGGACCTTCAACCATATGCGGCAGGCGGGAGGCGTTAAGCATGACACATCCTTGGAGTTCCGCGGGAAAACGCCATCATCAAGATGACAACGACACTCGAAATCTCGCCACGATAGCACCTCAGAATTCCACTTTGAGAAGGTGATTACGTAACACCGGCTTACGGAAATACCTGAAAGTTGACCTAGAGCTCAATCCTCATCGCAACCGCATCTTCTACGGGGTCGCGGTAGTAGTTCGCGATCACGCCAACCGGGGCAAAACCCAGCTCTTGATATAACGCCCGCGCGGGGTCATTCGAAACGCGAACTTCAAGAAACAGCTCACCAATCCTCACCGCCCGCGCCTGCTCTAAGAGGAGCTCAACAATCTGCCTCCCCAAGCCAAGACGGCGGTAGTCAGTACTGACCGCAAGCGTCATCAGATCACCCTCATGGGCTCCCTTTATCCCGCCATACCCGATGAGGCGTTCCCCCATGAACGCCCCGATATAGTGTCCCCAGCGGCTGGTCAGTTCTTCCCTAATGAGGCGCTCCGACCAGGCCTCGGCGGGAAACACTGCCTTCTCAATCTCATGCACCTTTGCCACGTCGGTCGCGGTTAGTCTGCGGAACTCGACCTCCACTTAGGCTGTTCCACCCTGAATATCGGGACGGCGCAGATAGAGAGGCTCCAGGGGAAAGGACGCCTGGGGATTCTGTGTCGTCCGGTCCTGGACGACCGTGGCTAGCACCGCGGGATCAAGTGACAGGTCAACGGCACTCGAGGACTCAAGGTCATCTGAGAGGTGGGGCGCGCGCACACCTGAGAAGAACACTCGGGCACCACTTGCATCAGCCAGCTGCAATGCATCCGCCAATTTGCCAACCTGCGGGCCTACCCCAGCGGGTCCGCCCTCCTTCGTATACAGCGCAAAGTAGACCTCACGGCGCTTAGCATCGGTCAGGACGAGGCCGTCCCCGCCGGGGTGCTCCCTGGCAGCCTGCGCTCCGAGGACGTCCAGGCTGGGCACTCCCAAGACACGCACCCCCAGGCCTCGACCCAGGGCGGAGGCGAACGCAATCCCTGCGCGCAACGCCGTAAATGGCCCCGGCCCCACGCCAACGACAATCTGCTCAATGTTGGCCGAGCCCGCACCTGCGGTAACGCCTGCGCTGAGGAGGACGTTTTCGAGTAACATCCCCAAACCCTCCGCCTGGTGGCGGGAGTCCGGGTCGGTTGCTTGGCCAAGAGTGACCCCGTCTTCTACGAGGGCGATCGTGGCGCTAACTGAAGTGTCAATACAAAGCGAACGCACTGCATTCCTTTCTTACCCAAGGGGGCGTGTCTGCACCCATTCTGCAAGGCGTCTCTCAGGTTCTCCTCCGAGGGCGACCAGGCTGATCTTTCGCGCGTCCTCGTCCTCGCCATCGAACTGAAGGGTCAACTCAAAGCGGTCTGCGCTGAGGCGGTCGGCTTTCCCCTGTCCCCATTCCACAACCGTGACGGAATCTTCCAAAGAAGCCTCCAGGTCGACGGTTTCCATGTCAAGGTCGTCTTCGACACGGTAGGCATCAACATGGATCAGGTCGGGGCCGACCTCTTGCGAGCGATGGACACGCGAGACTATATACGTTGGTGATGTCACCCGTCCTCGGACTCCCAATGCGGCACCAAGTCCTTGAACCAGCGTTGTTTTGCCCGCCCCTAAATCGCCCACCAGGATCACCATGTCACCTGCTTTGAGAAGATGGGCAAGGCTGGCCCCTACAGCGCGGGTCTCATCCGCTGTCTCAGTGCGCACGTCGAACCGCATCAGGCACCTCCCCCATCGTTTTTGGCTAGGAACTCGTAGTCGATCTTTTCGGGAGGGTCCAGATAGACGCGGACAATGTGCTCGGGAAGTCTGGAGAGTACCTCGTAGTGGATCGTCTCGCTGGCCCGCGCCCAGTCGTCCACGGACGTCTCCCCTTTTGCGGGATCTCCGAAGAGGACAACCGCGTCACCTACCTGCGCGGGAGTCTCCGGGTCCGTTCCAAGGTCAATCATGATTTGGTCCATACATACTCGTCCGATGATGGGCGCGTTGACTACCCCCGCCGCGGTGTGGACCTGGACCGAGACCCTGTTTGAAATGCTGCGCGGAATCCCGTCGGCATACCCCACTGGAAGCAATCCGATCCACGTCGGCTCGTCGGCTTCCCAAGTTCCCCCGTACGACACGCGGGTGCCCGGCTCAATAAGCTTGATCTGGGTGACAGTGGTTGTGAAACGGCCTGCCGGGACAAGGCCCAGTTGGGACGAGGTCGAGGCCGCCGGGTTCGGCGAGAACCCGTAAATGCCAATCCCGGGGCGGACCATGTCGAAGTGAGCATCCTGGTGCCACAGGGTCCCCGCTGTTGCCCCAAGGTGGCAGACATCCGGGGTCAGACCGGCCGCCAGAACCGACTCCCTGTAGTCGCGGAAGCGGACAATATGGGAATCTGTTACCGCCTTGCCCGGTCCGTACGGATCGTCGGCTTCGGGAAGGTGCGCAAGGAGGCCCACAACTTGCACTTCACCTGCGTCTTGGGCCTGCTTGGCGCGGGCAGCCAGTTCGGGTAGCTCCACCTCTGTTGCCCCACCTCTGGACATGCCCACGTCCACATTCAGGTGAATGCGTGCCGGGCGAAGTGGCTCGTTGTTTTCATCGGCTACTTCGCGTGCAGCAAGAATGGCTTGCTCAAGTTGGCCAACAGTGGACACAGAAACATCCAGGTGGGCTTTGTGGGCACTAACCCAGTCATGGTTGGGAGCGCCAATCCAGGTCAGTATGTGTGTCTCTTGCGGGTCGAGGTGCGCTCCATCAAAGTCACGTCGCAGAGCCAGCGCCTCAGGGATTCTGGAGACGGCAAACCACCGCACGCCCTCGTCGTATGCGGCAAATGCCACCTCTGTCCGGCCAAACCCATAGCCGTTGGACTTCACCACGGCCAGTAGCGCGGACCCGTTGGCGTAGTCTTTCAGCTTTGCCACGTTGTGGCGGATGGCGCCAAGGTCCACGGTTATGCATGCCGGGTAATTGTCGGGTTCTAGGTTTTCCACTCTGCCCATTATTCCACCGCTTGCGCGGACTTCATCGTTGCCTGTACCACGCATCCACTCGGGAAGCCGTAGCTAGGCAACGTCAAGAGACTTCGCCACCCCGAGCAGCAGAGCACCGACGACGAGGACGAGGACGCCCAGGGATATGGCAACCATTTCCTTCCTTGTACGTTTCTCTCCCAGTATCCAGATTCCCCCGAAGGTAGCGATGATTACGCTCAGTTGCGACAGGGAGAACCCGACCGCCACACCCACTTTGACCTGGGAAAACTGCATGATGACAACGCCAAGGCCCCACATGCCGCCAGGGATCATCGCCGCCAGCGTGTACTTGGACCATCTGGTATCAACCCGGCCCAACTGCTTGGTGAAAAATGGAAAGGAGACGATGAATCCGACCAGCAGTATCCCGAATGCCTGGTAGAAGAAGGATCGCAGGGGATCAACTTCCCAGTAGCGAATGATAATTGGAAACGCAATGTAGAACAGGGTGGACAGACCCGTGTCGATGAGGCCGGACACCAGCTGTTTCGGCCTGGTATCCACGGGGGTTGGGGAGCCTTTGCCGGGTGCGGCAACCGCGACGGGGTCGTAGGGAACCGCCACGACGTCTCCGCCCTCGTCGAAGCCTCCCGTTGGCTTCTGCTGCCAGGATGTGAGCATCACCCCGAGGATGATCAGAGCTAGGCCAACCAGGCCAACCGGTAAGGCCGCTGACCCGAGCCACTCTCCGAAGAGGAGTATGCCGAGCAGTGAGATCCCCAGCAACTGCCCACCTGTAGTCAGTGGCATGACGCGCGAGACGCCAATCTTGTGGAATGCGGAAATCTGCAGGTACGAGGCAAGCCCGACCACGATACCCGCGCAGAAGGCGACAAGAATCGAGGTCGAGTCAGTATCCAATCCCAGGACCAGCGCCAACACAGTCGCACTGACGAAAGAGCCCAAAGCGACGCCAAGTGTGTGCTGCCGGGCATCTCCCCCAACTTTCAAGAGGATGATGCCCATTGAGCCATAGAGGAAGGCGGGGACGAGGGCGAGGGCAAAATACACTTGGCTCCCTTTCAGAGGATCTGCTCAAAAACGTTGGGGACCGCCCTGATGATATCCGTGGCAACAATCGGGTGGCCCTGGGATCCGGTGGGTTCCAGGTTGGTATCAAGAATGCCCGCCGCAGATGCGGCTGCAAACCCATGCAGGCCCACGGCACATGCGACAGGGCCCGCCAGGTCATCGATGCTGAGGGAAGAGCCTTCTTGCAGTGCAAGTGCCTGCACCTGGGCAACCGCCGCGCAGATCATCCCTGCCAGAACATCACCGGCGCCAGCCGTCGCACCCCACGCAGTCGGCGCTTTGAAGCAGAGAGATGTGCCAGCGGGGGTCGCCACACAGGTCGTTGCCCCCTTGACAACAACCACACATCGGGCGAGGTGTGCGAGCCGCACAGCCGCACCTTCGATGTCTTTCTCAACCTCAGCCCGTGACCATTCCTCTCCGAACAGGGTGAGGATTTCGGCTGCTTCCCCAACATGCGGGGTCGCCACAACCAAAGGGTTGTCGTTCGCCCATTCCCGCGCGCCGCGCAGGGCGCCAGCATCCACAATCAGCGGTCGCCCCTCGAGCGCGCACTCTCGCACTACGACCTCGACATAGGACGCCATTGAAGAATCCCAGCCACTACCGATGAGTGCTGCGTCAAAACGCCCGCCACCGAGCACCACCTCAGGAAATGCTGAAATAACCAGGTCTTCACACCGAGCGGCCCCCGTGTAGCGGACCATGCCCGGCCCGACCGCGAGAGCGCCACCAACTCCCAGTACCGCTGCTCCCGGATACGTTGGAGAACCTGTGGCAAGCATCGGGACCCCGCGGCTGTACTTATGGTCACGCGGACCCGGAACTCTCAGGTGGGCTGCGATCAGTGTCTGATCAATCTCGTTCATTTGCTCTCCTCCCACCACAGTAGCCTCATGCGGAATAATCATGACGTGATCAATGTTGACATAACGACCACCAGCCCGAGCCCGTTCGAGCATTTCAGCCGCCAACAGTGGTCTGCGCTCGCTTCCCAGAGCCCACTCCCGCTGACCGCCAAGGATGTTGCAGCAATTGCAACCCTCGGCGACCCCATTGACCTTGAAGAGATCGACGCCATCTACCGACCTCTCTCAGCTCTGCTTCAGCTCCACGTTGATGGAACTTGGCGGACGAGGGCGGCGCGACGTTCATTCCTCCATCAGGGCTCGCAGTACCCCACACCCTTCGTGATCGGCGTGGCCGGTTCTGTAGCCGTCGGAAAATCAACTGTTGCAAGACTCTTGCGCCTCCTGCTGTCGAGGTGGCCCCGGACACCGCGAGTAGACCTGATTACCACCGACGGGTTCCTCTACCCCAACGCGGAACTCGCGCGGCGGGGCCTAATGGACCGGAAGGGGTTCCCCGAGTCATATAACCGAGCTGCGCTCCTTGACTTTGTGGCCCGAATCAAAGCCGGGCAACGATCGGTGTCCGCGCCGATTTACTCCCACGTCACGTACGACATTATTGAGGGCGAGCAGGTCACAGTGCGACGCCCCGACATCCTCATCGTCGAGGGGCTGAACGTGTTGCAGCCCGCGAGGACCGGCCCGGATATTCCCGGCGTGACAATTTCGGACTACTTCGATTTTCAGCTCTATGTTGACGCCGCCACAGAGGACATCGAGGAGTGGTACGTAGACAGGTTCCTCACCTTGCGTACAGCAGCGTTCGCTGATCCTGCGTCATACTTTCGAAACTATGCTGACCTCCCGGATGATGAGGCAATCGCAACCGCGCGCCGCCTGTGGTCCGCAATCAACCTCCCCAACCTGCTGGACAACATTGAGCCGACCCGCCCTCGCGCAACAATGGTGCTGCGGAAGGCGGCCGACCATACCATCCAGGACATCTACCTCAGGAAGATGTAGATCCCTACTTCTGATCGAGTGCCAGGTGCTTCTTGACTGCGTGTCCCAGCAGTTCGGCAATCCCGTCAGCCTGGAGCTGGGTCGGAGCCTCAACCATGACGCGTACCAGGGGTTCCGTACCGGAAGGCCGCATGAGGACGCGTCCCGTATCACCAAGTAGACGTTCAACGTAACTGACCGTCTCAACAACTTCTGGGTGATCAAGGCCGTTGCGATCCACACCCGAGACGTTGACCAGAGTCTGCGGAAGACGCGGAATGTCGGCTACGAGCGTTGCCAGAGACTTCCCGGACAGCTTCACCATCCTTGCGATCAGCATCGAAGTAAGGACGCCGTCCCCGGTTGTTGCGTACTCAGAGGCAATGACGTGGCCCGATTGCTCACCACCAAGTGAGAATCCGCCTGCGCGCATTGCCTCGAGGACGTAGCGGTCTCCAACCGGGCTCTGCACAATACTGATCCCCTCGGCCTCCATTGCCTTCACCAGGCCCAGGTTCGACATGACAGTAACGACCAGGGTGTCTTCGTGCAGCTTCCCCTCACTGCGCATCGACCTAGCAAGCGCGCCCATGATCTTGTCACCATCAATGAGGGTTCCGGAGCCATCAACTGCAAGGCACCTGTCTGCATCCCCGTCAAAGGCAACGCCAAAGTCCGCTCGGGAAGCAACGGTGGCAGCCTGCAGCTGCTCTGGATGCGTGGAACCACAGTTGTCGTTAATGTTGCGACCATCCGGTGAAGCGTTGATGACAACGACGTCCGCACCGCTTCGGCGCAAGGCTTCCGGCCCAAACACCGAGGCCGCGCCATTCGCACAATCCACCGCGATACGTAGGCCGGAGAGGTCTGTACCGCAAGACTCAACGAGGTGGTCAACGTAGCTCTTCTCAGCCAGGTCGTCGTCATACCACACCTCACCCACGGCAGCACCCATCGGACGTTGCCACGGTTTCTCCAAAAGAGCCTCGATCTCATCTTCAATCGAGTCTTCCAGTTTGAAACCGCCGCGGGCAAAGAACTTGATGCCGTTGTCCGGCATGGGGTTGTGTGAAGCAGAAATCATCACGCCGAGGTCGATTCCCTCTTCAGTTGCAGTCACGTGCGCCACCGCGGGTGTCGGAACAACGCCAACGCGAACCACATCCATACCGGCTGCGGCTAGGCCTGCAGCCAGAGCGTGATCAAGGAACTCCCCCGAGATTCGGGTGTCACGACCGATGATTGCACGTGGCCTGCGGGAACCGCGGGACTTCTTATCGGTACCACCAATTCGACGGGCTGCCGCCTCACCCAGTGCTAACGCAAGTTCTGCGGTGATATCTCGGTTAGCGAGGCCACGAACCCCGTCGGTACCGAATAGTCTGCCCATCATCTACCTCTAATCTCTGTTCCTTGCGCAACCCGCTCTTGCGAACACACATCCCTAAGTATAAGAACCTCCGCCACATCTGTGACGGAGGTTCTTATTGTATTTGCGTTGGTCGGCGTTTGATTTGCCGATTTAGCGCTTCGAGTACTGCGGTGCCTTACGGGCCTTCTTCAGGCCGGCCTTCTTGCGCTCAACTGCACGAGCGTCACGTGTAAGGAACCCTGCCTTCTTCAGAGCGGCGCGGTTCGCATCACGATCAATCTCATTCAGCGCGCGGGAAACACCCAGACGAAGAGCACCGGCCTGACCCGAGGGGCCACCACCATGGATACGTGCTACAACGTCAAAGCGACCTTCAAGATCAAGCAGCGCGAACGGGGAGTTCACCAACTGCTGGTGCAACTTGTTCGGGAAGTAGTTGTCCAGGGTGCGACCGTTGATGGTCCACTCTCCGGTGCCTGGAATCAGGCGAACGCGAGCAACTGCTTCCTTACGACGACCGAGGCCAGCGCCCGGTGCCGTGATCGAAGCGCCTGCCCCAGGGGCAGATTCTTCGGATTCTGATGTATACGAACTGGGAGCAACTTCCTCATCCAGTTCCAAAACTTCGGTGGTCTCAGCCACGGTTCTCCTAAAAGTGTGTGCCGTCAGCGCCCGAACTACTGGGCGACCTGCTTCAGCTCGTACGGGATGGGCATCTGGGCTGCGTGGGGGTGCTCTCCACCCGCATATACATGCAGCTTCTTGATCTGCTGGCGGCCCAGCGAGTTGTGGGGAATCATGCCCCACACGGCCTTCTCAATCACGCGCTCAGGGTTCTTGTCCATGAGTGTGCGGTAGGAAACCGTCTTGAGCCCACCCGGGAAACCGGAGTGGCTGTAGGCCTTCTTCTGATCCAGCTTCTTGCCGGTCAGAACAACCTTGTCAGCATTGATCACGATGACGTAATCGCCCATATCAGCGTTAGGGGCGAACGTCGGCTTGTGCTTGCCACGCAGCAGCGTGGCAACCTGGGCAGAGAGACGTCCGAGGACGGCATCGTTTGCATCGATGACGTACCACTTCTTGTCCGCATCTCCAGGTTTCGGTGAGTAGGTGCGCACCTGTCTAGCCTTCAATTCTCTTCGTTCGGAACAGGGGCTCTCACAGTCAGCGGGCAGCCGGAGTCCCTATTCACTTCAAAAGTCACTGTTGCGCAGCGCCGACATAAGGCCGAGTTTCACGGCGCGTCGGGCATATCAAACGAGTGGGAGGTGTTCAATACGCAGACCACACAACAGAGCTGAGTCTATCGACCCGGATTCCCTCCGGTCAAAGGACCCGCGGAATTGTGCTGGACTCCTCAGTCATCTGGGCTGAGCCCGTCAGACTCTCAGTGATCTGGGCTTGGTCCGTCCGCCCATCCCGAATGGTCAGCACTCCGTACAGTCTTCCAGCGTGCGCAGTGTCCTTGCCCGCCGCGACTGCTCTGACCACTCGCGTTCCGGGGGGTAGGCAACCCCCATCAGGGTCAATCCACGTGCCGGTGCGACTGGAACCCCGTGGCCTCGAGTGGGGTTGTCGACTAGGGCCCTCATCCAGTCTTCGTCGCGCGCACCCCTTCCAACCTCGACCAGCGCACCCACCAAGGATCGCACCATTGAGTGACAGAAGGCATCGGCAGAAACGTCAATGGTTAGTTCTCCGTCCTCGCCCTCGGCCACTTCGAGGTGACGCAGGGTGCGGATTGTGGTCGCACCTTCGCGGGGCCTACAGAATGAAAGAAAGTCGTGCTCACCTAAGAGGACGCTGGCTGCGTTGTTCATGGCTGTGACGTCAAGATCGTTGTAGGGAACCCACCAGCGAGCGTTCCTTGTCAGAGGGTCGCGGCTCTGCGGGGAAGCGCTGAGAAGATAACGATACTGACGACCCGTCGCCGAGAATCGTGCGTCAAAGGTGTCGGGCACAACGGCAACCGTGGTGACCACGATGTCGGCCTCCCCCTTTATCAAGGTCCCGCGCGCCACGGAACCACCTGAAATGAGAGGGCGCCAGAGAGCCGAGTAAGAGGAAGCAAGAATCCCGTTGATGCGGTCTCGAAGTTTCTGCGGATCGCCCTCGAACTGATCCACATCGCAGTGAGCCACCTGGTGTTTGGCATGAACACCAGAATCGGTACGGCCCGCTACGGTCAGTGAAATGGGCCGGCGCAAAATCGTCGTCAGTGCGCGTTCCAGTTCGCCCTGAACGGTTCTCAAGCCGTCCTGCTTAGCCCAACCATGCAGGTTTGAGCCGTCGTAGCAAAGATCGAACCGCAACCTTTGCTGCGGAACGGATCCTACTTCGCCGAGCTTTTGCCGCGGAATGAACCCTGCCTCGTCAGGCTCTTGCCGCGGAACGGATCCCGCTTCGCTGGGTCCTCTCACTGGTGTGCTCCAGTTAGATCCCAGGCCCGCACTCCCCCGAAGATTCCAGCCTCGTTGCGCACAAACACGATGTTCCCGGGCAGGGGATTTCGGGGTGACATGATGATTCTTGAGGCGTTGCCACCACCAATGTAGAGCCGGTCCCACATGTAGACGGGAACGAACCCTTCAATGACACGGCGCACCCTGCGTGACCAGTGCGC
>RRZU011441823.1_pt1 | contig 11362 bp, 7 predicted proteins | sample 2165561 | NCBI WGS metagenome assembly RRZU01 (sample SAMN10456909, study PRJNA506462) | wastewater metagenome | isolation source: wastewater sludge | place: USA: Moscow, Idaho | reverse complement strand
TGCCTTATCATATTTTTTTTGCTCAATATAAATTTGAGCCAAAGTTTCGGTCATCAAATCCGAATATTCTTCCGTATTCTGAACGAAATTTGATGGTGTGTTGACTGGTGTAATATCCGTTTTTTTCATCGGAACGATTTTTGGATTTTTTTCCAAAAAGTCATCAATCAACTTATATTTTATTTCTCTTTCTGCAATTTCTTGCTCTTCTTCAATCTCTTGTTGTGTTTTTGATTGAGAAGGAACTTTTTTCAACCAATCTGAAAAAGAAAACGTCGATTCATCCGAATTATTTTCAATGATCTCTACTTTTTCTTCAATCATTTCAGGTTCAGATTCTTCAATTGCTTCAGCATTTTCAGACAATCCTTCTACAATTTCTTCTTCCTGATTATCTTCTATTGTTTCAATTACTTGCTGAGGTTCAGATTCAAAAATTTCAATTCCAGAAGTTTGTTGAACAGCATTTTCTATATCATTTTCAGAAGTCAAATTTTCTTCTTTCGAATTATTTTCTACCACAACTTTATTCGTGATTTCAGCAACTTCGTTCAATTCTTCATCCGAAATAATATCAACCACATGATCTGTTCTCAATTCCGATTCTTCTGTATCATTTTCGATCATTTCGTCCACAATATCTTCATTAATTTCATCAGAATTTATGTCAGAAACAACTTCAATTTCTTGGTTTGATTCTTCTTTTTCTTCAATGATTTCATCAACAACTTCAACTGTTTCGTTATTGTTTTCGATGATTTCAGAAGTAGAATTTTCTAAAATTGGTTCAGAAATAATTTCGTTTTCAACTAATTCTTCTACTTTTTCTTCTTCCATTTCAGGAGAAGTAGTTTCATTTTCTACTTTAATCTCTTTCTGAATTGGTTCCGAATTGATGTAATGATACAAATCGACACGATTGCTGCTGTGAATTGACGTTTTGTTCAAATAATCCTCAAAAGAAGGATGATTTTCCTTTTTCAAACCATAAAGTAACAAAGCACGCAATGTGTAGAAATACGGATATTTTTCTACCTCTTTTTTAAGAAGTGGAATGTCCGATTTCTCGACTTCGTACGGATGTGCTACTAAATATTCAATTCTGGTCATTGCTCAAATATAAGGTTATTTTTTTACCAATCCATCGCAATAGACGCAAAAACTTGGTCGCGAATATCATCAATAATTAATGGAACAATTGACGATTCTACAGCGCTTAACATTGCATTTCCGTCATATAATTGGAAAGCAGAAAATGTTCTGTCATAACTTTTTGATTCGTCTTTATTGTTGATATATCGAACTTTTACATAAATCGTCAAACGGTTTTTTGCTGCAATATCATTTGATTGAATAGCTTCTGGAACAACATCATATCCCGTAATTTCACCTTCGATAATTAAGTCAGAATTTTCGTTAGAATTTAACTTCAACTTCGTTCTACTTCTAAAAATATCTTGAATTGCAATCGTTAAATCTTGACTTAAAGTAGGATTTTGTTGAGGTGCGTAATTCGGGAAAGTTGCCACATAAATTGTGTTCCAATCTGGTTGAATTGCAGCTCCCGAAAGTGAATATTTTATACATCCTGTTAAACTAAAAATAGCAAAAATACTAAGAATGAATAGTTTTATTTTGTTCATATTACAAATGATATTGTTTGATTTTTCGGTACAATGTACGCTCAGAAATTCCCAATTCGTCAGCCGCCATTTTACGTTTTCCTTTGTGTTTTTCTAACGCCAATTTTATCATTTCTTTTTCGTTGTCTTGCAACGAAAGTGACTCTGGTTCTTCGATTGGACTTACATCATAAACATCGTTCGAATAATCGTATTGCGGTTGTTGATAACTTGGTGTGATTGGAGCAGATTTCGTTGGAACCAAATTATATTGACTTGGTACAAAATCTTCTTCTGGTTCGTTTTGATCTTGATAAACGCGTTGAATCAATTCTTGCGTATTGCCATTAAAATCTTCCACATCTTTGTGTTTGATCAAATCTAATGTTAAAGCACGCAAATCGTTCAAATCTTTTTTCATGTCCAATAAAACCTTGAACAATAATTCACGTTCCATAAAATCAGAAGAACTTCCATCTTTCGATTTATTTGTAACCATTAACATTGTTGAATTATTAGGTAATAATTCCATGATTTTTTCTAACGAAATCACACGGTCTTTTTCAACAACAGAAACTTGTTCAGCAAAATTTCTCAATTGACGCACATTTCCTGGCCAAGGATAATTTGCAATATAGTTTTGTGCTTCTGGAGAAAGCTCAATATGAGGCATTCGATATTTATTTGCAAAATCTGAAGCAAATTTTCGGAACAATAAATTAATATCTTCTTTACGCTCACGCAAAGCTGGAATATCAATTTGAACTGTATTTAATCGATAATATAAATCTTCACGAAATTTACCTTTTTCAACAGCTTCTAATAATTTTACATTCGTTGCAGCAACAACACGAACATTTGTTTTTTGAAGTTCTGAAGAACCAACTTTCATAAATTCGCCCGACTCCAAAATGCGTAATAAACGCACTTGTGTTGCTAAAGGTAATTCACCAACTTCATCTAAGAAAATTGTTCCGCCATCCGCTACTTCAAAATAACCTTTACGTGTTTGTGTTGCACCTGTAAAAGCACCTTTTTCGTGTCCAAATAATTCAGAATCTATTGTTCCTTCTGGAATCGCACCACAGTTCACCGCAATATAATTGTTGTGTTTGCGTGCTGATTGATTATGAATAATTTTCGGAATAAATTCTTTACCAACACCACTTTCTCCGATAACAAGAACAGAAATGTCGGTAGGTGCAACCTGAATTGCCTTTTCTAAAGCGCGATTCAAGGCTACATTATTTCCAATGATTCCAAAACGTTGTTTGATAGTTTGTAAAGAATCCATTTTTTAATTTTTTAGGTTTTTGAAATTGAAATTTTCAATCTCATCAGTTTTTTGATTTGAAAAATGATACTGAAATCAGTTCAGTATAACAAGTTGAAAAAATTAATCTTCAATCATTTCACCAATCAAAGTAGCTGTTGTACAGCTATTTGCTTTTACGTTTACAAAATCACCAACTTTAGTTCCTTCCACTTTTGGGAAAACTAAAACTGCATTTTGTGTATTACGTCCGTACCAGAAATTTTCGTCACGTTTAGAGTTACCTTCAATCAAAACTTCATGAGTTTTTCCAACATAACTATTCATACGCTCTGCAGAATGTTTTTGTTGCATTTCGATGATTTCTTGTAAACGACGTTTTTTATCTTCTGGTAAAACGTCATCAGGCATTTTTTTGTGCGCTGGTGTTCCAGGACGCTCAGAATAAGCGAACATATAACCGAAATCATATTTCACATATTCCATTAACGATAATGTATCTTTGTGTTCTTCTTCTGTTTCGCCACAGAAACCTGCAATCATATCGTGAGATAAAGCACAATCTGGAACGATACGACGAATTTTATCAATTAATTCGAAATATTCTTCACGAGTATGTTGACGATTCATACGCTCTAAAACAGTCGTAGAACCCGATTGAACAGGTAAGTGAATGTATTTACAAATATTTTTGTGTTTCGCCATCATTTGTAATACGCCTTCTTCCATATCTTGTGGATTAGAAGTTGAAAAACGTAAACGAATATTAGGAAATTGCGTAGCAACCATGTCTAATAATTGCGCAAAATCTACAGCAGTTGCTTTCTGAATATCAGTTGCATTTTTGAAATCCTTTTTTGGTCCTCCACCGTACCATAAATATGAATCGACATTTTGACCTAAAAGTGTAATTTCTTTATAACCAGATTCTGCTAATTCTTTACATTCATTCAAAATTGAATGCGGATCACGAGAACGCTCACGACCACGTGTAAAAGGAACGACACAGAACGTACACATGTTATCACAACCACGAGTAATGGTAACAAAAGCTGTAACGCCATTTCCTCCTAAACGAACAGGAGAAATTTCTGCGTAAGTTTCTTCTTTTGATAATTGTACATTTACCGCATCACGACCATCTTCTACATCGTTGATTAAGTTTGGTAAATCGCGGTAAGCATCAGGTCCAACAACGATATCAACTAAATGTTCTTCTTCTAAGAATTTATGTTTCAAACGTTCAGCCATACAACCTAAAACACCAATTTTAAGACTTGGATTTTGTTTTTTGATCGCGTTTAATGTTCCTAAACGTTTACGAACTGTTTGTTCCGCTTTTTCACGAATAGAACAAGTATTTAAAAGAATTAAATCTGCTTCGTCAACTTTTTGAGTGGTTTGGTAACCTTCGTTATTTAGAATAGATGCAACAATTTCACTATCCGAGAAATTCATTTGACATCCGTAACTTTCTAAGAATAATTTCTTTGTTGCATTACGAGTAGGAGCAGTCATCAAAGCCTCTCCTTGTCTTGCTTCATCTATATGTTTTTCTTCTGTATGCATTCTAAAATGGATATTTTATCGTGCAAAAATAATAAAACTATGTGACATATTGGCAGTAAAATTTTCTTTTGCATTTTATTAACATTTTGTAGATTTGAGGAAATCTAAAAAAGTAAACTATGGATAATTATGTAAAACAACGTGTAGAAGAAATCAAACAACAAGGTTTTAAAGTTGAGACTGGCGCCTTGTTTAGTCGTGCTTGGGAAATATTTTCGGGTATAGCAGCTTATTCTATTGTAGCGTTGTTATTGTATGGTGTAGTTGTTTTGATAATGTCTTTTGTTTCGCAACTTATTTATGCTCCAGCTGCAGTGGCTATTTCCGATATGAATGATTTAGAAGATTATTATATCGAAACTTTTACAGCACCATTGTTCTTCGTATCTAATTTAGTGAGTATTGTAGTTTATGCGGCGGCGGCTCCAATATTATTTAGTATTGTGACAATGGCTCGTAAATTTGAAAAAAGTGAAACAGTAGGAATGAATGATATTTTTGAACATTATTCTAATGGTAATTTCATGAATATATTTTTGACTTATTTAGTAATTCAAATAGTAGCAAGTATAGGATTCGTTTTATGTTTAATTCCAGGGCTTGTTTTTCAACTGGCAACTGTATTATCAGTTCCGTTTGTCTTGTTTGCAAAGGCAACAGTAGGGGAAGCTATTACTTCAAGTATTAGTGTTTCTTTCAAAAATTTTGGAAGTATTTTTGTCTTCGGATTATTAACATTTTGCGTAATTGTTTTGGGATTTTTAGCTTGTGTCGTTGGATTGGTTGTTGCAATACCACTAGTTTATATTGCATTGTATTGCCTATATAAAGAAGTTATTGGCTTTGACGACGAACAATCAGAAATAGACCAAATCGGAACAGATATTTACAAGGATAATCCTTACATGAAATAGATAAAAATACGGAGCAGTTGAAAATCATTTTTGGCTGCTTCATTTTTTTGTTATTAATTTTGCAGAAATTTTTTAAGAAAACAATATGTCTAAAAATCTCGTTATTGTTGAGTCCCCAGCAAAAGCTAAAACCATTCAAGGTTTTTTAGGTGATGATTTTATCGTGGAATCAAGTTTTGGTCACGTGGTCGATTTACCAAAGAAAGGAATGGGAATCGAAATCGAGAATCATTATAAGCCAATATACGAAGTGACACCTGATAAAAAGGAAGTTGTAAGTAAACTAAAAAAATTGTCTTCGAAAGCCCAAACAATTTGGTTAGCATCCGATGAGGACCGCGAAGGAGAAGCAATTTCTTGGCATTTGTATCACGTTCTTGGATTAGAAAAAAAGGATACAAAACGTATTGTTTTTAATGAAATTACGAAAAAAGCGATTCAACGTGCGGTAGAAAATCCACGTCAGATTGATGAAAATTTGGTTGATGCGCAACAAGCTCGTCGTGTTTTGGATAGATTAGTTGGTTTCGAAATGTCGCCAATTTTATGGAAGAAAATCAAACCAGGTTTATCTGCAGGTCGTGTTCAATCAGTTTCTGTTCGATTAATTGTTGAACGTGAAAAAGAAATTCAAAATTTTGTTCCAGTTTCATCATATAAATTCATTGCAATTTTCGAAACGAATGAAGGAAGAACATTAAAAGCAGTTTTAACAAAAGAATTTTCAACGTTAAAAGAAGCCGAAGATTTCTTAGAAACGTGTGTTGGAGCAGATTTTAAAGTAAATGATTTACAAAAGAAACCTGCAAAACGTACACCTTCTGCGCCGTTTACAACATCAACTTTGCAACAAGAAGCATCTCGCAAATTAGGTTTTTCAGTTTCGAGAACGATGCGTGTTGCACAACAATTATACGAATCTGGACATATTACATATATGAGAACGGATAGTGTGAATTTGTCTGATGACGCTTTAACAGCGGTAAAAGCTGAGATAGAATCTGCTTACGGAAACAAATATGTTGAGATAAGAAAATACAAAAATAAAAATTCATCTGCACAAGAAGCGCACGAGGCGATTCGTCCAACGCATTTCGAAAATCATTCGATTAATGCAGACGATTCAATGCGAAAATTGTACGAATTAATTTGGAAACGTACAGTTGCTTCTCAAATGGCAAATGCTGAACTGGAGCGAACTATCATTGATATTGATAACAACAAAAACAACTTTATTTTCCAAGCGAAAGGAGAAATAATTGTGTTTGATGGTTTCTTAAAAGTATATCAAGAATCATTTGACGACGAAGATGCAGATGATGATAAAGTGTTATTGCCAAGTGTAAAAGTAAATGAGCAATTGAAAGCAGATGAAATAAACGGTACTGAACGTTTTTCTCGTCCTGCGGCTCGTTATACAGAGGCATCTTTGGTAAAAAAATTAGAAGAATTAGGAATTGGTCGTCCGTCAACTTATGCGCCAACGATTTCTACAATCCAAAATAGAGGTTATGTGGAAGTTGGTGAATTGGATGGTCAAGAACGAAAATATAATACCTTAACGTTAATCGATAATCAAATCAAAAAAGTACAACAAAAAGAAATTTTTGGTGCTGATCGTCGTAAATTAATGCCAACTGATATCGGAATCGTGGTAAATGATTTCTTGGTTGATTATTTTACGAATGTGATGGATTATGATTTTACGGCGCGTGTCGAAAATAGTTTTGATGATATTGCGGAAGGTAAATTGAATTGGACAAAAATGATTGATGAATTTTACACGAAATTTCATCATGTTGTAGAAGATGTTCAAGAAAATGCAGATCGTGCGACTGGAGAACGCGAATTGGGAATTGATCCTGTTTCGGGTAAAAAAGTGCATGCACGTATTGGACGTTTTGGACCAATGATTCAGATTGGTGAAGCAGAAGACGAAGAAAAACCTCGTTTTGCAAGTCTTCAAAAACATCAATCTATTCATAATATTACCTTAGAAGAGGCAATGAAATTGTTCGAATTGCCAAAAACTTTAGGTGAATATAAAGCGCACGAAGTGGAGGTGAATATTGGACGTTTTGGACCTTATGTGAAATTTGATGATAAATATATTTCGATTCCGAAAGAGGAAGATCCAATGGATTTATCATTTGATCGTGCAGTAGAATTAATTGAAGAAAAATTAAAAGCTGATGCACCGATTGCACAATACGAAGGGTATGATGTAACAAAAGGAAAAGGACGTTTTGGACCATTTATCAAATGGAATGAATGGTTTATTAATGTTCCGAAAAAATACGATTTCGATCATTTATCTCAAGCTGATATTATCGAATTGATTGAAGATAAAAAACGTAAAGAATCTGAACGTGTGGTACGCGAATGGGCAGAACAGGAAATTCGTTTGGAGAAAGCACGTTGGGGACGTTATAATTTGATTCAAGGAAAAGTAAAAGTTGAGTTATCGAAAGAAACGAATCCAGAAGCGTTGACTTTAGCTGAGGTTGAAAAATTAATAGAAGCAGCAAAACCTAAAAAGAAAGCTGCGGCTAAAAAAGCGCCAGCAAAAAAGACAACTGCGAAGAAAACGACAACTAAAAAAACAACGACTAAAAAGTAATGTACAAAGACTTTTTAAAACCCGTTTCTGAAGAATTACAAGATTTTGCTAAATCTTGTAATTCTTTTGCGTTAGGACAAGCTATAAAATTTCGTGAAGATGTGATCGAAATCGATGAAAAATCGAACGATAAAATCGCGATTATTGGTGTAACAGAATCTCGTTCGAAACAAAAAGATTTGATCGAAGATGTAGATTTTAGCTTAGTTCGTACACAATTGTATGAGTTGCAAATGGGAAATTGGTCGATCGATTTGTACGATTTTGGTGATGTTGTTTATTATGATGATAAAGCCGAAACCGAAAAAGTTTTTAGAGAAGTTACAAACGGATTAATTCGTGATGGATATGTCGTTGTTATTTTGGGTGGAAATCCAAGTTTAGGTTATCAACAATATCGTGCGTATGATGAAATTGTTGATAAAGTTTATTACTTAACAATCGATCATAAATTACGATTAGATAAAGATGAAGCGCAAACAACAGAAAATAATTATTTAACAAAAATTATTTCGAATGAGCCTTTCAATTTATTAGATTACACGAATATTGGTTTTCAAACATATTTTGTTGCGCAAGAAAAATTAGATTTGTTGGATCAGTTAAATTTTGATGCTGTTCGTTTGGGGCTAATTTCTGAAAATGTAAAAGAAATAGAACCTTATTCTCGAGATGCTAATGCAGCTTTGCTTAATTTATCGAGTTTGCAAGGTTCGGATTTCTCTTCTTCAAAAAATATGACGCCAAATGGATTTACTTCGCGCGAAATCTGTGCGTTGACAAGATATTTAGGTTTCAGCAATAAATTGACTTCACTTTACGTTTGTGATTATATCGAAAATTATAAAAAATTAGATCATCTATTAATTTCGCAGATGATTTGGTATTTTATTGATGGAAAAAATCATCGTCCAGAGATAAAAAGTTTTGACGATACACAATATTTTGAGAAAATTTTTGTTCCTACAGAAGGATACAATTATATTTTTTATCGAAATATATTAACCAATCAATTGTGGATAGAAGTTGATAACACCGTTGATGGAGAGCGAAAATTTGAAATTATTTCATGTTCAGAAAAAGATTATGAACAAGCACTTAATGGTGAAATACCAAATAGGTGGTGGAAATATTTCAAAAAATTTTATTAAAAAATAAAGAACAATTTTAAAAATCAATTAATAAATTGCCTTAATTTGTAGCCTTATTAATTGAGAACTAAAAGTATAAAACCTGTATAAAAATAAATCTATAACAGAATGAATAGAATTTTGGTAAGTGCATTGTTGCTATCTCTTTCTTTATCATCATGTAAAATGCTGAAGAACAGAGGGAGTAGTGATAGAAATGATGGACAAATAGTTTCGAAAACATCTTCGGCTTGGACGCCAGTTCGTCCAAAGGGAATGGTTCCGATTCCGAGTGGATCGTTTGTTTTAGGACAAACCGATTACGATTTTACAAAAACAAATGATGCTCCAGTAAAAACGGTTACTGTTACAGGTTTCTTTATGGATGACACAGAGATTACAAACTCTGAGTATCAGATTTTTGTAAATTACGTAAAAGATTCTATCGCTCGTACTGCTTTGGCAAACAAGGCAGAAACTTTAGGTTTTGATCCAATGAATCCTTCGGCTGACGGAGATGGAATTGGAGCTTATGCTTACGTTTCAGGATCTGCTGATGGAGAAGGAACGCCATATGACGAATATTTAAAAAATAGTAATACAGGTCGTGATGGTCAATCATTAGATGCAAAGAAATTAAATTGGAAACAGCGCTTGGAGTGGGATAAATACAAATATCCAGATGTAGATTATGCAGAGGTTATGGAAGGATTATATTATCCACCAGAAGAGCGTATGAATGGAGAAAGACGTATTGACACGCGTAAATTAAACTACTCTTATGTAACAGTTGACCAAACTGCTGCAGCAAAGAAGAAAGGGACTTTCCGTGTAGATTTTCGTAAAGAATTTAGTTTAAATATTTATCCTGACACAACAGTTTGGGTAAGAGATTTTAACTATTCATACAACGATCCAATGCACCAAGATTATTTTTGGCACAAAGCTTACGCAAATTATCCTGTTGTAGGTGTTAACTGGAATCAAGCAACTGCTTTTTGTGATTTCCGAACGAGATATCATAACACAGCATTGAATAATAAAAAGAAAAGAGGAAGTCAAGTAAAAGTAATTAGCTACCGTTTACCAACAGAAATTGAGTGGGAATACGCTGCGAAAGGTGGATTAGAAAACGCACCTTATCCTTGGGGAGGTCCTTACTTAACTGATGATAGAGGATGTTATTTAGCGAATTTCAAACCAAAACGTGGAGATTATTTAGAAATCAACGATGGTAAGAAAACAGGTTATATGTATACAGCTCCTGTAAAAACATTCAAAGCGAATGGATACGGATTGTATGATATGGCTGGTAACGTAGCTGAGTGGACAAGTTCTCCTTACAACAGATCATCTTACACAATGTCTTCATCACTTAATCCGTCAATTACAATGTCTGGAGAAGTAAACAGAAGTGTAAGAGGAGGATCTTGGAAAGATGTTGGATACTTATTGATGGTATCATCTCGCGATTGGGAACACAAAGATTCTGCAAGAAGTTTCATCGGATTCCGTACAGTACAATCTTTCCCAGAAGGATCAAAAGTAAATTTTAGAAAAACCAAATAACCTATTAATAAAATAATTTAATAAAAAGCACTCTTATGGCAGTACAAGCTTCAAAACAAGAACGTCTTACAAATTTTTTGTATAATTTCTTTGCCGCAGTAGTAATTATCGGGGCATTATGTAAAATTACACATACGAATATAGGACCAATATCAGCCAATTTAATCTTAACAGTAGGTTTAGTAGCTGAAGCAATCGTCTTCTTATATTCAGCATTCTTCGATAAACCAGAAGGAAGCTACGAATGGGAAAAAGCTTATCCAGAATTATTAAGTGGTGAGCCAGTACAAAGAAAAACTGCTGCTGTTGCAACTGCAGGAAATAATTTAACTGCAGAATTAGACAAAGTATTAGCAGATGCTAAATTAGACAAAGAAGTTTTCGAAAGATTACGTGGTTCTTTAGACAAATTTGGTTCAGCTGTTAACGAATTAAACACAACAACATCTGCTGTCGCTTCAACAGAACAATATAGTAACGAAATTGCAAAAGCATCAACTAACATCAGCCAATTAAACGCTGTATATGCTGAGCAAATCGTAAATAGCCAAAAACAAGTAGAATTAAATAAACAATTTATCGAAGAAATGCAAAAATCTTCAGGTAGTTCAGAGCAATTCTTGAAAGAAATGCAAGAGCTTTCTGCTAACATTAATGCATTAAAC
>RRZU011278687.1_pt1 | contig 11363 bp, 8 predicted proteins | sample 2165561 | NCBI WGS metagenome assembly RRZU01 (sample SAMN10456909, study PRJNA506462) | wastewater metagenome | isolation source: wastewater sludge | place: USA: Moscow, Idaho | reverse complement strand
ACGTCGTTGACCGAGCCGTTGGGCCCACCCTCCGAGCTGGCCCCGTTGTCGGACAGGACCATCACCAGGGTGTTGTCGAGCTCCCCCGTCTCGCGGAGGCGGTCGAGCAGGCGGCCCAGGTGGTGGTCGAAGTGGGAGAGGTAGGCGGCGAAGCACTCCATGTAGCGCGCCGACACCCGCCGCTGGTCCTCCGACAAGCTGTCCCACGCCGGCACCCAGTCGGGCCGGGGCGACAGGTCGGTGCCCTCGGGCAGGACGCCGGAGGCGAGCTGGCGGGCGAAGGTCTCCTCCCGCCACACGTCCCAGCCCTGGTCGAAGTGGCCCCGGTAGCGCTCGCGCCACTCGGGCGGGGACTGGTGCGGGGAGTGGCAGGCGCCCGGGCACAGGTAGAGCAGCCACGGCTTGTCCGGCTGCACGGCCCGTAGGTCGCCGAGGAAGCTGAGCCCGTGGTCGATGAGGTCCTCGGTGAGGTGGTAGCCGTCCTCGTGGTCGGCCGGCGGGGGCACGGCGTGGTTGTCCGAGAGCAGGGTGGGGCCGAACTGGCTCGTCTCGCCGTCGAAGTAGCCGTACCAGCGCTCGAAGCCCCGCCCCAGCGGCCACCGGGCCCGGCTGGCCCCGAGGTGGTGCTCGTGCTCCGGTGTCAGGTGCCACTTCCCCACCGCGTAGGCGGCGTAGCCGTGGGGGGTGAGGACCTCGGGCAGGGTGCCGCAGCTACGGGGCAGGTCGGCGTCGTAGCCGGGGAAGCCCGTGGCGAGGTCGACCACCCGCCCCATCCCCGCGGTGTGGTGGTTGCGGCCCGTGAGCACGCAGGCCCGGGTGGGCGAGCACAGGGCGGTGGTGTGGAAGTTCGTGTACTGCAGGCCGCCGGCGGCGAGGCCGTCGAGGGTGGGGGTGGCGATGTCCGAGCCGTAGCAGCCGAGCTGGGCGAAGCCGACGTCGTCGAGGACGACGACGAGGACGTTGGGGGCGCCCTCGGGGGGTCGGGGCTCGGGCGGCCACCAGGGGGTCGACTCGGCCCGGGTCGGCCCGATGACCCCCTGGAACCCGCTGCGTTCCCCCATGGGTGGCGCCCCCGAACCCCTGGGGCTAACCGGCGGCGGGCTCGAGCGGGATCACCCCGATGCTGGCGAGCCCCACGTTGAACGCACCCACGTCGTCGGCGGGCGCTTCCTCGGTCGACGCGCAGTCGGCGGCGTTGTAGTCGCGGTCACCCATGTCGGCGGCCGGCGGGACCTCGACGATGCCGCGGGCCTCACCGGTCGCACACGAGGGGACGTTGAGATTGGTCACCTCGACCGTTGCGTCACCGGCCACGAGGGCCGCCCGGTTCTCCTCGAGCCAGTCCAGGACGAACGTGACACCGGTCTCGTAGTCGAAGGGCTCGGAGTCGATGCCCTGGCTGCTGGCCAAGGCGGGGATGCCCTGTGCGGCGGCAGCCCGGGCCGCACCGACCGTCCCGGAGGCGTCGATGATCGGGCCCATGTTCTGACCCTCGTTCAGCCCGGTGATGACGACGTCAGGCGGCTCCTCCACCACGTTCTCGAGCCCGTAGTTGACGGCGTCGGCCGGGAAGCCCTGCACGGCGGTGACCGGGTAGCCGCTGAGGGTCTCCTCCTCGGTGGCGGTGAGCTCTCCCGGAGTCGTGTTGCCACCGCTGCCGCTCTGGTTCTCGGCCGGCGCCACCACGGTCACGTTGGTGTCGGGAAGGGCGATCAGGGCCTCGACCACGGCATCGATGCCCTCCGCGTCGAAGCCGTCGTCGTTGGACACGAGGATGTCGAGGGTCTCCGCCGGCGCGGTGGTCGTGGTCTCGGCCGGCGCCACCGTCGTCGCGGCAACAGCCTCCTCCGACCCGGAATCGTCGCTGCTGCTGCACCCCACGGCCAGCGCGGCGACGCACACCGTCGCCGCCAACGTCCACCCGATCCGTCCGCGCATCTCGCCCCCTGGGCTCGTCCTGTAGAGGGGCGAATCCTAGGCTCACCCGTCGTGACCCGTGGGATCGCCGTGGTGACGGCCGCCGAGAGCGAGCAGGACCAGTCCCTCGCGGCGACCGCGCTGGCGGCAGCCGGTGTGAGGGCCGGCGACCGGGTCGCGCTCATCGCCGGCGGTGGTCCGGCCTACGTCGCGGTGGCCCTCGGAGCGCTGCGCACCGGGGTGATCCCCGTGCTGCTCAACACCCATCTGCTCCCGGCCGAGCAGGACGCGCTGCTGGCCGACGCCCGCCCCGCACTGGTCCTGCGCGGTGGCGAGCTCGACGGCCTCATCGGGGCCGGCGCCGGCGCCGCCGAGGTGCCGCTGGCCCCGGCGCCGCTCGGGCGCCCGATGATCTACACCTCGGGGACGACCGGTCGACCCAAAGGCGTCTGGTCGGGCGTGCTCGGCGAAGAGGACGCCGCCGCGCTGCTGGCCGAGGAGCGCGAGCAGTGGGGGTTCCAGGCCGACGACGTGCACCTGGTGGCGTCGCCCCTGCACCACTCGGCGCCCCTGCGCTTCGCCGCCGGCACGCTGCTCGCCGGCGGCACCGTGGTCCTTCCCGGCCACTTCACCGCCGAGGGCTTCGCCGCCGCCGTCACCGCCCATCGACCCACCTCGGCGTTCCTCGTGCCCGCCCACCTCCAGCGGCTCTTCGTCCCCGACGCCCCACCGTTGCCCGACCTGTCCTCGTTCCGACTCGTCGCCCACGCGGGCGCGCCGTGCCCGACCCGGCTCAAGGAGCGCTCCCTGGACGCGTTCCCCGAGGGCTCGGTTTGGGAGTTCTACGGCTCGACCGAGGCCCAGTTCACGGTCTGCTCGTCCGACGACTGGCGGGCCCGTCCGGGCACGGTCGGGCGGGCACGTGCGGGCCGGCGGCTCTCGGTGGACGAGGACGGGACCATCTGGTGCGACACGCCCCGCCACGCGCGCTTCGTCTACTGGGACGACCCCGACAAGACCGCGATGGCCTGGCGGGGTGACGCCTGCACGGTCGGCGACCTCGGCCGCCTCGACGACGACGGCTACCTGTTCCTCGAAGGCCGTCGCAGCGACCTCGTCATCACCGGCGGGGTGAACGTCTACCCCTTGGAGGTCGAGCGGGCCCTGCTCGACCACCCCCGGGTGCACGAGTCGGCGGTGTTCGGCGTGCCCGACGAGCGGTGGGGCCAGCGGGTGTGCGCCGCGGTGGTCGGCGAGCTCTCCACCGCCGACGTCCACGCCTGGCTGGCCGATCGACTCGCCCCGTACAAGCGCCCCAAGACCGTGGTGGTCGTCGATGCCCTGCCCCGCAACTCCATGGGCAAGGTCAGCCGCAGCCGCCTCGGGGTCGAGCTCGGCCTCGAGTAGCGCTCCCGACGAACCGTGCCGGCCGGTGCGCGTCGGCCCCTGCGGACGCGGCCTCAGCCGTCGGACGGCGGACCCGGCACGGTCGTCGTTGCCGGGGTGGCGGTCGGCGCCGTCGTGGTGATCGACGGGGGCGGCGACAGCGTGCTCGGGGGGCCCGGGCCGATCGGACCGGTGGTCGGTGGGGCCGTCGCGGTCGTCGACGTGGTCGACGTGGTCGACGTGCCCGCCTCGAGGGAGGCCACGAGCAGCGCGAGGGCATAGAACGCGCGGGCGGCAAGGGCGCGGGTGACCGTCACCTGCGAGCCGAAGACGCCACTCTGCTGGGGGGAGAGGATCCCGGCCTCCACGGCCCAGTCCACCGCGGCCTGGTACTCGGGCCGGACGTCCGGCCACCCGTGAGCAGTGACACCCTCGGTGGGTTGTCTCATCGCGCGCCACAGGTACACGGCGAGCGCCTCCCGGGAGACGAGGTCCGAGCCGCGGAAGGTCCCGTCCGGGTAGCCCCGCATGATGCCGCTGGCCTGCACCCAGCCGACCGGCTGACGCAAGGGCGAGGGAACGTCGGCCCAGGTGCTGAGGGGCAGGTCGCTCGGCGATCCCGCGAGGCGCCACAGCAGCTCTGCGAACTGGCTGCGGTCGAGCGACACCGGCAGGCTGCCGAGCTGCGCCCGGAACGTGCCGTTGCGGTAGGGGGTGGCGATGCCGTTGAACCCGAGCCAACCGATGGCCTGGGCGGATGACGAGCGGTCGGGCACGTCCCAGAAAGGACCAGACGTGTAGGCGGGATCGCAGCCTTCCGCGGCCTGGCCGGCGAGCAGCCCCAACTCCCGCCGGCCGGCCTCGGTCTGGTGGAGGCGGTCGGCCAGGAAGTAGCCGCTGTCCCCTGAGAGCCAGTACCAGGCCGAGTAGGAGACCAGCGCCACGTTGCGGTCGGCGTAGCGCGGCTCGGCCAGCACCCGCCCGAGGATCCGGTTGAAGGCGACCCGGTGCGCGTTGACGTGCGGATAGGCGATGTTGGCCGTGGGCTTCTGGTCGAACCAGCGCACGCAGGTCACGTGGGGTGGCCCGAGAGGCGCACCGCCGGGATCGAGGTTGAGGACGCTGTCGAGGAAGCGGCGCACGTCGCGCTCGAACCGGGCGCTGCTGTGATCCCAGAACGCGTCGCCGGTGCCGAGCTCGACGAGGAGGAGGTCTGGGCCGTCGCCCGCCCGCACCACGGGCAGCAGGCGAGGCAGGTGGTAGCCGATGTAGCCCGCCGCCACTGCGTGGTAGTAGCTGATCGGGTGCGTGCGGCCGACTTGGCTGCGGATGTGGGACTGCGCGTCCCGACCGATGGAATCGCCCACGAAGGCCACGCTCGGGACCTGGGGTGCCGGCAGCGGATGGGGCAACCAGCCCTCGGGCGTGGTCAGCTCGAGCGGTGGGCCGGCAGGCCCGTCGGGATCGGCCTCTGGGAGGGGGGCGCTCTGAGCGCCGGCAACGCCGGCGCCCGCGACGGGGGCGGTGGAGCCCACGACGGCGAGCGCGACCAGCACGGGCACGGCCGCAACCGTTCTCCATCGAGCACGCATGACAGCAAGAACCTACCGGCCCCCCGGCGCGCTGACCGAGCGACCGCCGCAGCGGTAGGGTCGACGCGTCGGCGCGCCCCATCGCAGGCGGCGTGCGGGGAGGCGTGGGTGGCCGGTCAGCCACGGATCGACGGGTACACGAGCTTGGAGCGGATCGCTCGCGGAGGCTTCGGGACGGTCTACCGGGCACGGCAGGAGCGCTTCGGGCGAGTGGTGGCCTTGAAGGTCCTCGACGTCGAGGCCCTCGACGACGACGCCCGCCGCCGCTTCGAACGGGAGTGCGTGGCCATGGGCGGCCTCTCGTGGCATCCCAACGTGGTGGCGCTGCACGACTCCGGGCTCACCCCCGACGGGCGGCCGTACCTCGTGATGGAGTACCTCGAGGCGGGATCGCTTGGCGACCGGCTCAGCCAGGGGCCACTGGCCTGGCCCCACGCCGTGCGTGCCGGGGTCGAGGTGGCGGGCGCCCTCGGCGCGTCACACGCGGCCGGCACCCTCCATCGCGACCTCAAACCCGAGAACCTGCTCGTGGGGCCGTTCGGCGAGACGAAGCTGGGCGACTTCGGGATTGCCGCCGTCGAGGGCGCGGCCCGTACCGCCGGGGGCGCCATCTCGCTCACCATCGCCCACGTCGCCCCCGAGGTGCTCAGGGGCGAGGAGCCCGACGAGCGGTCCGACGTCTACGCACTGGCCTCGACCCTCCACACGCTGCTGGCAGGGGAGCCGCCCTACGATCACAGCGGGACGCTCGGCGACGTGATCGCCCGGGTGCTGCACACCCCACCGCCCCGCCTCGACCGCGTCCCGGACGACCTCGCGGCCGTCGTGCATCGAGGCCTCGCCAAGGACCCGTCGGCCCGTCCGGCAGGTGCTGCGGCGCTCGGCCGGGCCCTCCAAGGGGTGCAGGCGACCCACCGCCACCCCGTGACCGCCCTGCGCCTCACCCCGGGTTCTGACGAGCCGCTGGTCCCTCCCCCGCCGGCCCCGGTCGACACCACCGCGCCGCCGCCCCCTGCGCCACCGCCCGTGGAAGGACCCCGACGACCGGCGGCGCCCACACCGGGGGGCACCATGGCGCCGGGCCCTCCGTCGCGCCCCACACCTCCCTGGGCCACGCCTCTGATCATCGGCATCGCCGCGGTGACCGGCGTCGCCGTGATGGTGGTGGTGGTCGCCGTCGCCATCATGATGCTCGGCCGCTACGCAGGGTCCGACGGCCCGCCATCCTCGGCCTCCACGAGCGATGACACGCCGGGAACGACCGCCGCGGCTCCCTCGGTCACCGCCACGGTCGCGGTCGGCGCCGGCCCCGAGCAGGTGGCCCTGACCGACGACGCCGTCTGGGTGGTGAACAGCGAAGACGCCACGGTGAGCCGCATCGACCTCACCACCGACGAGGTGGTGGCGACCATCGCGGTCGGCACGAGCCCGTTCGGCCTCGCCGCCACCGAAGGTGCCGTGTGGGTCGGGAACAGCGAGGCCGGCACCGTGAGCCGCATCGACCCCGCCACCGACGACGTCGTGGCCACCATCACCCTCCGTTCGTTCCCAGGGGGGATCGCGGCCGACGAGGACGACGTGTGGGTCGCCGGCTTCGACGACGGAAGCGTCACCCGGATCGACGCGACCACCAACCGCGTGGCCGGCATCATCGACGTGGGATCGCCGCTGAACGGCATCGCCCTCACCGAGGACGCGGTCTGGGTCGCGAGTCCGTCGGCGGGCACCGTCACCCGGATCGACCGGGCCACCGAACAGGTGGCCGCAACGATCGACCTCGGCATCGACGTCCAGCCCAACGGCGTGACTGCGTCTGCAGACGCCGTCTGGGTGTCCGGCTTCGCCAACGACTCCGTGACCCGCATCGACCCGGCCACCGACGATGTGGTCGCGACGGTCGAGGTGGGCAACCAGGTGAACGGTGTGGCGACGACGGGTACCAAGGTGTGGGTGGCGAACCAGGCCGACGGGACCCTGAGCGAGATCGACGTGGCCACGAACGAGGTGGTGGCCACGGTTGACGTCGGCGACACGCCGAACGGGGTGGACGCGACCGACGAGGTGGTCTGGACCACGAATTTCCAGCCCGGCACGGCCACGCGCCTCGACCCGACGCCGGACTGAGACCGCGGCAGCCGATGACCGCGGATCCCCCGGACCATCTGTCCTTGCTCCCAAACGAACGTTTGATTGATACTGGCGCCATGACCGCTGTGGACACGCCGCTCATCGACGTCAACGACCCGCGCTTCTACGACGACCCCTGGGACGCCTATCGCTGGATGCGCGACCACAGCCGCGTGCACTGGGACGCCAACAACGAGCTCTGGGTGGTCAGCCGCCACGAGGACGTGTCGATCGTCTCGCGCGACAACGCCCGCTACTCGGCCGCCGGCGGCGTCCGCCCCGCCGTGCCCGTGCCCATGTCGATCATCTCGATGGACGACCCCGAGCACACCCAGCAGCGCCGCATCGTGTCGAAGGGCTTCACCCCGAAGAAGGTCGCCGACCTCGCCGACCACATCCGCGAGGTGAGCCGCGAGATCGTGGGCGAGATCGCCGGCCGCGGCGAGGTGGACTTCGTCCCCGAGTTCGCCATCCACGTGCCGCTGATCGTGATCGCCGAGATGATGGGCCTCGACCCGGCGGTGCGCGAGCGCCTGTATGCCTGGTCCGACGCCATGATGGAAGGCGACGGCCACACCGACCCCGACGCGCCGCAGATCCACGCCGCGGCGGCGGCGTTCGGCGATTACACGACGATGTGCCAGGAGCTGATCGACGAGCGCCGCCTCGTACCCAAGGACGACCTCATCAGCACCCTGACGGCGACCTTCGACGCCGGCGACCTGCTGAAGCTCGACCCGTCCGCGGCCACCGCGAAGATCGAGCAGGAGCAGCTGTCGCTCGACGACTACGAGCTGCTGATGTTCCTCGTCCTCCTGATCGTGGCCGGCAACGAGACCACCCGCAACGCCCTGTCCGGCGGGCTCATCGCCTTCAGCCGCTTCCCCGGCGAGCGCGACCGCCTCATCGCCGACCCGTCGCTCATGGAGACGGCGGTCGACGAGATCGTCCGCTACGTGAGCCCGGTGCTCAGCTTCTGCCGCACGGCCACCGAGGACCACGAGCTGCACGGCAAAACCATCCGCGAAGGCCAGAAGGTGCTCATGCTCTACCAGTCGGCCAACCGCGACGAGCGGGTGTTCGACGACCCCGACGTTTTCCGAGTCGATCGCAGCCCCAACCCTCACCTCGGCTTCGGCATCGGCACCCACTACTGCATGGGTGCCAACCTGGCGAAGGCGGAGATCCGTGTGGTGTTCGAGGAGCTGTTCTCCCGCCTCCCCGACATCCGTGTGCCCGACGGCGTCATCCCGGCGCGGGGCGACTCGGCCCTCGTGCTCGCGATCAACAGCCTCCCGGCCATCTTCACCCCCGCGTGAGCGCCACGACGGTCGCGGATCAGCGGGGGCACATCCTCGCCACCGCGCTCGACCTCATGAGTGAACGGGGCGCGCCCGACACCTCGATGCGCAACCTGGCCGATGCCTGCGGTCTCAACGTGGCGACGCTCTACCACTACTTCCCCTCCAAGGCGGCGCTGGTCCACGCGGTGATCGAGGACCGTCGCTACCTCGACCGGCTGGCCGAGGACGTCCCGCCCGTCGATCTCGACCTCCCCCCGCGGGAGCGCCTCGAGTCGGTCCTGCAGTGGCTGTGGCGGGCCACGCTGGACGAAGAAGCGCTCGTGCGCCTCATCCTCGGCGAGAGCCTGCGCGCCGAGCCCGCCGCGCTCGAGATCGTCCGCCGGCTGCTCGCCGCGATGGACGCGGGGTTCGAGGTCTGGCTCACGGAACTTCTGCCCGAGCTCACCGGCGACAAGGCGGCGATGGCCCGCATCCTGCGGGGCCAGCTCATCGCCTGGCTCATCGAGGGGGTCCTCGTCGCGGCCCCCGATCGCGAGGCGTCGTTCGACCGCCACGCCGGGGACTTGGCCGCCGTCCTCGCGCCCGCCTGAGCTGCGACGATCGGGCGGGTCCCGCCCAGGCGCGCCCGAACCCCGGCTGACGCTGCGGCCAGGCCGTTCCCCGGGCAGACCACGGAAACAGATGGTTCACTGGCGCGATGGGGATCCGGGACACGCTGCGCCTCGCGAAACAGGCGATGAACCCGGAGGCCATCAAGCAGGGCCTGTCGGCCGCCTCCATGACGCCGCCGACGCGCGAGGAGATGCAGGCGACGCTGGACTCGCTCCCGCCCGAGCAGCGGGCCGAACTCGAAGCCAACCTGGCCCTGGCCAACGCCGCTCAAGAGCAGGCGATGGCGCAGTCCGAGGCCCATCGGGTGCTCGACGGGCCGGCGGGTGACTTCTTGTACGGGCCCTCGGCGGCGGCGCAGATGACCGCGCTGCAGACGGGGGGCATCAAGGGCTCCCTGGCCATGACGGCCAAGCAGTTCGGCCAGGAGCTGAAAGGGGCGTACACCGGGCCTCCGAAGCACGAGAAGGACCGCGAACTGGCCGCGGGGATCGGCGCCCAGGAGCGTGCCGCTCGCGACGCGGCACGGGCCCCGTACCTCGCCCCCGACCGCTGGCCGGTGTCCATCAGCCGCATCGCCACCCGTGGTCGTACCCAGGTGGACGAGGTGTTGGCCTTCCTGCGCAGCAGCGGCCTCGCCGCTCGACCGGAGCTGGTCTACGGCGTGTATCGCGTGCCCGACCGCATCAGTCCCGCCATCACCCCGAGCTCGGAGGGCGGCCGGGTGGTCGAGTGGGACATCGTCCACAGCGGCCTCCCCGAGGCGCCCGTCGAGGCGCCGGTGGTCGCGGGCTACTTCGACGCCCTCCACCAGTGGGTGGCCCGCCGACGCGGCGAGCCCTCGCTCCTCGACGAGGACCTCGCCATCGCCTACCTGAACCGGGCCGGCGTCGGCGCCGAGCAGTGCCTCGGCATCGCCCGCCTCTGCACCTTCGTCGAGCCCAAGGATCGGTGGTTCGCGGTCAACAACAGCGGTGGCGAGGTCGACGACGGCTACCCGGTGATCCCCATCGTCGACGGTGTGCTGGCGTTCCACCCGGGCGCCTCGACCCCGGCCGTCGACCAGATCCGAGCCGAAGCGCCGATCACGCTCGGCACGGACGCTATGACGGGCATCCACACCGAGGTCCTGAACTGGAAGGAGATCGCGCGGGCCGTGCACCAGCGGTTGCAGCACCCCCCGCCGACGCCGTCGCCGTACCCGTACCTCCCGTCGGCGCCTCAGGAGCTCCTGCGGGCCTACCTGGAGGTCGTGGGGGTGCGGTCGTTCGACTGCTACTCGGCCCAAGTCACCATCGACCGGCCCTTCCCCCTCGTCGGTCGCATTCTCATGGGCACCTCGAACGTCGGCTCCGCCCAACCGTGCGCCGACGGGAAGGAGCGGCGGCGCCTCCAGGGCGCCCGTCGCGTGGTCGTCACGTATCGCGATCGGCCGGAGTACGCCGAGGGCCGCGTTCGCTGGCACCGCTACCAGAACGAGGTGCTGCTGGCCCACCTCGAACGCGGCACGGACCTGCGCACCCCGGTCACCCCCGACGATCTGCCGAACAACCCGGTGCTGCGAGCCGGCGCCAAGGCCCTGGACCTGGCCGAGAGGGTGAGCACCTTCGGCGAGTGGGAGTCGCCGCCGCCCTACCGGTACTGCTGGCCGGTCGTTCCTTGATCGGGCGGGATCCAGTCCAGCCAACGTGACCTGGCCCAACCCTGATGTCACGCCCGTCGGGGTGGCGCGCGACGCCACCGGCCAACCGGTCAGCCGGCACCGGCGGGGATGGGGCCGCGTCCTCCTGGGGGGCCTGCTGCTCGTCGGCGGCATCGCCGTCGCCATCGGGGGCATCGTCGCGTCGATCGAGTACCGGTCGAACGCACTCGACGACGCGGTGGGCCAGGGGCGGCTCGAAGGGGTCGGTCCGACCGCCCCCGTGTCGTTCGTCGTCGACGCGTCCACCGGCGAGGACTTCACCATCTACCTCGACACCCCAGGGACGGGCAACGACACCCACCTCGAGCGTGAGGTGCAGTCGACCGAATGCGTCGTGCGCCGATCGGACGGGACCGAGAAGGAGATCCTCGGCCGCATCCAGGGCGTGGCCTCCGACATCAACGGTCTGCGCTCCGTCGGCGGTTTCTCGGCCACCCCGGGCGAAACCACCGTGACCTGCGGGTGGCGGGCCCCCTCCCGACGCCTGGACCGCGGCCGGGCCGACTCCCGGGCCTTCCTGGTCAGCCCCGGGGCACCGTCGCTCGCCGCCGACGGGGTCGTGGCCATCCTCGCCGGCGTGTTCACGGCCCTCGGCGGCGGCGCCCTCCTCGTCTGGGGCCTCCACGGCCGGCGGGAGCTCGTCGGCTGACGGTGCGACGGCGCTACCAGCGGACTACATCTCGGCGTCGGCCAACTCGCGCGCGACCACCGTGTCGTAGAGCCCGT
>RRZU011994274.1_pt1 | contig 11364 bp, 7 predicted proteins | sample 2165561 | NCBI WGS metagenome assembly RRZU01 (sample SAMN10456909, study PRJNA506462) | wastewater metagenome | isolation source: wastewater sludge | place: USA: Moscow, Idaho | reverse complement strand
TTGAAGAAAATAAGGCAAGTAAAAGTTGAATATTATATATCGATTTCTTTTTCATTTTGTGATGAATTAAAGGAAATCCTGCCGTAACAAGATTTCCAAAATGTTATAAAATGTTTAGTATCCTGGGTTTTGCACTAAATTTTTGTTGGCATCAATTTTACTTTGAGGAACTGGCCATATCAATTTTGATGTACTAATACTTGAAGCATAAGGAAGAAGGTTTCCTTTTCCATCTTTTTGTTTTGATAGAATTTCTATTGCTTTACCAAATCGTTTCAAGTCGAACCAATATTCGCCTTCAAAAGCTAATTCTAATTTACGTTCATGTAATATTTTTGCTAAAGCATCATCTTTTGAAGTTGCAGTTATAGCATTTAATTTTGCTCTCGATCTTACTTGATTAACTAAAGTCATAGCAGATGTAACATCTCCATTTTGGGCCAATGCTTCAGCTTTTAATAATAGAATATCTGCAAATCTGAAAATGTAGAAATTCTGAGTACCATCTGTTTTACGCATTTTATTTGCAAATGGATATTTGTTAGATGGCCAATAATTATCAGACCAAGGAACAGTATTCGTTGAAAACCATATTGTTGAATTTTTTCTGATTACATCTCCTTCATCATCATATGCTGCAACTAATGCATTTGATGGAGTATTAAATTTTTTCCAATCTGTACCGTAAAACATAGAGGCTCCCCAAGCACCGATAGGAGATCCCCATCCGCCACCATTTGCTTCGAAAATTGACTCTGCATTACCTTCATGATTTCCGTCAAATAATTGATCATAAGTAGGTAATAACGTATAGCCTTCTGCAATTACTTTGTCACAATTTTGAATAACTTGATTCCAATCTGGTGATGGTTTTGTAGCATTAACTTTAGCTTTTAATGCATTTACAGCCGCTTTATTAGCTATATATTTTTGATCACTACTTGGAATATTTGTACTTGCAGCATCTAAATCAGCTAAAATTTGAGTATAAACTTCTGCAATCGGTTTTCTTTCTGGATAAGTTTGAGCATAAACTTCATCAAAATTATCTTGATTAACAGATGTAATTGCTTTAGTAATAATTGGGAAATCTCCCCAAATTTGAACAGCTTTAAACAGTGTATATGCTCTAAAGAATGAAGCTTCTGCTTTCATTTGCTCTTTGCGTTTAGCATCTAAATCTTTTACATCGTCAACATAATTTAGGACAAAGTTGCAGCGGAATAACATATCAATAATATATCCCCAATCTCTATTCGAAATGGTGTTTGTTGCTACCATTCTATATTCATCGATTTGGAACATCTGTACGTTATCGGCTCCTGCATAAGAGTTATCCGTTTGTGCATCGCCAATGAAGAATTGATCAAATTGCCAGAATTCACCACCTAATTGAGAATATACAGCATTCATTGCTCCTTCTGCTTCAGTTGCATTTTTTATAGGTTGTTCTTCTTTCGTAATCACTTCTACAATGGGTTCTGTGTCTAAATAGTCATTACAAGACGTGTAAAAGCATAATAATCCTAATAAAGCAACACTTTTTATATTTAATATATTTTTTTTCATTTGATTAGCTTTTGAATTTATAAATTAGCTTTAAGTCCAACAATAAACGTTCGTACTTGAGGATAAACTCCATAATCAATCCCGATTATACTACCTCCGTTTGAATTAACCTCTGGATCAAATCCTGAATAGTTTGTGATTGTGAATAAATTTTGCCCAGTTACATAAAGATTTATATTATTAAATCCTAATGCTTTTTTGAAGTTATAACCTAATGTAACAGCTTTTAATCTTACATATGTACCATCTTCTACAAAACGATCTGAAATAAATAAAGCACTTGAACTTCCTGCTTTCGGAACATTTGTAACTTGTCCTGGTGTTGTCCAACGATCTAGTACCGCTGTTGATTGATTTTTGAAATCGTTCATTAATTCTAAATCCAATCTTGAAGCATTGAAAATATCATTCCCAACAGAACCTGTTATTAAGAAGTCTAAATACAAGTTTTTGTATTTGAAATTATTTGTAAAACCAAACGTAAAATCTGGATTAGGATCACCAATAAATGTTCTGTCTCCTACATTAAATTCACCATTGCCATCTAAATCTTTATATAAAAGTTCTCCCGTATTTGGGTCAACCTTGTCAACTTTGTAACCATAGAAAGCACCTACAACATGACCAGGCATTAAACGAACAGCATCTGCACCAACTGTTTCGAAATATCCCATATCACGAATATCCAAATAGTTAATACTTTCTACTTTATTTTTATTGAATGAAATGTTGAATGATGTATTCCATTTAAAATCAGCTGAATTGATGTTGATAGTACTTAAAGAGAATTCGAATCCTTTGTTAGTCATTTCTCCACCATTATATTGGTACGGGACTGGAATACCAGAGAATGATAAACTCATCAATAAATCTTTAGTATTTCTGTGGTAGTAATCTGCAGAAAATCTAATACGATCTTTTAAGAATCCAAAATCAATTCCGATGTTTTTATCCTCTGTTGTTTCCCATGTTAAATCAGAATTTTCTGTTTGTACAGGGTTTAAAACATCACTTCCTATATTAGCTTCTTTTCTTAAAGACCAATAAGAATATGCCGGAATTCCAGAAACATTTCCTGTAATACCCCATCCAGCTCTTAATTTTAAGTAATTGAATGCCTTACTTCCTTTAAGGAATTCTTCGTTAGAGATAACCCAAGCAGCAGAAACTCCAGGAAAATAACCCCATTTATTTCCTGGTGCTAATGATGAAGCTCCTGAAGCACGAATAACAGCCATTAATGAGTATTTATCGTTGTATGTATAATTTGCTTGTCCGAAGTAAGAAACATACCTTGTAATAGATTCGTCACGAGATTGTGTTCTACTATCTTCTCTAGCTAAATTATAATCAAATGAACGTACATCAACAGGGAAATTTCTACCCCAATATCCATGACGTTTATATTTATTTTCTTGTATCGAATTTCCAACTATAAAACCAAAGTCATGCTCATCTTGGTTTAATTTATAGTTCAATGTATTTTCGATATTATAGTTTTGATATAAGTAGTTGTCTAAACTTCCTGTTCCGCTTTCTTGTCTACCATAACTAGTTCTATATGGATCAATGAATTTTTCATTTTTCATGTTCATATAATCCAAAGTAAAAGCAGGTTTCCAAACTAAATTTTTTAATAAATTAACTTCAAAATTTAAGCTTGAAAGAAAACGATCAGTTACATTTTCATCTTTTTGAGATTGATAAGCGACTGGATTTTCCCAAGATGATTGATAAGGATTTTGAGCAAATTGCCCGTCTTTGTATCCATCAATGTATTGTCCTGTAGCAGGATCTGTTTCTCTAACTTTTAATTGTTCAGCATAAATAGGTAAAAAAGCAGGTGTATTTAAAGCAGCAAGTACAATTCCTCCTCTTGCAACACTCTTATTATCACTACTATTGTACATATTAGTTCTTGTATAACTAAAAGCACCGTTTACTTTAAGCCATTTTGCAATATCAGCATCAAAATTTACACGTGATGAAAAACGATTGTTTCGTGCTGGTTTAATGATTCCTTCAATACCTTGATAACCAAATGAACTATAAATTCTGAAGTTTTCTTCACCAAAACCATAGTTAACATTATAGTTTTGATCAATTCCAGTTTGAAATACTTCATTTCTCCAATTAGTATTAATTCCAGCATATTTTTCTGAATTTGCAGTTGCTAAATAACCAGGATTAATCTCATTCAATAACGTTTTGTATTGATCAAGGTTTAAAACATCAATGTTATCAGCGACTTTAGAAAAACCAGCATAAGCATTAAATCCGAAAGTTGTTTTGTTCTTTTTAGCTTTTTTAGTAGTTACGATAATAACACCACTACTTCCGTTAACACCATAAATTGCTGTAGAAGAGGCATCTTTTAAGACAACCATATCTACCACATCATCTGGGTTTATACTTGAAATATCATAGGTTTGTATACCATCAATAACATAAAGTGGTCGTGTACTTGAATTGATAGAGTTTATACCACGAATTCTAACTTCTAATCCAGAACCTGGTTTCCCAGAAGGTTGTACTACGTTAACACCTGCAGCATTTCCTTGTAAACCTTGTTCTAAATTATATATAGGACGATCTTCAAAAACGTCAGCTTTAACTTGCTCTACAGCACTTGTCAAATTTTGTTTTTTTACAGATCCATATCCAATAACTACAACTTCTTGTAAACTTCTCGCAAAATTATCATTGTTTTCTAAAACCAAAGAATCTTTTCTGTTTTTAGAAATGGTGTCTTCTTGAGAATAAGCTTTACTTAATAGTAATGTACCTACTATTCCAAGCAGGAAAAGTTTTAGCCTCATATTGTCTCATTTTTTTGTTTAACACAAATTTAACTTTAAGTTGGTGTAAATTCTACAATTAAGGGCTTAGTGAAATAAAAATGTAGAATATTAAAAACTTAAATTCTTTTATTTCAGTCAGATATTTGATTAAGTGGATATTAAAAAGTAGGTCTGTTTATGAACTATTTTCTATAATTTATGTTAATTTATTATCATTGTCTTAAGTTTTTTTTCATATTTTCGAAAGATGAATAAAGTACTTTTTTTAATCATTCTTTTGTCGCAAATTTCTCAATTTGCATTTGGAAATACTGTTGATTCCCTTCTTACAGAGTTGGATAGAACAATGCACAACCGTGTAGAATATGATTTAAAAAAAGAAAAAGCTTTATCAAATTTTAAAAAAGAGCTTTCATCTGAAAAAAATGAGTTAAAAAAATATTTTTTGATGAATGAGATTATCAAAGAATATATTCCTTATCAATTGGATTCTGCTTTGTTTTACATGAACAAGAATATTTATCTATCGTCTAAGTTTTCTGATAAAAAATACATAGATAAAGTAAAAATTGACTTAGCAGGGGTTTTATCTTCTACAGGAAATTACAAAGAATCAGTAGATATGTTGAATTCTATTGATGAAAGTAATTTGGATGAGGTAACAAAAAATCAATTCTACCATGAGTCAATGTGGACTTATTACCGCTTATTTTTTTACAGTCCTTTACCTGATTCTAAAAAAATATATGGTCAGTTGTATAATGATTATATGAATAAACTTTTAGCAAGGCTGGATAAAAATAGTACATTTTATTTATCAATTATTGAGAGAGTTTATAGAGAAAAAAATGATATTAAGAATAGTATAGCGACCAACAATGAGCTGCTAAAGCGTAATGGTATTGGAACTCGTGAATTTTCAATGATTGCTTTTTCTCAAGCCCTTAATTATAGAAATTTAGGTGATAGAGAGTCTGAGAAGAAATATTTAATTTTATCTTCTATTTCTGATATCAAAGCCTCTGTTAAGGATAATGCGGCTACAACCGAATTGGCCTTGATGTTATTCAGACAAGGTGATTTAGAAAGGGCACATCATAATATCAATTTTGCTTTTGAAGATGCTGCTTTTTTCAATTCAAAATTACGATTTGTATCGATTTCAAATATTTTACCTATTATCGATAAGGCCTACGAAACAGAAATTCATAAGAAGAATAAAAAACTTCAAATTAGTTTGATCGTTATTAGTATCCTTAGTTTGGTAGTTCTGTTCACATCATTTTATATCTATAAACAATATCGAAACTTAGTAATAGCTCGAAAAAAATTAGAAGAAGTTAATAATAAACTAAAGCAGATTAATAAAGAATTGTCAGATTCTTACGATAAGATATCTGAAATTAATCAAGTTAAAGAGCATTACATTGTTAATTTATTGATCAATAATTCCGAAAACATTGATACTTTGGATGTATATGGAAAAACGGTTGTTAAATTGATTATTTCGAAGAAAACGGAAGAGTTATTGAAATTAACAAAGAGTAAAGATTTTCTAGATAAAGAATTAGCCAAGTTTTATTATAATTTTGACAATATTTTCTTGAATATCTATCCTGATTTTGTAGAAAAGTTTAACAATTTATTAAGTGATGAAGAACGAATAATATTGAAACGAGATGAATTATTAAATACAGAATTACGAATTTTTGCTTTAATTCGATTAGGAATAAATGACAGTTCTAAAATTGCAAAAATTCTTCGATATTCTGTTACAACAATCTACAATTATCGTGTTAAAACAAAAAATAAAACCAAGATTAATCGAGATGAGTTTGAGAAAGAAGTGATGAAGATTGGATCTTTAACAAACAAAACCCAAGTAGAATAATTCGACTTGGGTTTTTTGATATGATTAGTTCAAAGTAAATTTTGAGGTCAAATCAGCATTCGAAGAATTACCAACATACACTTCAAAATCTCCTGGTTCTGAAACAAATTTTAGTTCAGAATTATAAAACTTTAAATCGTCAGGTTTTATCGTAAAAGTAACTTGTTTAGATTCGCCTTTTTTCAAGAATATTTTTTGAAAACCTTTTAATTCTCTAACCGGTCTTACAGTACTTCCGAAAACATCTTTAATATATAATTGCACAACTTCTGCGCCGTCATAATCTCCATTGTTTTTTAGTTGAACTGTAGCTGTTAGCGATTCATTTTGGTTGATAGAAACTTTGTTTAACTTAAGATCTGAGATAGTAAATGTTGTATATGATAGTCCATAGCCAAATGGATAAAGAGGTGTATTACATTGATCTAAATAATTAGAACGATATTTTTCGAATTTACAATTATCATTTGCATCTTTACTAATCGGACGACCTGTGTTGTAATGTGCGTAATAAATAGGAATTTGGCCTACACTACGAGGAAATGTAATAGGCAATTTTCCGCTTGGATTAACATCACCAAATAAAACATCCGCAATTGCATCTCCAGCTTCAGTACCACCAAACCAAGTGTTTAATATGGCTGTTGCTTTCTCGTTTTCTTCTCCAATAGTCATTGCTCGACCTGTGAAAAGAACTACGACGACAGGTTTTCCTGTATCATACAAAGCTTGTAGTAATTTCTTTTGAGTTGAAGAGATGTCTAAGTTTGTTTTACTACTACTTTCACCGCTCATTTCAGATGATTCTCCAACAGCAGCTACAATTACATCTGATTTTTTAGCAGCTTCAACAGCTTCTTTTATTAAGACGTCTGCATTTCTTTCGTCCCATTTTGGCTTTTTTCCAAAGATTGTGGCATTGTCAAAATCAACTTTATTTTCAACTAAATTAGCTCCTTGTGCGTAAATGATATTTTTATTTGATAACGCTTTTTTCAAAGAAATTGCATCATTGTATCTTGCTGCGATTGCCCAAGTTCCAGGCATATTATCAGATGCATCCGCCATAGGTCCAACTAACGCAATTTTAGTATCTTTTTTTAGTGGTAAAACTTGTTTGTCATTTTTCAATAAAACCATAGATCCAGCAGCTACTTTTCTTGCTTCTGATCTATTCTCTTTCGTAAATATTTCTGTCTTTGCACGTTTAGGATCTGTATAACGATATGGATCTTCAAATAAACCTAGTTTATATTTCGCTTCTAAAACTCGCTTTACAGCTTGATCAATTGTTCCAATTTTTACTTTACCTTCATCTAATGATTTTTTGGTTGTAGTTAAAAATCCTTCACCAACCATGTCCATATCTGATCCTGCATTTAAAGACATTGCCGAAACTGTTTGTAAATCTCCAATTCCGTGATTAATCATTTCATTAATCGCTGTATAATCCGTTACAACTAATCCTTTGAAACCCCATTGATTTCTCAAAACTTCTGTCATTAACCATTTATTCCCAGAGGCAGGTATCCCATCAACCACGTTAAAAGAGGTCATTACAGAGCCTACTCCTGCATCAACTGCGGCTTTATATGGAGGAAAATATGTGTTGTACATTGCCCAACGACTCATATCTACATGATTGTAATCTCTTCCAGCTTCAGATGCTCCGTATAAAGCAAAATGTTTTACTGTAGCCATCATAGTGTTTTTAAGAGAAAGATCATTTCCTTGATAACCTTTAATCATTGCTTCACCTGATCTACTTGCCAAATATGGATCTTCACCTGCGCTTTCCGCAATTCGTCCCCAACGCGGATCACGACTAACATCTACCATTGGCGAAAAAGTCCATTGTATTCCGTCAGCAGTTCCTTCTTTAGCAGATATTCGAGCAGACTTTTCAATTGCGTTCATATCAAATGTAGCAGATAAAGCAAGTGGAATAGGGAAAACGGTTTCATATCCATGAATAATATCCATTCCAAATAATAAAGGAATTCCTAAACGACTTTTCTCAATAGCGATGCGTTGCATCTCTTTTATTTTATCAACGCCTTTTATATTAAATAGTCCTCCAACTAAACTAGATTCAATTTTTTTTCCAACATCAGTACTCTGTGCTGATCCTGTTATAAAATCATTAGAAGTGGGGAAATTTAGTTGTCCCAATTTTTCTTCTAAAGTCATTTGACTCATGATTTCAGAAATAAACTGATCTTGAGTTTTTTTTGAATCAAATTTAATTTTTTGACCAAATGAAAAAGACATTCCTAAAGCAGTCACCAATAAGATGAAGTTTTTTCTCATAATGTAATTTTTGTTTTTTTGTGGTAATGTGCTTAATAAAAAGCAAAGAATAGAAAAATAGAATTTCTATTGTTGAGGTAAATTCACTTAACGTGAAAAACCAAATAAGATTCTAATTTAAAAAAAAGAATCTTATTTGATGTTAATTTCTTTCTGCATTTGTTCGACAACTTCATAAGTTGCAGGACAAATTAGCGTATTTTTTAGGGTAAGATGATTAATTTGATAAAACTTTTTGCGATCTGTATGTGGATATTCACGGCAAGCTTTCGGGCGATCTTCGTAAACCAAACAATAATTTTCACTATCCAAAAATGGACAAGGAACTTGTTGCAAAACGTAATCATTGTCCTCATCAATTCGTAAATATTTATCAATAAATTGACTTGGTTTGATACGAAAAACATGCGCTAAACGCTCAATATCTTTTTGTGTAAAAAGCGGACCAGTTGTTTTGCAACAATTCGCGCAAGAAAGACAATCAATACGATTGAAAACATCTTCGTGAATTTCTTCCATTTTTTGATCCAAGTTTTTAGGCGGTTTCTTTTTCAACTTCTCCAAAAACTTTTTATGTTCACGTTGTTTTTCTTTTGCTTTCGCAAAATATTCTTCTAAGAAATGATCTCCCATTTTTCTATTTCTCCTTCTTTTACTTCGAAAATCTCTGCGCAATCAACCATTTTGAGGTTTTCAAATTGTTTGAATCGCTCAGGATCTCTTTGTTCTAACTTCTTTAATAAATGGTTGAATTCATATTGCATTTGACCTATTGTGACCTCAATTTTAATCTTTTTGAAATCAAAATCAATTTTATTTCGGTCAAAATTATAACCTCGTCTTGTGGCTTCGTTCCAAACTTCTGCCAAATATTGATTAATCGCTTCAAGCGGTTTTTCAATTGCTTTGAAACGAGTTAATTGCGGATGATTTTTATAACCTTTTGTATTGCCTTCCAAAACATTTTTTGCCAAAAGCGTTTCGCGCCAAAGTGCTACAATTCCTTTTGCATCGAGATATTTCGGATGAACAGACCAAATTCGCATTTGTTAGATTACTTCTCTTTTTTGATCTCTTCTACATTTTTTACACCACGTAATCTGCAAAACTCTTCGATAACATTGTGATGAGAAACTGTTTTATCTTTAAAATAATTGACAAAATATTTCTTTTCTTCTTCGGTTGCTTCCAATTGATTCAAAATATTCATCAAGTGCATTTTCATGTGACCTTTCTGAATTCCTGTTGTAACCAAAGAACGTAACGCACCAAAATTTTGTGCTAATCCTGCTACTGCAACAAATCCCATTAATTCTTTTGCATTTGGTTTCCCAAGAATTCCCATTGCTAATTTTACTAAAGGATGTAAAGCTGTCAACCCACCGATTGTTCCAAGTGCAGTTGGTAAATCAATCCAAAAACGGAAAATCCCATCTTTTACTTCGCAATGTGTTAACGAAGAATATTGATCATCTTTTGCTGCATAGGTATGCGCACAAGCCTCTACAGCACGGAAATCGTTACCTGTTGCAATTACAACGGCATCAATTCCGTTCATAATTCCTTTGTTGTGCGTTGTAGCACGATAAGGCTCTATTTCTGCAATTCTTACAGCGCGAGAAAACTTCTCTACAAATTCTTCTGACGTTACATTCCCTTCCGCCAATTGCTCAACAGGACAAGAAACTTCTGCACGAACAATACAATCTGGTGTATAATTGGATAAAATACACATCACGATTTGAACTGAATCTTTTTCGTCATCTGTAAAAGTAGAATCAGCTTCGATTTCTGAACGTAATGTTTTTGCAAATTGTTCTAAACAAGAGTTGATGAAGTTTGCACCCATCGAATCCATTGTTTCGAAAGACGCTTTTATTTGATAATAATTGGCTAAATCAGCTGTTTTATCAATCAATTCTAAAGCTAAAACTCCACCACCGCGCGCGCGCATGTTTTTTGTGATGTCATTTGTTGTTTCGATTAATTGATTTTTAATCGTCGTTTCAAATGCATTTTGCAACTTTTCTTTGTCGCCTTCGTACATAAAATGCACATGGCCTAATTTTGTTGTTGATAAAATAGTTGTTTTGAAACCACCACGTGTTTGCCAAAACTTCGCAGCTTTAGAAGCCGCAGCAACTACAGACGACTCTTCGACAGCCATCGGAATGGCATACAATTCGTCGTTGATTAAAAAGTTTGGTGCTAAACCAAACGGCATATAGAAATTAGAAACAGTGTTTTCTGAAAATTCGTCGTGCAGTTTTTGCAAATCTGCATCGTCGTTCCAATATTGTTTCAATATTTTGATGGCAGAATCATCACCATTCAAATATTCGTTTACGACCCATTCAATTTTTCCTTCTTTCGATAATTTCGAAAAACCTTCTACTGCTTGATGCTTCATATTGGATATTTTTTATAAGACAAAATTACAAACGTTTTGATTGATAGAATGTATAAAAATACTTAAAACTTTTTGTACATCTTCTATTTCTGTTACATTATTCGGTTGAAATGATATTTCTAAAAAATATAATTGATTATATTTGAGAGTTTGAACTCACATTTTAAGAAAACTATGAAGAAATTTATTTTAAGTTTAGCTGTTTTGGCGATGGGTGCATATTCGTATGCGCAACAAATTACCATTGAAGGTATATATGGCGGAAAATACCGTGAAAATTCGTTGTATGGTGTAAATTCATTAAACGATGGAGAAAATTATACTATTCTGACAAAAGACGGATTGGTAAAACGTTCGTACGAATCGACTTTGAAAAAAGGACA
>RRZU010928540.1_pt1 | contig 11364 bp, 9 predicted proteins | sample 2165561 | NCBI WGS metagenome assembly RRZU01 (sample SAMN10456909, study PRJNA506462) | wastewater metagenome | isolation source: wastewater sludge | place: USA: Moscow, Idaho | reverse complement strand
TGGGAAGAAAAAATACGGCTTCCGATACCCGAAAAATATGAGCGTTGGGATGGTGCGTTGGGATATTTTTTCGGGTAGCGGACTATGGCATTGGCTATTTTACATAATGTTATTATAGGACATTTTTGTGTTGGCGTAGTCGCCTACAAGCGTGGGGAAAATGTACTATAATGCCACATTATGTAACTTAGCTTCCACCGATTTGCATACTGGCATAAACGGAACGGTGGTGGTGGTTGGAGTGCAGTGTCTTTTTGCTTTGTTTTTTGGATGTTGGGACAGCTCTTTGCCACCGCAGGAACGAGGATGGCAATGTGCTGTAGTGCGTTGGCAAAAACAACGCAAAAAGTATGACAGTTGCAAATCGATGGCAATGCCATAGAAGACAGGCGAAGCGTTGGGCTTGTGCGGTTGGCGCCTGGCTTAAACCGTATTTTTTCTTGGCGTGGGCAGAGCGTGGGTTTGGGTTTTTAAACTTTTTTGAAAATATTTTCTTTATTTTTATTAACTGTCAGAAATAATTTATATATTTGCATCATAGTTCTTTGAAAATATGTTTTGAAAGCTAATTACTAAGTGGAGCTTTATATTTTTTGTTTAATTCATTAAACAACCCCTATGGGGTTTCGGGTCAATCCTCTTGTCTGTCCTCGAAATGCCTCAATCCCCAATCAGCCAATAACTGATACAAGGAGAAAGGATATTAGATGATTTGATATTAATTAAATTGATTTGAATGTTTCTTATTTTATTATTGATAGGAAGCAGGGATTTTAAAGTGGTGTATAGAGAACATTGTCTACGCATTTAGTAATGGGCTATTGTAAAATAAGCAGGGTGCAATAATGCCCCATTAACTTTAAAATCTTATTTTTTATGTCTCGATTAAAAAGACTTCAAAACATCGATGGTTTGAAAACATCATTACAAACCATCCTACAGAACCAGTGTTCTCTTTCGGAGAGTGACGTTAATTTATTGAACGATGCAGTTGCAAAATTGAATAGATTAAGAACAAAGAAAGGATTGACGGATAAGCAATACCAAACGGAAATTGCCGACATCATCGACCTGATTATTACGTTTTTAATTTAATGCTACTGAATTATGATACAGATTACACAACAATCACGTTTCCGACACCCTTTAAATTTTTCCATTTAACATCGACTAAAATGAATTTAGGTACAGTTATAAAAGATATTAGAAAACAACGAGGGCAAACTCAAACAGAGTTTGCCGATAGTTGTGGTATTACCCAAACTTATTTATCTCAGATAGAAAACAATGCTAAAGAGCCTAATTTATCTACGCTAAAAGAGATAAGTAAAAATCTTGATTTGCCCTTACCTATATTATTCTATTTATCACTTAATGAAGATGACATTTCTCCAGAGAAAAGAAAAGCGTTTGAAATTATTAACCCATCCGTAAAATCTCTGATAAATGAGTTCTTCAGAGTTGAGAAGTAAATTACATTTCCCATCAATTATTGGCAAATCAAAAAAGGAGTTAGATGAGTTTGTCAAAAATATTGATAGTCATTATAGGGAATGGTACGAGGTAAAGGTTGATAAGAAAACCAATCAACCTAAAACGTATAAGGACGGCACTATCAAGCAGAGAGCAATAAGACCCTCAAAAGCTCCTTTGAAAGCCATTCAGAAGCAAATCAAAGACCGTATTCTTGCTGTAATCGAGTTGCCCGAAAATGTACACGGCGGTGTTAAAAAGCGAAGCAATATCACAAATGCCAAACCGCATCAAGGAAAGAAATATATACTTACAACCGATTTGCAAGACTTTTATCCGTCAATCACTGCGAAGAAAGTATATGAAACATTTCTTGAATTAGGCTTTAATGCTCAATGTGCTTTTTACATAACCAGATTAACAACCTGGAAAGGAGAATTGCCCCAAGGTACACCTACAAGTACACATATTTCAAATATTGTTTTCTTAAGAACGGATTATAAACTTATAGAGCTTTGTAATGCTCACAACATTACGTACACAAGATATATAGATGATTTAACCTTTTCGTCTCAATCAGATTTTCAGAACGACATTGAGGGAATTTTAGATATTGTTTTAGACAGTGGTTTAAAAATAAGTAGAAGAAAAACCTTTTATAATGGTTCTCAAACTGTAACTGGAATTAAGATTTTTCTAAATAAAATTGATGCACCGGAAAAGATTATCAAAAAGGTTGAAGAAGAAAAAATATTGCCCGATGGAACTATGAAACCTTATACAAGCTATCGAAACAATATTTTGAAAACCAATAATAGGAAAAAGTAATAAAATGACACCATCTGAAAAATTCGTATCTGAATTATGCGAAAAATCCTTTCTACCTTTTTGGAGTTTTGCAAGTCCTTTAGGAAAGAAAAATAAAGAACTATGTGATGTTTTGGTAGTTTGCAACAACACCATTGTAATTATTTCAATTAAGGACATTAAGGTTTCGGAACATACGGATGAAAATATTCAGTATGAAAGGTGGCAAAAGAAAGCTATTCTCGGTTCAATTGACCAAATATATGGCGCTGAGAGATTTCTTAAAACTGTAAGCGAAATAACGTTGAGTGATAAGATTACAAAAATTCAACTACCACCACATTCAGACAGAGAGATATTCAGAATTGCAATTGCTTTTGGCGGTAAAAATGAATTCCCTTTAGATAATGGAAATTTCGGGAATGGATTTGTACACGTATTTGACGAGCCTTCTACTTTTACAGTTTTAAAAGAATTGGATACCATTACAGATTTTGTAAATTATCTTAAAGCAAAAGAAGATTTTCTATCAAACAAGATTGTTTCTGTACCAAGAGAAATAGATTTTCTTGCACTCTATCTTACTACAGAATTGAAATTTGATTTTGTACCTGACAGCGTTATTTTGGATGACGGAATGTGGGAAGAATACATCGAAAGTGAAGAATATAAATACTGGCAAAGAGAAATTCCACAAAGCTTTATATGGGATGAAATTGTATCGCACCTGCATAAAATTCATATTATTGATAAAGGAAATTCTGAAATGATGTCTGATTTAGAAAGAGCAACAAGGATAATCACATTAGAACCAAGAATTAACAGAATTGAGTTAGGAATGACTTTTATCGATGCCATACAAAAGAAATTGAAAGGCAGAATGTTACCACCTTATAAAGACAGTGACCATTCTTATGTATTTATGCCTTTAAGCCATAAAAACTGGGAAAGCAAAGAAAAGGAATTACAGCTACGGTGTTTGATTGCACGAATGGAAAATAAAAATGCTCCAAAAGTTATTGGTATCGCAATCGGCGAAAGCCCAGAGAAGGAACATATATTCGATATAGCTTATTTTGACATTCCGGAACTAAACGATGAAATGTTAAAAAAAATAGCAGAAGCTAAGGAAGAGTTGGGATATTTTAAAAATCCCGTGATAAGTCGTAGTAAGGATATGAGGAACTAAGCCATTATCTCTTTAAACACAATAGCAGCTTATAACACAATAGTATTTGTGCATAAAACCCACTTGTATTATTTGTTATATTGTCATATTTTTATTAAGCAAAAAAAGTTACCTTTGCAGTAAGAAATGGCACAGTTAGATTACATAAAAGAGATAGCGAAATATGGTCTGGAAAACGACCAGGAACGTTTATTGTCTGTACTGAACGAATTAATTGAGCATTCAAAAAAAACAAAGAAACTCAATTTCGCCATTCAACTTCAATCCATTTTAAAGGATAGTTTAAGACTTCAAAAGTCTAACGGATTAACAAAAGTTGGTTCAGAAACTCATCTTAATAGAATTGAAGATAAAGAGTTATCCGAACTTATTTTAGAGAAAATCACTTCTGATTATTCATTGGATAATATCATTGCCAACGAAAAGATATATACCGAACTGAAATTTTTTATTGAGGAACACCATAAGATAGAAATCTTACAACAGTTTGATTTACCAGTTTCTAATAAATTGCTTTTGTACGGACCTTCAGGTTGCGGAAAAACTCTTGCTTCCTATGTTATTGCAGGCGAATTGGATAAAATGATGGTGGTTATTAATTTAGGGGCTATCGTTTCTTCTAAATTAGGCGAAACCAGTAAAAATCTATCTAAAATATTCAAAAAGGCTGCTACAGAAGATTGTATTATTTTCCTTGATGAATTTGATAGTTTAGGTAAAATAAGAGATTATAGCCAAGACCACGGCGAAATGAAACGTGTTGTGAATACAATACTTCAATTGTTTGATTATCTTCCTCAAAGTAGCATTGTTATCGCAGCAACAAATCAAAAAGATATGTTGGATGATGCTTTGCTAAGAAGATTTGATAACATCATTGGGTTTGAATTACCGAATGAAGCTGATATTAAAAAGCTAATTGAATTGACGTTGAAAAATGGCAATTTTAAATTCGATAATAAAGCCGCTGCCAACAGAATTATTAAACAATCTATTGGCTTATCTTATTACAGCATCCAAAAAACCTTGATTACTGCTATCAAAAGAACTTTGTTTGCTTCTACCGAACCTAAGAATATACTTTCCGCTCAAATCAATACAAGTATTTGGAAAACACTTGTGGAAACTGAAAAACATTCTTTAAACGTCTAATTCATCAGCTTCAAGTCCTGCATCAATATCAAGGTCTTGTATTACTTCAAGTTGGTTTATTAACTGAATTTCATCGTACAATTTTCCCGAATTATTTCTAATTGTTTCTTCAATAGATAAAACTATTGAGAAAGGAAATTCTGTAGGATAATCTTCTGGTAAACCACCCACTACCTGCTCAGATAATTTAGCGTGAACAGCCAGCTTGAAAGTATTTCCTTCATTATTCAAATCATCCACATTTACATTCAGAAATATTTTTTGAGTATTAGAATACGGCAATGGCTTTGAGACATATCTGCCATTTTCTGACCAAGATAATGTTGTTTTTAGTTTTGACTTCAGTTCTTCATCGGGCTTCATAATATCATCAGCAGAATGGTTTTTGAAGATACTAAATGCCATATGAATAGGGTTATAAGACAGCTGATTATTTTTAATTGGCAAAAATTTGAAGCATAATGTGGCCGTGACTTTCAAGATACCTCGCTTTTTTCCTAAATCATCATTAACCAAATATTCAGGAAAATTGATAGGATAAATTCTAATATTACCATTTCCAATAACATCTTCCAATATCAACGTTGCAGAGTTCTCATCAGAATATAAACTTTTCAAATCGTCAACTAAACCGTTGCCAATTACTCTATTCCTTAATTTTGAAACGTCTGTTGCAAAAGGTATTAAGTTCAATGATGCTCCATTGATTATTAAAGCCTTTACACTTTCATTAGATAAAGCAGGATAATTTTTTATAATTTTTGCTGCAAGATTAGCTGTTAAAGGAGCGGCGAAACTTGTACCTACTTCCTGCATAATACCAATCTCTGGTCGAGCCGATAATAATGTTAACGCAGGTTCATCCATCCAATCTAAAGTGTTTGCATTGTAATAGCCCATATCGCCACCACTTTCAATTACATCGGGCTTGAAGTAGTTTTTATTTGTTTTCTTAGGATTGTAAATTACTGACAAATCAATATGCCCTTTCCTTGTGTATAATGTTGGAAATTCTCGACCTGACGCAATGCCTAAAAATGCGCCATCCTTTAAATTATCTGCCGCTGCACCAATGGTAACATTGTTCATACTATCCGCAGGTGTTGATAGATTGGTGTGGTCGCCGTGGAAATAAGACAAATCATAACTTGTATTTTCATTAATACAATTTTCATTGTTACCTGTACAAATAAAAATCAAGCTGTTTGTTTCGTAAGCGAATTTATCTAAGGAATATGTATAGTCAGAAAAGGTTTCGTTCTTATACATAAAACTACTGTAGCAAGTTGTTAAGGTAAACAATCTGATTTCCGGATATTTTTCTTTAACAGCATATAACATATTCAATAAATCAATCTCTGAAATATAACCGCTTCCGTTATCGCTTATTTTTATAGAAAGCAACTTTGCATCTGCCGTTACTTCATTTTCAAAATTATTTCTGTGATTAAGTTTTCCTAAAGCCACTAAGCCGGCTACGGCTGTTCCGTGACCTAATCTATTTCTACCTGCCTGGTCAATTAAAGGACTACCTGCAAGTGTAAAAGTTGTATCGTTAATAATTAATGGAGCTAAAGCAGTTTGTTGAGCAATGCCGGTATCAATAATGCCCACAATTGGTAAATCATCGCCTACATTCTGAATATCGAAACCAAACTGACGTTGAACTGTATTAAATTCGCTTGGTCTAATTGTGGTAAATGCAGAACTTGTAACACTTTCAATTATATCAAAGTTTTGAATAATCTTTTGAATTTGTTCAGGTATTGGATTTTGTAATTCAATTCTATCATTTTCGACATCATATTTATACGCTATACCTGAGCTTTCAATATACGCAATTAATGATTGTACAAGCTCTTGTTTTACCGCTTCGTCTAATGGTAAATCTATTAAGGATAAGTAAACAAATTCTCCAATATTTTCTAATCTAACTTTCAGTATGTCATTTGCTTTTAGCAATTTAAATCCTGAAATATATTTGACGTAATTAGAGTATTTCACATTTTGATTGTTATCTAATGCGTGCAAAATAAAATTATTGACATTTGTGATAAAGGTTTGAAACTTGTCACGGTCAACTACTGCAAATAATCCTTTTTTAGAAAAATCATAAAATGCTGTTGCTTCTAAACCAAAATCATTATAATAATCCTGAAAATATTTATTGATAACAAATTGGTCTTGAAAAGCAATCTTTACATAATCTATATCATACGGAATATCTAAGGTAGTATCTTTCAGATTGTTCTTCTCTTCAACATCGGTAGTAAATCTCGTAATGTCTGCTCTTAAAGATGTAGCCAGCCTAAAATAGTTTTTAGGTGCAGCATCTTCATCGTCTTTATTACTATCAAAGCCATAATTATATTTGAAATCTTTGATTTCAGATAGTTGTTTTTCGCTTAAGAATTTAAGGTGAGATTTATTTGCCATTAATTTAGGTTATTTGTTTCAGACGCATTTCAATATACAAATAATATCAAAATGACCATTTTGCTAAGATGTAAAGATAATAAAAGCATTTTAGTGTACGATTACGGGAAACCGTAAAGTAAGTAGGATAAGTAACTTTTAGCAAAACATATTTTTTGTATTTCTACGAAATACAAAAACCGATTTATCGGGATGATTGGAAGCAAAGCAACGAAGTGCTTGTTTCGGTTTGCACCGAAAAGGTGCAAAGTGGCTTGTTTTTTATCAGAGATAAAAAATAAAAAATCTTTTTATTCAAAAAAGGTTATCCTACTTATCCTCTCCAATTAAGGTAATGAGGTGCAGAATGCACCGATATTTTATTATAAAGCGAAGCTTTAGAAAATAGGTTTTTGCCGAAGGCAAAACCGATGAAGCAATGCAGTGCAAAATCCTACTGTAAGTAGGATAAGTACATTCAGTCAAAAAGATTATTTTTTATTTCGCAGAAATGAAAAACGGATTTATCCGATTAAAAGAATGCAAAACGATAAACCGTAGGTTTTCGTTTGCACTGAAAGGATTTGTTTTGGCTTGTTTTTTAGCGAAGCTAAAAAATAGAAAATGTTTCTGCTCAAAATTGCTTATCCTACTTATCCACTCCAACGAATGAAAAAAGGTGCAGAATGCACCTTTAAGAATTATCAAATCTGAATTTGGATTGCTCCGGTGGTTTTGGCTGTTCGGGTGGTGGTTCTTTTTCCCGGTTTTTGTTTTCTACTTCGTCCCAAGTCAATTCTTTGACGGCATACACATAGCCGTTCTTTTTGGATAGTCGCAAATAGCCGTGTTTCTTTAAGGCTTTGCCCAACTTCATTACGGTTCCGTCTGTGATGTTCAGCTTTGCTTTATCTGCTAATTTGGCTCCTATTTGTGAAGTGTTGAGAAATGCGTTTGCGGTTTCTCGGTCTGCTAAATCAAACCAGGTTAACAGTAATTCTTCTTCAGGACTGCGGATTTGGTATTGCTCATTGTTGGCGTTGATTTCCTTGATTTCTTCCTGGTTAAACCAATAGCGAAAATCTTCTTTATACAATTGCTTTGCCTGTGCATACGCCAAATTAATATCAATGTTGTGGGTGTATTCGATATGCTCTACTTCAAAGCAGAGGAAACGACGTGAGCCGGTTGTGTCGTTGAGGAATTGGGCAGTGTTTACACTGCCTGCAAAGGAAGCCCTGCGTGGCAGGCTTTCGTTGTTATGGCCGTAGGCTTTTCGCATACGGATGTGCGTTTTTGTGATGAGTTCTTTAAGTGTACCGATTTCGGTACGGTTCAGATTTTCCAATTCATCCAGATTAATGAGCATACATTCTGCCAAGTGAATTAAAGTGTCTTTGTTATTGGGATTTATCGTTCCCGAAAACATATAATCTTTCAATGGTCTTGGGATGAGTTTTTCTATCCAGGTGGTTTTTCCTACGCCTTGTTTTCCGCTGAATACGATTACGGTTTGATTGATGGCTTTTTCATTGGTAACGCAGGCTACCATTGCTACAAACCATTTTTTGAAACAGACCTGCCACAATTCCTGCTTTGTGGTGGTTATGGTATTAGCAAGATTTAGGATGTGGTCGGTTTCATCTTCATTGTTTTTTAAATCATCAAAATAATCTTTAAAAGGGTCGTATTGATGGCAATAATCGGAATGCAATAAATTGCGAAGCGTATTGATATTGCATTTTACTTTTGCCTTTAAAATCTCCCGCAGGATTGAGTTTTCAACGAAATCTGTTACAGGTTTCCAAAGCGTAGCTTTGGATGGTTTGTACTCCAATTTTCCGGTAACGATGTTATAGCGAAAGCTATAACGGAAGTTTAAAAAGTTTTCCAAACGGTCGATGAAACTGGGTTTTTCTTCGTCCTCTTCCAAATCATCGTTAGATGATTTTTCGCTCTTGGATGGCTCGGAAATTTCGCCTTTAGGCGAAATAGACACATTGCTTTTGTTGTGTTCCACCACATTTTTATATGCACTATTTACTGTGGTCATTACTTCCTGTGCATCGTAATTGTAATCGGACAAAATAAAGCCCATTGCCGTAGGCAACGGCACTCCTTTGCGGTTGAGATTACAGGCTAACAGATGAACGAAATTGTTTCTGTTCCCATTGATGTAACTTTCTTTTTTCTCGGTAAATCTTACGCAATGCTCGTAGATTGGCAAATAGTCATTTAATGAATTTCCCGAAGGGAAACCATTGCTTGCAATGGTTGTAGGCTCGTCGATGGCTTCTGAATTTTGTTCAATGAATGGTCGTAAATCTTCAGTAGAAATAATCGGGAAAATGCTTGCATTTTCATTCAGAAATAAATCAGTGTCGAAAGACACGAAACAAAGGCGTGTAACGTCTTTGCCCGATTTGTCTATTGGCAAAGCCAATAGTTCTTCATAGTATTTTTGCAATGCCAAAAAAGCATCTTTGTGATTTTCCTGCGATGAATTGACTTTTACAAAAATCTTTAAACCATTGCCCGACGGACTTGTGAACGATGCGAATGTATAAGGCGATTGGCTTGCCAATGCTTTAGCATTGGTCAATTGTTCTTTAGAAAGTTTATCAATATCCAATACCACCATTTGCGTGTAAGCTGTGATGAATTCTAACTTTCTACCGCCTTTGAAACACGCCGAAGGCGTGAAAGCGGGCAAAGATTTCTTTGCTCTTTCGTAAGCTTCCATCTTGCTTTCTGCCAACGACTTTCTCAAATAGGTAATCACGTTTTTGTATTTACCCGTTTTGATGTCTTCCAATACTTCAATGATTTTTTGGTTTTGCACCACCTCATTGAAGTTTTTAAAAATACTTACTACCATAACTTTCAGTTATTAGATTTTAGACATTAGATGTTAGATTTATTTCTTTGAAAAAGATTTGTTGTAATGCTCGTTCAAGAGTTTTTCTACATCTGAAAGTTTGTAGTAAATTTTGTTGCCAACTTGTGAGAATGAAATACGTCCTTCATCTCTCCAGGTTTGAGCGGTGCGTTTGGAAATTTTCATCAGGATAAGAAATTCCTGGTTGTCTAAGAAGGTGTCTTTCTTAGGTTCGTTTTTGGCGTTGAGACGTGTAGTGATTTCGTCTAACCGTGCTACCAATTCTGCGTATTGGTCCTTGCTTAAGATAATTGCTTCCATTTGTCAATAATTTTATGATTATGGAAGCAAAGGAATGCAATGGCTGAAAGTCAAAATGTCCCGAAATGGTCTTTCGGGACAAGATTTATTTAGAGCAATTTGTCGATGTCTATTCGCTTGTGGGGTTTGGGACGTTTATCTGTCTTGGATGGCGTCAGCATTGTTTTTACCGTTTCGGGACTTAAATCTCTGCCGTCTTTATCTACAAAACTGTTTACAATTACCGCTACAATATCATTTATACTGCCATCTATAACAGGCTTTCCATCTGAAAAAAGTTCTCGATGCAGTTGGTAAAATATATCTACCAACTGATTGATATTACAATTTATTTTGAGCTTATGAATTGGACCTCCATAATTCTGTTTTTGCATTTGTTCTATTGAAAATTCATTGGTTAATCTATTTAAGTGCTGAATTTGGTCAATCTCCTTTTGGCATTGCAGAGAAAAATCTGGTAATTTCGGATTTATAAAGTCTATACTTGCTTGTTCGTAGTCAAATTTTTCTTTTGTTAAAAACATAATTTTATGGGTGTAATCCTGCAATTCTTCAACTCTTTGTTTGGTTTCTTTAAATGAAAAATACCGCCCTTCACATTCTGCATTTACATACTGCATAGGCCATTTAGCTGCAGTATGCTTATAGCCAGTTTGTTCTATTTCTTTTCGTTTACTTTCAATAATGGTGTAACATTTCATCATCCTGCCTTGATTGCCCGAATTGGTAAAAAGCTCTTCATTTTCTGAAATTAGTTTTTCAAATTTGTTTAGCCATTTTATTGGGTCTGCTGCATAAACACAATGATGTGAAAAGAAGTCTGGTAGTTTAGCATAAGGTAATGCAAACACCTTATCCATTAATATTTGACAATACTCATTGTTGTCTGTAACTAATTCTTGTAGTATATCAAAAAGGTCGTTATCTGAATGTTCTTTAGGTACCGTGGTATGTTCTGAAAAAGTTACCGTTTTATTTATTTTATAATTACTTAACATAGGCGTGATTTTTTTTATGGTGTTTTAATTTATAGTCTTACTGATTATGGTTAATAATTCAGAGACAGCCCTATACCTAAGCCCATATCACTATCATAATGTGTACGAATACCCATATTTTTATTGATAAT
>RRZU010394976.1_pt1 | contig 11366 bp, 11 predicted proteins | sample 2165561 | NCBI WGS metagenome assembly RRZU01 (sample SAMN10456909, study PRJNA506462) | wastewater metagenome | isolation source: wastewater sludge | place: USA: Moscow, Idaho | reverse complement strand
GCTGATAGGTCTTATCCATAGTGCGGCGGGACCCCTAAATAGAAGACGGCTAATCGGAAAACCGTAAAGTATACCGTCAAACGCGGTTTGGCCATAGATCAAGCTGCAGCTTTTGCTGAGCAGTAGTAGTAGAAAAGGCCTTAACTGAGCATATATAGCGGGTTTTCGTGGCGATCTTCAGCGGGATACGAGTGTTTCAGTAACCCATTTTGGCGGATCTCCCACAGCTAAAGAGTGAGTTTCTGCGCACTGTAGTGCTTGAACAATAAGTGATAGTTACAGTGACTCGCCAAACTCAGCTTGCAGTGCAGCCCGGACACAATACAGTACGCCCTCCTCAATTTGCGGCGTGAATTGGCCGGCAATGCTGGCCACACTGGGTAAATCACCATCGCTTTGTAAAAATGCATCTTGAATATCACCCAGCAGCTCGTCTGGCAGGTCTAATGCTTGTTCAAGGCTTAATAAGTTTGCCGCAATGGCTTGAGCCATGAGCGTGTACACATTTTTTAGGCTGCATTGCATCTGCTGGGAAATTTGCTCTGGGGTCATACCGCTGCGCGCTAAAGTTACCAGTTCATGGCGTAAGTCTTGGCTGTTTGGTGTGGCTGGCGCGCTGGTGGCTGGCTCGGTCTGGTTAAGTACTTTGAGGAACGCTGCACCGTAGCGCTCTAATTTGCGTGCACCAACACCGCTGATTTGCGCCATGTCGTCCAGATCTTCAGGTTGCTCGCGCAGCATTTCTAATAATGTCGAATCCGGGAAAATCACATAAGGCGGCACATTGTGTTGCTCGGCCAGTTGACGGCGTAACGTGCGCAGCGCTTCCCACATCTGGCGCTCTTCGCCACGTACCAATTGACTGGCCTGACTCGAGCTGCGTGGTGTTTTGCTCGGTGTGCTCAGGTCGCGACGTAATAATAGTGTGGTTTCGCCGCGCAATAAGGGACGGCAGCTTTCGCACAGGCGCAGTCCGCCGAAGCCTTCGACATCAACATCAATTAAGCCGCGCGCCACCAGTTGTCGAAATAATGAGCGCCACTGATGATCATTGAGTGCTTTGCCAATACCAAACACGCTGAGGTGTTGATGACCGAGTGCGCGCACGCGATCATTTTCACGACCTTGCAGGACGTCGGATAAATAACCAACCCCATAACGTTGGCCGGTACGATGAATGGCCGAAAGCGCTTGGCGCGCGGCATCGGTGCCGTCCCAGGTTTCAATGGTATCAATGCAGTTGTCGCAATGACCGCAGGGCTGTGGCAGGTCTTCATCAAAGTACGCCAATAGCGCTTGACGACGACAGCGGGTTTCTTCGCACAAGGCCAGCATCGCTTCCAGCTTGTGCTGCTCAACGCGCTTATGCCGCTCATCGCCTTCGGAGTTGCCGAGCATTTGCTTGAGCATCAGTACATCTTGTAAGCCGTAGACCATCCATGCATCAGCAGGCAGGCCATCACGTCCAGCGCGCCCCGTTTCTTGGTAGTAGGCTTCCAGCGACTTAGGCAAATCAAGATGGCCGACAAAGCGCACGTTGGATTTATCGATGCCCATGCCAAAAGCAATAGTGGCCACCATAATAAGGCCTTCTTCATTGAGAAAGCGCTTCTGGTGGAATGCGCGTAAATCAGCATCAAGGCCGGCATGATAGGGTAGCGCAGGAAAACCTTTGCTGCTAAGAAACTCCGCCGTAGATTCAACACTTTTGCGCGATAAACAATAAATAATCCCTGCATCGCCTTGACGTTGCGCTAAGAAATCCAGCAACTGTTTGCGCGGGTTATCCTTTGGGGTAATGCGATAAAAAATATTAGGGCGATCAAAACTTGAGAGAAAACATTCAGCTTTTTGTAAGTGCAAACGATTGATAATTTCTTCACGCGTGCGTTTATCAGCGGTTGCGGTCAGCGCGATACGTGGCACCTTGGGGAACAGTTCAGCCAGTTGTCCGAGTTGTAAATATTCAGGACGAAAATCGTGACCCCATTGCGATACGCAATGGGCTTCATCAATGGCAAACAAGCTAATAGGCAGGCGCTGTAGAAACGCCAGCATGCGCGGTTGCACTAAACGCTCAGGCGCTAAATACAACAATTTGATTTCGTGGCGACGCAAGCGATCAGCAATCTCGCGTTGTGCTTCGTTGCTCAGTGAAGAATTGAGCGCAGCTGCAGGAATGCCAAGCTCTTCAAGGCTGGCGACTTGGTCTTGCATCAAGGCAATCAGTGGCGACACCACGACAGTCAAGCCATCAAGCAATAATGCTGGCAGTTGATAACATAAAGACTTGCCGCCACCGGTGGGCATTAATACAAGTGCATCATCGCCTGCACAGATACGTTGAATGATTGCCGCCTGCTGACCGCGAAATGCGTCGTAGCCAAAAACGCTTTTCAGCGTTTGTAACGCCTGATTTTGCATGCCGTTCTCCAAATCAAGCTGCGCATTATACCTGTAATTTATGAGCAGGCACGGCAGCAGGGCAATCTTTAGTGTTTCTCCAGAGCAAGGGCGCCAATCTCTAGCTGTTATTGCAGAGCTAGACTACAATCAAGTTTCAATTCTTTATTTATGGTAATCGCGCATGTCCCTCGCTGAGCAACAGACCCGCCTGCAAGCTTTCCTCGATGCTGACGAACTGCACGACGAGGCACTTGATTATATTGCCGCGCACGGTTATTTGACCGCGCTGTCGATTTGTCCTGAACCCGTTCCGGCTGAGGAGTGGATTGAAGCATTATTTGCCGAGCCACCTCATTATCGTGATGCAGCGCAAGAGGCTGATATCACCGCTGGCTTATTACAACTCAAGGCACACATTGAGCGCCAGTTAGCCAGTGATGACGATATGGTGCTGCCATGCGAATTGGATCTAGGTGAAGAACCTGATGATTCGGATTTGCGCGGCTGGTGCGTTGGCTTTATGGAAGGGGTCTTTTTACGCGAAGAAGTTTGGTTTGAAGACGCTGAAGACGAAGTCAGTGAGTTGCTGTTACCCATTATGGTGGCGTCCGGTTTGTTTGATGAGCAGCCAGATTTTGCTGAGATCGCGAAAGACTTTGATTTGGTCGACAGTATGGTCGAGCAGATCCCAGAAGTGCTGACGGCACTGTTCTTACTGTGCCAAGCGCCTGAAGAGAAACCCGTGTTGCTTAAGCCGCGTCATTAATTCGCTGCCATGCATGAGCCACAGCAGCGGCAAGTACGTAGTTCGACGCTACGTTATGTGCTGTTTGTTTGTGGCTGTTTAAGTGTTGCCTTGGGCGTGATTGGTATTTTTTTGCCAGTCTTGCCCACCACGCCTTTTCTATTATTGGCTGCCGCCTGTTTTGCCCGCAGTTCTAAGCGCTTCTATTTATGGCTGGTCTTGCATCCAAAGCTTGGTCCTTGGGTGCGCGACTATTTGGACGGTCAAGGTTTGCCGCTCAAAGGTAAAATTTGGGCGCTTGTGTTGATGTGGACGAGCATCAGCTTTTCCATGTGGATCGTGCCTTTGCTGTGGGTGCGTATCTTTATGGTGGTCAGCGCTGTCTGTGTGACTGTTTATATTCTTAAGCAGAAAACCCGCACGCTATAACTCTTATGCCCCATAGATGCCGGCAGGTTTTCTTGTTGGGCAAAAGGTTTATGGCACAGCAATCCCGCAAGTATTGAGCATGTCGCACAGGCGAATCAGTGGTAAGCCAACCAAACTGGTGGCATCGCTGCCTTCGGTGGCACGAAATAAGCTCACGCCTAATCCTTCCGACTTAAAACTGCCAGCACAATCAAAGGGTTGCTCAGCTGCTATATAGCGCTGAATTTGCGCTGCGCTAAGCGTGCGAAAATGCACAGTAAAGGGTACGCAAGCCACTTGTTCTGTCCCAGTGCGTGTATCAATCACGGCTAAGCCGGTTAAAAATACCAGGCTGCGGCCACTGGCCGCACTTAATTGTTGCGTAGCGCCCTCTGCGTGCAAAGGTTTGCCAATAATCTTGCCATCGAGTACAGCTACTTGGTCAGAGCCAATAACAATATGCTTTGGGTAGTGCTGCGCGAGTGCGCGGGCTTTACTCAGGGCTAAGCGCTGTACCAAAGCCTGTGCTGATTCATTCGCTTGTGGTGTTTCATCAATGTCAGGGCTGTGGCAAGTAAAGGGGAGTTGTAAGCGCGCCAAGAGTTCGCGACGGTAGCTTGAGCTGGATGCTAATACAATGGGTGGTAAAGTGTGCGGCATAACGGCTCCTAAGTAAGAGTGGCAGTTTAACGCAACTGCTTAGCGAACGCTGTCGTGACACGCAGGATCGGTTATACTCTAGCAATTCTAGAAACAACCGCTGTGTAACAGTTTATTCATCGCTGAGCTTAATGCTAAATGCTCACTGTTACCGCACCATGTTGAGGGCTTTGTATGTTCGACAATTTATCCGATCGCCTTGCGCAGACGCTACGCCATGTCACTGGTAAAGCACGTCTGAGCGAAGACAATATCAAAGACACCTTACGTGAAGTGCGCATGGCGTTACTTGAGGCTGATGTGGCCTTGCCGGTGGTGAAAGACTTCGTTAATTCGGTGCGTGATCGCGCCGTTGGTGTTGAAGTCTCGCGCAGTCTGTCGCCTGGCCAAGCTTTTATTAAAATTGTTCAGGCTGAGCTAGAAAGCCTAATGGGCGCGGCCAACGAGGACTTGGCTCTCAATGCGGCGCCACCTGCGGTCATTTTAATGGCCGGTTTGCAAGGTGCAGGTAAAACCACCACTGTAGGTAAGCTGGCGCGCTTCTTAAAGGAGCGCAAAAAGAAAACGGTAATGGTGGTCTCTGCTGACGTCTATCGGCCGGCAGCGATTAAGCAGCTGGAGACCTTGGCCAATGAGGTCGGCGTCACCTTCTTCCCGTCTGACATCAGCCAGAAGCCACAAGACATTGCGCTGGCAGCCATTAAAGAAGCCAAGCTTAAGTTTATTGATGTGGTACTGGTGGATACGGCCGGTCGTTTAGCCATTGATAGTGAAATGATGGCGGAAATCAGTCAATTACATGCGGCGATCAATCCAATTGAGACGCTGTTTGTGGTTGATGCGATGACCGGTCAAGATGCTGCCAATACTGCGAAAGCCTTTAATGATGCTCTACCGCTCACTGGTGTGGTGTTAACCAAGGTTGACGGTGATGCTCGTGGTGGTGCGGCGCTGTCGGTGCGGGCCATCACCGGTAAGCCGATTAAATTTTTAGGTATGGGTGAGAAAACCGATGCCTTAGACCCATTCCACCCTGATCGTATTGCTTCACGTATTTTGGGTATGGGTGATGTTCTCAGCTTAATTGAGCAAGCTGAGCAAACCATTGATAAAGAAAAAGCAGAAAAACTTACCAAGAAGCTGAAGAAAGGTAAGGGGTTTGATCTGGAAGATTTCCGTGATCAGCTGCAGCAAATGAATAAAATGGGTGGCATGGGCGGCCTGCTAGAAAAAATGCCCAACATGGGCGGCATGAATTTATCGCAGATGAGTGGCGCGCAAGGTGCAGCTGAAAAGCAGTTTAAGCAGATGGAGTCGATCATCAATTCGATGACCCCGGCTGAGCGCCGTGACCCAGATATTATCAGTGGTTCGCGCCGTCGTCGTATTGCCATGGGTTCGGGAACTCAAGTGCAGGATGTTGGGCGTCTCATTAAACAGCACAAACAAATGCAAAAGATGATGAAAAAATTCACTGCCAAGGGCGGTATCAGTAAGATGATGCGCGGCCTTGGTGGAATGATGCCAGGGGCAGGCGGGATGCCCAAGATGTAAACACGCACTGGAGTGCAAAATAGCCCTATGCAACGGGGCAGATAAACCTTAGAATATGCGGCCTTTCGGGCCATGCATGTCTTTGGTTCGTATTGTTTGTAATAATCTTAAAGGAAAAAACTTTAATGGTAACTATTCGTTTAGCTCGTGGTGGCTCTAAAAAGCGCCCTTTCTACCATCTGACAGTGGCTAACAGCCGCAATGCTCGTGATGGCCGTTTCGTAGAGCGCATCGGTTTCTTCAACCCAGTTGCAACTGGCGGTGAAGTACGTTTGTCTGTAAACCAAGAGCGCGCTAATTACTGGTTAAGCCAAGGTGCACAGCCTTCAGAGCGCGTTGCGCAACTGTTAAAAACTGCTGCTACCCAAGCTACTGCTTAATTGGCTATGAGTAAAACGCCTCCTGCAGCAGATGATCTGGTCGTTATCGGCAAAATCGGTGCGGTGCACGGTGTGCGTGGTGAAGTAAAGGTGCATTCTTTTACTGAGCCAATGGAAAATCTGCTTGATTATCGAGTCTGGCAATTGCGCCGTGACAATGAGATTAAGCAAGTTAAGTTGACCAGCGGACGTATACAAGGTAAAGCGCTTGCAGCAAAAATCGAAGGCTTAGATGATCGTGAAATTGCACGAACATTTACTGGTTACGAGATTTGCATACTGCGAAGTGACTTGCCTGAGTTAACTGACGATGAGTTTTACTGGCATCAACTTGAAGGTTTAAAAGTGATCAATCAAGACCAACAGTTGTTTGGCATTGTTGACCATTTACTTGAGACTGGCGCGAATGATGTCCTTGTTGTTAAGCCTTGTGCTGGCAGCATTGATGTTAAAGAACGATTGCTGCCTTATACGCAGCATTGTGTACAGTCGGTGGATTTGACAGCAGGCGAGATGCATGTCGAATGGGATGCGGATTTTTAATGAGTAAATGCCTTGCGCGTTGAAGTTATCAGTCTCTTTCCTGAGATGTTTGCTGCGATTACCGAGTACGGCATTACCAGTCGTGCAGTAACGCAAGGGTTATTAGAGCTTAATTGCTGGAATCCCCGTAGCTTTACTGAGGATCGACACCAAACAGTGGATGACCGACCCTTCGGTGGTGGTCCAGGTATGGTGATGAAGATCAAGCCTCTAGAGGATGCCTTAGCTGCGGCGAAGCAATCCATCGGAGGGCCGGCCAAGGTGATTTACCTGTCGCCGCAAGGCCGTCAGCTGAAACAAGCGGCGGTCAGCGAGTTAGCAAAACAGGATAATTTAATTCTGATTGCGGGTCGCTATGAAGGCATTGACGAGCGTTTTATTGAAACCTACGTCGATGAAGAGTGGTCAATTGGCGATTATGTGTTGTCCGGTGGCGAGCTACCGGCAATGGTGCTGATTGATGCTGTAACGCGGTTGCTGCCTGGGGCATTAAACCATGCAGATTCCGCCCAAGAAGATTCATTTAGTGATGGTCTTCTCGACTGCCCGCATTACACGCGACCGGTTAGGTATGCAGGCAAAGATGTTCCTGAAGTGCTACTCAGTGGCAATCACGAACATATCCGGCGCTGGCGATTGCAACAAGCTTTAGGGCGAACTGCAGAGCGTCGCGCTGATCTTCTGGATAGCCGCTCGCTTTCTGGAGAAGAGAAAATGCTGTTGGACGAGTACTTTCGCCAACAGAACGATAGTTAATTAACGTATCGATGGTAAATCATAGAGATTTGCCTTCAGGAGCACAGCATGACTAACAAAATTATTCAGCAACTTGAAGCTGAACAAATGAACAAAGACATCCCTGCATTCGCAGCGGGTGATACTGTAGTTGTTCAAGTAAAAGTAAAAGAAGGTGATCGTCAACGTTTGCAGGCCTATGAAGGTGTTGTGATCGGTAAGCGTAACCGCGGCATCAACAGTGCTTTTACTGTTCGTAAAATTTCTAGCGGCGTAGGCGTTGAGCGTACGTTCCAAACTTACAGCCCACTGATTGAAAGCATTACTGTTAAGCGTCGTGGTGATGTTCGTAAAGCGAAACTGTACTACTTGCGTGCTCTGTCTGGTAAAGCAGCGCGTATTAAAGAAAAACTGGCACGTTAATTCGTTCAGGGTTTCAAAGCAAAGCAGCCTAAGGGCTGCTTTGTTGTTTGTGTCAGTATGATTGAGCTATTTTTTTGGCAACAGCTGCAGAAAATTATCTTTTGCAATCGCCTCTGCAACGTCTTTAGGCAAGGCTGCTAATATCGGCTCAAAGCCGCTCATTGTCTCGCCTAAACTAGAAAAACGGCCAACGGCGTCGCTACCAAGCACAAAGCGTGTTGGGTGGTCAGTGAAGAGCTTTAGCCAATGGGCATTAGGCTGGCCTTGTGCATCGAGTAGATAAGGTTCAAGTAACGTCCAAGATAAATCAATGTAGAGATTGTCGTGTTCATCCAGTAAGCGCTTAACTAACGGCTGCAAAAAATCTAACGCTTCCTGATGGCGGTGTAATTCCATACTGGTTCCGGCGTGGGCCCAGATAAAACGTACATCAGGATTCTGACTCAGCACTTGCTCTAACTCTTCAAGGTATAAAGGGTTGCGTTCGCGTTTTGAGGTGATGTTGCTGTGTAGTAAAACCGGGAGGTCGTACTCTGCGGCAACCCGATAGACTTTCATCATCGCCTCATTATTAGCCCGTGGCGTCTGGCCTTGCATTAAAGCGGTGACATCGTCATGACGAGTAAACACCTCACCAATGCCTTGCCAGAAGCCTGGATTCATTTTTAAGCGGCGGCGAATGTGAGTGGCAGCATTTTTATCATTGGCATTAAAGCCGGAAAGAAATGGAAAAAAACGCTTTTTCTGTTGAGGTTTTAATTGCTGTAGCGCATCTAACAAGTAAAAGTCTGTAGCACTGTACCAATACAGATCCGCATCGTCGCCAGCATAGTAGCGAGGCTTTTTAGGCTCATCCTCTTGCCACTTTTTTGCCACAGGTATACCCATAATAGCGGCGTGACTGATGTTGCCTTGATCCATCGCGCTTAATAAAGCGTGGATTCCTTCTGACTCTTGAAAGAAGTCCACATAATGCAGATGCCCGTCAATATAGCTGCGTGCGTGTGCAAATTGCACAGCGAGTAGAAGTATAAAAAATAGCGATATTCTCATTGGTATTTAAACCTGTTTATTGCCAGTGTAGAAATAAGACGCAATGAGAGAGCGAGAGTTCGTAATGAGCGCTATTTAAATCAAGCACATAGCGTGTTTTGGCGGTTTTTTTAGTGTGATGTCTAAGGTTGCAAATGGATTGATGGCTAAGGTAAAGATTGTTGAGTGAAAGCTCTGTGCGCCAAGCAGATTAAGCTAAACAGACCTCAATCACTTCAATCTGCTCAAGGGTTAGGTAGTGCCAGCGCACCTGTACATCATAAAACTGCACACCATATATACGCTCAGGCGTTGGCTGTTGATAAGCCGGGCGTGGATCTTGGGCTAAGCATTGCTCAATCAACGCTGAGAGTGGTTGTTGTAAACGTTGTGCATGTTGCTCGGCTTGCTGTAAGGCGCTGTGCTGCCATTTCACAGTAATCAAGGTCGGTGCGTGATCGGCAATGGCATTATGCGCCATTGGCAAACGATCGGCATAAGGCACATAAGGCTTGATATCCAATACCGGTGTGCCATCAAGTAAATCTATGCCAGAAATCCATAAGCGCCCAGGCTCCGCACGTTCTAAACGTACTGCCGACTGCCCTATACCATTAGGGCGATGGGTCGCGCGACTGGCAAAGACGCCAATGCTTTTATTGCCACCTAAACGCGGTGGACGCACCTTTAAACGCGGTACCTTGTCTAGGGTTTTATGGAATAGAAAAATCACCCAGATGTGACTGATCTCTTCTAAGCCGGCGATTGCATCAGCGTGATCATAAGGTGGCAGTAGCTCAATGCAGCCTTGCGCTGCTGGGGCTAATAAAGGCTGGCGTGGAATGGCAAACTTTTCTTTAAAACATGAACGCACATAGCCAATTGGCGTGACGGTGTAGCCCATGAGTGTGCCTCCAGAATATTTTCCACGAACAGCCGATGCTGCGCTGTCAATCTAATTCAAGCGCAGCATCGACAGGTTTTAGCCGGCCACCAACACGCGCACAGCCTCCAAGCGTAAAGCCGCTTTAGCAAACATGTTTAAACCTTGCTCCTTGTAAGCGCGCAAAGTGTCGATTTCCTCATCGCGCACGCTTGGGTTGATGGCTTGCAGAGCAGTGAGGCGGGCGATTTCTTCATCCATACTGGCCAAGAATAGCGCGCTGGCTTGCTCAACACGTTCGCGGTGACGGGGCTGCATATTGGCCTCAGCGGCATCGACTAAGCGCAGTAAGGTATCGCGTTGAGCGCGGGCAAACTTACTGGCGCTGGAACGCGGTACGCTTTCCAGTTGGTCATTGAGCGTCTCAAAGCTGACGCGAGCGGCCAGATCATTACCTTTGTCATCAAGCAAGCAACGCATGGCAATCGGCGGCAAGAAACGTCCGAGCTGTAAGTGTTTTGGTGCAATTGCTTCGCTAACAAACAGCAATTCAAGCAACATAGTGCCGGCTTTAATGGCCTTGTTTTTTAACAAAGCCACCGCGGTGTTACCCATAGAACCAGACAAGACTAAATCCATGCCGCCTTGCACCATGGGGTGTTCCCAAGTAATAAATTGCATGTCTTCGCGGCTTAAGGCCAGTTCACGATCGTAGGTGATGGTCACCGCCTCATCGTCACCGAGCGGGAAGCTGGCATCCAACATTTTTTCGCTAGGACGCAAAATTAAAGCGTTATCGGAATGGTCTTCGCTATCAATACCAAAAGCGTTAAACAACTCTTCCATGTAGATGGGTAGGTCAAAGGTATTGTCTTGTTGCTCAATCGCGGCAACCAGTGCTTGCCCACGACCGTCACCACTGGAGTTGATTTCCAGCAGACGGTCGCGGCCTTTTTCCATTTCGCTTTCCAATTCTGCACGCACGGCGGCCGCGTTTTCTAGCAAAGCGAGCCAAGCGCTTTCATCTTCTGTATCAAGTAATAACCTTTCTAGCTGCTGGCTAAACTGCAGTTGCAAAGCGTTACCGGTGGGGCAGGTGGATAAAAACGCATTGAGTGCTTGTTGATACCACTCAAAAATCCGTTGCTGTCCCGTGCCAACAAAGTAAGGGACATGGATTTCAATGGTGTGCTGTTGACCAATACGGTCAAGACGGCCAATGCGCTGCTCAAGTAAGTCAGGATGCTGTGGTAAATCAAACAGCACGAGGTGATGACTAAACTGGAAGTTACGGCCTTCACTGCCGATCTCTGAACAGAACATCACTTGTGCGCCAAACTCATCGTCGGCAAACCATGCAGCGGCGCGGTCGCGTTCGATAATGCTCATGCCTTCGTGGAACGTCGTGGCCGCAATGCCTGAGCGAATGCGCATGGCATCACCCAGATCAAGCGCGGTGCTGGCGTGGGCGCAAATAACTAAAACTTTTTCTTGTTTAAGTTCTTTTAGCCTCTCAAGTAGCCAGTCCACACGAGGGTCAAACTGCCACCAAGGCGCTTCAGTACTGGCGTCATCGGCTTCATCCAAATGCATCATT
>RRZU012349100.1_pt1 | contig 11367 bp, 8 predicted proteins | sample 2165561 | NCBI WGS metagenome assembly RRZU01 (sample SAMN10456909, study PRJNA506462) | wastewater metagenome | isolation source: wastewater sludge | place: USA: Moscow, Idaho | reverse complement strand
CTCCAGCGGGCCGCCCTGCGTGCCGGGGAAGATGGCGGAGTTGATGCGCTTGATGATATACTCGTTGTTCGTCAAAATCAGGCCGCCGCGGGGGCCGCGCAGCGTCTTGTGGGTCGTGGTGGTGACCACGTCGGCGTAGGGTACGGGGCTCTGGTGCTGGCCGCCTGCGACAAGACCCGCAATGTGCGCCATATCGACCATCAGCATCGCGCCGTAGCCGTGGGCGATCTCGGCCAGCTTCTCAAAGTCGATGGCGCGGGGATAGGCCGACGCACCGGCGACCAGCAGCTTGGGGCGGACCTTCGCGACCTGCTTGGCCAGTGCGGCGTAGTCGATGCGGCCATCCTCGGCGGAGACGCCGTAGGAGACAAAGTTGTAGTTCTTGCCGCTCATGTTCACGGGGGAGCCGTGGGTCAGGTGGCCGCCCTGGGACAGGTCCATGCCCATGACGGTGTCGCCGACGTTCAGCAGCGCAAAGTAGACGGCCAGGTTGGCCTGTGCGCCGGAGTGCGGCTGGACGTTGGCATACTTCGCGCCGAACAGCTTGCAGGCGCGGTCAATGGCGATCTGCTCGACCTGATCGACGTACTGGCAGCCGCCGTAATAACGGTGGCCGGGGTACCCTTCCGCGTACTTGTTCGTCAGCACGCTGCCCATGGCCGCCATGACGGCGGGGGAAACGATGTTCTCGCTGGCAATCAGCTCAATGTTCTGCCGCTGGCGGCCCAGCTCACGCTGCATAGCCGCGCCCAGCTCGGGGTCGTAGCTCTCCACAAAGCCGATGGTGTCGATGATGTCCTTGTACATACTGCTTTCCCTCCTAATGTATATGCTGTCCACGGCGGGAAACGGCCGCGGGCGGATTCTATAGGCGCCCGTCGTTCCCGCCGCCGAGCATCTCCCTTACAGCGTCCCCTTGGTGGACAAAACGCCGTCGATCCGCGCATCTCTGCGCGTCGCGGCGTCCAGCGCCTTGGCAAACGCCTTGAACATGGCCTCCAGCTTATGGTGGTCATTCTCCCCGTAGAGCACCTTCAGATGCAGATTCATCATGGCGCTGTACGATACGGCGTAGAAAAACTCCCGCGCCATCTGGGTGTCCATGCCGCCGCAGCTCTGGCCTGCAAAGCTGGCGTCGTACACAAAGTAGGGCCGCCCGCCCAGATCGACGGCGCAGAGTGCCAGCGTCTCATCCATCGGCAGCATGCAGCTGCCGTACCGCACCAGCCCGGCCTTGTCGCCCAGCGCTTCTTTTATGGCCGTGCCCAGCGCAATGCCGATGTCCTCAATTGTGTGGTGGCAGTCTACGTCCAGGTCGCCGCGGCAGGTGACGCTTACATCAAACAGGCCGTGGCGGGCGAAGCCGTCCAGCATGTGGTCAAAAAAGCCGATGCCCGTGTGCAGGTCGGCCCTGCCGGTGCCGTCCAGGTCAATCGTCAGCGTGATCTGTGTCTCCCGCGTATTGCGGGTGACCGTTGCGGTGCGTGCCATAGAAATCCCCCTCTTTAGTGCTTTAAACTAACTATAGCACGTTGGGGCGTGTGCGTCAACATTTTCTTAGCTTTCCCCCAAGGGTGGGGAAGCCCCGCAGGTTTATAAAATTCGCCCCAATTTATTTACGAAATCGCAACACTTTTCCCGGCGGCAGGCGCTACAATAGAATTATGATTCAAAAGTGTCTTTTTTGAAAGGACAAGCACCACCATGGCAAAAATAATCGGAATTGACCTGGGGACTACCAACAGCTGTGTGGCGGTGGTCGAGGGCGGCAAGCCCGTCGTCATCCCCAACGCCGAGGGGCAGCGCACGACGCCCTCTGTCGTCGCGTTCACCAAGGTGGGAGAACGGCTGGTGGGCGAGCCCGCCAAGCGCCAGGCCGTGACGAACGCCCCCCGCACCGTGTCCAGCGTCAAGCGGCTGATGGGCAGCGAGACCCGCGTGCCCATCGACGGAAAATGCTACACGCCGCAGGAGCTGAGCGCCCTCATCCTGCAAAAACTGAAGGCCGATGCCGAGGCGTATCTCGGTGAGCCTGTCACCGAGGCGGTCATCACCGTGCCCGCCTACTTTAACGATGCCCAGCGCCAGGCCACGAAGGACGCCGGGCGCATTGCCGGGCTGGACGTGCGCCGCATCATCAACGAGCCGACAGCCGCGGCGCTGGCCTACGGGCTGGACAATGGCCGCACCCAGACCGTCATGGTCTACGACCTCGGCGGCGGCACATTTGACGTGTCGCTCATCCGCATCGGCGACGGCATCGTGCAGGTGCTCTCGACCTGCGGCGATAACTTTCTGGGCGGCGACGACTTTGACGAGCGCATCGTCAACTGGCTGGCAGACCGGTGCAGGGCCGAACACGGCGTGGACCTGACGAATGACCGCGTGGCGATGCAGCGCCTGCGCGAGGAGGCCGAAAAGGCGAAAAAAGCGCTTTCCAGCGCGAAGCAGACCGACATCAATCTGCCGTTCTTCACGATGGCGGCAGACGGTGCGCTGCACCTGCAAACTACGCTGACACGCGCTAAATTTGAGGAGCTCTGCGCCGATTTGATCGAGCGCACCGCCCTGCCCGTGCGCAACGCCCTGAGCGACGCACGCCTTTCGGCCAGCGACCTGGATCAGGTTTTGCTGGTCGGCGGCTCGACCCGCATCCCGGCGGTGCAGGCCAAGGTCGTGCGGATGACCGGTCTGGAGCCGTCCAAATCGCTGAACCCCGACGAGTGCGTTGCACTGGGCGCGGCGGTGCAGGCCGGACGTCTGGGCGGCGAGATGCTCTCCGGCCCCGGCGAGGATCTGCTGCTGATGGACGTGACCCCGCTGACCCTTTCCATCGAGACCGTCGGCGGCGTGGCAACGCATTTGATCGAGCGCAACTCCACGATCCCGACGCGGTTCAGCAAGGTATTCACCACCGCCGCGCCGTTCCAGAACACGGTGCAAATTAAAGTGCTGCAGGGCGAGCGCGAGTTTGCCAGGGACAATAAGCTGCTGGGCACCTTCACGCTGCGCGGCATCAAGCGCGCCTGGGCGGGCGTGCCGAAGATCGAGGTCACGTTTGACATCGACGCCAACGGCATTGTCAAGGTCAAGGCGCGCGACATGGACACCGGCAAGCAGCAGAGCATCACGATCTCGGGCACATCGAACCTGACCGAGGACGAGATCAAACGCGCCAAGGAGAACGCCGCCGCCTTTGCCGGGCAGGACAAGGAGCGCAAGGCCGCGCTGGAGGCGCTGAACGCCGGCGAGGCCGCGCTTTACCGCGTGAACACCGCGCTGGGCAGCAAGGCCGGCAAGGCGCTGGACCGCGAGACCCGTACTAAAATCAAAGAAGCAGAAAGAACGCTGGAGCGCGTTCTGAAGCACAAAAAGGCCGACAAGCTGTCCCCCGTGGACGTGAATGCCATCAACACCGCACGGGAGGCGCTTTCCGCTGTGGCCGCCCCGCTGGTGGCCCGGTGGGAGAGCGAGAAGGCGTAAAACGAGGCGGCAGCCGCAGGGCCCCCGGAGCGGTGCAAGCATCCGCCCGTGCCCGTTTGCGGTACTATTGAACAATGCCTTTTCCCCGCTTGCGCGGGGAATTTTTTTGTGCTATACTACCCAACATAGCACTTTAATGGGTTAAAGAGGAAAAGAAAAGTGAAAACGATTCGTTACGCCTTTGTGCGGTCCCTGCCCATCATGGCGGGGTATATCGTGCTGGGGCTGGGTTTTGGTGTGCTCTTGCAAAGCAAGGGCTATGGCGCGGGGTGGGCGCTGGTCATGAGCGGGCTGATCTACGCGGGCAGTATGCAGTATGTCGCAATTGACCTGCTGGCGGGCGGCGCGTCGCTGATCTCGGCGGCAATCATGACACTGATGGTCAACGCGCGGCATCTGTTTTACGGAATTTCGATGCTGGAACGCTATAAAGACACCGGCGCGGCCAAGCCGTACCTGATTTTTGCGCTGACCGATGAGACCTATTCCGTCGTGTGCAGCGGCGGCGTGCCCGAGGGCGTGGACCGGAAAAAATACTATTTCTGGGTGTCGCTGCTGAACCAGCTTTACTGGATCGCGGGCGGCGTGGCGGGCGCACTGCTGGGCAGTGTGCTGCCGTTTGACACGACAGGCATCGACTTTTCGATGACCGCGCTGTTCCTCGTCGTTATGACCGAGCAGTGGAAGGCCAGCCGCGACCATACCCCCGCGCTGGTGGGGCTGGGTGTGTCGCTGGTCTGTCTGCTGATTTTCGGCAGCAGTGATTTCCTGATCCCGTCCATGGTGGGCATCACGGCAGCCTTGACGGTGCTGCGCGGTTTTATGCAGAAAAAGGAGGCCGACCATGCCGTTTGATGTACACGGTGCGCTGCTTGTGGCCGTTGTGGCGGGCGTGACAGCGCTGATCCGCTTCCTGCCGTTTGTGGTGTTCGGCGGCGGGCGGCCCACGCCGAAATTTGTGGTGTATCTGGCCGGGGTGCTGCCCTGCGCCATCATGGCGATGCTCGTCGTCTACTGCCTGCGCGGCGTGGACCTGCTCGGCCCCGCCCACGGCCTGCCGGAGCTGCTTGCCGGGGCCGCCGTGGTGGGGCTGCACCTGTGGAAGAAGAACACGCTGCTCAGCATCGCCGTGGGCACCGCCCTGTATATGGTGCTGGTGCAGGCGGTGTTTGTGTAACCAGAAAAAATGCGCGTCCCCAAAACCTCTTGGCCCCCTCTGCGAGGGGGCTCCGCCCGCAGGCGGTGGGGGAGAGAACCTAGCGGCAATCCGAAACATTTCGGGCTGTGGCAAGGTTCTCTCCCTCCGGCCCTACGGGCCACCTCCCTCGCAGAGGGAGGCAAGAAAAAAGGCCGGAGCTTACGCTCCGGCCTTTTGGGTATGCCTGTTTTTGACCTCATGTGCCCACGCGATGAATTTTGTGCGGTTGAAGAACAGAATCCCCACAAAGCTGAACAGCACAATGCCGGTCAGCACGGTGAACAGCCAGTTGCCCTCCAGCATAAAGCTGCCTGCCGCGCAGGTCAGCAGGGTGGGGAAGGGCAGACTGATGAAGATGGCCGCTAAAAACTGCTTCGGGCGCATCCCCGCGTTGGCGGCGGCATAGGGAATGATGCCGTTGGGCAGCCCCGGCGTGATGAACGCCAGAATTGTGTAAAACCAGGGGTCCTTGCTGCTGCGCACGCTGTCCAGCAGCTTCGCAGCCTTGGGGGTGTCGGCGACAAGGCGGCGGATGACCGGCACGAGCCGCCGTGCAATGAGGTAGACGCTCATGTTGGCGACGGCGGAGGCCGAAAAGCTCGTCAGAAAGCCCATCCACGGGCCGTAGGCCAGCCCTGCCGCCAGCTGCACCGGCATGGCCGGAATGACGAGCGACAGCACCTGCACGACGGCCAGGAACCACAGCGTCAGAAAGCTGCGCAGCCGCCCCTGGCTGGCCAGGTATTCGCTCAGCGCCTGCTCATCCCCGGCAGAAAACGCGGACCAGAGCCCGGGCAGCAGCAGGCGGAACGTCTCCACGATGAGCAGCACCGTGAACAGCACCACCGCCGCCACGACCAGCATCGCCAGCCGCTTTTCTCTTTTATTGGCATGTTCGGACATGAAATAGTATCTCCTTGTGGTTAAAAAACAGAGAATACTATACCAAAAACAGCGGAGAAAAGCAAGAAAATTTTGGGGCCCCTTCGCTGGTCATGTGTAGGGGAGGGATTCATCCCTCCCGTGAACGCTGCGGCAGCCGTGAACGACCCGGGAGAGTCAAGACCCTCCCCTACAAACCGACACTCACGGCTGCTTTGTAGGGAGCGGTTGCTCCGGGGCGATTACGGCGGACGGGTGTTTGTGGGCAGGCCCCGGGCCGGGCATGCCCGGCCCCTACTGTGCGCAAAAAAAATCCCGGTGCACACTTGCACCGGGAAAATACCATCTTATCGCTTCTCCAGCGGAACGTACTCCTGCGGCTTGCCAAGGTACTTGTAGGCGGGGCGGATGATGCGGTTCGCGAACTCGACCTCCTCGACGCGGTGGGCACACCAGCCGGGCACACGGGCAATCGCAAACAGCGGGGTGTACAGGTCCTCGCTGATGCCGAGCATACGGTAGATCAGGCCGCTGAACAGGTCCACGTTGGCGCAGACCTTCTTCGGGCCGTGCTTTTCTTCGGCAAAGACCTGCGGGGCCAGGCGCTCAATGCTGCACAGCAGCTCGTACTCCTCGTCGTAGCCCTTCTTGTAGGCCAGGCTCTTGGCGTGGGTTTTCAAAATCTGCGCACGGGGGTCGCTCATCGTGTAGACGGCGTGGCCCATGCCGTAGATCAGGCCGCTGCCGTCGCCGCGCTCCTTGCGGAGGATCTTGCGCAGGAACTCGCGGACCTCGTCGTCGTTGGACGGATCCTCGACATTTTCCAGAATGTAATCCAGCTGGTGCATGACCTTCAGGTTCGCGCCGCCGTGTTTGGGGCCCTTCAGCGCACCGATGGCCGAGCTGATGGCCGCATAGGTGTCCGTGCCGGAGCTGGACAGCACGCGGCAGGTGAAGGTCGAGCAGTTGCCGCCGCCGTGGTCCGCGTGGACGAGCAGGCAGAGGTCGAGCAGACGCGCTTCCTCGTGGGTGAACTTCTGGTCGGCGCGGTAGGTGCTCAAAATATGCTCCGCCGTGCTCTGGCCCTCGGTGGGCAGGTGGAAGTACATGCTGGACCGGTCATAGACGCGGCGCTTGATCTGGTAGGCGTTCACCATCATCGTGGGCAGCTCGGCAATCAGGTTGATGCTCTGGCGCAGGATGTTGGGCAGGCTGTTATCCTCGGCGTGCTCGTCATAGCTGTACATGGCTAACACGCTTCGCGCCATCTTGTTCATCAGGTTGGGGGAAGGGGAGTTCAAGATCATGTCGTCGGCAAAGCCCTGGGGCAGCTCGCGGTGGTGCTCCAGCAGCTTGCGGAACTTGGCGTACTGCTCCTGCGTGGGCAGGGAGCCGAACAGCAGCAGCCAGATGACCTCCTCAAACATGAAGCGGTCATGGGCGTCGGCCTCGGCGGCCAGCGTGTCAATGTCGATGCCGCGGTAGACCAGGCGGCCCGGAATGGGCACGATGGTGCCGTCCTCCTTCTTGTCATAGCCGATAACGTTGGAAACGTTCGTGATGCCGGCCAGCACGCCGGTGCCGTCCAGATTGCGCAGGCCGCGCTTGACGCCCATCTGATCCGCCAGATGCGGGTCAAGGGTGGCGTTGTGTTCCAGATATTCGTGGCAGAGCAGCTCAAGCTCATCCGGCTCCAGGGCCGGGACGTCCGGGTAATACATCATGCGTACCCCTCTCTTTGACCAATTTTATATACTTTGCATACTTATACAGGCGCATATCACTGCTGGCTTCCCTTACCAATATGCCTGATAGATTGATTTTATAGCATTTCCGCAAATTCGTCAAGAAAAACTTAAAATTTTTCTAAATTTTTCAGAAAAATGCTTTAAAAAATTAAGCTGGCGGCCCAAAATGTGCCTATTGTGTAAAAATGCGGATTGACAACCGGCCCTAAACCGGGTAGTATGTTAGGTATACCGCAGAAAATGCAGAGTAAGACAGGGAAAGGGGAAAAGTACTATTTATGAAAGCAGTTCTGATTCCGGGCGACGGCATTGGCCGTGAAATTGCCGAGAGCGTCCGCGAGGTATCCGCCGCACTGAACACCGGCATTGAATGGCAGGAGTTTGCTGCCGGTGCCGAGTACGCCGCCGAGAGCGGCGAGCTGATCGCCCCCGGCACGCTGGATGCGATCGAAGCGTGCGGCTGGGCACTCAAGGGCCCCACCGCCACCCCCATCGGCAAGGGCTTCCGCAGCATCAATGTGCAGCTGCGCCAGCGCTTTTCCACCTATGCAAACCTGCGCCCGGTGCACACGCTGCCGGGCGTACCGACCCGCTTTGACAATGTGGACCTTGTCATCGTGCGCGAGAACACCGAGGATCTCTACAAGGGCATCGAGTATATGCTGAACGACGAGATCGCCAACGGCGTCAAGCTCATCACCCGCCCCGCGTGCGAGAAGATCTGCCGCTTTGCATTTGACTATGCCCGCAAAAACGGCCGCAAAAAGGTCACGGCAGTCCACAAGGCCAACATCATGAAGCTGACCGACGGCCTGTTCCTGCGCACCTTCCGCGAGGTCGCCGCGGAGTACCCCGAGATCGCCGCAGACGACTGCATCATCGACGCTTTGTGCATGAAGCTGGTGCAGAAGCCCGAGCAGTTCGACGTGCTCGTCGCGCCGAACCTCTACGGCGATATTATCAGTGACCTGTGTGCCGGTCTCGTCGGCGGCCTGGGCTTTGCGCCCAGCGCCAACATCGGCGACAGCACCCGCATCTATGAGGCCGTCCACGGCTCTGCCCCCGACATTGCCGGGCAGGACAAGGCCAACCCCAGCGCCATCCTGATGGCCTTTGCCATGATGCTGAACGACCTTGGCGAGACCGACAAGGCCGCCAAGCTCAATGCCGCCATCCTGGCCCAGGTCGAGGAGGGCAAGGTCGTCACTGCCGACATCGGCGGCACCGCGGGAACGAAGGAGTTTACCCAGGCAATCATTAGCCGACTGGCAGAGTGAGCGGTGCTCAAATAATAAAGAATAAATAAAAAATAATAAATGCGGTGGATCGCGTCGCTGGCGCTCCGCTCAAAAAATGTGCATCGTAGGGGCGCATTCTATATGCGCCCGCAAGGCGGCTGCCTGTGTCCGGGCGGATATGGAATCCGCCCCTACGTTTTTGTTTTCGACCAACGGGAGAAAACTCCACAATCTTTATTATTTATTATTTTTTATTTCTTATTTGCAAAAACGGAGGTTTTCCCATGAAGCTGCACGACACCGGCGTATACCTTGTAAACGGCGTGCCTCAGACTTCCGCCCCGGCGGGCGTCACCGAGGCAGACGCCAAAAAAGGCACCATCGCCTACAGCATTTTGAAGGCCCATAATACCGGTGACTCCATGCAGGACCTGCGCATGAAGTTCGACTCGATGACCAGCCACGACATCACCTATGTCGGCATCATCCAGACGGCCCGCGCGTCCGGCATGACGGAGTTCCCGCTGCCCTACGTCATGACGAACTGCCACAACAGCCTCTGCGCTGTCGGCGGCACCATCAACGAGGACGACCACCAGTTTGCCCTGTCCGCTGCCCACAAATACGGCGGCATCTATGTTCCGCCGAACATGGCCGTCATCCACAGCTACAACCGCGAGATGATGTCCGGCTGCGGGCGGATGATCCTGGGCTCTGACTCCCACACCCGCTACGGCGCCCTCGGCACGATGGCCGTCGGCGAGGGCGGCGGCGAGCTGGCCAAGCAGCTCGTGGGCCGCACCTACGATATGAGCTATCCCGGGGTCGTTGCCATCTACCTGACCGGCAAGCCCGCTCCGGGCGTCGGCCCGCACGACGTCGCGCTGGCGCTGGTTGCCGCGACCTACGCCAACGGCTATGTGAAGAACAAGGTCATGGAGTTCGTCGGCCCCGGCGTGGCAAACCTGAGTGCCGACTACCGCAACGGCATCGACGTCATGACCACCGAGACGACCTGCTGGTCCTCCATCTGGCAGACCGACGATACCACGAAGGAATATTTTGTGCAGCATGGCCGCCCCGAGGCTTATAAGGAATTGAAGCCCGCCGACGTGGCCTACTACGACGGCTGCATTGAGCTGGACCTCTCCACCGTCGAGTGCATGATCGCGCTGCCGATGCACCCCAGCTACGCCTACCCGATCCGCGAGCTGAAGGCCAACGCCAAAGAGATCCTGCAGGCGGCACAGGACCAGGCCAACAGGCAGCTGGGCGGCAAGGTCAAGATGGACCTCGTCGGCAAGATCTGCGACGATGGCCGCATCTACGTTGACCAGGGCGTTGTGGCCGGCTGCTCCGGCGGCACGTATGAAAATATCTGCGCCGTGGCGGACATCATCAAAGGCAAGAGCTGCGGCAACGGCGAGTTCAAGTTCAGCGTCTACCCCGACAGTATGCCGACCTATCTGGAGCTGGTCAAAAACGGCGCTGTGGCGGACATTGTCTCCGCCGGCGGCATCTTCCGCGAGTGCTTCTGCGGCCCCTGCTTCGGCGCGGGCGACACCCCGGCCAACGGCGAATTCTCCATCCGCCACACGACCCGCAACTTCCCGAACCGCGAGGGCTCCAAGCCCGGCGAGGGCCAGATCAGCGCCGTCGCCCTGATGGACGCCCGCTCCATTGCGGCCACCGCGGCCAACGGCGGCTACCTGACCGCCGCCAGCGAGCTGACCGACGTGGAGTACACCGTGCCCGACTACCACTTTGAGCAGGGTGTCTACGACAAGCGCGTCTACAACGGCTGGGGTCATCCGGAGCCGGACTACGCGCTGAAATTCGGCCCGAACATCAAGGACTGGCCCGAACAGCCCGCCCTGACCGACGACCTGCTGGTCAAAATTGTCAGCTACATCACCGACCCCGTCACGACCACCGACGAGCTGATCCCGTCGGGCGAGACGTCGTCCTTCCGCTCCAACCCGCTGCGGCTGGCGGAGTTCACCCTCTCCCGCAAGGACCCGGCCTACGTGCCGAACGCCAAGGCCGTGAAGGCGCTGGACGAACAGCGCAAGGCAGGTGAGCTGCCCGCCGAGGTTGCGCGTGTCTACGACGATTTGAAGAAGCTGGGCTACGCGCCCGACGCGGCCAACACCAACATTGGCTCGGCCATTTTTGCCAACAAGCCCGGCGACGGCTCCGCCCGTGAGCAGGCCGCCAGCTGCCAGCGCGTGCTGGGCGGCGCGGCCAATTTTGCCTGCGAGTACGCCACAAAGCGCTACCGCTCCAACTGCATCAACTGGGGCATGCTGCCGTTCCTGGTGGAGAACCCCGGCGCGCTGGACAACGGCGATTACGTCTACCTGCCCGGCGTCCGCAAGGCTCTGCTGGAGGCCGCGGACGAGCTGGACGCCGTGGCCGTCAAGCCGGACGGCGGTCTGGTGAAGTTCACCGTCAAGCTCGGCGCGATGACCGACGCCGAGCGCCGGATCCTGGCGGACGGCTGCCTGATCAATTATTACAAGAATAACTAAAGAAAAGCTGCTCTGTAGGGGCCGCACATGTGCGGCCCGCGGCTTTCCGCAAACACTCGTCTGCCTTATACGGCAGGGCCGGGCATGCCCGGCCCCTACAGACTCGATAAATTAAAAAGCTGTCCGCGGGGGAAGGTTCTCCTGCGGGCAGCTTTGCTTGCATACCGTCGAAATTTCTGCTATAATACAAAAGCCGCCTGTTTCACAACAGACGGCAAGGCGCTGCACACAACGGCAGGCGGTTGGCCACACTTCCGTAAAGGAGGTGAGACCATGCGTTTTACATT
>RRZU010126960.1_pt1 | contig 11367 bp, 8 predicted proteins | sample 2165561 | NCBI WGS metagenome assembly RRZU01 (sample SAMN10456909, study PRJNA506462) | wastewater metagenome | isolation source: wastewater sludge | place: USA: Moscow, Idaho | reverse complement strand
CTACCCTATTGTTCAGATCGGGAATATCAACCCTGCGCGTTGGGGGAAAATGGCCGAGACCATGAAAGAACTGGGCATCATCAAGCGCCAGCCGGATATTTCTGCGTTGGTTTTTGATTACAACCAGGTTCGGGTCAGCCGCCTGCAGGAAGCCGAGTGGTTTGTAAAGGTGATTTCCGTTGCGGTGCTGGTGGCGCTAACCTTGTTCTTTTTGGCCTATCTGAAACGGCGTAACACATTGCTGAGCAATGAAATTCAGGTTCGCCAGATGGCAGAGCGTCAGCTGGCACTCAGTAATTCCCGCTATGAAACGATTTTTCGCAGCTCTGTCCTTGGGATTAACATCGTCGAGCATGACGGAAGACTTTGTCATGTGAACGAGGCCTGGTGCCGGATGACCAATTACACGGCGGAAGAGCTGTGCACCATGAACATCGAGGATCTGATTGCGCCAGAGTACCGGCATACGGATGAAGAGCAACTTCAAGCGTTGAAGGAAGGCCGTATATCCAGTTATTCCATGGAGAAAAAATATCTGCGCCGTCCGCTTTCGCCGGAGGACCGAGATTTCTTTTACGGGAAAATGGTTCTGACGAAAATCTGGGATCCCAGTACAGACGCCACGCTGACTATGAGTATGGTGACGGATATTACTCGTGATGTTCTGGAGGCCGAAGCAATCGGCCGGAGCGAAGAGCGCTTCCGGAAAATAATTGGTCAGGTGGCGGCTGAAATTGGCGAAAGCTCCGATTCAAACCAATCGAGCCCTCTGCCGATGAAGCTGGAAGAGATTAATCTGGAGCTGGAGCGGCTTTTCAATCACGAGCTCGAGGAAAATCGCCGGAAAGAAGCCCTGATTCGATATCAGGCGAGAATGGCGACGATGGGCGAAATGATCGGCAATATCGCGCATCAGTGGCGCCAGCCGCTCAATGCATTGCGGCTGATTCTGATCAATTTGCAGGATGCCGGTCAGGACCCTGACTATTGCGGGCCGGCGTTCCTGCGGGCGCATGCGCTGATCGAAAAAATGTCGGATACCATTGATGATTTCCGTAATTTCTCCAAGCCGCGTAGCGAAGTGAAGCTCTTTCAGATCAGCGATGCGCTTAAGGTAGTGCTCGGGTTGCTTGATGAAAATCTGCGCATTTCGGGCGTTGTCGTAAAATCGAATCTGGACCGCATTGCACCGATCTATGGGCTGGAAAACCAATTTTCCCACGTTCTTTTCAATCTTCTTTCCAACGCTCTGGATGCTTTGAAAACCATGCCGCCGGAGGCCGTGCGTACGATCACGGTGGTCGGCTATGAGGTGGGTGGCGATGTGTTGGTGACGGTCTCCGATTCCGGTCCCGGCATTCCTCGGCAGTACGCAGACAAGATTTTCGACATCTATTTCACGACCAGGGAGGATGAAGGCGGTACCGGGCTTGGGTTGTACATGACTCGTGCTATCGTTGAGGATTTATTCCGGGGAACGGTTCAGCTAACCGATAGAAAGCCCGGTACGACCTTTGAAATTCGCATTCCCATTGCGGAAAGCCAGGAGAACCATCGTGACTGAATCTAATAATGAAGCGCTGCTGCTAAATACGCTCCGCCTTCTTTTTGTCGAAGACGATCCGGATGCCAGCCTCGAACTGGCGCATTACCTGAAAAAGCGCGTCTCCTCTCTGGCAGTTGCCGCCAATGGTCGCGAGGCGCTCGATTTGTGCGGGAGTCATACCTTTGATGTCATCCTGAGTGATCTGCGCATGCCGGAAATGGACGGAATGACCTTTATTCGCCATTTGCGCACTTCCGGAGTGCAAACGCCGGTGGTCATCATGTCGGCTTTTTCAGACAGCGAAACGATTTTGCAGGCGGTGGATCTGGGGATCGTGAAATACTGCGTCAAGCCGGTCAATATTGTGGAATTGACTGCTGCATTGAGCCGAGTGGCGTCTGAACGACTGATCGATGCCGGAACGCCCGTGCTGCCGGATAAGCGCTTGCTCGACCGCCAGCAACGGCTCGATATCGAGAAGAAAATCAAGAGCGGTTACGCGCACATCATCAAGTCGATTACCGGGAAGGGGCCGCGTGACGTGCAGGTTTCTCTCGGTTCGAACAGTCTAAGCATTCAGGCAACAGACATCCTGACGCAAATGGAAGCAACGCTGATGAAAAGCAAGGCGAATACCAGTTTGCTGATTCACCTGAGAAAAACGCTGTATACCGAGAACCAGGAGGCTTTTGAAAACGTCGTTTTAACTGAGCTAGGCTTGAATGCCTCGCTGCGCGGGATTGATTCGGACCCAGAGAATAACATTGACCGACTGGATTTTCAGCTGGCTCCCATGATGCCGGCCGTCGCTCAAGGAGCCTAAAAACGCAGTTTGACCACAGCGGCCATGCTCCGAAGATAATACCTTGCGGTACGGCGGGAGCGGCGAAAAGCTTGAGTTTCGGGCTGTTCGCCGGATTTACAGGGGTGTTTGCGCTTCATTGGTTTCGCCATGGCCCCGTGAAATCGTGTGCGGCCAAGATTTGATCCCTTTCTGGACCTGCCTCACCCCGCGAGCGACCACTAAGGCCGTATCACCACGCGGCTAAATCATTTAGCAGTTTGGCCTTGAGGCTATCAGGTGCAAAGCTGGACTCAATTGATGTGCGGGCCACTGCCTTTGTCGTCTCGTCCGACCAGCCAAAAGCACGTCTGCAGATCTGATATTCGCCGACCAGATTCGCACTCAATAGTGCCGGGTCGTCTGTATTAACTGAAACGCGAACGCCTGCCGCGCGCAGCCTCTCAATGGGATGCTCTTGCATCGATGGATAGACACCGAGCGACAAGTTCGACGTAGGGCAAATACCTAAGGGAATAGCACGCTCTGCAAGCCTGCCAACCAATGCGTCATCTTCGATTGCCCTCACGCCATGGTCAATTCGATCGGCTCCCAATAAATCTATTGCATCCCAGACGCCCTCTGGGCCACTAGATTCGCCAGCATGTACTGTGCGACCCAGCCCGGCATTCCCCGCCCGACGGAATGCTTCAGCAAACCTCGGGCCAGTTCGTCCCGCTGTTGCTTCGTTACCATCAACGGACAGCGCCACAACACGGGAATGTCTCATCGCTACCAATGAATCGACCAACTCAATTGCCGCATCGGCTGACTGGGTGCGTAACAGGCTTATACAAAGCCCGACAGGAGGCAAACCGTCTTGCTCCGCTTCACTGAAGCCGGCATCAATTGCATCGAGCATTGCCCCCAAACGGCCATGCCAAGCATGCCAGTGCGTCGGATTAACGATCACATCGGCATATCCTGTGCCATTTTCTGACAGGCGTTTGCTCAGGCCGTAACTGAGTTCGGATAGTCGCGCAGGCGTTGAGGCCAAGCCACAGGCCAGGTCAAGAAACCCCAGGAAATCGGCCAACCCGGAAAACTTAAGCAAGTCTTCACGTGGCCGAGGAAGCGCAACGCCTTCACTTTTTGCCCAAGCCTCAATAACCGGGGGCTCAAAGGAGCCTTCCAGGTGGAGATGCACCTCGGCTTTCGGCAGAGCACGCAGGCGTTCAAGCTCAATGTTCGATGAAAAAGAATTCATTGCCATCCTTTGCGTTATCAGATTGATCTTTAAGGTAAATCTCAAGGTAGGCTAAAACTGATCGACGAGTCAAGACTTACTGCAGGGCCATTGCATGGATTTCCTTAGTATGGCTGGCAAGGCGTAAAACTTGCGCACCGTCATCCCGGCTTTTGCAAGGACGCGATTCGCGCTTCCTGTAGCAGCAATAATTTCGGCGGCTGCTGTCCGGCGTTCGACGGGCCGGTATACTCTTCCTTTTGTTCTGGTTCCGGTGAATGACTTCATTTTCTGCGCTTTGGCAGTGTGGGCGGCAGTGGCGGCCCGAGATTCGTGTTGAGATGCGGGCTCTTTCTGCGTCTCGATATTGGCCGGGTGCTCTTTGGTGCCGCCGACCAGACGTGCCCTTTGCCGGAGTCAATAGTTATGTCTGATCTGCTTGCCAACCTCAATCCCGAGCAGCTCGCCGCCGTTACCCTGCCGCCACAACATGCCTTGATTCTGGCGGGGGCGGGCAGCGGCAAGACGCGTGTTCTCACGACGCGCATCGCCTGGCTGATTTCGACGGGGCAGGTCAGCCCGCATGGTGTTCTGGCGGTAACCTTTACCAATAAAGCGTCAAAAGAAATGCTGGCCCGGCTGTCATCGATGCTGCCGATCAACACCCGTGGCATGTGGATCGGTACCTTCCATGGTCTGTGCAACCGGCTGCTGCGTGCGCATTTTCGCGATGCCGGGTTGCCTGCCTTGTTCCAGATTCTCGATTCGTCCGATCAGCTCTCGGCGATCAAACGTTTGTTGAAGAACCTCAACGTTGATGATGAAAAGTTTCCGCCGCGTGAACTGGCGAGCTTTATCAACGCGCACAAAGAGCAGGGTATTCGGGCGGCGCAGGCCGAGGCTTACGACGAATACACGAGTCGCCGCGTCGGGCTTTACGCCGAGTACGAAGCCCAGTGCCAGCGCGAGGGCGTCGTTGATTTCGCCGAATTGCTGTTGCGCTCGTATGAACTTTTGCAACGCAACGAGCCCTTGCGGAGGCACTATCAGGAGCGCTTCAGGCATATTCTGGTCGACGAGTTTCAGGATACCAATCGTCTGCAATATGCCTGGTTGAAGCTGCTCGCCGGGCGTGATGGCGCTGTGCACACGCCGAACGGTGCCTGCCTGTTTGCCGTGGGCGACGACGATCAGTCGATCTATGCTTTTCGTGGTGCCGAGGTCGGCAATATGCGCGACCTGGAGCGCGAGTTCAAGGTCGAGAACGTGATCCGTCTCGAACAGAATTACCGTTCGCACGGCAACATTCTCGACGCTGCCAATGCGCTGATCAAGAACAATCGCGGTCGCCTCGGCAAGAACTTATGGACCGATGCCGGTGCCGGTGAGTCCATCCGTGTTTTTGAAGGTTTTTCCGATATCGACGAAGCGCGCTTTGTCGTCGATGAAGCGCGTGAACTGGTGCGCGACGGTTTCGTGCGCACACAAATCGCGCTGCTTTATCGCTCCAACGCCCAGTCGCGCGTCCTTGAACATCAATTATTTACTGCTGGCGTGCCGTACCGGGTTTACGGCGGGTTGCGCTTCTTTGACCGCCAGGAGATCAAGCATGCGCTGGCCTATTTGCGCCTGATCGGTAATCCCGACGACGACACGGCCTTTAGCCGGGTGGTGAATTTTCCGACGCGTGGCATTGGCAGTCGCAGCATCGAAGCCCTGCAAGAGGCTGCGCACCGCAACAATTCAAGTCTCTACAACGCGGCGGCCAGCCTCGCCGGCAAGGCTGGAACTGCGGTCGGTGGTTTTATCCGGCTGATTGAAACGCTGCGTACCGAGACTGAAAACTTGCCCCTGCCCGAAGTCATTGATCACCTGATCGAAAAAAGTGGTTTGCGCCAGCATTACCTTGGAGAAAAAGAGGGCCGTGAGCGGCTGGAAAATCTCGATGAGCTGATCAACGCGGCGACCAACTTCCTGCAGGAAGAGTCCGACACGCTGGCCAACCCGGCCGAAGCCAATCCGCTGGCGTCCTTTCTTTCGCATGCCTCGCTGGAAGCGGGTGAGCATCAGGCCGGCGAGGGACAGGAGGCCGTGCAGTTGATGACCGTGCATGCGGCCAAGGGGCTGGAGTTCGACGTGGTCTTCATCACCGGGCTGGAGCAGGGCCTGTTCCCGCATGACAACGCCGCGCAGGAGCGCGACGGCCTGGAGGAAGAGCGCCGCTTGATGTATGTGGCGGTGACGCGCGCGCGCAAGCGGCTCTACCTCTCGCACGCGCAAACGCGCATGTTGCACGGTCAGACGCGCTTTTGTGTGCCTTCGTCTTTTCTTGAAGAGTTACCCGAGGAGTTGCTGCGCCGCGTCAATCGGGCACCCGCTTATACCGCTACGGCGCCGTCGCGTGCGGCAACCCCTGCCGCGTCTTCCGGGCAAACTTCGGCCAATGGTTTGCGCATTGGGCAGAACGTTGAGCACGCCAAGTTCGGCCTGGGGGTGATTGTTTCTGCCGAAGGGCGGGGAGCCGAGGCGCGCGTACAAGTCAATTTCGGCGCACACGGCATGAAGTGGCTGGCGCTGGAGTACGCGAAACTGACGCCGGTGTGAAGCTGGTGCACGTTGTGTCGTTGCGGCTAGGGTAAAGCGCATCGATTCGCTACAGAGATACATTCAAGGAGGAAAGCATGCCTTTTGTCATTCGAATTCATCAGACCGGCGGCCCGGAAGTGATGCGCTGGGAAGATGTTTTGGTCGGCGATCCGGCGCCCGGCGAGGCGCGCGTACGCCATGAAGCGGTGGGGCTCAACTACATCGATACGTACTTCCGCAGTGGCCTGTATCCGATGCCGCTGCCTTCGGGCTTGGGCATGGAAGGCGCTGGCGTGGTCGAGGCGGTGGGGGTCGGGGTGAGCGACCTGCAGCCGGGTGATCGCGTGGCTTACGCGGGCGGGCCCTTGGGTGCTTACAGTCAGGTTCGCTGCCTGCCGGCAGACCGGTTGTTGAAGCTGCCGGAGAGCATCGATTTTCATACGGCGGCAGCAATGATGTTGCAGGGGCTGACCAGCGCCTATTTGTTGCGTTGCACCTATCGCGTGCAACCCGGTGATGCCGTGTTGATTCATGCGGCGGCAGGTGGCGTTGGCCTGATCGCCTGTCAGTGGGCCAAGGCGCTTGGCGCAACGGTGATTGGTACGGTGTCGAACGCGGCCAAGGCTGAATTGGCCAGGAGCCATGGTTGTGATCACGTTATCGACTACGCGCGCGAGGATGTGCCCAAGCGGGTGCGCGAGATGACGGCAGGTGAAGGCGTGGCGGTGGTCTATGACGGGGTTGGCAAGGATACCTTTATGGGCTCGCTAGACAGTTTGCGCATGCGCGGCTTGCTGGTGAGCTTTGGCAATGCATCCGGCCCGGTGCCGCCGATCGAGCCTTTGCTGCTCTCGCAAAAAGGTTCTTTGTACCTCACGCGGCCGGTTTTGTGGCATTACACGGCCCGGCGCGAAGATCTGCTCGCGCTGGGGGGCGAGCTGTTTGCTATGGTCGCTTCGGGCAAAGTTAAAATCAAAGTCAACCAGACCTATGCACTCGCCGATGTGGCCAGCGCGCATCGCGATCTTGAAGCACGCAAAACAACCGGCTCAACGATACTGCTCCCCCGATGAATAAACTGCACGCAAAAATTGTTTCGTTCCGCGATCTGCTGGCAACAGCCTGGCCGATTGTCGTGATTACCGCGTTGGGTTTTGCGGTGGCCTATCGTTTTGTCGAGCCGGCGCCGCCGCGAAGCATGACGATCGCCACGGGCGGCGAGACCGGCGCTTATCACGCCTATGCCAAACGCTACGCGCAGCTGTTGGCGGCCAGCGGCATTACGCTTGAGGTGCAGACTTCTGCCGGGTCGGCCGAGAACCTCGAGCGGGTGAGCAAGGGCGAGGTGGATATAGCCTTCGTTCAGGGCGGGATGCAGGATGCGCCGGTCGACGAAGATAGCGAATCGGTTGAAAGCGACCTGCGTTCGCTGGGCAGTGTCGCCTATGAGCCGGTATGGGTTTTCTACCGCAACGAATATCGCCTCGATAAGCTTTTTCAGCTCAGTGGCCGGCGTATCGCCGTGGGTGAAGAGGGCAGTGGAATTCGCGGGCTGGCGCTGCAGTTGCTCGAAGCCAACGATATGCTAGCGAAAAACGAGAAGCTGGTGCCCATCGACGGGCTGGGTGCGGCGGAGGCCCTGCAGCAAGGACAGATTGACGCGGCCTTTATCGTTGCCGCGCCGGAGTCAGCCGTCGTACAGGTGCTGCTGCGTTCGCCGGGGGTGCGGGTGATGAGCTTCAGTCAGGCCGATGCTTATTTGCGCCGCTTTCCCTTCTTGTCGAAGATCGTCTTGCCGCGCGGCGTAGTCGATTTGGTGCGCGACACGCCGCCGCGCGACACCGTTCTATTGGCCACGACGGCCAATGTGGTCGTGCGCGAAGACCTGCATCCGGCCTTGCTCAGCCTGATGATGCAGGCCATGGCCGAGGTGCATGGCAAGAGCGGCTTTTTCCAGAAGGCGGGTGAGTTTCCGGCCTACAAGGACCGCAGTTTTCAGCCCTCCGACGAAGCGACGCGCTACTACAAGTCCGGCCCGCCCTTTCTGCAACGCTATTTGCCTTTCTGGATCGCTGTTTTGGTCGATCGGCTGTTTGTCCTGGCGCTGCCGGTGATCATCCTGTTGCTGCCGCTGCTTAAAGTCGCGCCATCGATTTACAACTGGCGCATCCGTTCCAAGATATTCCGTAGTTACGGCGACCTGAAGTTTCTCGAGAACGACTTGCGCCTCCATTACGACCCTTCACGTTACGCGGAGTACCTTGTCCGCCTGGATCGCATTGAGGAAGAGGCGTATTCGCGCAGTGTTCCGCTCTCTTTCAGTGATCTGTTCTATACCTTGCGCGAACACATCAATCTGGTGCGTACCGAGCTTTTGCAACTCAAGTCTGGCACGGTATCCGAGGATACGAAATGAAATCCTTTTTGATTGCCAATCCCAAGGGCGGCTCAGGCAAATCGACGCTGGCGACCAATCTGGCGGGCTATTTTGCGCGCAGCGGTCAGCGGGTGATGCTGGGAGATACCGATCGCCAGCAATCGGCGCGCGAATGGTTGAGCATCCGTCCCCGTGATCTGCCGACCATCAATAGCTGGGAGATTGAAAAAGACTTGCCGGCGCGGCCGCCCAAAGGAACATCGCATGCCGTACTCGATAGCGCGGCCGGTTTGCATGGCAAAACGCTTGAGCGAATGCTCAAACAGGTCAATCGGGTCATTGTTCCGGTGCAGCCGTCATTCTTCGATATTCTGGCAACGCGCCATTTTCTCGAGACACTGCTGGACGAAAAAGCAGTGCGCAAGGCGCAGGTTTTTGTCGCCGTGGTGGGCATGCGCGTCGATGTGCGCACGCGTGCGGCTGGCGAACTGGAGCGTTTTTTGGCGGCCTATGATTTGCCGATTCTCACCTACCTGCGCGATACGCAGACCTATGTGCAACTGGCGGCCAATGGGATGACTCTGTTTGATCTTTCGGCCTCGCGTGCCGAAAAAGATATGGGGCAGTGGCAGCCGATTCTTGATTGGGTTGATGCGTAGCCCGGCCTGCACCGCGCATCAATAGGCGATCTTAGTGCCATGTGCTGGAGAGCCTTATAAACAGGGGCTTCCAGCTTGCCCCGGCTTACCAGCGATCACGGCCCCAGTCATTGTGATTCCTATGGCCATGATGCGGGTGGTGACGGTATGGGCGCTCGTAGTAGTGATCGCGCTCGACGTAGTAGGCCGGTGGCCGGATGACGCGCACCTGTGGCTGGGCGTAATAAACAGTTTCCGGATAGTAGACCGGTGCCGGTCGCGTGTAGTAAGTCGGAGCAGGCTGCGTGTAATAGCCTGGAGCCGACGTGTAGTACTCCGTACGTGGGCGATTGTATTGCGAACCGATTGCGGCGCCAGCGGCTGCGCCGAGCGCGCCCCCGACGATGGCACCATTGCGGTTGTTGACTGAATTGCCAATGGCTGCACCAGCACCGCCGCCAATCAAAGCGCCCCAGACGGCATCGTCAGCCATGGCGGCTCCAGCCGTAAGCAGGCTGAGAGAAAGTGCTATGGCGATACGCAGTTGTTTGTTCATTGTCGTTCCCTTGTGGTTTGCTAAATGCAACACCTCCAATAACGCTTTTTCGCTGATCGCGCTGACCGACATTACAAACGCTTACAAAACGCCGCAAATTGATCCCGGTGGTCATGTTTTTGCTTTTGCGTCCGCGTAAACAAATGCTTCCAGGTTTTGATTCAAAACGGAGTAGCGACATGCTCTCTGAGTGAATTTAATTGAGAATATCGTTAGTGCAATGGAGAGGTCGTTCTCGTCAAACGCCATCGATTCCACACAACGACAAGACTGCGCAAATCCCCGGGCTGAGGTGTTTTTTTCGATGCATCACGATCTGGATACGCCGCTCCAGGTTGAGGAATGGCGTTTCGACCGGCGCCAGCCAGCCGGCGTCGACTGCCCCCCGCAACTCCAGCCAGGAAAGGCAGCCGACGCCCAACCCGGCCTGCACCGACTGGCGGATCGCCTCCGGTTGTTCGAGTTCGAAAGCAACATTCGGCAAGATGCTGGCGTTGCTCATCGCCCGATCAAAGACCTCGCGCGTACCAGCGCCCTTCTCGCGCAGAACCCAGACGGCCTCGCGTAATTCGTCGATCAAAACGGGCTTGCCGGCCCAAGGATGGTCCGGCGCAACAAAAACGGAAAGCCGGTCATCACACCAGAAAAAGCGTTGCACCCGCTCGTCCTGCACCGGACCTTCAACAAATCCCAGATCAATACGATAGGCCAGCAGATCGGCAATCACGTTTTCGGTATTTTTTACCGATAGGCGAACGCGGCTGCCAGGGTGGCGTCGGCCAAGCTCGGCCAACAGGCGCGGCATCAAATGGTTGCCAACGGTCAGGCTGGCCGCCAACTGCAAATCGAAGGAGTGTTCGCCGCCACTGCTTGCCGACTCGATTTCGCGCACGCGTTCAAGCACGTCGATGGCCTTGGGCAACAACTGCCTGCCCGCCTCATTGAGAAGCAACTGCCGCCCAACGCGATCGAAAAGCGTGATGTCCAGTTGCTGCTCCAACTCCCCCAAGGCCATGCTCGCCGCCGACTGGGTCATCGCCACGGCATCGGCAGCCCGCGTGACCTGCCCGTGCGTGGCAATCGCCACAAATACCTCCAATTGCCGCAAGGTGACTTTCATCGATTTTGCTGATCTTTTAAATTCGAATTATCTATTTTACAGATTATAACGGCGCCACTAGGCTAGGTATTTCCGCCTTCGAGAGGAATTCACCATGGAGCGCTTCTCCGCCCTTAAACCGGGGCTCTTCGTCATTCTGACCATCGCCGCGTGCAGTTTCGGACTCGCCGGGATCGGCATCGTCCAGCACTACGGCCTAGGCTCGCTGACGCTGGCCATCCTGTTCGGCACTCTGCTCGGCAACGCCTGCCCGTCGCTCGGCACCGCATCGTTCCGTCCGGGCTTGCAGTTTGTTCAGCGCCACGGCCTGCGTGCTGGCGTTGCGCTTTACGGCTTCAACCTCAGCGCACAGCAGATCGTTGAAGTCGGCGCCCGGGGCGTACTGATCGACCTGCTCGTCGTTATCTCGACACTGGCGCTCGGCTGGTTCGTCGGCCGCCACCTGCTCGGCATGGATCGGGAAACGGTCGTCCTGGCTTCGGCCGGCAGTGCCATCTGCGGCGCAGCTGCCGTCCTT
>RRZU012086908.1_pt1 | contig 11368 bp, 16 predicted proteins | sample 2165561 | NCBI WGS metagenome assembly RRZU01 (sample SAMN10456909, study PRJNA506462) | wastewater metagenome | isolation source: wastewater sludge | place: USA: Moscow, Idaho | reverse complement strand
TTCCTCTTTCTCTTCAGAAAGGTAGTTATGAGGCAATATCACAACCCCCTTTGATTGCTCATCGAACTTATCCGACGTTAGCTCTTTTATTTCTAGCTTCATGACTTTCTCTCTATAATTTTTTTCCTTGTGCGCCCTAACGCCCGGCTCACGCGCCGGTTTGGAGCCGCCAAGCGGCGGAAAACCGGTCGCCGTGCAGCCGATTGTTAGGATTCCCTTCTACTAGGATGAACGATCGCTTTAAGAATTTTGGTTAGGTCCTCGACTGACATAGGCCGACCGTGTCCCAGAGTTCTTCGTATCGGTTCAAACTCAGCGAGCATCCTATGGTGCATGTCTATCGAAGGCGAGTGGCAATTGAAACTCCGTCCTTGAAACTCCTGGAATCTTTCTAGCTCATTAACTAGAAACATGGCCGTACCCATGTATTCGGTTTCGTTATTTCCGTCAAATCCACGAAATTTAGGGTCATCTCCGAAGGGGGCTGCCTCCTCCTTTAAGTGACTCTTTTCTTCAGAGCTTAGTTCTTCATATGCACGCTCGACAAAGCTCCACATATCGAGAATATCAACAACTTCTTTAACGATTTGTGGGTCTTCTGATTCTTCAAAAGGAATCCCGCTGTACTTCCACTTGATGCCCCAAAGCTGGTCGCTGAAAATCGCAGACTTTATAAAGTCTGGCTCTATTTCTCCGTCAACACCCAGCTTTTCATATAACTCGCTCAACATAAGAATGATGAGTTTTTCACCGTCTGAAATCTTCATTCCGGCTCCTTGATTGCTATTTAATTGCGCGATCACGCTTATCATCTGACAATTTCTTTACGGCAGGCATAAAGTTCTGAATTTTGTAGAACATACTTTTGCCATAATTCTTTTTTTCTTCAAATGTCGAAGCCTCTGAAAGCCCCTCAATATCCTCTCTCAAATCTTCGTTTAGCTCTCTTGCCTTATTCTCAAAGAAATCTGTGAAATGTTCACTCTGCTCCAATATAAACACAGAGAAACTCTCGACCTCCCTGGCAATTTCGGAGCAGTTGACGCCCTTCAACAGCTTTTGGTTACAGGATGGGCCAACTTTCGAAACAATTGCTAAAATTCTTTTGGTTTCAGAATGGACCTGAGAAACCTCTACCATTTTCCTGCGATGAATTAGCTCATCATGAAGCGTCTCAGCCTTTGTAGCTGCCGTAGATGACTTTCTTGCCTCTATAAAAGCCCATATGGCAGCTCCTATCGAAGCTATCGATCCAATTATTGATATGAGGTTTTCCATATTCAGGTTCTGCATCACCTACTTGGGAATCCTAACAGGGCTTTTATGCGCTCAACTTTCTTCAAATCATGCTTTTTCCAATAAGCCAAGTCTTCGGCTGCACTTTCTGTGAAACGGTGCTCCTTCACAGTTCAACCTCTACGAATTTACCACGTTCGGCTTCGCCAATGGATTGCTCCAAACGTGAGGCGTTGGCCGGATTGCCGAAAAGGTAAAGCGTTTCCATAATTGAACTGTATTCTTCTTCGGACATTAAAACACAGTTACCACCGTTTCTACGGGTAATATGTGTTACGACTTGGTCTTCACACACTCTAGTCATGATATTTGCCAAGTCTTCGCGCGCGGAGGTGTAGCTGATAACGTGGTTCATAACGAACTCCTTCATGATTATTTATCTTTTATTGTACATGTATTCTGTACAATTCGCAATTATCCGAAGTCATTTCAAAACTCAAAGCGCCATTCCCGATTTAAGCATTTATCCACAAAACCTGTATATATCCCCCCTCAAAAACAGCCCGTCTATCCACTAAATCCCCATATCCACAATGATTGAGACGGTTGCACAAAAATCAGGCACCTTAAGTGTCTGAAAGGGGTCTCTGAAAGGGCTCTCTGTATAGTAATTGGCTTTGGCGTACAAAGACCTTTGTCTTAGCTGTACATTGTACTTTGCACTAATTGTACAAAGACATGATTTATAAAGGTTTTTAAAACGGAGTTTCTGAGAAGCCGAAACGGCTTTTCAGACGGCCTGAAACCTTAAAATCATCAAAACGGCATAAAAAAACGGCCGATACAGGGTATCAGCCGTAAAAAACTGCCCGAGCCAGGCTCAAAAGCAGGGTGAAGACGGGTTTTGAGCGCGGTTGGGCAGCACCGAAGCGCAACAAGGCTTCAGACCTTATTGCGCTGAGTTATTTTTTTAGTTTCCGCTTTTTCAGATATTCCTGTATGCCTTGATAGCCTTCGTTTTGGCGGACAGCCTCCTTGTCGGGCGGCGGTTTGTTCTCTTCTTCCAGTTTGGCTTTATATTCGGCTTCCCGCTCACGTTTTACCTGTTCTGCCTGCTCCTGTGCAGATTTTTCAGACGGCCTGTACGGTTGGTTTTTGTCGTTAAAGAAGAATCCTATCCAACCCGTCAGAATCGATTTTTCCATAATCGGCTTCAGATTCAGCTTTTTATTGTGCAGTTCCGCCAGTTGCTTCACAGCTTTCTTTTTCATGGAATGGCCGGTCGTTTTGCCTTTTTTGACCACCATATCCAGCCAGTCGTGCCAAAGTTTGAGCGGAATGAATTTGGGAATACGGAAATTGTCGCGGTCGTAGTGATGTTTGCTGTTGGTTTTCGGTACGGCAACGCCGCGTAATTCGCAGATTTTGGCCAGCAGCACTTCACGGTTGATATACCAGTGCATTTTTCCGTGGATACCGCCGCGCCGGTATTGAACCAAACCCTGTTCCAACAGAATACGGCGCACTTTTTCATAGCCGCGCCGGGTCAGCCCCAACTCTTTTTTCAGGTGGTCGGCAGTCTTATAAACCCAGCCCTGTTTTTTCGGCTCTTTATCGGCCACGTCGCTCCACCAAAACAGGTTGGACAGGAATGAGGCCGTCTGAAAATCGTGCGCGCACAGGGGCATAAATTCATCAAAAACTTGAATGAATTTGTCTTCAAGGTAGAGGCGCAGGTCGGCGATGAACATGGGAATTTATGAAATAGTATCAAATAGATCAGGTCTTAATTCTTTCCTGTTAACTTTAGAATTAGTTAGCTTTTCTATTTTAATTGCAGCTTCTGGTGGAATTTTATTTCTACCATGAACCCAGCTATTTACGGTTGAACGTTTGACACCTAATTCCCGCGCTAACGACGCTTGACTTCCAAAGAAGTCCACTACGGACTGAAGAGCTTTATGCATATCTGTATTCTCATAAAATTCGAATAGCTAAAGTCTATTTTAAATATACATAATAGTCAATAATTCAGATACGACAACAATTTGTGGGGTGTTTAGAATCAAATCATTTATATCAGGGCTTTCGCATGAATTATGATTTAGCTAAATGGGTCATGAATGCAAGAAAACAGTCAAACTTGACTCAGGAAGAGTTAGCAGAAGCAATCGGTTTTTCAGGAAAGGGGAGTATTTCTGCGATTGAAAAAGGAAGAAATAAACCTACCTTTGATGTAATGGTCAAAATAGCTGAAGTTTGTAACTATCCACTTCCTTATCAAAATCAAATCATCAATAATACGGCTAACCATATACAAGTTGGAGGAAACAATTTTGGAAGTGTCTCATGCTATGATTCTGATTCTATGGATACCGAGACTCCAATAGATTTGGAGAATCTTCCAAAGATGAAGTTCATCAAACCATTTGCGGCTCGAGTTCCAAATAATGACTTATCGTATGAAGGAATATTTAAAAATGATATTTTGCTAATTGATCCAAATATTACTGTTAGACATGGACATTTTGTTCTTGTCTTGGCTAATCAAAATCGAGGGTTGATTGCAAAACTTATGATTGATATAAAAAATCAGAAACTTCTGAAATACAATGAAAATATTCCTGAAGTAATACCTGAAAATGTCAAAATTATTGGAGTAATAACAGGTTTGACAAGATATTACGTGTAAATTTAAGGCCGTCTGAAAATTTTCAGACGGCCTAGTTATTCAATATGCAAAGAAGTTAATTCCCGTTATCAAAGATTGCCCAATCCAATCAAAACAGAAATTTTTGCTCGGATTTCTTCCAATTCGCTGTCCGAGACCTTCCCTTTAAAAACAGCTTGCCGGATACGCCAATCCAAACTTTTCACTTGGTCGGAAAGGGCAACATTCTTTCTGCTGCCGTCAATATTAACTTCAAAAGGATAACCTTTTACTTGAGTTGTCAGCGGACAGCAAATCAGCAACCCGGTGCTTTTGTTATAAGCCTTCGGAGTCAATACAACAGCCGGTCGATGTCCGGCCTGCTCATGCCCGGCTTGGGGAGTAAAATTCAGCCAAATAATATCCCCTACATCCGGTATATAGTTTTGCTCATAACAATTCCTTGCCGACAGGTTCGCCGCTCGAAATTTCCTGATGAAGGTTGTCATCGGTAATGGCAGACAGAAGCTGATCCAAGCAATACCTGCTTTTAACAGGTTCAATCACAATTTTGCCGTTTTCTTCGCGAATATCGACAAGTGCATCAGCTTTTAACTGCAATGCTGCCAAGATGGACGCGGGAATCCGAACACCTACGCTGTTCCCCCATTTTTTAATAGCCAGTTGCATTGTTCTCGCCTTCTTAATCTTAAGTAGGTTATACATTGTATAACTTTCTTTGATGATATACAAGGTTCGGGCCGTCTGAAAATTTCAGACGGCCTTTTTAGTTCTGTTGTTATTAAATTTAAATATCAATAAAAATCAATAGTTTAATAATTTAATAACAGCTAATGTCAACTTTAGATAGACATAAATGTATATTTAAAATATACTAAGTCTAACTTTTAAGCTCTTTAACAACCAGCCTTTAAATGCCTGTGCCGCACCGCCGTCTGTGTCGTTGTCGTATGGGGAAACCATTTGGGGCTGAATTTAACGTAGCAACCGGCCTTCGGAGCCAAATCCGTTTTTCGGGCAGTTTTGCAGACTTCGCTACCGAAACACGGAAACGGCAGGCGTAGAAAAGGCTTTGAGCCTTTGGGTAAATCGGACAAACGGTTGCAGGTATCGTCAACATACCGAAAAGAAAAAGCCGACTAACCGGGGAGCGCGGGTGCGTCCGGGTCAAGCGGCTGGTTGAACGGAAAAAATCGGAACGTAATTCCGATGTTGGGCAAATCTGCGGAGAAGCCCTGACTGACAATTTGACTTTATGAAACTGCCTCTAATGGGCAGATGTAGGGCGGTAATGCCCTTTGACGCGTGTCCGGTAACACGCATTTTCAGACGGCCTCGCACGCCGTCTTCGGTCTGTATCCAGACCCAAGCCCGTTTGATGAAGCGGGTTTCAGTATGGATGCAGTCATTATAGCACTAAGACTGCTGTAATAATGACAAAAGTTATTTTTAGGAGGGTTGAAATGGAAACCAAGTATTTTGTGTCTGACGACGGCAACCGTCATGGTTTGTTTGATTCGCTTGAACTGGCTGAGCATTATATCTTGAAGAAGAACGGCTGGACGGACAGCGAGATTGCCGAAAAATGGGCGTTCGTAAAAGAAGAAGCCCGAAAATACGGCGGAGACCCGTTTTCTTCTAATAGCCGTCATTCGCTGTGGTTTATCGACGAACTGAAACTTTCAGACGGCCTGATTATGGAAGTGGACGGTTTACCGTTTGATGATTTCGTCGAGAGTATCAGCGCGGAACGCGGAACGGAAGAGTTTGCGGAAACGAAACGGCGGCTGGTTGGGTATTATTTGGGAGGGGGATAGCCAAAATTGGACTTAAATATATTCACATTCCCAAATAATGTAAGGTTGTCCATCATACTTCTTGGGGCTCTGTTCTACTATATATATGCCTTTCGTCATTGGGAGGATATTGATTATAGAGGGCTGATACTGGCTGCCGTTTGCGGTGCTCATCTTAAAATTATGGCGGAACTGGTTATTGCAGTTATGACTATTTTCATGGTTTGACTGACGGTACTTCTTTCATCTCCAGCTGAATGGGCATTTTGAATGTAAAAAGATAACAGGCTTCGTTATTTTTACGGATAGCAAGACCACCTCGGCTTGGCTGGCAATCCGAATGGCTGTAAGCATCCAGTATGAGCAGCCATCGGTCATATTGAGCAACTTGGACATAAGCCATAATGAGCAGATACCACATGATGATGAATGTGATTGAATATATAGCGTTTTTGAATGATTTAAAAAAGGACTTCTCCGCTAGGCCGACAACAAAAAATTTAAGGCAGTTCCATAAAAGTGGGAGTATCAAAAACGTGCAGGCGGTAATGGCTGTCCATACGGTAATCGAATGGTTGAGATATTCAGGGTAAATGCCGTATTTGCTGTTGAAATGATGAGTAGCTGATATTTTGGCAAGAAATAGTGCTATGGCAGAAGTAACAAAAAGTTGCCATGTCCATTTAAATTTTTTTGCAACTTCGGCACGGTTTTTCCATAGTTGCCAGATGGAAAATAATACGCATAAGGCCATAAACAGAAGGGGGCTTTGGAGCAGAAAAAGAGAGACTAAAACAACAACAATAGCGATGTTTTCAAGTAAATCAGCTTGGTTGTTTTTCATGGGCATTTCCTGTTTCGTGAAAAGAGAAGATGTGGTAATCCAATCTTAACACGGGCAGCGGAATGCCCGCCTATGCAAAAGCCGTCTGAAAGTGTATTTCAGACGGCCTTTTATGTAACAAACCCTACCGTTGTTTCAGACGGTCGGCAACTCAGCGGCCGGGTGACAAAAGAAAAGACTGAGTGGTTACGATACCGTAGCGTGTGTGATGTCCTGTACAAGCACTTTGGCCGTGAACCAATTAGCAGTAGCAGCAGCCTTTGAACAATCGCGGTTTCGGGCCTTATCAGCCCGTTGCCGTTATATCCGTGTGCGCTGATAACGCCGGCTACCGGCGACAGGTCGGAGAGCAGGTGGAAGCCCTGCTTTTTTTAGTGGAAAACCAATCCTGAATGTGGAAGGAGATTGAAATGTTTGCGAAAAAAAGCCGTCTGAAAAAATGTCGTGAACATCTGCTCGGGCGTTACGGTTCGATGAAGGATGCGGCCAAACAGGTGGATTTGCTGATGCGCGGCAATATGGATTTGTGTGTGAATATCGTGCAGGTCGGCCGTCAATTTGAAGTCCGCGCAATCGCGTGGCAATGAAAAAACCGCTTTGTTTCCAAAGCGGCTTTTTCTTGGGAGAAATGGATAATCTCTCGTAGGGGTACGGTGATTATCCTTTTTTTCGTCTATCAATGCAATATCTGCCGTTGTGCAGATGGGGAGTGAATATGAAGAAGTGTTTACCTGCGGCGGCTGTGGCCGTTGCACTGATGGCGGCTCTGCCGGCTCAGGCAGACGATTTGCTGACCGGTGATGTCCGTTTGGCTTGCGAGGCGACTTTGTGCCTGTCGTCGGGGGAGCGCCCCAGCGAGTGTGCGCCTTCGCTGAAGCGTTATTTTTCCATCAAACACCGCAAGCTGTCGGACACCATTAAAGGCCGTCTGAATTTCCTGAAGCTGTGTCCGGCCAGCAATGAAGAGAACATGCCGCAGTTGGTCGACGCGATTGCTCATGGCGCAGGCCGTTGTGATGCTAAGGAACTGAACCGCGTTATGCGTTATACGGTACAGGTTCGGCAATGTCCGCGTTATCACTATTCCCGTGACCGGGACAGTTGCCCGATGGTCAGCAAAACCTATATCCGTCCGTCTAAGCCGTCGTATTGCAAAGCCTATTTTGAACATGGTTGGACGACGGCCGGTGATGCCGTCCGCTATGTCGGCGAAGAGAAAAACGGCGGCAAATGGGTGGATGTGCGTTAAGTTCACTCCTGCTTCAGCATTCGGCATAAAGTGTTAAAGCAGTTTTGGCAGCCTCAATCGGGGCTGCTTTTTTTACAAACGAAAGCCTGTTCGGACGAGCAGGTTTCTTTTTGTGAAAAACATGCTCAAACAAAACGAAAGGTTTATGCCATGAGAGAAGTTCATTTGATAGTGCAAGGCAAAGGCGGTGTCGGTAAGTCGCTGTCCTCAACGATTCTTGCCCAGTATTTGAAGGCCAAAGCTGCTAATGATACTGTCCATTGCTTTGACACCGATCCGGTCAATAAGACGTTCAGCCGCTTTAAGGAGCTTAAGCCTGAAATGGTTAAGATTCTGACGGAAAACAATACCATCAATACCCGTGTGTTTGACGGGCTGATGGAAAAAATCATCAATGAAAAAGGTATCGGCGTGGTGGACAACGGTGCGGCTACATTTGTGCCGCTGATGTCGTACATCGCAGAAAACCATGTTGACGAGTTGCTGAAAGAAGAAAAAATACGTCTGGTGCTGCATGTGCCGGTAACGGGCGGGCAGGATTTACGTGACTGTCTGTCCGGCCTGAAGCAGACCGCCGAAGGGATTGATGCCGAGATTGTGGTTTGGCTCAACGAATACAAAGGCGAAATCAAAGCACCGGACGGCAAAGGGTTCTCGGAACTGCCTGTCTATCAGGAACATAAATCGAAGATTATCGGCATGATCAACATGGGGCTGCGCAATCCCGATACCTACGGTAAAGACATTGAAGTGATGGTCAGCAACAGTTTGACTTTTGACGAGGCCATCCGGTCGTTCGGCATTATGGAGCGTCAACGTCTCAAAACCGTTAAGCGTGAGTTGTACGAACAGTTGGACAAAATTCCGTTATTGACTACCGAGACGGAACCGGTAAAAACCGCAAAACCGAATGGACAGGAAGCATGATATGGCTAAACAGGCAGATGATGTAGAAGCCATCATTACCGATGTATTCCGCGTTTCAGGCATTAAACTGACGGCAGATGACCCTGTTATCGCCATTCTGTTGGTGCAGGAAGCCCGTCTGAAAGCCTTGTTTGAAGAGCAGCGTATCGGCATCCAGCAGGGTTTGGCCGAGTACGCGGCGGAAATCGACGATGCGCTGAAAGAGACGGTGGCGGCGGCGAAAGAGTTAAAAACCTATCGGGAACAGATTCTGGCGGACTTATTGGCCAAAAGCGACGGGCAGCTTCAAGATGCCGAAGGCCGTATTTATGCGGCCATGCAGCCGAAGATTGCGGCGCAGAACGAGGCATTGGCAGACGAAATTGCCGCCAAGATGAACTGTTTTTGGCTGTTTACCGTGCTGCTTTTCCTTATTTTGTTGTTGATTGTTTTGATCTTGATATAGGAGAAACTATGCTGACAGAAGAAAAAACGGCGGTTGTTACGGTAAAAGTGCATCCGTCGTTTGTTCCGACGGAAGACCTGTTTCCGCACTACCGGCTGGTTCCGCTTGATACGGACAGGCAGGGTTATCTCTGCCTGATTTTCTATATCGGTCCGGACAGTTTCCTGATATTGGAGCCGCGCATCAAACGGTATGCGGCAATCCGTAAACTGACATTGCTACTGGAGAGTGCCGGATATCCGGTTTATGAAGTAGGGAGAAGCTAATGAAGACCTACGATGTAACGGAAGCCGCGGAATACTGCAAATGCCACCCTGAAACAATCAGGGCGCATATCCGTGAAGGCCGTCTGAAAGCGTCCAAACCGGGACGGAAGTATTGTATTACCCAGTCTGCGCTTGACGTTTTTCTGTTCAATCAAGAAAATGCACGGTTGCAGACTTCGCTCGAAAGCAGGAGTGAAGAAAAATGCCGATCTACAAACGAAACAATGGCATATGGTATGTTGACATCACAACGGCAGGCGGTCGAAGAATTCGACAGTCTGCTGGTACTAAAATCAGGGAAGAAGCCCAAAAACTGCACGATAAACTAGCTTACGAGTTGTGGCAGCAGCAACATTTGGGACAGAAACCCGCGCGACTGTGGGAAGAAGCGGCCGTCCGATGGATTAAGGAGCAAGGCAGTAAAAAGAAAAGCATTCGGGACGACATCAGCCGTTTACGCGGTTTGACAAAGTTCAAAGGCATCTTTTTGCACCATCTGAGCCGTGATTTCATCATGGACACCATTGGCGGCCTTAGTTGTTCGGACAGCACTAAAAACCGCTATCTTGCCTTGATTCGCGCAATACTGAACAAGGCTGCAAAAGAATGGCAATGGTTGGACGACGTACCGAAAATCACGCTATACCGCGAAGCCAAACGGCGTATCCGCTGGCTTAACCGCTCGGAAGCAGAGAGATTGGTCGCCGCATTACCCGAATACATGGCGGATATGGCTTTGTTCAGTCTGAATACCGGACTGCGGCAGCGGAATGTTTTGGAGCTGAAGTGGGAACAAATTAATCTGAGCCGCAAAACGGCATGGATTTATCCCGACGAAGCCAAAGCGGGGCGTGCCATAGGTATTGCACTCAACCAAACGGCACTTGGCGTATTGGAAAAACAGATGGGTAAACACCCGTCTTTTGTTTTTACCTATCCGTCCGGCCGGCCGGTGAAAAGCATCAGTTCGCGGATTTGGAAGAATGCGCTGGCAGAAGCAGGCATCACCGACTTCCGCTGGCATGACTTGCGCCATACTTGGGCAAGTTGGCTGGTTCAGGCAGGTGTACCGTTGGCTGCGTTGCAGGAGATGGGCGGATGGGAGAGCATCAGTATGGTGCAGCGGTATGCCCATCTTGCACCGGAACACCTGCACGAACATGCTGCATTATTGGACGGTGCCGGTCTTGGTTTCGGCACAAATCAGGCACACCCCAAAATAGGAGGTGGCAAAGAAAAAAGCCTAAACGCTTGTTTAGGCTTGGAAAAACTGGTGGGTCGTGAAGGATTCGAACCTTCGACCAACGGATTAAAAGTCCGCTGCTCTACCAGCTGAGCTAACGACCCGAAGACGTGCATAATATAGGACTGCTTTATTACTGTCAACCTTTTTTGGATGAGTTGATAGAAATCAAGCGAGAGGCCGTCTGAAAGGTTTCAGACGGCCTCTCGCTTTAAAGGTTAAACACAAGAATCATCAAGCCGCATCCGCATCAAAGCCGCTGTGGCGCAGCAAGGCATCGATTTTCGGCTCGCGGCCTCTGAAAGCCTTAAACGATTCCATCGCGCTGCGCGAGCCGCCCACGGCCAACACCTCTTGCCAGAAGCGTTTGCCGGTGGCTTTCACATCATCGCTTTCTTCAAAAGCGGCATAAGCATCGGCGCTGAGCACTTCTGCCCATGAATAGCTGTAATAGCCCGCCGAATAGCCACCGGCAAAGATATGGCCGAAGCTCAGCGCAAAGCGGTTATACGCCGGCGGCTGCACCACCGACACTTCGCGGCGCACGGCTTCGAGCACTTGCGGCCATTCATTCAGACGGCCTTCTTCGCTCTGGCTGTAGATCTGCATATCGAAAAGCGCAAATTCCATTTGCCGCACCATAAACATGCCGCGCTGGAAATTTTTCGCCGCCACCATTTTGTCGAACAAT
>RRZU011240898.1_pt1 | contig 11368 bp, 15 predicted proteins | sample 2165561 | NCBI WGS metagenome assembly RRZU01 (sample SAMN10456909, study PRJNA506462) | wastewater metagenome | isolation source: wastewater sludge | place: USA: Moscow, Idaho | reverse complement strand
TAATAGGAGACGACGTTTTTTATTAGTAAATATAAAAATTAAAATATACCTATGAAAGAATTTTTGCTTAATAACAAAATAGGGTGTTTTAATAAATATAATATTAATAAATCTGAAATGTCTTTGAATTATGTGAAAATAAAAATTTAAACGAACAATTAATTTAATTAATTTATTGAAAAAATTTAAAAAAAAAACCAACCCTCTTTTGTTATTTATATATATAACAAATATAAGTTAAATTATAATAAAGAAACTTTATATCAAATAATATAAAATGCTTTATTATTAATTATAAAAAAAGTTGAATGTTTCACGTGAAACTATATTGAATTCTTTATATTGATTTTAAATTTTGTTTTATTAAATTCTTTATATTTATTAAGAATTAAAATATTTATCTCTAATATTATTCATTTAAAAAAATAAAAATTTTGGATAGTCATTTTTTATTTTTTTAAAAGTTATAATTTTATATTTTTATAAATAAATTTCTGTTATTAAATATAACAATTACTTTTTTTATTTTTGATAAAAAAATTATATAATAAAATATATTAACAAACACTTAAAAAAATTTTATATATAATTTGTATTTTTTATATAAAATGTTATAATGAAAAAAATTAATAAAAAGGATTTCCATTGTTTAAAAAAGATAGTTTATTTGTTAAAATTATTTTGGTTTCTGTTATTTTAACTTTTATATTTACTTCTTTTGCTCCTATAGCAAATAGTTAAAAAAAATATAATAGTTAATGTATTTAATAAATTTTTAAGTTAAATAATAATATCATTCTATAATTTAAAAAAAAAGGAATTATTATGTTTATGAGCAAATATAATGAATTGTTTGAAAAATCAAATAGGTATATAATTGAAAAAAATGCTATTTCTTTTATATTTTCTAATAATAAGGAAAAAAATGAGTTAGTTGATAAATATTATGAAGTAACTAAAAATGATGGAATAATTTTATCTAAAACACAAAATAGTATAATTTTACAATCTTATCAAAAGAGTTTAATATGATACAATTATATAATTTTTTTACTGATTATTATTTTTTAATTTCTGGTTTATTTTTTGTTATTTTTTATTCTATTTTACTTTATATAAATAAAAATGAATTTAAGAAAAAGAATTACTCTATTTTTACGCCTATTTTTAGTTCTTTTATTTTTAGTTTTGGATTATTTTTTAATATAATAATGTTATTTTATATCATTAAAGAATATATTATAAAATAAAATATTAAAACACGAAAAAAAATATCGTGTTTCAATATAATTAATCTTTTTTGTCAGAGTTATGCTTATGTTCTTTGTTTTTGTGTTCACAATCTTCTTTTTTATTTAAATCACAACTTTTACCTTCAGATTTATGTTCTTTATGTTTTTTATTATATTTTGGTTTACACTCTTTTAATTCTTCTTTATTAGTAGCTTTTTCTATACACATTTTTCTTTCATTATTTTTTTCTAACATAAAAGACTTGATTTCTTCAAAAGTCTTTTCTTTAAATGGTTTGTTTTTTTTAACATCACCAGATGCAAAAACTAAACCAGATAAAATAAGACAAGATAATAATATTTTTTTCATACAGACTCCAATTTTTAATTTTTTTTATTATTTTTATTAATAATATTATATTTTATTAAAAATAATAAAAAAATAAATAATAATTTAATTAAAAAAAAATTTTTAAAAGTTTATTTTTTTATTAAAATAAAAATAAAAAAAGGATTTTATATGTTTAATAAAAAATTAATTGTTATTGGATTATCTTCTATATTTTTATCTTTAAGCTATTTAAATGCTGATGATTTAGATTTAAGTGAAAAAGAAAGACAAAAAATAATTGAAGATAGAGAAAAAGCTAAAAAAGCTAAATTAACAGTTATGAAAACTTTAAAAAATGAAAAATATATCACAGATTATAAATATAATTTTTTAATGAATTGTTTAAACAATATAACTTCTACAAATGATATTAAAGATTGTAACGACTCTTTAAAAATAGAACTTAAAAAAGAAGATGATAGACTTAAAGAAGAAGAAAAACAACAAGAAGAACAAGAGAAAAAATTAGAAAAAATGAAAGAGGATAGAGAAAAAGCTGAAGCTAAAAGATTAAAAGAAATTGAAAAAGCTGAAGCTAAAAGATTAAAAGAAATGATGAACCAAAAAAATTAATTATTAATTCTTAAATAAGAATAGTATTATATTCTTATTTTTGCTTTTATATTGATTATCTTTTTTATATAATTATTAAAAAATTTAAAAGGATAAAGAAATTATGACAAAAGGCTCACTTATTTTTAATTTTTCAGTAATGAACGCAGGAAAAACAAATAAATTATTAGAAAAAGCTTTCACTTATGAAAATATAGGAAAAAAAATTTTATTAATGAAACCTTCAGTAGACGTTAGAGATACTTTTATTTCATCAAGAAATGGACTTAAAAGAGAATGTATTTTAATTGATGAAACACAAACTGTATTAGAAGCTATAGGTGATAAAGAATTTGATATATTACTTATAGATGAATGTCAATTTCTAACAAAAAAACAAGTTAAAGAATTAAGAAAAATATCAACTAAATTAAGAAAAATAGTTTTTTGTTTTGGATTAAAAAATAATTTTAAAGGAAAATTATTTAAAGCTTCTAAAATATTATTATCTTTATGTGATATTTTAGAAGAAAGTACAACTTTATGTCATTGTGGAAATAAAGCAACTATGATTTTAAAATATGATAATAAAACAAAAGAAGTTATTAAAAAAGGTGAAGAAATAGATTGTGGGTATGAAGATAAATACTTGTCAGTTTGTTATAAACATTGGAAAAAAGGAGATTTAGGAATTTTTTCTTAAATCTCAATTTATAAATAATTAATCTATTACGACATAATCAGGTTCTTCTTGACTTTGACAACTCCTACCATCTGCAGTTATTTTTAAACAAGTTTTTTCTCCATTTATTTTTATTAAAATAGGGTAATAAATATCTTCATCGTAAGAAACAACTTCACCCTCCTCATTTGTAGATAATCTTTTTATTTTTTTATTGATTTTAAACTTTGTTTTCATTAAATTCCTTTTTTCTTAAAATTGTTTTAATTATACTATAAATTTATTTTAAAAGGAAAAAAATGAAAAATTTAAGTAAAAAACAATTATTTATAATAGGATATATAGCTATATCTATAATTATATCTATTATTTTTTTTACGAATAATACACAACATTTAAGTAAAGAAAAAACTAATGAAAATCTACAAGGAAAATGGATTGGACTTGAAAAAAACAACTCAGTATTAGTTGAAATTGAAAATGAAGATAATTATTTAATAAAATATAAAAATGAAAATGATAATTGTTATTATCATTTTAATGGTAATATTTATAACTTAAATTATGAAGATATTAAATTTGATTTAATATACTTAAATGTTTTAGAAGGTTCTTGTGGTAATGAATACAAAGACCAAAAACTTGTTTTTAAAATAGATAGAGAAAACACTACTAATAAAGCTAAAATTAAATATGTTAATGCCGAAGAGTTAAATAAATTGGTTGATAAACTTAAAACAACTAAAGAAATTGAAGATAATATTAAAAGATTAGTTTCTTTATTTAATGTACAAACAAAATTAAATAATCACTATAATAATTTTGAATTAAATTTTATTAAAGAATAATTTAATCAATATTAAAAAATTTTTTCTTACAACACAAACTCCGTTTAATTTTAACGGATTGTTTGTTTTTTTATTATTTATAATTTAATGCCTCAAATTATATTAACTGTTTAAAAAAAAATTTATTTAAATAATTATTTTATCTATTATATTTTATTTTTTCTCTATTTTTTCGATTTTCAAGAGTTGCTTTTAAATCTCTTTCTTCTTTTAAAGTTCTTTTTCTAGTTTCTAAATATTCATAAGTAAAATTTTTTACAAAAGAATGTCTATCAAATAAAATATTTAAACTATTACTACCTATATCTCCGCCATTTATTAATCTAACTGAAATCTCATATTCTTCTTTTGTTTCATTATCAATAACTTTTCTAATATAAAAATTATTTTTTCTTGTATCTATTATACGTTTTTCTTTATTTTCAACTTGATTTAATATCTGGTCTATACAATTTTTTAATTTCTTTTTATCTATCAAAATTATTGTAATTTCATTAGGCTTTTCAGGCTCTATTTTATTAACTTGTTCTGTAAATAAATAATTTTGATGAATTTTATAAATATAAAAATCTGCTTTAGAAACTGATATACCTGAAGGTTTGCCTCTACAGCTATATTCAACACCAACATTTCCTGTTCTAAAACAGCTAAAATCTTGTTTAACTTCTACAAATACTGATTTGTTATCTTTTTTAAATTCAATATCATATTTATTATCATTATTATGTCTAACAAAAACATAACCTTTATTTTGCATTAATCTTATAGAGTCTTTTATAGAAGTTACTTCTCTTTTTTTATCCTCAAAAAAATGTTTCATAAATTATTCCTTTTATTTTATTATAAATTTTTTTATTAAAATGTAAAATTAAAATATATATTTAATCCTATTTTTTTATCAATTTACTACCATTTTGTTTAATAATTTTATTATAAAAATCATTAAAATTAATAACAAATATTTATAAAAATATTAAAAAAAAACTTATATATTTCAGTTAAATTAGTAAAAATAACTAAATATTTAAATTATATCATTTTTTTTACTAATTTACTACCACTTTTTTTATATTTTAATTTATATTTTTTACTAATTTACTACTACTAATATTATATTTTATAAAAAAAAATTAATAAATTTTACCAAACTACTACCTTAATATGATACTTTTTATTAAATTATTAATTTTTTTTAAAGAATTAATAATTTTTATATAAATAATGAAAAATTATTTTACCAAACTACTACCATTTTTTACCAACACTTTTGTTTTAGTAAAAATTTTTGTATAATTAAAAAAAAATATTTTATATATAAATAGGAATTATTATGGAAAACCAAATTGAAAAAACAGAAAGTATAGGCGGTATGAAATTAATTAGTATTAATGATTTTAATAATAAAGATTTCTCTAAATCTAATAATTTTATAACTAAATTTTATAAAGATTTAGATATTTATGAAATAAGAATTATAAATACATTATTATATATTTTTAATACTTACTCAAAAATGTTAAAAAAAAATAGTAACAAAGAACTTTTTAAAGAAGTTTTTTTTAATGACGGTTATTTTGAAATTAAAATACAAACATTAATGTCCCTTATGCAAATACAAAACAAACAATTAACAATTAAAGAAATTGAAAATTGTATTTTAAAAATTAAAAATTCTAATTTAGTTTATATTAAAGAAAATGGACAAAATATGCAAAAAATAACAACTTCTTTTATTTATAAATATAAAATTATAAAACAAAAGGAATTTTATAATAATGAAGTAGCAAAATATTCATCTATTCAGTTGTTTTTTGACAAAGAATTATTTGAAGATATTTTTAATTATACTAAAGTAGGATACACTTTAATGTCTATTGATATTAATAAAATTAAAAGTAAAATAGGAATAGGACTTTATGAAGAACTAAAAAGAATTACTCCTTTAAAACAAACAAGAAAAACTTTAAATAATTTTAGTGTTACTAATAAATATAAACAAAATCATAAATTTTCTTTGGAAGATTTAAACGAAATGTTTGGAACTGATTTTAAATTTCTTTCACAAATATTAATAAAAATAGAAATTCAATATAAAAAATTAATTGAATTAAAATTGATTGATGATATTTATAAATTTATTAAAGATGGTGAATATATTTATATAGACATAAATAGACACCAATTTGATGATGAAGAAAGTATATTTAATTAATATTTAATAAGATTTTTAATTTTTATTTTATTTTGTTATAATATGTTTTTATAATTTTATACATAAAAGGAGAAGTTTGAAAAAAAATAGATTATATTGTTTAGGGCAACAAGGAAAAAATATGAATGGAATATGGAAAGAAAATGTTAATATTTGGCACAAAGACTATAAAAGAAAAAAACAAAATAGAAAACATATTTTAAAAGATAAAGCTAAATCATTAATTAGAAGATTTTATTACAATGAAATTGATAACAACTCTATTAGAAATGAATGTAAAAAATATTATTCTGTTATAAAAGAAGTTAACAAAAAAAGTGAAGACAGTTCAATTTGTAGAGTGGAGTTTAAATATTATTTAAATAGAGAACTTAAGTCTTGGGAAAGAGATTTTTTTGAACCTTATAAAAAATTTATTAGAATTTGTTACAAATTAAAAAATAAATGGTATGATGTTTATGATAATAAAGAAATTTTATTTGATGAAGCAAAAATCATTTATAAATATGAAGATATTCATATTAGATATAAAGAACCTATTTTTAAAGAGGAAAAAATTTCTTTGAAAAATTGTAGGACTAAAGAAGTATTTATTTATGGTAAACCATTACCAACTAAATATTACAATCTTTTAGGTTTTTATAGCACAGGCTTAAGAAAATATTATAAAAAATTAACTTCTTCTAAAAGAAGAGCAAATACTAGAAACTGGATTAATAAAAAAGACTATAGTATGGACTTAGAAATAAAAATGTCAGCTTTAGAAAAATCTTACAAATGGTTTATTGACTGATTTTAATTTGTGATTAATTTATAATCACAAATTATTAATCAATTACTAACAATTATATAGTCATTTCTTGATTTTCTGATTGTTTACTCTCTAATTTAAAAAATTTATTTAATGAAAAATTTTGATTAAATTTCATTTTATCTTTTATAAAATTTATATAATCTTCTATTAAAATAATAATGTTTAAATCACTCTCTTTTGATGAAGTTAATATTTTAAAAAGATAATCTTTATTTATTTGTTTTTCTTCATTTCTTAAAATATATTCAAAAATCTCGAACATTACATTATTAGAAATTTTCTTATTATTTAAATATATTTTCTCTTTTTCAGTCATATTATTTTCATTTTTATTTTCAATTTGTTTAAATATTTCTTTATATTTTGTTTTTATATTATCTATATTTTTTTTATATTTTTCATCTTTAAATAATTCATATAATTCTTCATTATTTAAATTTTTTTCTAAATATAATTTATCAATATTTTTTATTTTTTCTATATCTTCTAATTTTAAAACTTGTTTTAAATTTAAAAAATTTAATAAATTTTTTAATGTTTTTTGTGTTTTATCTGTTTTTATTGCCTTTTTTAAATTACTTTTTTCAATTTCCAAATTTTTTATTTTATCATTGATTATTGTTGTTGTTGTTTTATTTCTTTCTTTAATGATTAAACCTAAATATTTATGGTTTTCTTTATAAATTTTACTATAAATATCACCTTTAATCATTTCTTTTTCAAATTTTATTTCTTTTTGTAAATCTTCATAAATTAAATCCATTTTTGATTGTATATTTTTTTCAATTTCTCTAGGGTTTAAATCATTATATAAATAATTTATTATTTTTGAAACACTTTTAATAGATAATTTTTCATTATTATTATTTACAGAAGCTAAAGATACTACTATATTTAAAAGCAATTTATCTATAGTTTCATTTTCTTGAACTTTGTTTGATTTAGACTCTATTCTTGAAATTAATATTTTATTATTTAGTTTAAACGAACTCTCTAAGTCTTTATTACTATCTATATTAACAATTTGATATAAAAATAAATATTTTTCTATAATATTTTCAAGAGTTTCATTTATTCTATTTGGGTTTTTTTTAAAATCAGTTAAAAAAAGACCAACTTTACGTGTTATATTTGCTATAAATTTTTCTTTTAAATTTGTACAAACATTATTTTTTAATTCCTGTTCACTTTTAACTTTGATTATTTTAATTTTTTTATCCATATTTTTTCCTTTTATTTTAAATATAATATTTTAATATTAAATTATAAAAAATAATACAATAATTTTTTAGTTATGAAAAATTTTTAAAAGATATTATTACATTAATGTTTTTTAATCAAAGTTTAATGAATTTTAACATATAATTTTTATATATTTAATCGGAGTCAAAATGAAAAATGTTTTAAATGATAAAAAAAATGTAGATTTAAAAAAAGAAAAAAGAATTATATTAACAAATCATTTTATTAAAGATAGACAGTTAAAAGATAAAAAATTAAAAAAAGCAGGAATATCTAAAGAAAGACAAATTGATGGACTTAATATAGAAGTATTATCTCATTTAATACAAATAAACAAAATAAATTTAGAAGATAATAATAAATATATTTTTATTATTGAAAAAAATAAAGATAGCGAAGAAAAATACTATATTTTATTTGCCTATGAAAATAAAAAATATATTTTTATTAGTGCTTTATTAAGTAAAACTTATAATTTAAAATATAAAAATATTAGTACAAAAAATATTATAATAATTAATAATATATATTTAGATGACATTATAGAAAAATTTAATTCTATAAAAAATAATAATAAAGTTATTAATAAAAATAATGATAAAACATTATTAAAAGAAAGAAATGGTTTAAAAAAAATTAATGTAGAAAAACCTAATGAAAATTATTTTAAATTATTAAATTATTCAAAAAAAATAAAATCTGAAGATTTTAAAAAACTAAGTTTGTCAGAACAAAATGAAATTATTTTAGAAAAAAATAGATTATTTTTTTATTCTAATTATCAAACTATTTTTGATGAAAATTTTATATCAGAATTTCTTAAACTTGAAAATAAAATTTTAAATAATGGTATACAACATATTTTTGAGAAAAATATTACAAAAGAATATATAATGTCTTTATGTTTAATTTTAGAAAATTATTGCTTAGAAGAGTCTTATTTTAATAATAATTCTGATAAAGAAATTAAACAATTATTAAAATATGTTGATAAAATTAAGAAAAATATTAATTCTTAAATAATTTATTAAAAATTAAAAAAAAGATAAAAATAACCTCAAAAAATGGTTGTTTTTGTTTAAAAATTTAATTAGTTTTTTTTTGTAAACTTTATCAAGTTTATAATTTATTATTTCTTTATTATGTTTATACGTTTTATAAAACTTCTGTATCAACTGCTACATAGTGTCTACAAAGAAAAAACATTTTACCAATTTACTACTAAATTTTACCAATTTACTACTATTTTTTTACTAATTTACTACCAAATTTTACTAATTTACTACCATTCTTTACCAATTTACTACCATTTTTGACCATTTTTTTTACTAATTTACTACCAAATTTTACTAATTTACTACCATTTTATATATTTTCTTTACCAATTTACTACTTACTATTGCAAACAACCTTTTTTAAAGGCTTTAAAAGATTAAATTAATTTAATAATAAATCGTTTGATAAATCTTTTTTTATATTTTGATTTTTTATATTTATATTTTCCAAATCATTAAACATAAAAATACCACTCTTTTGTTTTATATTATTTGAAAAACCAAACTTTTCATATATTTTAGATAAATTTTCCATACTTACTTCACCTAATGGCGTTCGAGTTAAAATCATTAAACTTTTTTTATCATTTTTTTCTTTATATCTTTCTATTGCATAATTTAGTAATTTAGTTCCATAACCTTTATTTTGGTATTTACCGTCAACATATAATTTTTCTATATTATATATTATTTCTATATTGTCACTTTTCTGTTTTAAATAATTTATATTATTAATACTTCTGGTATCTTCTTTATTAATGAATTCTTTTTCTATTTCATTTTTTATTATATTTTTAAATTGATATTTATTCATTATTTGAATATCTATTTCACCTATTTTATTTTTACCTTTATATATAATAATATTTTCTTCATAAATTATATTTTTATTCAAAGTTAATTTTTTTATTACTATTTGATTTTTACTTTTTTGTTCAGACATATGTAAAACCTTTTATATTTTTTTATATTATATTTAATTTATATTTTTTTTTATTTCTATTTATTTTTTTATATTGATTTAAGTATTCTTTAATTTTATTTTTATTATAATTATTGTATGATTATATATCATTTATACGTTATAGTTAATTGGTTTTCAATATTCTTATATTGATTTATTTTATAATATAAAACAAGGATTAGTTATATTATGCTTAAAAATGTTACTTACAAAAATGTAGAAGCTATCTACAAACCTGAAATGAAAAAATACCAAATTTTTTTTAATGAAACTCTAGTTTCTAACTATATTGTTGAAGATACAGAAGATTTAGATGAAGAAAAATTAAATAAAAAAATTCTTAAAAAATGTGAAAGTATTCACACTAAATATTCTAAAAAAAATGTAGTTAATGAATATGAACAAGTGAATCATAAAAAAAACAAACCTTTTGTTAATAACAAAGATTTTGATTTTGAAACCCCTATTAAAAAAGGAAAAAATAAAAATCAAGATATGGATTATTTCGGGATGTAACTTCAAATCTCTACCTTTTTTAGGTAGAGAAAAGACACTAAAAAAAACCTCACAAAAATAAAACTTTAAGTTTAATTTAATCGTTTTTTTGATATTATTCTATTATCAAAAGGATATTTATGGAAAAAATTATTAAAGAAATTATTAATGATAATACTTATAAAATAAAAACTTTAGATGACAATTCTTTAATTATTGATTGTGGTTCAAAATTTGATTTTCATATTGATTTAAATGATGCTAGAAATTTATCTATAGAATATGACTTAAAAGATAACCAAAAAATTTATGTTATTGATAATTATGATAATATTACTTATGTAATTAATAGAAAAAATAAAGATATTTTTTTAGATTTATACAAAGGTAATGTAATTGAAGAAATACAATTTTTACAACCCTTTGGTTCTACAGAATTGATTTAATTAGATTTTTAAAATAAAAAAAAAGGTTACTATAATATGGATATTTATAATTTAAATTTAAATGAAGATGATTTAAATAATTTAATTGATTTAAAAGAGTCTTACCCTTATTTTAATACTGAAAAATTAAATGATAGGGATTATGTTACTGTTAAAACAAAACATATAGAATTTATTTTTAGTAAAAATGAACTTTTAACATTAACAGCTCTTACTAGAAAAGATATTTTAAATAATTTTAATGTAATTTCTATAACAGAACCTAAAGAAAATGTTTTTAATGATAATTTATTATCTTTATATAATAATTCTTTAAAATTAGTATTTTCAGATATTAGAAGAGATATTGATAAACTTATTAGTGAAACTAATAATGTTAATGATAAAAATCAATTAATTGAATTAAAAAAAACTGAAATAACTAATGAACAAATT
>RRZU012834688.1_pt1 | contig 11370 bp, 9 predicted proteins | sample 2165561 | NCBI WGS metagenome assembly RRZU01 (sample SAMN10456909, study PRJNA506462) | wastewater metagenome | isolation source: wastewater sludge | place: USA: Moscow, Idaho | reverse complement strand
GCGCGGATCATGCTGGAAGGCCAGCATGCCGATGGTGGCGCCGGTGACCAGTTGCACGCGGCCGGCCAGCAGCTCGGTGGTGGCGTCGCCGGTGGACTTCATCGGAATATGCTGCAGCTGCACCCCACTTTGTGCCGCCAGCAGGGCACTGGCCAGGTGGGACGCGCTGCCATTGCCCGCCGAGGCGTAGTTGAACTGGCCCGGCTGGGCCTTGGCGCGCTGCAGCAATGCAGCCAGCGAGCTGATGCCGCTGCTGGCGGGAACACCCACCACATAGCCGGTGCGGCCCAGGAAGGAGACGCCGACAAAGTCCTTCTGCGCGTCATACGGCAGCTTGGCGTACAGGTGGCTGGCCAGGTTGTGGCTGGCAGCCGCCAGCACCAGGGTATTGCCATCCGGCGCGGCCTTGGCCACCTGGGATGTGCCCACACTGCCACCCGCGCCCGCGCGGTTTTCCACCACCACGGTAGCGCCCAGGGCCTGGCCCAGTTCGTTGCTGAAGGTGCGGGCCACGGTGTCTTGCGTGGCACCGGCACCGAACGGCACCACGATGCGGATCAGGCGCTCGGCCTGTGCGGCGGACGCAAAGGAAACGGCCACGGCAGCAGCCAGCAGGGAACGGCGGGCGAGGGGGGAGAAGATCATCGCGACAGTCATGCAGTGGGAAGAAAAAAAGCACCCACCTGCGCAGCACGACAGCGGCAAGGCGCCTGTGTATCGCAGGGAGTGCGAGCCCCCGATTCTGGCCAGCCACCCCCCGAAACCCAACCAATCATTTGCCATGTGCAAACTACCAAATCAACCGAAGGCCCGGGGGCTGTCCAGGCTTGGACTGCCACCACCAGGGTTGCACGACAGTTGCCACGCCCGGGGGCCGCATGATGGACGCCATGACTGCACCCTCTTCCCTGCACGCGCCGATTGGCTTTGACGATTTTCTGCAAGTGGAACTGCGCGTAGGCCGCATCGTGGCGGCCGAAGTATTCCCCCAGGCGCGCAAGCCCGCCTACCTCCTCCAGGTGGACTTTGGCCCGGCCCTGGGTCTGCGCAAGTCCAGCGCCCAGATCACCCAGCTCTACCAGCCCGAGGACCTGGTGGGCCGGCAGGTGGTGGCGGTGCTGAACTTTCCCAAAAAGCAGATCGGTCCCATCCAGTCCGAATGCCTGGTGACCGGCTTTCACAATGCAGACGGCCATGTGGCGCTGTGCGTGCCGGACCGGGAGGTGCCGCTGGGCACCAAGCTGCTCTGACGGTGGCTGGAGGCGCCGGCTTCAGGTGTGCTCGCGGACTCCGGCGCTGTCCGTGGGCGGCACCATCGCTGCCGCCAGAAAATCCAGAAACGCCGTGATGCGTGCCGCCAGCGCGGTGTTGCGGTAGTACACGGCGTGGATGGCCTGGCGCTGCAGCACGGTGGCCTGCGGCAGCACCTGCACCAGCGTCCCCTGGGCGCGGTCGCGCACGGTCATGAAGTCGGCCAGACAGACCACGCCCTGACCGGCCAGCGCCAGCTGGCGCATGGTCTCCCCGCTGGAGGCCGTGAGCTGGGGCGCCGCATCCCAGCGTTCGCCACCATCGCTGGTGCGCAGCGGCCACTGGTTCAAGCCCGGCACCTGGCTGTTGCCTATGCGCTGGTGCTGGGCCAGATCGGCCACGCTGCGGATGCGCGCATGCCCTTCCAGATAGGCCGGGCTGGCCAGCACCCGCAGCGGGCTGTGGCACAGCAGGCGCGCGTGCAGCGTGGAGTCCCGCAGCGCTCCAATGCGGATGGCAATGTCGGTGCGCTTTTCCAGCAGGTCGATGTGCAGGTCATCGGTGTTCAGCTCCAGCGTGATCAGCGGGTAGCGCGCACGAAACGCCGCCACCAGCGGCACCACCACATGCAGCATGAAAGGCGAAGCGGCGTTGACACGCAGCGGCCCCGCCGGGGCCTGGCGCCGCACGGCCAGGTCCTCCTCGGCGGCATCCAGGGCCTCCAGCACGGCACGGGCCTGGGCCAGAAAGCGCACGCCTTCCTCGGTCAGCTCCAGCTTGCGCGTGGTGCGGCGCAGCAAGGTGGTGGCCAGTTTCTTCTCCAGCCGTGACAGGCTGCGGCTGATGCCGGACGTGGTCTGGTCCAGTTGCAGGGCCGCCGCGGTGATGCTGCCGGTATCGACCACCGCCCGAAAGGCCAGCAGTTCTTCCAAAGTGGATTGCATGGGCCCGAGCTTGGCGCAATTGTTGATTTTCAGTCAATTATTTTCTGTGGATTCAGGGCTTTTTCTGCAGGTATGGCTGCGCCACACTGGCGCCATGCTTCGTGATGGCCTCGCAACGCCTTGCCACCGCGGTGTTCCCCTGTGCGGGCGGCAGCACCTGCCATTGCCTTCTCCCCTGGCGGTGTCCGGCCACCGGCACCGCCCCTGTTTTGAAAGCTTTCTCATGACCGATACCCTGGCACACCCCGCTGCCGCTGCCCTTTCCGTGGTCCCCCCGCTGGGCCTGGGCACTTTCCGCCTGAAGGGCGATGTGGTGCAACAGTCCGTGCGCACCGCCCTGGAGCTGGGCTACCGCGCCATCGACACCGCGCAGATCTACGAGAACGAGGCCGATGTGGGCAGCGCCATCGCCGCCAGCGGCGTGCCGCGCCAGGACCTGTTCCTGACCACCAAGATCTGGGTCGCCCACCTGGGGGCCGATGCCCTGATCCCCAGCCTGCAGCAAAGCCTGGAGCACCTGCGCACCGACCATGTGGACCTGACGCTGATCCACTGGCCCTCGCGCGACGTGCCGCTGCAGGACAGCCTGCGGGCCCTGCAGCGTGCCAGGGAACTGGGCCTGACGCGCCACATCGGTGTCTCCAACTTCAACACCGCGCTGCTGCAGCAGGCCATCGACACCGTGGGTGCCGACCAGATTGCCACCCACCAGATCGAGCTCAGCCCCTATCTGCAAAACCGCGCTGTCGTGGACTTCGCGCGCCAGCACGGCATCCACACCACGTCCTACATGACCCTGGGCTACGGCAAGCTGCTGGGCGAGCCGGTGCTGGCCGAGATCGCTACCGCCCACGGCGCCAGCCACGCCCAGGTGGCCCTGGCCTGGGCCATGCAGCACGGGATCGCCGTGATCCCCTCGTCCACCCAGCGCGCCCACCTGCAGAGCAATCTGGCCAGCCGCACGCTGCGCCTGAGCGCGGATGACATGGCCCGCATCGATGCGCTGGAACGCGGTGACCGCCAGGTCAGCCCCGAAGGCCTGGCCCCGGTGTGGGACTGAGACCTGCTTGTCTCCTCGGGTCCGCACGCCACAGCGCACAGGCCACAAAAAAAGCTCCTGTCGGAGCTTTTTTTGACGGCAAGGCCGTCCCTGTGAGACGACCTGAGGCCCCACGGGGCCTGTACTTCAGGCCGTGATCTGGATGGCGCCCAGATCGACGTATTCCAGAAACTCTTCGCGCGACAAGGTCACGGTGACGGGCTGGCCCTCGCTGGTCCAGGACACCACCATGCTGGCGATGGCCAAGTCCACCACGACGTCCTGGCCCCGGGGAATCGGCTCCAGCGGGCCGTCTCCCACACGGTGCTGGACCAGGCCCGCAATCCGGGCAGAGAAGCGTGCTGGCAGGCCATCGGTGTCGCTGTCGTCGGCTGGGTCGGGAATGGGGGGATGGGTGCTCATGCGCAAGTTCCTTTCCTTGTGATGGGCCGTGCAATCCGGCCGCGTGCTGTCATGCAGCAACGGGACACCCACTGTAGCTGCCGCCGGTCCCACCGTCTGTCAGCCAAGGCGCTGTATCCGGCCCAGGCCCGTCGGCCCAGCCTCGACCCTCTGCCACAGGGCCCGGCCGGTCACCCACCGCAGCGGCGGGCACAAAAAAAGGCCGCCTGTCCGGCGGCCTGTGCGCACAGGAGAGGAGCCCTGCACGGGCTCCGGGCCTGTGGCCCTCCAACCCTAGCCCACGGCGGGGTCTTCCACACCGCGCACGCTCTCGCGACCGTTCTTGTCCTTGAGCTTGCCCAGATCGGTGTCCACCGCACGCAGCAGCTTGTCCACGGCCACGACAAAGGCTTCATGCACCTTTTCGGCCTCGGCATTCACCGCAATCGGGGGTCGGCCATTGGCACGGGTTTCCAGCACGCAGCGCTTGCCGGGGCCACCGGTGCTTTTGAGGGCATCGACGCCGGTGAGGTAGACCTCCACGCGCTGCACGTAATCCTTGAGTCGTGCCAGACGGGTGTTGATTTCTTCCTGGGCCCACTGCGCGAGCGAATCGCCGCCCTGGATGGAGTCGTCGGCATGAACTTGAACTTGCATCAGCTTCCTCCTTGTTGCCTTGCTGCCGCGCATGGCCTGCGCAGCGGTGAAACGGCTTCACCCGCCACGGCCCGCTCGGGTCGACCTGGTGGTACTTGCCCGGCTTCGGCCTGCCATGCACGGTTTCATGATGCCCCAGTTCGGCCTGCGGCGCAGCCTTTCGTCGCCACGAGAAGGACGCCTGTTGATGTCCGTCAAGTCCTACTTCGTGGCCCGGCAGCCACAGCCAATGGCACACCAGTGCGCATGCAGGCTGCCTCAAACACTTCTGAATTCATAGCAAACAGCACAAAGTAGCCCGAAGTTGCAGGCGTCGCCAGATGTACATGCCGTTCTGCCGTACGACTGCGCCTACATGTAAAACCCGGATCGACTGCGCACAAAGGGGCGCATGCGCACTAGCATGGATGCTCATGACCGCGCCCGCCTCCCGCCGCCTGAAGATTGGCCTCTCGGCCTGCTTCTCCCATGCCGACCCTTACCGGCCGCTGTTCACCGGCAAGACACTGCAGTATGTCGAGCAGTCGATCGCCCACTGGATCATGTCCAGCGGTGCCATGGTGGTCATGGTGCCCTGCCCCACCGGCGAAACCGCGCGCGGCGACGTGACGCTGGCGCATTACGCCGAATGGCTGGATGGCGTGGTGATGCACGGCGGTGCCGACGTGTGGCCCGGCAGCTATGGCGAGGAACCGCTGCAGCCCGAATGGCTGGGCGACCGGGTGCGTGACCTGTACGACATGGCGGTGGTGGAGGCCTTCAGCCAGGCCGGCAAGCCCATCTTCGGGGTCTGCCGCGGCCTGCAGCTGATCAATGTGGCCTTTGGCGGCACGCTCTACCAGGACATCGAAACCCAGGTGCCCGGCGCACAGCAGCACCGCAACCCCATCACCTACGACAAGCACCAGCACGACATCGCCATCGTGCCCGGCAGCCGCCTGGACCGGCTCTACCCCAACCAGCCGCGCGCACGGGTCAACAGCATCCACCACCAGGGCATCAAGAACGTGGCGCCGGGCTTTGACATCGAGGCCTGGAGCATTCCGGACCGCATCCCCGAAGCCATCCACCGCCGCATCGGCGGCAAAAGCTATATCGCGGCCACGCAGTGGCACCCCGAGTTCCGCGACCCCGAAGGCCGCACCCTGGACGACCGCGTCATTCTGGAAGATTTTCTGGCCGCCTGCGAACGCGCCCAGGTGCGTCCGGCACTGAGCCACAGCCCGTTCCAGATCCGCGACCGCGCGGCCCGCATGCTGCGGCGCGCCCTGCTGCGCAAGCGCTGAGCACCGGCGCCGCCGGTGCCACTGCGACCCCGGCTGTCAGAGCGCCAGAAACGACACAGCCGCCCGCAGGCGGCTGTGTGCAAGGGGTTGGCAAAGGGCTGCCCGCCGGCGTCTCAGCGCGCCAATACCGCCCGCTCCGCCACCCGCACCGCACGGCGTGCGCGGCGCTTGCGTTCCCAGATGACGATGCCGGTGACCGAGAGCATCACCACCATCAGCCCCATGAGCGACATCAGGATGCGCCCCGGCATGCCCAGGATGCGCCCCGAATGCAGCGGCAGCTGCAGCTGCACGAACACATCGGCCGCCGTGCCGTGCCAGGGGCGGTGCATGCCCAGCACCGTGCCGTCTTCCGCACTGACGTAGATGTTGGACATCTCCATGCCCATGGCCCCCATTTCGTCCGTGGGATCAAAGAACGAGACGTTGTAGAACGGGAAGTCCCCGCCGTACCAGATGCCGCCGGGCGTATGGGCAAAGCCCAGGCGCTGGCCCTCGGCCCGCGCGATGGCAATGGCCTGGGCGAACGAGATCTTGGGCTGGATGAAGCTGCCGTAGGGCGCAGGCTTGATCGTCTCGTACGGACCGGGCGTGGTGGTGGAGATCTGGCGCATCACCGGGTAGAAGACCTCGCGGTACAGGTTCAGCGAGAACGAGGTGAACGCCACCACGATGATGATGCCCCACACCCACAGGCCGCCCGCACGGTGCAGGTCGAAGTTAAGCTTGTAGCCTCCGGCACGCCAGCGCACCACCCAGGACGGTTGCCAGCGCCCCCACCAGGAACGCGCAGGTGCCGCCGTGCGCTGGGCCGTGCCGCGGGCCGCCAGGCGCCGCGGCAGCGTCAGGTACAGGGCCACAAAGCTGTCGATCAGCCACATCAGCGCCACGCCCCCCATCAGCCAGAAGCCCCAGCGGTCGCTGCCCCAGAAGGCCGGCATGTGCAGGCTTTCGTGCAGGTGGCGCAGCCAGGGCATCAGGTTGCGGGTGCTCAGCGCAATGCTCTTGGAATCACGGTGGCCGGTGACCTGCGCGGTCACCGGGTCCACGAACACATTGTTGTAGCCCAGCACATAGGGACGGCCGGTGGCCGGGTCCTGGCGCGGGCGCACCAGGAAGGAGGCGGCATGCCCCTCCTCCAGCCCCAGGGTCATATAGGCCACTTCGGCACGCGGATCGCTGGCCTCGACGGCGGCGGCCAGCGCCACCGGGTCCTGCAGCGCGCCGCGGCCCGGCGTGTGCATGATGTCGGCGTTGAGCCACTCATCGTGTTCGTGGTCCCAGGATATCACCGCCCCTGTGGCGCCCGCCACGATCAGGAACAGGGCCACGGTCAGCCCGATCCAGCGGTGGACCACGGTCCAGAATTCACGCATGCAGTGTCACCTTCAGAAGTCCATGCTGGCGCTCAGAGTGAAGGTGCGCGGGGCACCCAGCACCAGATAGCCAGAGCCGGGGTAGCCGCCCACCGAGGCCCAGTAGTTGCGATCCGCCACATTGTCCACGCGGGCACGCAGCGTCAGCAGCTTGCCCTGCACTTCGGTCATGTAGCGCACGCCCAGATCCAGGCGGTTCCAGCCGCTGACACGCAGGGTGTTGGTGGCATTGGCATAGGTGGCGCCGGTATGGACCACGCGCGCATCCAGCGTCAGGCCTTGCACCGCAGGCACATCCCATTCCGCGCCTGCCGTGGCCTGGAACTGCGGCACACCGATCACACGCTTGCCGTCGGTGGCGCTGCTGCCGGTGCTGCGCTGCTTGGCATCCAGCCAGGTGGCACCACCCAACAAACGCAGGCCGCGCACGGGCTCGCCGAACACATTCAGCTCCACCCCCTGGTGGCGGTCTTCGCCCGAAGAGCCAAAGATGCGGGTGACCGGGTCAAAGGCCGAACGGGGCTTGTCGGTCGAGAAGAAGGCCAGTCCACCGCCAATCTTGCCGCCGTCGTACTTGACACCGACTTCCTTTTGCTTGGCGACGTAGGGCGCGTGCTGCTCGCCGACATTCGCAACGGCAATCCCGCCGGAAGTCGCCGGAGCGGTGTCGCCCTGCACCAGACCTTCGATGTAATTGCCGTACAGCGACACCTGCGGCGTCAGCTTGAACACCGCACCCACCACCGGGCTGGTGCGGCTCTTGTCATAGGCGGAAGCACGCGCACCGCCGGCACTGGTCTGCACGCCGTTGTTGACAACGCGGTAGGTCAGCGAATCGGATTCGAGCGTCTGGTGGCGCACCCCCAGGGTCAGCAGCGCCTTGCCATCCAGCAGGGACAGGGTGTCGCCCAGCGCGTAGCTTTGCAGCGTGACGCCGCGGTTGTAGGCCGGGTTGTTGAGATCGTTGCCCAGGAACGTCAGTCCGGTGATGGCGTAGGACGTCGGGTTGTAGATGTTGGTGTTGAGCGTATTGCCTGCCCCGGTGCTCATGCCGTAGGCGTTGTACACCTTGAGGTCGAAGTGCGAGTAGCTGGCCACCAGCTCATGGCCCACGCTGCCGGTCTTGAACTTGCCGCGAATACCCAGCTCTCCCGTGCTCACATGGTCTTCCCGGGCGTTGTCGAAGCGGCTGGTCGTGGCAGCGCCATTGCCGGCCGCCGTGAGCGTGACATTGGCCAGCGCGTTGCGTTCCTTGCTGCGGCGCAGGCCATAGGCGGCCCAGGCCGTCACATCGTCGTTGATGTCCCATTCCCCACGGAAGGTGCCGAACAGATCGCGCTCGTTGGAGTACGACCAGGGCTGGGCCCAGTTGGACGATGCGTCGGGCGCGCTGGGGATCACTGTCACCCCGGTGCCGGGCGTGACATTGGTGCGGGTCTCTTTCAGGCGGTTGTTCTGCCAGCCGATGTCGCCCGACAGCCGCACATTGCGGCTGCGCCAGTCGACGCCCAGGGACAGCAGATCCAGCTTGGCGCTTTCCTGGTCGGTGGCCGTATCACCGCCGCGGTGCGCGGCGTTCAAACGCAGGCCCGTGCTTTGGTCCGGGCCGAAACGGCGGCTGATGTCTGCCGAGACCGTGGCCTGGCCACCGCTGGAAACGCCCACGCCCACGCGGTTCAGGGGCTCGTTGCCGGCACGTTTGGGCAACAGGTTGATGTTGCCACCCAGGCCCCCGCCGTTGGGGCTGGCACCGGTCAGGAAGGCCGAGGCGCCCCGCAGCACTTCCACGCGCTCGAACAGCTCGGTGGCGATGTACTGGCGCGGCAGCAGGCTGTACAGGCCGTTGTAGGCCACATCGTCCGAGCTCAGGGTGAAGCCGCGGATGAAATACGCTTCCTGGAAGTTGCCGAAGCCACGCGCCACCCGCACCGTCGGATCGTTCTGCAGCACATCGCCCACGCTCTTGGCCTGGCGGTCCTGGATCAGCTCATTGGTGTAGCTGGTGATGGAAAACGGCGTGTCCATGTTGTCGCGCGTGCCCAGAATGCCGGCACGCCCGCCGCGTGCCACCTGGCCTCCGGCATAGGGCTTGGACAGGCCTTCGGCCGAGGCGTCGGCGCTGGCTTCGACGGTGACGGTTTCCAGCTCAGTAGCAGCGGCCTGCGCCCAGACACTGGCGCCAGAGGCCCACAAAGACAAAGCGACCGCAATCGGTCGCAGGGGGAATGCTGGATGGCTCATAGACACAGGGATGTTGAAGATTGTCAACGTAATTTTATTGACAATCATTCTCACTCGTATATCCACATTCCTGACAAGGACGCCGTCTGTCGCTCCTTGCACACAGCACCACATTCCATGTAAGCACTTGCTTTTGTTGCACGACCCTGGTGAAAGGCGAAGCAGAGAGCAGCGATTCGGCACAAAAAAGCCGCCCGAAGGCGGCTGCTCTCACCGGGCCGGAAGCGGTGCAGACCCTGCGTGCCCTGGCAGTGCCACGGCACGCGGCGGCCCCACCGCCACCCTTGCCTCTCAGTGGTGGTGGCCGTGGCCGCCATGCACATGCCGGTGGGCAATCTCCTCCTCGGAAGCCGCACGCACTTCGCTCACGGTGCAGGCAAAGCGCAGGGCCTGGCCGGCCAGCGGATGGTTGCCGTCCAGCTGGACCACCGGGCCCTTGATCTTCACCACGTTGTAGATCTGGGGCAGGCCCTGGTCGTTGGTGCCGCGCAGCTGGCCGCCCACCTTCACGCCGGGGGGGAACTCGCCCTTGGGGATGGTGCGCAGCAGGCTTTCGTCGCGTTCGCCGAAGGCGTCTTCGATCGCCAGGTCCACGGTCAATGCATCGCCGGTCTGCTTGCCTTCCAGGGCCGCTTCCACCTTGGCAAAGATGTTGTCGTAACCGCCATGCAGATAGGCCACGTCGCCCTTGTCCAGCAACGGACCGGCCAGACCGCCTTGCAGCAGCGCGTGGATCTTGTAGTGGATGGTGACGGCGGTGTCTTTGGTGATGTTCATGCTCTGCAATCAAAAGCGGGGCGGCTGCCTGCGCAGCCACCCCGTTGGTTGGGATGGGAACCATTGTCCCCGATCTGCCGCGGCCCCCCGGGGGCAGGGGTCAGAAGCTGGTCCATTCCTCGGTGTCGGCCGTGGTGGCCGCTGCCGTCCCTGCAGGTCTGGCAGTGGATGCCACTGGAGCCTGCGGCGCAGGGGCCAGTGCCGGGGCGGTGGCCGGGGATGCTGCCTTCACGGCGGCAGGCTTGCTGAAGGTGCTGCCAGCCTTGGCTCCATGGGCGACGGTGTGGAGCACCTGGGCCGTGGCGGCCGCCGCCTGCTTGCGTGCCGCCGTGTGGGCCGCAGCACGGCGGGTCAGACCGGTCTGACCGCCGCCTTGCACACGGAACACGGCCACGGCATGCAGCAGTTCTTCGGACTGGTGGCGCAGGCTGTCGGCAGCGCCCGCCATTTCCTCCACCAGCGCAGCGTTCTTCTGTGTGGTCTGGTCCATGTGGGTCACGGCCTCGCCCACCTGGGCCACGCCGGTGCTTTGTTCGGCGCTGGCCAGGCTGATGCTGGAGATCAGCTGGGTGACCTTCTGGATCTCGCTGACCGCCTGCTCCATGGTTTCCCCGGCGCGCGCGGCGCGGGCATTGCCCTGGTGCACTTCGGCCACGCTGGTGCTGATCAGCTGCTGGATTTCCTTGGCGGCTTCGGCACTGCGGCTGGCCAGGGCCCGCACCTCGCCGGCCACCACGGCAAAGCCGCGACCATGCTCGCCGGCACGCGCGGCTTCCACGGCGGCATTCAGCGCCAGGATGTTGGTCTGGAAGGCGATGGAGTTGATCACCCCGGTGATGTCGGCAATCTTCTGGCTGCCGGCATCAATGCCCTGCATGGCCTGCATCACCTGGCGCACGGCGTGGCCGCCCTCGGTCACCACCTGCTGGGCGCTGCGCGCCAGCTGGTCGGCGGTCTTGGAGTGGTCGGCGTTATGGGCCACGGTGCTTCCCAGCTCTTCCATGGCGGCGGCGGTTTCTTCCAGCGCACTGGCTTCGTTTTCGGTGCGGCTGGCCAGGTCCAGATTGCCCTGGGCGATCTGGGCGCTGGCAGCGGCCACGCTTTCGGCCTGGGCCTGGACGGTGCGCACCACGTCGGACAGTCCATCCACCGTGTGGTTCATGGCGTCCAGCAGCTGGCCGATTTCGTCCTTGCGCTCGTGGGGAATCTTCACCGTCAGGTCGCCGGAGGCAATGGTGCGGGCCAGCTGGCTGGCTTCGTTCAGCGGGCGCACGATCATGCGGCGCAACAGCAGGACCCCCACCCCGGCCAGCACCAGCACGGCACACAGGCCCATGGCGGCAAACAGGGCGATCATGCGGCGGGTTTCAGCCACGAACTCGTCCACATAGGCGCTG
>RRZU012502227.1_pt1 | contig 11370 bp, 8 predicted proteins | sample 2165561 | NCBI WGS metagenome assembly RRZU01 (sample SAMN10456909, study PRJNA506462) | wastewater metagenome | isolation source: wastewater sludge | place: USA: Moscow, Idaho | reverse complement strand
TCGCTCGGCAGTCGCGCGCCGGCCCATGTCGCATAGGCCTCGGCCTCGTAGAAGCTCACGTGGCTGACCGGCAGCGTGGGGTCGAGCGGCCAGGTGCCGTTGAGGCTGTGCTCCAGCCAGCTGCCGTCCTGGTCCACCCAGTACAGCGGCGCCCGCCACCCTTGCCCGTTCACCAGCGCCCAGCCGTCGGAGAGCCACAGCTCGTGTCGGCGGTAGCCGCCATCGGCGACGAACTCCAGCCACTCACCGTTGGTCACGAGCCGGTCGGCCAGGCGGAACGGCTCGAGCCACACCCGGTGCTGGGGTTCCTCGTTGTCGAACCGGAACCCGGGGCCGTCGTGGCCGATCTCCACGAGCCCACCCTCGACGTCGACCCAGCCCATCGGGTCGGGGCGGCCGCTGGCGGACGGGCGGCCGGCATACACCGGTCGTTGGGGGTTGCGGGACAGGACGTGCTTGATGTCCATGAGCAGCAGCTCCTGGTGCTGTTGCTCATGGTGGAAACCGAGCTCGAGCACCGGCGCGAGCGTCTCGATGGTGCCGCCGTCGAGCGAGCCGAGGAGGGAGTCGAGCCGGGCGTCGACGGCGGCGCGATAGCGGCCCACCTCCTCGGCGCCGGGACGACTGACCAGGCCCCGCTCGGGGCGTGGGTAGCGAGGGCCGACGCTCTCGTAGTAGCTGTTGAAGAGGTACGCGTACTCCGCCAGGTGGGGCGAGAAGCCGGGCTCGTGGTGGGCGAGGACGAAGGTCTCGAAGAACCACGTCACGTGGGCCCGATGCCACTTCGTCGGCGACACGTCGGGCATCGACTGGACGGTCTGGTCCTCGGGCGAGAGGGGGGCCGCGAGCCACTCGGTGTGCGCTCGGACCTCCGCGAACCTTGCCCGAAGGGTGTCGCTGGTCCACTCTCCTGGCTGCATGACTGTCTCCTTCCGTCCGGCAACCCTCATGCCGTCTGGCCCGGTGCGGCCAGGGCTTCGCAGTCTGGTCGTGCCGTCTGACAGCGCACCGCTGTAGGACCCGTCAGTCGGGGGTATGCCGACGGCGCCCACGAGTGAAGGTGCGTCGGGGCGGCAATTCGTTACACGACTGGACGTTCGGGCCGGACAGGCCCGATGTGGAGCGCGGCGGGCTAGCGTGAACGACTAGCGTGGCGGGTCAGCGTGGCCGACCAGCGCGGCGGGTCAGCGTGGCGAGTCCGAGAACGCGCGCAGCAGGGTGGTCACGGCCTCCTCGGACAGCGTCTCGACGGGCACGTAGCCAAGCGCTGCGATCGTCGCCCGCATCTGGTCGAGGTAGGCGCCGCACCCTGAGCACGCCGCGAGGTGCGCCTCGACGGCGGCGGCCTCGTCAGGAGGGAGCACTCCCTCGAGATGGTCGGTCAGCAGCTCGACGAGCTCCTGGCAGGCCACGTCTCGGGGATGGTGCGGGGTCACCATGTCGCCTCCTCCATGATCGCCCGAAGGCGGGCCCGCCCGCGATGCAGGAGCACGCGCTGGTTCGCCGGACTGAGGTCGAGCAGCTCGCACACCTCAGTGGCGTCGAGCCCGTGGACGTCCCGGAGCTCCACGACCGCGCGCTGCCGGTCGGGGAGCACGGCGAGCGCCCCGGCCAGCGCGGCCCGGAACTCCGCGGTGAGGGCCATCGCCTCGGGGCCGACGGACGCGGCGGCCGTTGGCGCCGCTCCGGCGCGCCAGTGACCCGGGTAGTCGTCGTCCGGCCCACGGAACAGGCCCGGGTCGACGGTCGGACCGTCGAGCTCGGCCATCAACCGGGCCTCGCCCCGTCCGCGCCTTCGCGCGGTGTTGACCAGGATGCGGAAGACCCAGGTGCGCAGCTGAGCCCGCCCTTCGAACAGGTGCAGGCCGCGCACGACTCCCAGCCACGCTTCCTGGACGACCTCTTCGGCGCTGGCGTGCGAGCGCACATGGGAGCGCGCGACGCGCAACATCGCCGGCGACCAGGCTCGGACCACTGCCGCGAACGCCTCCTGGTCCCCGCTGCGTAGTCGGTCGACGAGGTCGACCTCCTCGAAGAACACACGGGCAACCTAGCTCCGCGGGGCCCGCTCCGTCGTGGGGCACGCCGAGCCGGACGCCATCACACCAGGTCGGCATCGGCGTGGACATGCAGCAGGGCCGGGCCGGCGGCCGCGAAGAGCTCTTCCATGGCCGGGTCGAGCTCGTCTCGGTGACGGACACAGATCCCGGTCGCCCCACACAGCTCGGCATATGTGGCGAAGTCGGGGTTGACCAACGAGGTCTGCCAGACCGGGAGCCGGCTGGCGAGCTGCTCCTTGGCGATCTTGCCGAGCGCTCGGTTGTCGAGGAGGACGTGCTTGACGGGGATCGCGTACTTCACCGCCGTTGTCAGCTCGGCGAGGTACTGGCCGAAGCCGCCGTCGCCGGTCACCGCGACGACGGGACGATCCGGGTATGCCGCCCAGGCGCCGAGTGCGGCTGGGTAGCCGAAGCCGATCGAGCCGAGATAGCCCGACATGAGGACCGGCTGGCCGCGGCTCTCGAAGTACCGCCCGAAGGAGTACGCGTGGTTGCCGACGTCGACGGTGACCACCGCGTCGGTCGGGCACCAGGCCGAGAGCGCGGCGAAGACGGCTGCGCTGCTGACGCCGTGGCCGCGGTCGTCAGCCGCACGGCGGGACTTCTCGGCACGCCAGATCGCCCACCGCGCAGCGACCTCGGGCCGCTGGTCGGCCGGGCACTCCGGCGGTTCGTCAGTGAGCGCCGCGTCGAGGGCCCGGAGGGTCACGGCCGCGTCACCGAGCACCCCCACGGTCACCGGGTCGAACCGGCCGATGGCGCTCGGCGCCGCGTCCACCTGGACGATCGGCTTGTAGGGTGCGATCCCGGTGTGGTTGGCGAAGGACGCGCCCACGACGAGGAGGGCGTCGGACTCGTTCATGAGCCACGAGGCGACCGGCGTCCCGGACCGGCCGAGGACGCCCCCCGCGAGCGGGTGATCGTCGGGCAACAGGCCCTTGGCACGGAAGGTCGTCAGCACCGGAGCCCCGAGCCGGTCGGCCAGCGCGCGCACCTCGGCCACGGCCCCCCGCGCTCCGTGCCCGACGACGATGACCGGCCGTCGGGCTCCGCGCAGGAGGGCCACGGCAGCAGCCAGGCTGTGGGTCGCGGGGGCGACGGCGAGGTCAGCCCGACGGCCCTCCGGCGCCCCCGCCGGCGCCTGCGACGGGAGATCCTGCACCTCGTCGGGCAGGACGAGATGGGCCACGCCACGCCCGTCCACGGCCCGCTTCACCGCCGCGGCCGCAAGCTCGGCATGGTCCGACCCGGCGTGGACGGTCACCGTTGACAGGGCGACGTCCCGGAAGACCGCGGACAGGTCGACGTCCTGAAAGGCCCCTCGCCCGAGGACCCGCGAGGGCACCTGGCCGGAGATCGCGACCACCGGCGCCCCGTCGAGCCGGGCGTCATAGAGCCCGGTGAGGAGGTTCGTCGAGCCCGGTCCGGCAATGGCGACGCAGGCCGCCGGCCGGCCGGTCAGCTTGCCGTAGGCCGACGCCGCGAAGGCGGCCGCGCCCTCGTGGCGGATCCCGACATAGCGCAGCTCCCCGCGGTCCTCGGCCGCGCGCAGCGCCTCGGCGAACCCGAGGTTGCTATGGCCCACCATCCCGAAGACCGTGTCGACCCCCCACGCGACGAGGGTCTCGACGAGGACGTCGGAGACGGTCCGCGCCCGCGGTGCCGGGTCGGGCAGCTCCACCCACACCCCGTCATCGCGCTCCTCCACGGGGTATGCCGCAGGGGCATCCGAGAAGCCCGGGGGCGGCATACCGGAGACCGGGTCGTAGTCGTAACCGTGCCAGGGGCAGCGCAGCCAGCCACCCTCGATGGAGCCCTCTCCCAGCGGGCCACCCTGGTGAGGGCAGTGGTTGTCGAGAGCCCCGACCCGGCCCGCGCAACGGCTCAGCGCGATGGTCCGACCGTCGACGACCGCGGTGCGCACCCGGCCCTCGTCCGGTATGGCGTCGACCCGGTGCCACATCATCGCGATACTCCGGCATAGCGCACGCCGACGAGGTCGGCGACATCGCGTTTCCAGCTCGTGAGGTCCCGTGGGGTGAAGTGGCTGAGCGAGTCGTGGCCGCAGGCCCGGGCGAGGACGACCATGAGCTCGGTGATCGCGCCGAGGTCGCGGGTCAGCTGCTCGGCGGCCCGCTGCACCGGCAGCCGGGACCGCAGGTGCGGCTTCTGGGTGGCGATGCCGACCGGGCAGTTGTCCGTGTGGCACGCCCGCATCCCCACGCAGCCGATCGCCTGAAGGGCGACATTGGAGACGGCGACCGCGTCGGCGCCGAGGGCCAGTGCCTTGACGATGTCCTGTGGCCGGCGCAGACCACCGGTCGCGATGAGGGTCACCTGTCGGGCTCCGGCGAGGTCGAGGTGGCGGCGGGCCCGGGCGAGGGCGGCCATCGTCGGCACGCTGATGGTGTCCCGGAAGATCGTCGGCGCGGCTCCGGTGCCGCCCCCACGCCCGTCGAGGATGACATAGTCCGCGCCGAGGTCCAGTGCGGCGTCGAGGTCCTCCTCGACGTGCTGGGCCGACATCTTCACCCCGACCGGGATGCCGCCGGAGCGCTCCCGCACGTGGTCGACGAGGGCCCGGGCGTCGAGGAGCGTCGTCCAGTCGGTGAACCGGGCAGGCGAGACGGCCGGGGTCCGCTCGGGCAGGCCACGGACCTCGGCGATCCGTCCGACGACCTTGGAGCCGGGCAGGTGCCCGCCGGTACCGGTCTTGGCGCCCTGGCCGAGCTTGAGGTGGAGTGCCTGGACCCGGCCGAGGATCGCCTCGTCCCAGCCGAACCGGCCCGAGGCGAGCTCATAGAGGTAGCGCGAGCTCTCCGCCTGCTCCTCGGGGAGCATCCCGCCCTCCCCGGAGGCGATGGCGGTGCCCGCGCCCTCGGCGCCGCGCGCCAGGGCGGTCTTCGCCTCCTGCGACAGCGCGCCGAAGCTCATGTCGGAGACGAACACGGGGATCTCCAGACGCAGCGGCTTCAGCGCCGCCGGTCCGATGACCACGCTGGTGTCGACCGGGGCGTCGTCGAGCAGCGGGAACCGGTGGAGCTGGGCGGTGACCACCTGGAGGTCGTCCCACGTCGGCAGCTCGGTGCGGGGCACGCCCATGGCCGCGACGGCGCCATGGGGCCCGGACAGGCCGTGTCGGGCGAGGGCATGGATCTCCGAGACGAAGGGCTCCTCGGGCGTGTCCTGGTGCGGGTCGTCGAAGAGGCGGTCGTAGGTCGACGCCACCGCCCGGGCGGGTCGCATCCGCTGGAAGTCGAGCAGCTCACTGCGCTGGACGAGAACGGTGCCGGCATCGAGGTGGCTGGTGAACTTGTAGAGCCGCTCGCTGGGGTTGTATGCGGAGATCCCCGTGTCGAGCCGGTAGTCCCACCCATGCACGCCACAGACGAGGTTGGGCCCGTCGACCCGCCCATCGGCCAGCAGCGCGCCGCGATGGGGGCAGCGGCCCTCGAAGACGTGGACCTCCTCGCCGCTTCGGACAACAACGAGGTCGAGTCCCTCGACGCCGGCCCCGACCGGGGTGTCGAAGGGGAGGTCCTCGAGCTGGGCGACGGGCAGGTGGTCGGCATCCATGTAACGCTCCGTCCGCTGGCGACACGACAGTGCCACGACGGTGCCGCGGTGGTGCCGCAGCGTTACACGGGAGGTCCGATGGACGAGCGCACGCTCGCCGCAACCAGGCGGTCGTTGCACGCGGTGGCCGAGCTGGTCATCGCCGGGCCGCAGTATGCCGACAGTGGGTCGATCATCCTGCGGCCGATCCCCGGCGGCATCGCCGGTGAGACCTCGACCGTGCGGATCGAAGGCAGCGAGCTGGTCTGGCCCGGCGGCCGGGCGGCGCTGGCCGGCACCTGCGGGGCGCTGGCGCAGGCTGTGGGCGTGGCTGTCGGGCCGCCTCCGGTCTACCACGATGGCTCCGGCGTCGACCCGGATGAGCAGCTGGTCTTCGACCCCGAGGCGCTGGATCTCCTCGTCGACTGGTTCGCCGTCGGGGACGCGGCACTGCGAGCCTTCGCTCCGAGCGCCCGCCGGGTGCTGTGGCCGGAGCACTTCGACCTCGCCATCGACGTCGATGAGGTCAACTACGGAGTCTCCCCCGGGGACGGCTACCACGGCGCGCCATACGCCTATGTCGGTCCGTGGACGCCCCGGGAGGGGGAGTTCTGGAATGCGCCCTTCGGGGCCGTCCGGGCCGCGACCGAGCTGGCCGACGCGGACGCCGTCGCGGCCTTCTTCGTCGCCGGGCGCAGCGCGGCCGGCTGAGGGGCCATCAGGCCCCTCAGCCGGTGCCCGGACTGGACATCGGTCCTGTCAGGCCGAGTCCGCCGGCGCGGCTGCCGAGGCCGGCGTTGATGTCGAGGGCAGCCGCGGGTCCGCCATGTCGCGGACCAGTTCGGCCTTGCTCATCACCTTGGCCACGATGGCGCGGGCGTCACCTCGGGTGCGGATCGCGTCATGCTCCGCGGCGACGATCGCGCGCTCCCGCTCGTCGGTGGCATAGGTCTCGTATGCCGCCTTCCGCGCGGCGGCGAGGAAGCCAGACAGGTTGCCGCCGCTCGACACCGGCCGGTCGTCGTCCAGCGGGGTCGGACGAGCTCCGGCGACCGAGGGCACCGGACCGGGCAGCGTCGTCGGGCAGTCGGTGCGGGCCGAGGTCAGGGTGAACAGGTGCCGCACGTCGTTCGCCGCGGCGTCCCGGGCCGTGAGCGGACCGAAGCCGAAGAGCCGCTCCATCGTCGCCGGCACCGACGAGTGGTCGTAGACGGTGTGGTCGACCACCCCAGCCTCGATGAGCGGGGAGACCACGATGGCCGGTACCCGGACGCCGAGCCGGTCGAAGGCGAAGTCGTACTGGTTGTAGGTCGACCCGCTGCCATCGTTCGGAGGCGTCGCGGCCGGTGGCGCGACCGAGTCGTAGAACCCGCCGTGCTCGTCGTAGGTGACGATGAGCAGGCTGGTCGACCACAGCGGCGAGTTGCGGATCGCCTCGTAGACCGCCTTGATCAGCCCCTCACCGCCATACACGTCGTCCATCGGGTGCTGCGACGACCCGCCGACATAGGTGTCGGCGGTGATATCGCCGTAGTTCGGCTCGATGAAGGTGTACTGGTACGGGTACGGCCCCTGCAGGTCGCTGGCGAAGTGGGTCAGCGAGTTGACGTCGAGCAGTGTGACGCCCTTGAGCGCCGACACCTGGGGGATCGCCCCGAGTGCCGAGCCGTTCTGCGGGTTGTCGCTGTAGGCGTCGGTGTTGTCGTTGTAGATCCGCCAGTGCAGCCCCGACGCGTTGAGCGCGTCATACAGGCTGCCGTGCGGGAAGGTGAACCCGCTGACCGACTCCCACGTGGCGATCTGGGTGGTCGACGGGCTGTGGTCGAGCCCGGCCGAGGACGCGGCGTGGACGAACATCCGGTTCGGCCAGGTCGGCCCGGGGATCGAGCTGAACCACTGGTCGCACAGCGCGAACGAGGTCGCCAGCGCATATGACGTGGGGAGCTGGCTGGCCGTGTCGAAGCCGAGCATGATGTCGCCGATGTGGTCCGGCGTGGGGGGCGTCGTGTTCTCGTCGGTCGTCGTCGCGTAGTTGGCGGCGAAGCCACTCATGTCGATGGCTGGATATGGCCCGCCCGGTGGGTAGGTCGCCCCGGTCCCGGCCAGCTGCTCGACGACGTCGAGGAACTCATGGCCGGGGTCGGCGGTCATCGTCGTCGGTGCCGGTCCGCCGACCGGGTATGCCGTACCGGCATACGAGTTCGTGGTTCCTGGGGGAGCGACGGTGAGGTCGGGGATCCCTGACTGCCCGAAGATGTGGTCGAACGAGCGGTTCTCCAGCATGAGGACGAAGACATTGCGGATCGGGGAGTAGTTGGCCAGCCGCCCCATCGCGTCGCTGCAGCCGCCCGAGGCGAGGTTGACGTAGAACTCCGTCGTCGTGACGGCGAAGTACATCTGCTTGTCGACGTCGCCGGTCTGCAGCTGGCACTCCTTCCAGTGCGGGAAGGCCGACGTCCCGGTGTTCTGGTAGATGCCCGGCTGCGAGCCGTTCTCCACGGTCATCGTCACCGTCCACCAGTCGAGGACCCCCCAGCTGCCGATGCCCGTCTCGAAGTTGACGGTGAGCGGGCCGACGGTCGCCCCGGGCTCGGCCGTCCACGACCCGGACTGCGTGCCATTGGTGTCGTTCTGGTGGGAGAGCTGGATCTGTGCGGTGCCATCGGTCTGGTTGGTGATCCAGACGGTTGCTGTGCGCTGGGTAGCCATGGGACTCCTTGTCGGTGGGCAAACGCCCCCGAGTGGCGGCGGCCGAGCGGGGCTCGGCTGCTGGGCCATGGCGTGTCCCGGGTGGAGGGGATGTCGGACCGTTATGTGACCGGCGTCACGCAGTTTTGCGTAGGTTGCCCTTATTTGTCCAGACTTTCGACCGCGAATGACGGTCGCGGGGGCTCGGACTGGCGCCATGCGGAGGCCCTACGTGGTCGCCGACGGATTCCGGGGACGCGTCCAGGCGGGGCCGGCGCGGTGGATACCCTAGGCACCATGGTCTCGCCGGTCGATGCGCTCACCCCCAAGGTCCAGGCCGCCCTGCGTGCGGCCCTGGGTGAGCAGTACGCCGAGGTCGACCCCGTCATCCGGCCCAGCCAGTACGCGGACCTGCAGGTCAACGTCGCGCTCGCGCTGGCCAAGCAGGTCGGTATGCCGCCCCGCGCCCTCGCCACCGCGGTCGTCGAGCACCTCGACCTGGCCGAGATGGCGTCGAGTGTCGAGGTCTCCGGGCCTGGGTTCATCAATGTCACCCTGTCGCCGGAGTGGATCAGCGCGGCGGTGTCTTCTGTCGCGGCAGATTCTCGGCTCGGCATACCTCAAGTGGACCCCGACATCATCCCGATCGACTACTCGGCACCGAATGTCGCCAAGGAGATGCACGTCGGTCACCTTCGCACGACGGTCGTCGGCGACGCGCTTGCTCGGACCTTGGAGCGGCTGGGGCATACCGTCATACGGCAAAACCATGTCGGTGACTGGGGGACCAACTTCGGCATGCTCGTCGAGTACCTCATGGAGGTCGGCGAGGACTCCGCGCAGGCCCAGCTCATCGAGACCGACCCGAACACCTTCTACCAGAACGCACGCAACCGGTTCGAGGCGAGCGAGGAGTGGGCCAACCGGGCCCGTGCGCGCGTCGTCTCGCTGCAGGCCGGCGACGCCGAGACCCTGCGGGTCTGGCGCGGGATGGTCGAGCACTCGAAGCGGTACTTCACCCGGGTCTACACCACGCTCGGTGTGACCCTCACCGACGCCGATCTCGCCGGGGAGTCGACCTACAACGACCAGCTGGCCGACATCTGCGCCGAACTCGAGGCCAAGGGCATCGCGACGGTGAGCGACGGGGCGCTGTGCGTCTTCCTCGACGGGTACACCGGGCGCGAGGGCAAACCGGTGCCGTTGATCGTCCGCAAGTCCGACGGCGGCTACGGCTACGCGACGACCGACCTCGCGACGGTGCGCTACCGCGTGGCGACCCTGCACGCCGACCGGATCCTCTATGTCGTCGGGGCGCCACAGTCGCTGCACTTCCAGATGGTCTGGGCCGCGGCGCGGTTGGCCGGGTGGCTGCCGGACTCGGTGACGACCACCCACGTGCAGATCGGCAACGTCCTCGGGCCGGACAAGAAGCTGCTGCGCACCCGCGAGGGCGCCGCGCTCAAGCTCATGGAGCTGCTCCAGGAGGGCATCGACAAGGCCCGGGCGTATGTCGACCAGGCCCGCCCCGAGCTGCCGGATGCTGAGCGTGCAGCGATCGCCTGGCAGGTGGGGATCGGGGCGATCAAGTACGCCGACCTGTCGGTCGCGCACGACAGCGAGTACGTCTTCGACCTGGACCGGATGCTCGCGCTGACCGGGAACACCGGCCCGTACCTCCAGTACGCGACGACCCGGGTCCGCTCGATCTTCCGGTCCGTGGGTGAGGACCCCGATGCTCCGGTATGGCGCGCCACGCCCATCGTCGTCGCGGACCCGACGGAGCGGGCGCTGGCGCTGCTGCTGCTCGGCTACGGGTCCGTGGTCTCAGAGGTGGGGGCGGCATACGAGCCGCATCGGCTCTGTGGGTACCTCTTCGAGGTGGCCTCGGCGTTCTCGGCGTTCTACGAGGCGTGCCCGGTGCTCAAGGCCGAGACCGACGACGTCAAGGCGTCCCGGATGGCGCTGAGCGCGCTGACCCTGCGGGTCCTCGTCGAGGGCCTGTCCTTACTCGGAGTCGAGTCTCCTGTCCAGATGTAGGCCCTCCCCTGTGGATAACCTGCAAAGACACACCTTTAGAAGCGTTCTAAAGGTGTGTCTTTGCAAAGTAGGTGGGGGACAGGAGGGGCACAGCAGGCCCAAAGGGTAGGTCGGAAGAGTCATGGGCATCAGCAGTTCCGGCCCAGGAGAAGAGACCATGACCACCAACCCCAGCCCCACCCACAGAGCCCAGCCCACCAGCGCCCGGCCGAGCGCCCGCCAGCGCGGCGCCCAGCGGATCACCCAGGCCACCGCGGCCCTCGGCGGGATCGCCGTCGCCGTGACCGGCGCCGCCATCGCCCTCGCGGCCAGCACGTCGGCGGACACCACCTCAGCGGCGTCCACCTCGACGACCTCCACCACGGGGACGACAACCGTCGACACGACGTCCAGCTCCACCGGCTCCAGCAGCGCCGTCCAGGTCACCGCCAGCAGCGGCACGGCCCAGGCGCAGACCAGCGGGTCATGATGTCCGCGCATCAGGAGTGGAGCCGGTGGTCGACGACCATGCGCCTGGTCACCCCCCAGGCCGCGGACCTGTCCGCCGCCCGCGAGATCGTCGACGCGGTCCTCGACGACGTCGAGCTCGCCGCCAGCCGGTTCCGCCCGGACGGCGAGATCCTCCAGATCAGCACCGGCGCCCCGGTCCGGGTCAGCCAGACGCTCACCGAGCTGCTCGCCGCCGCTCTCGACGCGGCCCGGGTCACCACTGGCGCCGTCGACCCCACCGTCGGCTCGATGCTCGTCGACCTCGGCTACGACCGCGATATCGACGCGGTCCGCCAGGGCGAGGCCCGGGTCGAGATCACGCTGGCCCGGCGAGCGACCTGGCGCGACATACGGCTCGACGAAGCGAACCGGACCGTCACCGTTCCCCAGGGGGTCGTCCTCGACCTCGGCGCGACCGCCAAGGCGTGGGCGGCCGACCGGTGCGCCCAGGCGGCCGCCATGGAGCTCGGGACCGCGGTCCTGGTCAGCCTCGGCGGCGATATCGCCACCGTCGCCCCGACCCCCGGCCCGCTGGCCG
>RRZU011785724.1_pt1 | contig 11371 bp, 11 predicted proteins | sample 2165561 | NCBI WGS metagenome assembly RRZU01 (sample SAMN10456909, study PRJNA506462) | wastewater metagenome | isolation source: wastewater sludge | place: USA: Moscow, Idaho | reverse complement strand
CTCGCCGCCTGCGCGGCCGAGCCGGTCGAGCAGATCGAGCTTCCGGAGCCCGCACGCTTCACCGCGGACCATCTGCGCTCGCTCGAGGCGAAGGCCGAGAACACCCCGATCGGCTGCGTCACCGAACTCGGCCACAGCTCGCCGAACTGGCGCTACCTGCCGCTCGAGTGCGAGGGCGTCGAACAGAAGGGCGACGGTGAGGGTCAGAAGATCCTCGCACTCCGCTTCGACGACCTCTCGGCGCTCGCCTACGAGGAGACGCAGCCCGGCGTCGAACTGGCCTTCGACGAGGGCGACACCCACGTCTGCACGAACGAGTGCGACAACTACACCTCCCGGATCGCCATCTTCCGGGTCAGTGGCGACGACTTCAGCGGGTACCTCGTGGCAGACGTTGACGCACGGCGCGTCGACGAGGAGGCGTGGCGGTCCTGGATCGAGGGCACCAGCTTCGACCTCGGCGAGTGAGCCTGGCCACCGCGGGTAGAGTGGCCGGGTGTCTGTCGACCTGTTCGGAAACCTCGATCCCGAGCCCCCACCGCGGGGCGGTTCGCTGAGTGACGCCAGCAACCCGCAGGCCCCACTTGCGGTGCGGCTGAGGCCCCGCAACCTCGACGAGATCGTCGGGCAGCAGCACCTGCTCGCTCCGGGCTCGCCGCTGCGCCGACTCGCGGACGGGCAACCCATGTCGGTGTTCCTCTGGGGGCCGCCAGGGGTGGGAAAGACGACCATCGCCTCGGTCGTCTCGCAGGCCACCCAGCGTCGTTTCGTCGAGCTGTCCGCCGTCACCGCCGGGGTCAAGGAGGTCCGCGCCGAGATCGAGGAGGCCCGCCGCCAGCTCGCCCGGGGTCGGGCGACCGTCCTCTTCGTCGATGAGGTGCACCGCTTCTCCAAGGCGCAGCAGGACGTGCTGCTCCCCGCGGTCGAGAACCGGCTCGTCACGCTGATCGCGGCCACAACCGAGAACCCGTCGTTCTCCGTCATCTCTCCGCTGCTGTCGCGCTCGCTCCTACTGCGGCTCCAGCCGCTGACCACCGACGACCTCATCGCGCTCCTCGAGCGCGCCCTGAGCGACGAGCGTGGCCTGCGCACGAGGGCGGGCGAGCAACTCACCCTCGCCGCCGACGCCCGCGACATGATCATCCGACTGGCCGGCGGCGACGCCCGCCGCGCGCTGACCTACCTCGAGGAGTCGGCCGCCGCCACCGATGCGCTCGGCCGCACCGAGATCGACCAGGCCGCCGTCGAGTCGTCGGCCGACCGCGCGGCCGTGCGCTACGACAAGGACGGCGACCAGCACTATGACGTGATCTCCGCCTTCATCAAGTCGATCAGGGGATCCGACGTCGACGCCGCCCTGCACTATCTCGCCCGGATGCTCGAGGCGGGCGAGGACGCGCGCTTCATCGCCCGCCGGCTCATGATCTCCGCGTCGGAGGACATCGGCATGGCGGCCAGCGGTGTGCTGCAGACCTGCGTCGCGGCGGCCCAGGCGGTGCAACTGCTCGGCATGCCCGAGGCGCGGATCACCCTCGCCCACGCCACTGTCGCGGCGGCAACCGCCCCGAAGTCGAACGCGTCCTACATGGCGCTCAACAAGGCGATCGCCGACGTGCGGGAGGGCAAGGGGACCGGTGTTCCCGCGCACCTGCGCGACGCGCACTACTCGGGAGCCAAGAAGCTCGGCCACGGGGAGGGCTACCGGTATCCGCACGACTTCGAGCACGGGGTCGTTGCCCAGACCTACCTGCCCGAGGACCTCGAGTCGGCCCGCTACTACGAGCCAACCGGCAACGGTCAGGAGGCCATGATCGCCGATCGCGTCGAACTGCTGCGCGGCCTGCTCGGCCGTTGAGGTGGTTGGGCCGACGCCGTCCGCTCAACCCGTGAGGGTCGGCTAAAGTAACGGGCATGTCTGTTGGTGAAATTGCGGGTCTGATCGCTGCCGTCGCGCTCTGCGTGTTCGTGGCGCTGGCCGCCGTGCCCCTGCTCAAGCTCGGCCGCACCCTCGACGAGGTGCGGCTCGCCGTGCGTGACGTCGGGAACAACTCGGTGCCGATCCTGCAGGAGCTCAAGGGCACCGTCGTGGCTACCAACGACGAACTGGCGAAGCTGAGCGTCGTGACCGAGGACGCAAGCCGCGTCGCGGGCCACGCCACTGTCGTGACGGAGAACGCCGCCCAGCTGTCGACGCTGTTCGCCGCGACCCTCGGCGGGCCCCTCGTCAAGACCGCCGCCTTCACCTACGGCGTGCGTCAGGCCTTCCAGGGCAGGAAGCGGGTCAAGAAGTGAGGCGTCTCTTCTGGATCCTGATCGGCGCAGGCATCGCCGTGTTCATCGTCCTGCGCGGGCGTGAACTGCTGGAGAGGCTGACCCCACGCGGGGTCTCCAGGCAGGTGGAGAAGAAGGGTCACGAGGCCGCCGCGAGCTTCGGCGACTTCATGGGCACCTTCCGCGCCGCGATGGCCCAGCGGGAGGCCGAGCTCCGTCATGAGCTGAACATCCCCGCCAAGAACGACTGATCGTCTTAGGAAATAGCCCTGATATGTTGACCTCCGAGATCCGGAGCCGGTTCATCGACTTCTTCGCCAAGCGCGAGCATGTCGACGTGCCGAGCGCCTCGCTGCTCTACAACGACCCCACCCTGCTGTTCGTCAACGCAGGCATGGTCCCGTTCAAGCCCTACTTCCTCGGCGATGAGCCGGCCCCGTACGCGCGCGCCGTCTCCGCCCAGAAATGCGTGCGCACCCTCGACATCGACGAGGTCGGCAAGACCACCCGCCACGGCACCTTCTTCCAGATGCTCGGCAACTTCTCCTTCGGCGACTACTTCAAGGAAGGCGCCATCCGGTTCGCGTGGGACCTCGTCACCGCAAGCGAGGAGGACGGCGGCCTCGGCTTCGACCCGGAGAAGGTGTGGGTCACCGCACTCTTCGGCGACCAGGAGACCATCGACCTGTGGCTGAAGGTCGGCCTCCCGCGCGAGCGGATCCAGGAGCGCGGGCTCAAGGACAACTACTGGCACATGGGCGTCCCCGGTCCGGGAGGACCCTGCTCGGAGATCTACATCGACCGCGGCCCGGAGTTCGGCGCTGACGGTGGCCCGGAGGCCGACGAGGACCGCTTCCTGGAGATCTGGAACCTGGTCTTCCAGCAGGAGGAACTCTCCGCCGTCCGCGCGAAGGACGACTTCGACGTGCTGCGCCCCCTCCCGCACAAGAACATCGACACCGGTGCCGGACTCGAGCGCATCGCGCTGCTCAAGCAGGGCGTCGCGAACATGTACGAGATCGACGAGGTGTACCCCGTCATCGCGAAGGCCGCCGAGCTCTCCGGTAAGACCTACGGCGACAACGCCGAGGACGACGTCCGTTTCCGCGTCGTGGCCGATCACGTCCGCTCCAGCCTGATGCTGATGACCGACGGCGTCACCCCCGGCAACGAGGCGCGCGGCTACGTGCTGCGTCGACTGCTGCGCCGCGTCATCCGCGCGATGCGCCTGCTCGGGGTCAACGAGCCGGTGCTGCTCGAACTGCTCCCCGTCTCGCGCGATCTGATGCGGGTCTCCTACCCGGACATCGATGCGAACTGGCCCCGCGTGGCCGAGGCAGCCGAGGCCGAGGAGAAGGCGTTCCGCCGCACCCTGCAGGCGGGCACCGTGATGTTCGACTCCGCCGTCGAGGAGGCCGGAGCCGCGAAGTCGACGGCGCTGCCCGGCGAGAAGGCCTTCCAGCTGCATGACACCTACGGCTTCCCGATCGACCTGACCATGGAGATGGCGGCCGAGCAGGGGCTCAGCGTCGACCGCGCCAAATTCGACGAGCTGATGCGCGAGCAGAAGGAACGCGCGCGTGCCGATGCCAAGGCCAAGAAGGGCGGCGCCGCGAGCCTCGAGGCCTACCGCGAGCTGCGCGAGGGCGGCGAGGTGCCGTTCCTCGGCTACACCGACCTCGACGTCTCGACGAAGGTGCGCGGCATCATCTCCGACGGACGCTCGGTCGATCGCGCCCTCGACGGCACCACCGTCGAGATCGTGCTGCAGGAGACCCCGTTCTACGCCGAGTCCGGCGGTCAGGACGCCGACCGCGGTGTCATCGTCGGTGACGGGTTCAACCTGAACGTGATCGACGTGCAGCGCCCCGTCCCCGGGCTGGTCGTGCACCGCGTCGAGGTGCTGGGCGAGCTGGCGCTCGGTGCCGACGTCGACGCGAAGGTCGACGCCGTCGCGCGGCACGGCTCCTGCCAGGCGCACACCGCCACCCACATCGTGCACGCCGCGCTGCGGGAACTGGTCGGCCAGACCGCGACCCAGGCCGGCTCCTACAACAAGCCCGGCTACATGCGCTTCGACTTCTCCTCGACGCATGGGCTCAGCGAGCAGCTCAAGGCCGAGATCGAGGGCCGCGCCAACGAGGCCATCGCCGACAACTTCGCCGTCACGGCCAACGAGATGCCGCTCGAGGAGGCAAAGGCGCTCGGCGCGATGGCCATGTTCGGTGAGAAGTACCCGCCGATCGTCCGGATGGTCGAGCTTGCCGGGCCGTGGTCGCGCGAGCTGTGCGGCGGCACCCACGTGGCAACGACGTCCGAGATCGGCATGCTGAACCTGCTGTCCGAGTCGTCGATCGGCTCGGGCGTGCGGCGGGTCGAGGCCCTCGTGGCCGCCGACGCCTTCAACAAGTTCGCGGCCGAGCGCGCGCTCGTCTCCACGCTGACCGACACGCTGCGGGTCCAGCCCGACCAGCTCGTCGGCCGCGTCGAGAAGCTGATCAGCCAGCTCAAGGACGCCGAGAAGCAGATCGCGAAGCTCAACTCGGAGAAGCTGCTCGCCTCTTCGGCGCAGCTGGTCGATCGTGCGGTCGACGTCAACGGGGTCCGCTACCTCGGCGTGCACACGCCAGGCGTGGGCGGGGGAGAGCTGCGCACGCTCGTGCTGGACCTCCGCGAGCGCCTTGGCTCGGGCCCGGCGGTCGTCGCGATCGTCGGCGGGGCCGAGAAGCCGACCGCCGTCGTCGCGACCAACGAGGCGGCCCGCGGTCTCGGGCTTCGCGCCGGCCAGTTGATCTCCGTCGCGAGCGCCGCCCTCGGCGGCAAGGGCGGCGGAAAGGACGACCTGGCGCAGGGCGGCGGGACCGACGCGTCCGCCGCTCCGGCGGCGCTGGCCGCCGTCAGCGCCGCGCTGGAGACGCGTGGCTGACGCCGTCCGCCTCGGCATCGACTGGGGTAAGGCGAGGATCGGGGTGTCCGCGGCCAACGCGGGCACCTCCTTCGCCTATCCGATCGAGACCGTCAAGGCCGGCGCCGATGAACTGCGCCGACTGGTGGCGCTCGTCACCGAGTACGAGCCGGGCGTCATCTACGTCGGGCTGCCCCTCACGCTGGCGGGTGAGCGCAGCTTCGCCGCCCAGTTCGTGCAGGAGAAGGCGGAGGCGTTGGCCTCGGCGGTGTCCCCGATCGAGGTGAGGCTGGTCGACGAGAGGATGAGTACCGCCTCGGCATCGCGTAGCCTAGGCAGTGCGGGCCGACGCGCGAAGCAGCAGCGCACGGTCATCGACCAGGCCGCTGCGGTGGAGATTCTGCAGCGGGCGTTGGACGGCGAGGAGCGCGAGGGCGCACCCGTAGGTCAGCCCGTGGTGAAGGAGGAGCGGTGAGCCCAGCGTTCATTGACAACGACGGACGCCTGAACTGGCGCAAGATCGGCTACCACGCGCGCAGCGCTTTCGCGGTGCTGCTCGCCGCGGCCGTGCTCGGCGGTGGCGGCTGGTACGTCTATGCCAAGGCCAACGAGGCCTACGTCGAGTGGCGCACCGAAGAGGACTACATCGGCGAGGGCAAGGAGAAGGTCGAGGTCCTGATCCCGCGCGGAGCAGGTTCCACCCAGGTCGGTGACCTGCTCACCGAGGCAGGCGTGATCAAGTCGACGAAGGCCTTCCGCTCGGCCGTCGAGGACGCAGGCGCCCGCGACAAGCTCCAGTACGGCAGGTTCGCGCTGAAGAAGGAACTGCCCGCCGCCACGGCACTCGAGATGCTGCTCGATCCGAAGAACGTGGTCAACGAGAAGGTGACCTTCCCCGAAGGCACGACGTTCGCGGAACAGCAGGCGATCATGGCTGAGAAGTTCGGCGTCTCCGCGGAGGAGCTGAAGACCGCCGCCTCGATCTCCTACGACGCGCTTCCCGCCTACGCGGGAGGCAGACTCGAGGGCTACACCTTCCCGTCCACCTACCAGGTGGTCGAACCCGTCGTCCCGTCATCGGTCGTCGGCACCCAGCTGCGCCAGTTCGGCAGGATCGCGGAGAAGCTGGAGCTGGAGTCGAAGGCCCAGGCGTTGGGCACCACCCCCCATGCGGTCGTGACCACGGCCTCGATCATCGCGAGCGAGGTCACCAATCCCGACGACCAGCCGATGGTCGCGGCGGTGATCTACAACCGGCTCAACAAGGGCATGATGCTCCAGATGGACTCGACCGTTCACTACGCGGTCGGCAAGGCAGGCAAGGTCACCACGACGGCCGAGGACCGCAAGGATCCCTCGCCCTACAACACCTACATGCACAAGGGCCTGCCCCCTGGCCCGATCAGCAACCCGGGCGAGACCGCGCTGTCCGCCGCGCTCAACCCGGCGGCCACCGACGCGCTCTTCTTCGTCACGGTCAACCTCGACACGGGCGAGACCCGGTTCGCCGCGACGGCAGAGGAACACGAGGCGAACGTCAAGCTCTTCCAGCAGTGGTGCAGCGCGAACAAGGACCGCGGGCTCTGCTGATGCGGTGCGGCGTGATCGGTGACCCGGCGGGTCACTCGCTCTCGCCCGCCATCCACCGGGCGGGCTACGCGCTCAACCGGCTCGACTGGAGCTACGACGCGTACACGGTCCACGCGGAGGACCTCGCGGAGTTCGTCACGCAACGGGCGGCAGATCCCCAGTGGGCAGGGCTCAGCGTCACCGCCCCACACAAGGAGGCGATCCTCGCCTTCGGGGAGCCCGACGAGCCGACCCTGCTGGTCGGAGGTGGCAACACGATCGTCTTCGGCGAGCAGGCGCGGATCCACAACACCGACGTCCCGGGCTTCGTCGGCGCCTGGCGCGCCCACTCGCTCGCGACGCCGCGCAGCGCTGCGGTCCTCGGCAACGGCGCGACGGCCCGCTCGATCGTGCTGGCCCTCGCCGGGCTCGGTGCGCGCGAACTGACGGTGCTCGCCCGACGGCCCGAGCGCGCGGCCCCGCTGCTCGACCTGGCGGGAATGCTCGGACTGGCCGCCGAGGTGCGGCTCCTGGGTGACCCCCTGGAGCGGGTCGACCTCGTCGCGAGCACCATCCCGGCCGACGCCGCCGCCCCGCACGCCGAGGCCCTCTCCGCCGCGGCAGGCACCGTCTTCGACGTCGTCTACGATCCCTGGCCGACCCCCTTGACCGCGGCCGCGCAACGCGAAGGCCTCGCCGTCCTGAACGGGCTCGACCTGCTCGCGGGTCAGGCGGTCGACCAGTTCTTCCTGCTGACCGGACATCGGGTCACCTTCGAACAGTGCCGTTCGGCAGCCGGTCGCGAACTCAAGGCACGCGCCGCACTCTGACACAATGGCGCCTATGCTGCGCTACCTGACCGCCGGTGAATCTCACGGCCAAGCCCTGATCGCGACCATGGAGGGCATTCCGGCCCACGTCCGCGTCGGGGTCGAGGAGATCGCCGAGAACCTGCGCCGTCGCCGGCTCGGCGTCGGGCGCGGTGCCCGGATGAAGTTCGAGGCCGACGAGGTCACCCTCCTGGGCGGGTTCCGTCACGGCGAGACCCTCGGCTCTCCGATCGCGATCCAGGTCGGCAACACCGAGTGGCCGAAGTGGCAGCAGGTCATGGCGCCTGGAGAGGTGGACGAGGAGACCCTCGCCCAGCTCGCCCGTAACGCCCCGCTCACCAGGCCCCGACCCGGCCACGCCGACCTCGCGGGCATGCAGAAGTACGACTGGGACGAGGCCCGGCCCATCCTTGAGCGCGCCTCGGCCCGCGAGACGGCGGCGAGGGTCGCGCTCGGCACCATCGCCCAGGCGTTCCTGCGCCAGGCGTTCGGGATCACCCTGCTCAGCCACGTCGTCGAGTTCGGCAGCATCAAGGCGTCCCGCGCCGACCTGCCGACCATCGACGATCTCGAGGCGATCGACGCCGACCCCGCGCGCTGCTTCGACCCGGAGGCGTCGCTCAAGATGCAGGCGGAGGTCGAGGCGTGTCACCGCGACGGCGACACCCTCGGCGGCGTCGTCGAGGTGGTCGCGTGGGGCCTGCCGCCGGGCCTCGGCTCGCATTCGCAGGGTGACCGTCGCCTCGACGCGCGCCTCGCCGGCGCACTGATGGGCATCCAGGCGATCAAGGGGGTCGAGGTCGGAGACGGATTCGAGCTCGCCCGCACCCGCGGCTCCCTCGCGCATGACGAGATCGTCCCCGCCGAGGGTGGGGGAGTCTCCCGCGCCTCGCACCGCTCCGGTGGCACGGAGGGGGGCATGTCGACAGGTGAGGTGCTGCGCGTGCGAGCCGCCATGAAGCCGATCGCCACCGTCCCACGCGCCCTCCGGACGATCGACACCACCACCGGTGAGGAGGCGAAGGCCCACCACCAGCGCTCCGATGTCACCGCCGTCCCGGCCGCAGGCGTCGTCGCGGAGGCCATGGTCGCCCTCGTCATCGCGGAGGCTGCGCTCGAGAAGTTCGGCGGTGACTCCGTCGGCGAGGCCAGGCGCAACTACGAGTCGTACCTTGCCGACGTGAAGGCGCGCGGGCTGGAGATCGGCCGATGAGCATCGTCCTGATCGGGGCCCCCGGGGCAGGCAAGTCCACCGTAGGAAAGCGCCTCGCGAAGCGGCTGGGGAAGAGCTTCGTCGACGTCGACCACCGGATCGAGGAGGTCGTGGGCAAGCCGATCGCCGAGATTTTCGCCGACGAAGGCGAGGCGCACTTCCGCGCCCTCGAACAGGAGGCGACCCTCGAACTGCTGGAGAGTCACGACGTGCTCGCCCTCGGTGGTGGGGCTGTGATGAACGAGGCGATCCGTGACGCGTTGGAGGGCCACGAGGTGATCTGGCTCAAGGTCTCCATCGGCCAAGCGAGCCGACGGGTCGGGCTCAACACGGTTCGGCCGCTGCTGCTCGGCAACGTCCGCGGCCGGCTGATCGAGCTGCTGCGCGAACGGACCCCGGTGTACGAGGCGGTCGCGAGCCAGGTCGTCGAGACCGACGGCCGAGGCTCCTCCGAGGTGGCAGACCAGCTGGCCCGCGAGCGGGGCTGGGAGCAGTGAGCGGCACCGTCCGGGTCGAGTCGAAGCTCGGGCCGTACGACGTCGTCGTGGAGCGCGGCGCCCTCGACCGGCTCCCCGAGCTGGTCGGAGACGCGAGTCGGGTCGCCGTGATCCATCCGGCTCCGCTGACCGCGCTGGCCGAATGGGTCGCCGCTCTGGTCGGCGTGCCGACCACGCTTGTCCCCGTGCCCGACGCCGAGGCCGCGAAGACGCCGCAGGTGCTCGCCGACTGCTGGGACGCCCTCGCCGAGGCCGGCCTGACCCGCAACGACCTGGTGATCGGCGTCGGCGGAGGAACGACGACGGACCTCGCGGGGTTCGTGGCCGCGTCCTGGCTGCGTGGGGTCACCTACATCAGCGTCCCCACCTCGGTGCTCGCCATGGTCGACGCCGCCGTGGGCGGCAAGACGGGGATCAACCTCGCCGCGGGAAAGAACCTCGTCGGCGCCTTCTACGAGCCCCGCGCCGTCCTGTGCGATCTCTCCCTGCTGACCTCCCTCGAGGCCGCGGAGGTCGCCTCCGGGCTGGCCGAGGTGATCAAGTGCGGCTTCATCGCCGACCCCGAGATCCTCGCCCTCGCCACCGCCGACCTGGCCGACAGCCGCGACGCCACCTCCGACCGGTTCGCCGAGCTGGTGCTGCGCGCGATCTCGGTCAAGGCGGACGTCGTGGCCGCGGACTTCACGGAGGCAACCTCGGTCGGCGACCGGGTGGGGCGTGAGGCGCTGAACTACGGCCACACCCTCGGCCACGCCATCGAGAAGCATGCAGGCTTCACCTGGCGGCACGGTCAGGCGATCAGCGTCGGCATGGCCTGGATGGCGCGCGTCTCACGGGACCTGCTCGACCTCGACGGCGACACCGTCGCGCTGCACGACGAGCTGCTCGGCGGCCTCGGCCTTCCCCTCAGCTATCCCTCGCCCTTCGCCGACCTGAGGCCCGTGATGAGCCTCGACAAGAAGGCGCGAGGCTCCGAGCTGCGGCTGGTCGGGCTGCGCTCCATCGGACAGGTCACCGTGCTCGCGGGGCCGGACGAGTCGGTCCTCGCGCGAGCCTACGACTCGCTTCCACGATGAGCGACGCCCCCGCGAGGCGTCCCGCCTGGAGCCTGGGGGAGCAGGCCGGACGCACCTTCCTCATCACCGGCGCCACGAGCGGCATCGGCCGTGAGGCCGCGTTCGCGCTGGCTTCCGCGGGGGCGCGGGTCGTGCTCGCTGGCCGCTCACCGGAGAAGTTGGAGGCGACGGCGACGACCATCGGCCGGTCCCACCCGGGTGCGGAGCTGGAGCGGCTCGTCATCGACCTCGCCTCGTTCGACTCCGTGCGTGCGGCCGCCTCAGACGCCGTCCGCCTCGGCCCGATCGACGTCCTGGTGAACAACGCGGGGCTCATGGGCGGCACCGCACGAACCGTCGACGGGCTGGACATGATGGCCCAGACGAACCACTTCGCCCCATTCCTGTTCACAGGCCTGCTGCTACCGCAGCTGCTACAGGGCGAGCGGCCCCGCGTGGTCAACGTCGCCTCGCTCGCGCACCTGCTCGTGCGCCGCGCGCACGTCGGCGATCCGTACCTTCGCAGGCGTGAGCCTCAACTGCGCACCTACGGTCGCACGAAGCTGGCGAACCTGCTCACGACCCTCGAGTTGCAGCGACGCTCGGACCGTGCCGGCCTCGGCGTCCTCGCCACGGCCGCCCATCCAGGGGTGGCGGCCACCAACCTCGTCCACAACGGGCGCGAGATCGCAGACGGCTCACGGGCGGCGCGGCTTCTCGACGCGGCGCTGGCGGGCACGACCCAGAGCGCGGCCGCGGGAGCCGCTCCGACGCTGGTGGCCGCCACGGCGGACCTGCGCGGGGGAAGCTATGTCGGCCCCGACGGCTTCCTCGCCCTGCGTGGGCGCCCGGTCGTCCAGCGGCCGTCCAGGGCGGCGCGGAACGAGGCGTCGGCTGCTGCGTTGTGGGAGTTGAGCGAGCGGGTCGTGGGGCTCAGCTGGCCGTGAGCTGCTCGACTAGGCTGACCCTGTGACGTTCGAACCAACCGCCGTGATCCGCGCCGAGTCGAAGCGGATCGCCGACGTCCTGAT
>RRZU011335894.1_pt1 | contig 11373 bp, 8 predicted proteins | sample 2165561 | NCBI WGS metagenome assembly RRZU01 (sample SAMN10456909, study PRJNA506462) | wastewater metagenome | isolation source: wastewater sludge | place: USA: Moscow, Idaho | reverse complement strand
TCCTTTCATCTTTTTCCTGTCAAAGAAAACAGGAAGACGGCATTTTATTTCGCATTGGACAGAGAAGAAAAAGTTCCCAGTCTTTCCGTTGATTTTGTGAAAAATACAGCATTTGACTTTGGAACCGGAAAAAGCTATGATGTGATTTCCATTGTTCAGCAAATGAAAAAATGCTCTGTTTCGGAAGCGTTGAAATACCTCTCAACATTTGATTTTTCAATCCAAAATGAATCTTTGAATGCAGAAATGAGATTTCAAACATCATATAAAATTTTAGAAATTAAAGAAATACAACATTTAGCTTTAATTCAGTATTTAAAATCCAGAAAAGTTTTTGAGCAAAAGCATCTGATTAAGGAAATTCATTACGTATTAGAAGGAAAGAAATATTTCGGAATCGGTTTTCAGAACAATTCCGGTGGTTTTGAAATCCGAAATCCTTATTCTAAAATTTGCCTGGGGAATAAAAATATTACATTGATTAAAGGTGAAAATAATCCGAACAATGAGATTGCCGTTTTCGAGGGCTTTTTTGACTATTTAACCTTCAGAAATCTCGAAACCGAAAACCCTACTTGTGATTATCTGATTTTAAATTCTACGGCAATGCTTTTTAAAGCCGAAGAAAAGCTAAAGGATTATGATAAAATTTCCTTGTTTCTGGATAATGACACCAATGGAATCGTAGTTAAAGAAAAAATTCAAAATCAATATCAGAATGTGGAAGACTGTTCTTTAATTTACTATGGTTATAAGGATTTGAATGCGTGGTTTTGCAAAAAAGAAATTTAAAAAGTATTATTTGTATCCTGTTCTGGATAAAAAAATCCCTAATTGTAAAGCAGGGAAGTTAGTTTTGGCAAGTTTATTTTTTGGATTCAACACCAATTGAAATATGCAAAATTAGTAGAGCAAATCGCTCGGCAATCTGCGCGACAGATGAAATTAAACCATCTTTTGGATATTGTGCTGCACAGAAGTCAAGATATTTTGGCTATAAACTTCATGCGGTTTGCGACAAGAATGGGATCTTTCATTCTTTTGATTTTTCACCTGCAAACGTTCATGATGTTAATTACCTTAATGATATTAAAGAAAATTTTCAGAATTGCTTGTTAATAGGAGATAGAGGATATATTAGCAAAGAAATTCAGATGGATTTATTCAACTATTCTAGGATAAATCTTTCAGTTCCGATGCTTAAAAACCAACATGATTTTGTAGAGTTTTCAAGAATGAAATCAAAAATCAGAAAGAGGATTGAACTGCGAAGCAATCGTGAATACCATTGAAAAAAAATTAAATAATGAACAAACTAATATCTCGCAATTGTGCAAACAGTTCACAATTAACATCAACTTTGCAAAAATATTTCAAGGTTTAGCAACAAGAATAGTATCGAAAATAACTTCTTTTACGATGATTCAATACCAAAATTTTTTCGTATTCAAGAGAAGTTTGAATAAATTTGTGCTAAATGCATAACAGGTTAAATATTTATAATTTTATTACATCTGTTTACAACATAAAAAATTAAAAATCATTAATAAGTTGTTAAATAAAATTGAGCAATTGGGTTTTCAAATCGGGTTAAATTTTTAATGTTATCTCGATTTATTAAATTATTTACCTCTTCTATTGAATAAGGCTTATCATTTATAAAAATAATTTTATCAGATTTTTTTAATTGAAAATGATTAAAATTAGTAACTAAAAATTTATCGCCATTGAACTCAATTAGTATATTTTTATTACCTGTCATTAACTTCAATAAATTTATTGCTATATTTTTTTCCTGGCGCAGTTTATTCAAAGAATTTATTGCTATTCGGTGTTTTAAACTTTTTGTTGATAATAAATTTGAAAATGAATTGTCGGGTTCATTTTTATTAGATAGAGCTATTATATAGTTACCCTTTAAGTCTTTACTCTTTCCCCAATGCTCACGTTGATGAATAATATTATATCTGCTTTTTGTTACATAAAACTCAAAATATATTTCTTCCGAGTTTATTACATTTATTTTTGTTTCAAAAAAACCGTTTTTATCAGATTCGGCAACCCTTTTATCAAATTCATCAAAAATAATTGCATTTGGTATTGGGTTGAGGGTTTTTGCATCAACTACAACCCCACTCAAACTAATTGTTATATGATTTAATTTTGATTGAGATAAACAAAAATTAGACCAAAGCACCGCGCTTATTAAGTATACTTTAATAAAATAATTTCTATATTTCATATTTTCTAGATTAAAAATTATACAATTGTAAAATTACTTTTTTTGTTTTTATAGTATTTTATACGTTGCTAACCAAAAGATTTTGTATTTTGACTGTAACGAATTGATTACATGAGCATGTAATATAGTAAATTTTATATTATCCCGATTATTTTTTATAAAATCCATGCTGAAAATTAAATTTATTATGAAAAATTGACGATTCTTATGAATAATTAAATGTTAAAAAAGTAACTTATTTCGTTTTTATTTATAAAACCAAATCTAATTTTGATACTAATGGATTCTTTAAACCTTCCAAACCTATTTGAGGTTTTTGAAAACAAATTTATAAGAATCGTAATCTATGGTATACTATCACTATAATGATAGTATACCTATTTTCCTGAGGACTACTTAATTAATATCAAAAAGTCGCTGCTGGCGCAGTATAATTGTTTAGTTTTTTCTGGATTTGTAATTTTTTACCAGATGAAAAATCATAACTTAAGCCGAGAACAAACATATTTTTGTTGTTAAAAATTTGCGTATGAGCATTTAAATTCACCAAACTGTTAGGCGTCGGTTTCGTTTGGTATTCTGAAGGCATTCCAAGCCAATAGAATCCCATTGTGAATTTCCAATTATTATATTGATAATTTGCAAATAAATGGTTGGCATTTTCGGTTGTACTAAGCGACGTGCTACTATCCAAAATAAAAACTGGAATACTGAATTGGTATTGAAAAGAAAAATTTTTGTAGTTTGATGCCAAACTAAATGAATTTTCAAAAGATGAATATCTCACTTTTTTACCCTTAACATCAGTCATCAATTCTGTCATCGGTTTTAAATAAATTCGTAACACCAAGATTTCACTACTAAAAGGTTTCACGGAACCTGACAATTGGATACCATAGAGTTGATCTGATTTCAAATTTTCATAGGTGCTTTCGTAATAACTTTGTGCTTCATTGTAGTGATAAAACTTATTGATCCCTCTTACATAGTTTTTATAAAAAAGACTGGCATTAAAATCAAAATATTTATTATTTAATGAATATATTAATTCATTTCTGAAATTCCGTTGCGCTTTCAAGTAAGGATTTCCTGTTGAAACTATATTTGGAACAATCTGCACAATATTTGGACTCAATTGCGAGCTTTGTGGACTGCTACTAGTATAGGTGCTAAAAAACCTCAAATTTTGGTTTTTTGCTAAAGGATAACTCAATAATAATTTTGGAGAGGGTGCCCAGTCGCTTTGAGTAGTTTCTGCACTTTTGTTGTGAATGTTGGTGATACCAATACCTAAACGGTAACCTAACTTATTCCATTTTCCAATATATTCAGTGTAAAGATATTGTGTTAAATAATTTACATCATAGTATGAACTTCCAAGCAAATTCACCAAATCATTAGAAATTGCAGTATTCGAAAGCCGATAACCAGAACTTAATTTTCCTTTTTCAAATTGATACGTGTGCGCAATTTCGCCAACAATTCCAGTTTGCTTAGCTTTCAAATTCATATCGTTATTGAAAACGTCTACATTGTTTTCTGTGTTCCATTCATGGTCTAACTGTGAGGATCTGGTAATATAATATGAACTTATTAGGTTAAAAACCAATTCATTTTTTCCCCAAAAACTCTTAGAATAATAAAGGTCTAAAGATGGGTTGGTGTAACTGGAATTGCTATTGCTTACAGAAACATCATTCTGACTTAAATTTCCCTGTTGGAATATGCTATTTGCATTTCCTTTCGAAAAGTAAATATTTGGATTTATAGTGAACTTGGCTTGGAAAGAGTATTTACCAGAATTAACATTAGCATATCTTACTGCTATGTTTTGGTCAGTATAGCCGAAATGGTCTTTGCCTTGAAAATCAGAACGGTAATGAGTTCCATTCAAATCATAATCATAAACTTTGTTGTATTGACGGTTGTTATAATCTCTTAAATTGATTGAATATTCAAGTCCAAAATCATTTTTCCCTTTTGTGTAGCCTGCATAGGCAGAGCCATTGACAAAGCCTGTTGTTAAAGCCGAGGTAGCATCTGCACCGTAAGAATACCCAACTTCTGGATTTCTGGTAATAATATTGACCACTGTATCTGCTCTTTGTGAATATCTCGCAGGAGAAATATCGAAGTACTCTACACGTACCACATTTGTTGGAGCAATGCTTTTAATCTGGTTGTCGCTGGCCTCGATTCCATTAATCAGAAATAAAACTTTTCCACCTTTTATGCTCTTTACTGTATTAGAAAGTGGATCTAATTGCAGTTCGGGAAGAGAGGTAAGTAAATCTTTAGAATGTCTTGCTTTTTCCAAAACATCTTTGTCAAAAGTATACCTTGCATGATCAGAAAATTGTTTTTTGTGCAGTGCCTTTATTATAATAGTCTGAATATCTTTTGTCTGAATAGAATCTCCTTTGTTCTGTCCATTAATCAAACAAAATCCACAAATTGTGAATGTCAATAATAAGATTAAGTTTTTTAACATTTTTTTAAATTTAAATTAATTTCCTAATTCAAGTTGATTTTTTACTAATTCAAAATAATCTCCCCTCTTTTTAACTAACTCCAAATGAGTTCCTATTTCTGTAACTTTACCATTTTTCATAACCACTATATTGTCAGCATTTTTTACAGTAGATAAACGATGAGCAATTATTACGACGGTTCTACTTTTGAAAAATTCTTGTAAATTTTCATGGATGATTTTTTCGTTTTCTGAATCTAGGGCAGAAGTTGCTTCATCTAAAAGAATAAATTCAGGATCCTTATACACCGCTCTAGCTATCAATATCCGTTGTTTTTGTCCGCCTGAAATTCCATTTCCTGAAGCTCCTATTTTGGTGTTTAAACCTAAGGGTAAATCTTCAACAAATGATTTGATATTGGCAGTCTGTAATGCTTTGTCAAGTTTTTCATAATCTATTTTTTCATCACTTGTTGCAATATTTCTTTCAATAGTATCGGAAAATATAAATCCATCCTGCATGACAACGCCACAGTTTTTCCTTAAATCTAATGGCGAAATATTATTAATATTGAGATGATTAAAATTAATTTTTCCTGAGATTGGCTCATAAAATTTTAAAAGCATTTTAATCAAGGTTGTTTTCCCACTTCCACTGGCTCCAACAATGGCTGTAACTTTTCCTTCCGGAATGAAAAGATTAATATCTTTTAAGACGTAGGGAGATTGCGGACCTTCATATTGGAATGAAACATTTTTAAAATAAATTCCTTTATTGATACCGTTTTGGTCTGTATATTTTTTACTCAATAAAGGAACTTGGTTTTTCTGTTCCTCCTCTGGGTGGTTTTGAACTTCATTGAGACGGGATAAACTTAGCTTGGCATCTTGTAATGAGCGGAAAAAATTAATAAGTTGACTTACTGGTGAATTCATTTGACCAATAATATATGAGACACTCAGTAACGCTCCCAATGTCATGTGACCTTCTACCACAAAAGAAGCGGCAAGAAAAGTAACCACAATATTTTTGAGTTGATTAATGAAATCGAAACCGGAAAGTTGAAGTTGGTCTAACTTTAGAATACGGATGTTGATTTTGAATAATTTTTGCTGAATATTTTCCCACTCTTGGCGTTTGAAATCCTCAAACTGGTTGAGCTTCATTTCTGAAACACCGTTGATGATTTCATATATTGATTCATGGTTTTCGCTTCTTTGTTGGAAACGGAAATAATCTAATATCTTTCTTTTCTTCATCCAATACAATGACCAAATAATAGATACCACGGTTAATACCATGTACACCGCCAAAATGCGGAAATCATAATACCATAACACGCCAAAGAATACCGAAAAGGTAATCATGGAAAATAAGGTTAACAAGCTTTGTGAGGTTAGAAAATTCTCTATACGCTCATGGTCTTGGATACGTTGATTGAAATCTCCCATGAGTTTGGTGTCAAAAAACTTAATAGGCAATTTTAATAATTTTTTGAGGAAATCTGAAATGATTTGGATGTTGATTTTTGTTCCCATAACCAACATAATCCAATTGCGGAATATCCCGAAAATAATATTGCCAAAGAAAAATGCCAATTGTGCGAGAAGAATGTAAGCGATTACGGAAAGATTCTTTTTGTTAACCCCATCATCTATTAGCTTTTGGGTGAGGATTGGGAAAACCAATGTGGTAATCGTACCCAAAAGTAAGAGCAGAAATAGTTGCAACATCTGCTTTTTGTAGGGTTTTAAGTAATTTAGTAGATATTGAGCCGATAGTTTTTCTTCTTGCGGAGGTGTTTTGTTATAAAATTCTTCTGTGGGTTCTAAAAATAGAGCTACACCTTTATTTCCATCTGAAAGCCAAGCTTTTTTGAATTTTTCTTCTGAGAGAGAGATAAAACCATGTCCCGGATCTGCAATACCCCATCTTGTCTTACCAAAAGGAAGAAATGAAAAACGTTTGCCTATTTTGTAGAGTACTACAAAATGGTTCTGATTCCAATGGAGAATGCAAGGCAATAATTCTTTAGAAAAATCTTTAGCTTCTAATTTGGCAGCTACGGTTTTAAAACCAATTTTTTGAGAAGCTTCAGTAATTCCTAATAATGAAACACCTTCTCTCGTGATAAAACTGCTGTCCCGAAGATATTGCAAACCGAAATGTTTACCATAATGTGAAGAAACCATGGCTAAACAAGCAGGACCGCAGTCCATTCTATCTAATTGAGGTATGAAAATCATATTACTTACCTGTTCTGTACAACATTTCTCTTACAGAAGAGTCTCTATATATATCCTCTGTTTCTTTTCCAGATTTAAAATTGAAAGTGAATTTTAGAAAGAAATCTCTTCCTTTATATTTGGAATAATTGTATTGATAAATTCCATTAATATCTGAATAAAATTTATTTCTACCTGAATTAAATAAATCTGAAATTCCCAATCTTAGAACTGCAGTTTTTGGAACAATAGGAATCACAGCACTAAAACCACAAATAAAATTGCTATAATTATAATTGTATTTATTTCTATAAGGGCTTGAATATGACATATTTATGTCCAAAAAAATATTTTTTGGCAAATAAAAACTTTGAGTACTTTCTATGCTTGAAAAAAAACTTTTATAAAATTCAGCAAGTTCTGGCAAATGAAAGTCTTTATAAATAAAATTGAATTTATTGACAGACTCCCAAAAATTTGTGAATTTCACAGGAAGATTAAGCATTAAAAGAACTTGGTTTTGGTATCCTGCATTTTCTGGTTTTGTAAAAATATATTGTTCTGAAACTTTGGGTATATATACTATATTATCAATAGAATAGGTATATTGAATTGCTAAAGAATATTTTTGGTTAAATGTAAATTCCGATTGGATTTTGTAGGTTTTAACGGGTTTTAAATTTTCATTCCCTGAACTTTTTTCATTTGGAGGCGAAAAGAAAATCGTAGGATCATAACTGAAAAAACTTGGTCTAAAAATTTCTTTTCCAACATAAAAATTAAACATATTGTTTTTATTAGTCATATAAGAAACTGAAACCGATGGGAGAAGGCTATTATAACTGGATTTGCCTGAAAAGTTTTTATTAGTATGGAATTGGTCATCCGTAAACTCGTTTCTTAATCCTACATCGTAAGAAAATTTTCCTGGTTTATAAGAGTATTTAACATAAGATGAATAAATTTTTTCATAGAAATTAAAATGTTGTGAGTTTTCAGTAATAAAATTATCTCTGTCATAATAATCCATAATGTTAAGATTGGCAGCGTGAGAAAATTTTAGCCCTAAACTGTAATTGTTTTTTTCGTTAATCGTTTTTTTATAATCAGCAGAAGCAGTAAAAATATTATAAGAAAGTTTTGTGTTTTGAGTAATGTCTTCTGTTTCAATAAGGTTGTTGTTTCTGTAATAATCACTCAAACTTTCAAAAGGTAGATTAAAATGGTCTATGGCGTAATCTGAATTTAAAGTAAGTTGGTCCCCTCTTTTATCATTTTTATAGATATATTGGAGTGAAAACGTATGGGTTTTGTCAATATTTTCAAAGAGATTTCTGGTTGAAATAGTACTGTCTGAAATGCTTGGCGTTGTTATAAGATAATCATAATTAAATTTTTTGTCTAAATCTTCGTCTACCGTATAATCATAGAGAAAACTTAGTTTGTGATTCTGATTAAAATCATAACTCAAATTCATCGTTCCATTGTAACCGAACCTCTTTAGACTACCTTTGTTTGTTCCTATTCTATTAATATTTTTCGTTTCAATGTTTTGAATATCATTCCCATTAAATTCTGAAAATCTTTCGAAAAAATTACCAGAAATATAGACATTCATTTTACCCAAAGAAGCTAAAACATTGGCATTGGTATTTTGCCCAAATTTGAAATTATAATTCATTCCTGCCCCAAGTGAGGCTTCAATTCCTTCTACATTTTTGGTATTAATAATAATTTGAGAAGTGTATTTACTATCCAAAGACGCATCTGGTCTATCTATAATCTCTATACTTTTAATAGCTTTGGCACCAATGGAAGATAAAAAAGTGGAGAATTGTTCAGGTTTTATTTTTACTTCTTTTCCGTTAAGTACCATTTGAATTTTATCACTCCCTAAAATTTTGAGACCATTAATTTGGCTTACTGTGGGTGCAAATTTTAGAATTTCATTGGCGTCGTCTTTCTGCTCTAAATTAGTTCCTGATACATTTAGGATTGTTCCCTTTTCAGTTTGTACCACAGGTTTTTTTTGCCCTTTTATTACTACTTCTTGTATGTTTTTTGTTTTAATGGTATCACTAGTTTGGGAAAATAGTCTGATTGAAATAAAACAAAATAAAGTAAATGTTAAAAATATTCTCATAATTATTCAAAATAGCTAACATAATTTGGTTTGGGTGCTTTCGGACATTCTGGCGAAGGATAATCCCATTTGTCTTCACCATACAAAGATATTATATCGCTATAACATACTCCGGCTCCCATTCTACAAATTTCAAAATTATTGCAGGATTTGCATATACTATCATTAGAAAAATTATTTTGTGAAGGATTAACTAAACTTAAAGCTCCAGAGGAATTCCATATTTCTTGAATAGAATTATTTAGAACATCCCCAATAATAAATTTTGGATGCCAATACAATTCTTCACAAATAGTAACCTTTCCATCAGGCAAAATACAGATTTGTCTTGTGCCGGCTGTACATAACCCCCTCGTAGCAAAATTTTTAGACTTTTCTTCTTTTGAATTAATAAAACTTTCTTTTTTAGTAACCCCTGGAATAACTATTTCAAATTTATAATTATCTTTATATTTTTCTTGAAATGATTTAATGGTTTCTATATCACTCAATGAAACTCTGAATTTTAGAAACTCTTCTTCAGATTTATAAACAGATTTTTCTGCAAAATTTAATGTTACAATTGTAATATTTTTAAATTTTGATAACTGTTCCAATAAATGTGATATTGATTCTATACTACAATTATATTTTGTAATTACAGAATTTACCGCGACATTAATTGATTTTTTCTGCAGTCTATCTAAAGTTAACAACATTTTCTCACTATTATTTCGAGGATTTGCATATTTATTAACTTGACACAATTGTTCATCTATCAAGGTATCAATTGATAGTTGAATATCTTTTATACCCAACTCACACAATCTATCTATGATTTTTGATCCAATTGGTATTTTGGTAGACAAATATGGGTAATAGCCATTTTTTAAAAGCTCTTCTGCAAATTTATCCCAATACTTATACAAAAAGATTTCGGAACCTGCAAAATTAAATGATGTAACACCTATTTGTTTTGCTTCTTCTATCAATTCCTTAATTCTCTTAAAAGGGATTTTACAATCATCTTTTATCCGTCTATCCACATAACAATAAATACAATCTGTAGAACATTTTGTATTAATCAAAATTCTTATTTCTGAGGGACTCGTAAAAAGCCTCTGCGTTTTAAAATCTAAATTTTCATTAATAAAAAATTCCTTGGGATTATAGTCTCTTAAAGGCATTTGTTTTTCTCGTTCTATAAGTGTTCTTTTTGGAAATTCAAATAAGTTTCCGTCATAAACAAAACCTACATTTTCTTTATTTTCAACAAGAGGTAAAATCAAATCTCTAATAACACTCGTGGGTTCATCTAAAAAATCAGATATTTCATCTATGACATTTTCTAAGTCTTTATCACCATGAAAAAATGATAAAATTATAGCAAATACAGGATGAAGAAAAGAAACAATACCTTGCTCAGCTAATTCATTCGGTATTTTAAAAGAAGGAGCATTGGAAAGCAAAATTCTTTTTTTATCATTTTTTAGTGCATAGTAGGGATTTAGTATATATTTCATGACATTAAATTTTAAACTCTAAAAAGAGCATTAGCTCTCTTTAGAGTTATGGTTAGGTTTTCAGTTTACAAAAGCAACATTATTTATTGTAACCACCTGAGCTACAAGCTTGATAGCATCCATTAATGCAACCTCTTTCGCAACCTCCACCACATTTGTCTAAAATTCCTCCTTTAATTTTTTTTAGATCTTCTGAAGGAATAACTTGAGTACTTTTTAAATTTTTAAATTTCATGACTATAAAATTTAAGTTAATAAAATATTTTCAGGCATATTATTTAAATCCGTACCCGTGCGGATTACTTGTAAGTCTTTTCTAAATTTATCTGGACCTCTGTTTTGCTTCATCATTACTTGAGCTTAGTGATTTTGTTTTTAGTTTATGATTATCGAAAGAATATCTTATTGATAATCTGATAGATTGTCTGTCTTCATAATTTTGAAATCTATTCTTGATACCATTTTGTCAAAAGTATTTCAGCGTAAGGAATTGCATTTCTCTCTTTATTGAAAATTTTCCCCGATAAACTTTGTGCATAAGAGAAAATCCCTATAAAGAAGAATACTAAAACGTAAAATGAATGTGTAATTTTTTTCATAACTATTTTTACAATAAGACAGTTTACCAAGTTCTTATGGTACGCCTACCACTTTATTTTATCTTTTGGCGGATTTTCATCATTAGTTGTTGTGTTATTTGATGTTCCTTCCGTTGTGGATTCTGAAACTGTACTTGCTATATTATTTTCTATATTTGCAACTGTTGTTGGGGGTTTTTCTGTTGTTGATA
>RRZU010786994.1_pt1 | contig 11374 bp, 13 predicted proteins | sample 2165561 | NCBI WGS metagenome assembly RRZU01 (sample SAMN10456909, study PRJNA506462) | wastewater metagenome | isolation source: wastewater sludge | place: USA: Moscow, Idaho | reverse complement strand
TCACTTTCGTGAACAGCCCGTGGCGGTGGCGGTGGGATTTGAACCCACGGATGGGAGACCCATCACGCGCTTTCGAGGCGCGCTCCTTCGGCCGCTCGGACACGCCACCGCGGGATACCGTATCGTTTCGGCCCGCCCCGGCGCCAATCCGGCACCGGGCCCGACCCGCGGCTCACCGGCGTCGCGGACGCGTCAGTCTCCCCCGCACCGGGCGCACCAGCCCCGCATAGACCATCGCGCTCGCCGCGAGCAGCGGGTGCTCCTCGAACCGACCGGAAACGCCGGGGCGCAACTCACCCGCGCGGTCCGGGAACCGTCGCACCCAGTATTCGATGGCGCGCGGCACGTGGTACGGATCGGAGACGATCCTGACGATGCCGCCGGGCGGAATCAGGTCGGCGGCGTACCCCACGTTCTCCCAGGTAGTGGTGGCCTGCGGTTCCAGCACGACCTGCACCGATGCCGACACCTCCGGGTGGCGGGCAGCGAAGTCAGCGGCCATCGTGGCGGCCTCACCGCGGCCGGAGAACACCACCACGTCGCCGGGCCTCACCGTGCGGGCCGCCAGATCCACGCGCCACTGCTGCCGAGGCGACGGCGTCCCGTCGGGGCGTCCGCGGCAGCCCAGCACCAGCACGGACGCGCTCATCGCTGCCCCCGGAAGAAGGCCTGCAACAGGTCGCTGGCCTCCTGCGCCAACACCCCTGAGACCACCTCGACGCGGTGGTTGAGCCGCGGGTCGCGGACGATGTCGAACACCGACGCCACCGCACCCGCCTTCGGGTCGTGGGCCCCGTACACGAGCCGGTCCACGCGGGCGTTCACCAGCGCACCGGCGCACATGGCGCACGGCTCCAGCGTCACCACGAGGGTGCACCCCGCCAGATCCCAACCCCGCTCGCCATGCCGCTGTGTCAGCGTCGCTGCGGCACGACGCAACGCCAAGACCTCCGCGTGCGAGGTGGGATCACCGGTCAACTCGCGCTCATTGGCGGCCGTCGCGAGGACCGCACCCGAGGCGTCCAGGACGACGGCCCCGATGGGAACGTCGCCCCACGCGCCTGCCTGCCGGGCGCATTCCAGCGCCTGCCGCATCGCGGGCAGCCAGCGCGACGCCCCCGCCGCGGGGACGCCGGCTACCGCGAAGTCACCGGGCACAGCCGCCTACAGATCGAGGGCGGCAACGATCTTCGACAGAGCCTTGCCGAAACCGAGCTTCTCGCCGATCTCCTCCAGCGCCTCCAACGAATCGTCGGACTCCTCGCAGATGGCCTCCATCTCCATCTCGGGCAGGCCGACATCGGCGAACAGATCCAGATCCCCGACGGGCTCCGAATCGTCCTCCTCATCGGGGGCGTCCACCCCGAGGTAGTCGACCGCGTCGCGGGCGATCGGCCAGTCCTGTGCGGCGATCGAATCCGACAGCATCAACTGGACCACCCGGCCCCGCACCCGCACGATCACGAACACGTCCTGATCGATGCTGACCATACCGACCGTGCCCGCGTCCCCGGGCATGCGCCGTAGAGCCTCGATCAGCGCGTCGAGATCGTTGGCAAGATCCAACTCCAGCGACTGGACGACCGGCGTCCCGTCTTCGCGATACAAGGCGACGACCAGGTCGATCTCGTCCTCACCCGCGTCATCGGGGTAGTCGTCGTCATCGTCGTCGAGGTCGTCGTCGAGCCCTAGGGCGGAGAAGTCGTCGTCGTTCGCCTCGTCCACGCCCGGCCGGTCGTCGCCGCGGTCTGCGAGGTCAGCGTCGAAATCCTCGTCGTCTCCGGCCATGGTGGCTCCTTTCGTCGATGCTCATCGTCGCAGACTCCGGAAGGTTCGGCACCCCGTGGACAACCTTGAGCGGGCACCCCCACAGGCGCCTCGGCTGCCACAATGGAGCCGTGGAACTCATCGCCGTAGACCATCCGCTCGTCGCCCACAAGGTCCGTCTCCTGCGAGACGTGACCACCGACTCACCGACGTTCCGGCGCCTGGTCGACGAGCTGATGACGCTCCTTGCCTACGAGGCCACCCGCGAGGTCCGCGTCGAGGACGTCGAGGTGGTCACCCCCATCACCACCACGACAGGCCCCCGACTGTCTCACCCGCTGCCGCTGGTCGTCCCGATCCTGCGCGCCGGCCTGGGCATGCTCGAAGGCATGATGCGCGTCATGCCGACCGCGGAGGTCGGCTTCGTCGGCATGGTGCGCGACGAGGAGACGCTGCAGCCGTTCACCTACGCCGAACGCCTCCCCCACGACCTGTCGGGGCGTCAGTGCTACGTGCTCGACCCGATGCTCGCCACCGGTGGCTCACTCGGTGGCACCGTGAAGTTCCTGGTCGACCGCGGTGCTGATCACATCACCTGTATCTGCCTGCTCGCCGCCCCCGAGGGCATCGAGAACATGCGTCGACTCGTCGACCCCATCGACGTGCCCTGCACCCTCGTCGTCGCCGCCGTGGACGACCACCTCAACGATCACGGCTACATCGTCCCCGGCCTGGGCGACGCAGGCGATCGTCTCTACGGCCTCGCCGAATAGCCTCCACCCGCCCGAGTCCTCGGCGGGCCGAACCGCAGTCCTCGGGAGGCTGGGCCTCAGTCCTCGGCGGACTGGGCCGCAGTCCTCGGGAGGCTGAACCGCAGTCCTCGGCGAGGACTGCGGCGCCTCGCGCCGAGGACTGAGGTTGGCCAGGTCGAGGACTGAGGACATGGGCGCCGAGGACTGGGGATACCACTCCCCATGACTGGGGCGCATCGGGCCGATGACTTCGCCGCGGGACGCCAGACCGGCTCCGGCAACGTGACGACCGCCTGCGCGATCGCGCCGTTCAACGGACGCGCTGCGCACCCATCGAGGTCCGCGGCAGATCACCCTCAGCTATCCCGAGACCCAGCAGCGTCAGCGCCCGGCGTGCCGCCCGGCGCGCCTCGTCGGCGTCCTGGGACGTGACAACCACGCCGTAGATCATCCTCTGGACGATCAGCAGATCTGCAGTGGCCACCCCGGCACGCACCTCCCCGGACGCCTGCGCCCGCGACAGGAGAGGCCCGATGAGGTCGCGGAGTCGCTGGCCGCCGTCGTAGTCCGGAAGAGTCCGCCGGGCATCGATGACCGCCTCCAGAAAGGCGGCCTCGGAAATCGTCAGCTCGACCAGGCGATTCCACACGGTGGTGAAGGCGCCGGGCCGGGCGTCCGTGGCGAGTGACTCCAACTCGGCGAAGTTCTCCTCGAAGACCGCCAGGGCAAGGTCGATTCTCGTCGGGAAGTGGCGATACAGGACGCCCTGACCGACCCCCGCCTCACGCGCGATCGCGCTGAGCGGCACCCGGTAGCCTCGCTCGACGAACAGCACCCTGGCAGCGCGCAGGATGGCCCGCCGGTTGGCTGGCCCGGCCGCTGGCCCGCGGTTCGCTCCGGACTCCCCAACGCTCACCTCGCCCACTATAGTGAACCGGACAGAGTTGTCCGGATGAGCGAGGAGCTACCGATGCCCGATTCCTTTGACCTCCGATATGACGTCGTCGTGGTGGGCACCGGCGGTGCCGCCTTCGGCACGGCCCTGGGGGCCGCCGACGCCGGCCTCAGCGTCCTCATGCTCGAGAGCACCGACAAATGGGGTGGCAGCACCGCAATGTCGGGCGGCGGCATGTGGCTGCCCGACAACCCGCTCATGCAGCGCGCCGGCGTCGGCGACTCGCGCGAGGAGGCGTTGGCCTACCTCGAGGAGTGCGTCGGAGAGGTCAGCCGATCGACGTCCCGGGCACACAAGGAAGCGTTCGTCGACGGCGTCGAGGACTTCGTGCTCACGGCGGAAAAGCACGGCATGGTCTTCACCCGCGCGGCCGACTACCCGGACTACTACCCGGAACTCGCGGGCGGCAAGATCGGCCGCGCCATCGAGGCCAAACCGTTCGACGGCAAGAAACTCGGGGGGCTGTACGACACCCTGCGCGTGCTCATGCCGATCCCGATCAAGACCGATGACGTCTGGCTGCTCGGCCGCGCCTGGTCCACGCCCAGCGGCTTCGCCCGCGGCGCCCAGTTCGTGTTCCGGACGCTCGGCGGCCTGGTCAGGGGACAACGCCAACTGGGGATCGGCGCAGGGCTCGCGGCTTCGTTCGGTCACGCCGTGCTCGTGAGGAACGGCGTCCCCGTGCGGGTGAACTCGCCCGTCGAAGAACTCGTCGTCGAGGACGGTCGCGTCGTCGGGGTGCGCACCACCCAGGACGGCCGTACCGTGACGATCGCGGCCACGCGCGGCGTCATGCTCGCCGGTGGCGGCTTCGACCACAACAAGGAGTGGCGTCGCACCTACCAGGGGGTCGACGGCGTCCCCTCGGGGAACCCCGGAAACCTCGGGCATCCGATCGCGATGGCGAAGGAGGCCGGCGCGGCGCTCGAACTCATGGACGACGCCTGGTGGGGCGCATCGGTTGCCCCCGTCGAGAACGGGGAGCCGTCCTTCATCGTCGGCGAGCGGTCCTTGCCCTACTCGATCATCGTGGACGCGCGGGGCACCAGGTTCGCGAACGAAGCCGAGTCGTACGTCGACCTCGGACACCACATGCTCGAGCACGACAGGGACGGCACCTACTGGTTCATCCTCGACGTGCGGCACCGGCGCCGCTACCTGCGCACGTTCGCCCTCGACCCGAAGTTGAACAAGGCAATGGCTGCGGAAGGCATCGCGGTCATGGCGGACACTCTCGACGAACTCACCGAGAAGCTCGGCCTGGATCGGGCGACCTTCCAAGCCACGATCGACCGGTTCAACGGCTTCGCCCGTTCGGGACGCGACCAGGACTTCCACAAGGGCGATTCGGCCTACGACCGCTACTACGGGGATCCGACCGTGCACCCCAACCCCTGCCTGGGCACGATCGAGCGCGGCCCGTTCCTCGCCTACCGTCTGGTGGTCGGGGATCTGGGAACCAAGGGAGGCGCCCTCACCGATGTGGATGGTCGGGTGCTGCGCGAGGACGGCTCCGTCATCGACGGTCTGTACGCCGCGGGGAACAACTCGGCCTCCGTCATGGGGCACACCTACCCCGGACCGGGCTCGACGATCGGCCCGGCAGCCGTGTTCGGCATGCGAGCGGCGCGACGCATGGCACGCGACCAAGACTGACACCTCTTCAGTCCTCGACGGGCTAGGCTCAGTCCTCGGCAGGCTTGGGCTCAGTCCTCGGCGGGCGGCCGTGGGGGGGGACAGCGCGAGGCGGCGTCAGTCCAGTGCCCGCCGCGGCGTCACGGCTGCGCGGACGTAGGCCCGGGACCAGCCACAGAATCCCCGCGACGACGCTCAAGCCGACTCCGGCCAGGACCCCCACCGGGACCGCAATCAGCACCTCTGCCCCAACGAGCAGGAGGGACAACAGCCCGGCGAAACCGTTGAATGCACCGTGGATCACCGCCGACGTCACGACCGATCCCGAGCGCTGTCGCGCCCACCACAAGATGAATGACAACGGCGTGGTGATCAGGACGAACAGCCAGATTCCCACGGCCCATTGGCCGCCGTAATTGTGGCCCAGGGCGATGAGCGGGGCATGCCACAGACCCCAGAGGACGCCGGTGAGCAGGTTCGCGCGCACCATTCCGAGGGGGGCGAGTTGGTCGGCCAGGACGCCGCGCCAGCCGTATTCTTCACCGAAGGCGAAAAGCCCGTTGATCGTGAATCCGGCGACTAGGGCCTGGACCAGCGTGGAGCCGACCACGAGCCCGATTGGGACGCTCTGCCCGGCCAGTGCGGGCTGGGCGGCGCTGAGGATCTGATCGAACTGGGCCTGCGTGACCCAGGTGCCCGCCCCGGGAACCCGCCCTGACGCGAGGCCCGCTGTCGCGAAGACGCCGGCGACCACCGCCGCATAGCCGACCGCACCCCAGCCTGCGATCCGCCCGATCGTGCGTAGCTTGGCGGCCGTGAAGGACGCCCATCCGCGGCTGAGGAGGGTGGGCCGGCGCAACACGAACCGCTCGACAACCACGCCTGCGATGAGCGGTGCCAGCATGGCGGCCGCGCCCGCCACGATGCCCGTCAGGCCGCCGCCCATCGTGGCGCCGATCAGAACCAGGACCAGCGCGGCGAGCCCGCAACCGGCCACTGCGAGCACGTAGTAGACGGCCACGGCGCGCCAATGGACGCCTGTGCGGCGGGAGGGAGAGGCGGCGGGAAGGAGCGGGCCGCCGTCGGCGTTCGGCACGCCGTCGTGGGTTGTTCCGCTCATCGGCCGGCCTCCTCGGCGAGGTCGCGGCGTTGCTCGCCGCGGCGTCCTGCCAGCGCCAGCCCGAGGAGCGGGAGTGCGGCACCGCCGACCATCGATCCCACCGTCAAGGGTCCGACCCACCAACCACCGCGCGGCACCGAGCGGGCCACGGTGATCGCGGCGGCACAGCCTGCGGCGGCCGTGGCGAGGGCGAGGCGTCCGGCACGTTCGGCTCCGGAGCGGCTGGGACGCAGCGCGGTCAGCCCGAAGGCGCCCGCGCCCGCGGCGACGAGAAGATCGGTGCGGGCCGCCGCGCGTTTCGGCGTCCAGGCGTCGGGCCGTCCGGACGCCGACCAGTGGCGAGGCAGCGGGTCGGCGAGCGTGCGTCCGCGCACGACGTAGTGGGCGACCACCGCGGCGGTCAGCGCGAGCGGCAGGGCCGCGGCCACTCGATAGCCGCTCTCGGGGACCGACGTGAACGGGACGTCCTCCGCGTCGGGTTCGAGGATCCCCAGCCGGACGGCGACGGCGGCCAGGTTGAGATCCCAGCCCGCACCGAATGCGCGGGGCCGCAGCAGCCGCGGGTCGGCCGGGTTCCACATCGACTGGCGGATCCGATCGCCGGTGGGCGGGCGGAAGTCGTAGGGAATGCCGTGCCAGGTGCCCTGCAGGCGCGACTCCCCTTCGGGGGCCTCGTCGGCGGCCAGCGGCGCGGCGAACGCGGGGATACCCGCGACGGCCGTGGCGAACGCCTCCGGCGTCATGTCCGGCTCCACGGCGGCGTACATCGAGCCGAGCATGTCGTCGCGAACCACCCCGCGGTACTCCGGTGGCAGGTGCGCCACGGAGGCGTCCAGCCAGCGGCGGGCCGCCTGCGCGGTGGCGGGGCTCAGGTCGTCCAGGGAGCGGATCATCGGTTCTCCTTCACCAGGGTGTCGACGGCGGCGCGGACCGCCCGCCATGCGTCGTGCAGATCGGCGTATGCGGCCCGGCCCTGCACCGTGAGGGCGTAGTACTTGCGGGGCGGCCCCACCGGCGACTCGCGCCAACTGGAGTCGATCAACCCCGCCTTCAGCAGGCGGGCCAGCAGCGGGTAGACCGTGCCCGAGGTGAGCGCCAGCGCAGGCTGGGCTCCCAACTCCTCGACGATCTGGGAGCCGTAGCGCTCCCCGTCTGCCAGCAGGGCCAGGACGGCGAGCTCGACGACGCCCTTGCGGATCTGGGCGGTGCGTTGCTCATTCACCACTTCAGGGTATCGCCAGGTACCTTGCTTCACAAGCATCCCGGTTGCACAAGCGACCGCGGACGATCGCTCCCGCGTCCGCCTAGGCTGGCCCCACGCCCGCGCGACCGTGCCCGGGGCGGGAAGGAGCCAGCCATGAGCGACATCGAGGAGCGCCTGGCCCACGCCTTCCCCCCACTGGGCCTGCGCGTGGCCGCCGGCCCCCTGGAACTGCGCAGCATCGGCGCCGAGGAGGTCCTCACGCTGGTCGACGTCGCACGCGACGGCGTGCACGACCACGAGACGATGCCGTTCTCGTTCCCCTGGACGGACGCCTCCGACGCCGACCTCCCCTCTCACTACCTGCAATGGTGGTGGCGGACGCTGGCCACCTTCAGCGTCGACGCGTGGGAGCTCAACCTGTGCGTCCTATGGGAGGGCAGCGTGGTCGGCGTCCAGGGGGTCGCCACCCGCGATTTCCCGACGCTGCGATTCGGGGAAACGGGCTCGTGGCTGGGACGCCGCTTCCAGGGCCGCGGCATCGGCACCGCGATGCGCCGGGCCTTCTGCGCGCTGCTCTTCGACGAACTCGGCTTCGAGTTCGTGACCTCGGCGGCGTTCACCGACAACCCCGCATCGATCCGGGTCTCGCAGAAGGTGGGTTACCGGGAGAACGGCCTGGACTGGCAGCACCCCCGCGACGCGCGGGGCACGCTGCAGCGCATGCTGCTGCTGCCCGAGGACCTGGTGCGCGGCGAGCCGATCACCGTCACTGGGGCGGAGGCGATGCGCCGCTTCGTCGGGATCGAGCCCTGACATCCGGGGTGCCGGCGCAGGCGCGAGGCGTCACCACCCGCCTGCGGCAAAGGATCAGCGGGCGTCCAGGACGCCGCGCGCGACCTCAGGATGATTGGTGATGAGGGCGTCCGCACCACACTCGGCGACCCGCAGCATGTCCTCGGCCTCGTTGACCGTCCACACGTTGACCTCCAGGCCGTTCTCGTGGCTGCGTTCCACCGTCTTGTGACGGGTCGCCGCCAGTGACGGGTGCAGCGCGGAGGCGCCCAGCTTCACCGCGTAGTTCCAGGGTCGCCACAGCGGTTCGGAGTACAGGACCCCCAGCGGCAGCCCCACCCCCGCCTCAGCGAGTCCCCGCAGGGAATTGTGGTCGAAGGACGACAGGATGATCCGGTCACGGAGCCCGAACCGGTCGATGAGGGCGACGACCCGTTCCTCCATGCCCTGGTAGGGGATCCGCGAGTTCTTCAACTCGACGTTCAGCCGGACGTCAGCCCCCGCCACCAGCCCGAACAGCTCTTCCAGGGTCGGGATCCGCACCCCGGCGAACCCTTCCCGTCCGGCGCTGGCATCGAGTCGCTTGAGGTCTTCCAGGCTGTGGTCGGCGACCCAGCCGTTGCCGTTGGTCGTCCGCTCCAGGGTCTCGTCATGGATGACGACGACGTAGTCGTCGCGCGTCAACTGGACGTCGAATTCCAGACCGTCGGCACCCTGCTCGATCGCCATCTCGAACGCCGGGAGGGTGTTTTCCGGCGCCGATCCGCTCGCGCCCCGATGGGCCCAGACCTTGGTCACGGCACCCATCGTGGCACGCCCACCGACGTTCTCCGAGTCTCGCCCGAACCCCGGCGCGACCCGACCCTCACCACCGGAGGGTGCCTCGCGCCGCCGCCTCAGGACGACGCCGCCGGGTCGCGCACCCCTGCCCCGGCCGGGCGACGCGTGGGACGAGTCGCGCCCCGGTCGGTCAGCCGAGCGCGACCTGCACCGCCGCGGAGTCCAGCGCACCACCGAACCGGGACGGGTGAAACTCCAGCACCGTGTGGCGGGCGAGCCCCCTGGACGCGAAGGGGTCCCCGGCGAGCGCCTCCTCGACCTCCGGGCGGTCACCGGCAGCGAAGATCAGCCCGCCCGTGCGTGGTTCGCGACGCCCCGAAGCGAGGAACAGCCCGCTGCCGTAGTGCTGATCCAGCCAGGCCACATGGTCAGGCAGGGCAGCATCGATGTCGGCCAAATCAGCAACATAGTCAAGGATCACCACGAACATGCCACCCATGACAGCACTCCCTGCACCGTCACGGCCAGGCGGCACATGCAGCCACGCCACGAGTGCCCGATGACTCGCCGGGAAAGGGTCGCACCCGGAGGTACGGTGCCTGGGTGAGAGAAACCACTGCCATCGATCAACTGGCCGACGACTACACCCGCGCACTGCTCGAACGCAGCCCGCTGCTGGCCACCGAGCTCGGCGTCCCGGGCAGCGAACACCTCCTGGACGACCTGTCACCCGCAGGCGCCGCCTCGCAGGCCGACCTCGACCGCCGCACCCTCGCCGCGCTCGACGCCCTCACCCCGGTCGACGACACCGACGCCGTCACCGCCGCGTCGCTGCGCGACCGGCTCGGCCTCAACCTGGAGAGCTACGAGGCCGGGGACCACGAGCGCGACCTGAACAACATCGCCTCCCCCATCCAGGTCGTCCGCAACGTCTTCGACCTGATGGGCCAGGACACCGCCGAGGACTGGGCGAACATCGCCGGACGCATGGCCGCGCTCGCCCCCGCCCTCGCCGGGTACGCCGAAACGCTGCGCGCCGGCGTCCGGGCGGGACGCGTCGCTGCCCGCCGCCAGGTCGAGCTCGCGATCGAGGAGACCTCCGGGCTGGCCGACCCCGCCACCTCGTTCTTCACCGGTTTCGCTGCGGACGCCGTGGTCGACGGCGCTCCCGCGTCCGGCGAGCTCGCCGCGTCCCTGGCGCAGAGCGCGGCCGTCGCCCGGGAGGCCTACGGCACCTTGGCGGCGTTCCTGCGCGAGGAGGTCCTCCCCCACGCTCCCGCCGCGGACGCCGTCGGGCGTGAGGCCTATCAGCGCGCGTCCCGGGTGTTCCTCGGCACCACCATCGACCTCGACGAGACCTACGCGTGGGGCGTGGAGGAACTCGCCCGGGTCACCGCCGAGCAGGAGGCACTCGCGCAGGAGATCGCCGGTCCGGGCGCGAGCGTCGCCGACGCCGTCGCCGTCCTGGACGCCGACCCGGCCCGCCAGATCGAGGGCACGGACGCCTTGCGCATCTGGATGCAGACCAAGGCGGATGAGGCCGTCGCCGAACTGGACGGCGTCCACTTCGACATCCCCGAGCCGCTGCGACGCATCGAAGCGATGATCGCGCCCACCCAGTCGGGCGGCATCTACTACACCCCGCCCACCGACGACTTCTCGCGTCCGGGCCGGATGTGGTGGAGCGTACCGGCGGGGGTCACCACGTTCAACACGTGGCGGGAGTTGACGACCGTCTACCACGAGGGCGTGCCCGGGCATCACCTGCAGTTCGGGCAGGCCGTCTACAACTCAGCGGAGCTGAACCGCTGGCGGCGCGGCGTCCTGTGGCTGTCGGGCCACGGCGAGGGCTGGGCGTTGTACGCCGAACGCCTCATGGACGAGTTCGGCTACCTCACCGACGCGGGCGACCGGTTCGGCATGCTCGACTCGCAACGGCTGCGCGCCACCCGCGTCGTCGTCGACCTGGGCGTCCACCTGGGCAAGCCCGCCTTCGAGCAGTACGGCGGCGGCGTGTGGGACTACGACAAGGCGTGGGCCCTGCTGCAGGACAACGTCAACATGGACGAGGCGTCGCTGCGGTTCGAGCTCAACCGCTACATGGGGTGGCCCGGCCAGGCGATCAGCTACAAGGTCGGGCAGCGGCTGTGGGAGCAGATCCGTGCGGAGGCGTCCGCTCAGGCGAGCGCCCGCGGCGAGGAGTTCTCGCTGCGCGACTTCCACTCCCGCGCCCTGAAGCTGGGATCGGTGCCGTTGTCGGTGCTGCGCGACGCCCTGGTGAGCTGATCGACGGGCGCTCCGGCGGGCGTGCCCTGCCCGACCCTGCGGCGGGGGCACCTCGCCGGAGCACCGCGAGTCGTCACTGGCCT
>RRZU011612693.1_pt1 | contig 11375 bp, 12 predicted proteins | sample 2165561 | NCBI WGS metagenome assembly RRZU01 (sample SAMN10456909, study PRJNA506462) | wastewater metagenome | isolation source: wastewater sludge | place: USA: Moscow, Idaho | reverse complement strand
TTCTAATAAAAAATTATAAGATTTATTCCAATACTCTTTATTTAAGTCAAAAGGTTTAAATGAAAACTTTTGTTTGTCTTTATTTTCAAATTTTAGAATCTTATTTCCAATATTTTTGTCTGTCTTCACCGCATCTAATTTAAATATTTTATACAAATCATCAAAAATAATTTCTGATTTATCTAGAAATTCATCTTTTTTAATTTTTAAATCTAATACACTGTCATACATATATCTAGAAGTAGTTATATTTAGAAAGCAAAACTTATTATTGTTAGAATTTATTCCTCGTTTGTCTGGAGTTATAACTCTATCCCGTAAGCTTTTAATTGTATATTCATTTTTATATTCATCAAACACAATTTCAATGCCGTAATAGTATTTATCATGTTTAAATAGATTAACTTTCTTTTTAACTTGTAAGCTATTTGTTTTTGAATGAAATCCAAAATATATTTCTCTAGGAATATAAAAATATTCATCGTATGTTGGTTTTAGGTTATTAGAAATATAACTACATAGTTCTTGATCTTTAATGCTCCAGGTTGTTTCTTCAATATATTTAACACTTTCATGAGGCTCAAAACAAATTGCTAAATAAATCTTATCGCTACCACATAAAGATTGAATTATTTCTATATCAATAGGCTTTACTGCTATAGGTAAACCCATTAAATTTGCTAAAATATAGTTATAATCACTTGTATATTCATTAACATATGTATTATCTTCACTTTTGTATTTTTCAAGAATAAAACTAAAAATATCTACTTTATGTTTTTTCAAGTCCTCAATAAATTGATAAAAAGCTCCGAAAACATCATTGAATTTATCATTCTTAGCTTTTTCATGAACTAAATTTTCTTTTTTCTCTTTTTCTTTACTCACAGTAGCTCTTTCTTCTCTCAATCTTTTTTCTTCAATATCTGTTTTAAGATTATCTAAATACATTTAATAGCCTTTTTAATTTAATTTTGTTTCTTTTGAAATTCTGTTTAAAAATTAAGATTCTAAAACAGTTTATTTATTATATGGTTTTAATTAAATCCTCTATTTCGACAACCAAATAATACAATATTTATATTGGTAAAAAAATAGTTTTGTAAAGAAAATAGCAAAATATGTTATTTTGTTAAAAAATTGTTCTTTTGGAAAATAGATATTACTTTACAATCATTCTAATATATGAGATAAATAGTAAGTTCAATACAAAGGATTTATTATGAATGTAGGTTACGAAAGAGTTTAAACTTCTAGTCAAAATCTTAAGAATCAAATAGATCAACTCAAGAATTAAGGCTGTGAAAAAATTTTCTCAGAAAAAAGATCAGGAAAGAATGAATCAGATCGTGAACAGTTTAATATTATGATGGACTTTGTAAGAGAAGGTGATGTACTTTATATTACAAAACTTGATAGATTAGCAAGGTCAGTAATAGACCTTCATAATATTGTAAAGTTTCTAGAAAAAAAAGATGTAAATTTAAAAGTATTACATCAAAATATTGATACAACATCTCCAGCAGGTAGACTATTATTTACAATGTTATGTGCTATTGCAGAGTTTGAACGTGATTTAATAAATGAACGTGTTAGAGAAGGAATTGAAGCTGCAAAGAAAAAAGGTATTCACTTTGGTAGAAAAGCTATTCTTAATACAAAAGAAAAGAGTATTATATACAAACAATATGAAAAAGGAAAATCTGTTACATTCTTATCCAAGATTTTTCATGTAGCACGTAATACTATCTATAGAGCAATTAAAGATATAGCTAAAAAGAAGTAGTCAATTTGACTACACTTTTTATGTTCAAAAATTTAACTCTTTGTGGAAAAAGCTTTTTATCAGTAGAAAATGTACCCGAAGTAAGAGGTTTCGTAACTTAATGTTTGACTTCACCGATAGTAGAGATGTTCAGTGCAAGTCTTTGTTAGCCAAAATGGAAAGAGAATTAATATTTGAAAGAACAAAAGCTGAACTTGCAAGTGCTAAAAAACTTTTAGAATCTGGTGTTCTACCAAAAGATGTGGCAAAAGATTTAGGTGTATCTTTAGCTACTCTTTATAGATGGATTCCTGCTAATTAATATTGAAATTTTTATTTCTTTAAAGTATAAAACGCTGTAATAATTGCTAATATTGCAGCAATTGCAAGAATTAATGCACTAAAAGCAAAAGTGATCTCATATCCGTATACATCAAATACAATTCCACCTAAAGCAGCTCCCAAAGTTATAGCTAATTGAATAACAGCAACCATTAATCCACCACCAGCTTCCGTATCATTTGGTAAAGTTTTACTAAGCCATGTCCACCAAGCAACAGGAGCTGAAGTTGAAAGTAATCCCCAAAAACTAATAAGTACAAATACCAAAAATATTGAATGTCCAAAAACTATAAAACCTATGGCTAATAACATCATTAAAATAGGTACGGCAGTTAAAAGACTAAAAAGTTTTGTTTTTAATAGATGGTTTATAATAAATGTACCAATTAAACCAGATATTCCTAAAGCAAATAAAGCTAATGAAATCATATCCACATCAAGTTTTGTTTCTATTTCCAAAAAAGGTCGTAAATAAGTAAATAGTGTAAAAACACCCATAAAATACAACATGGTTGAAACCATACCAAGAGTAACTTGCCATCGTTTTAAAAGATTAAATACACTACTTAATTTTGGTCTATGACCATATGAATGACGTGAAGGAAGATTAGGTAAACTTTTATATTGCCAAATAAATGCAATAATTGCAATTGGAACTATACAAAAAAATGCACCTCTCCAACCAATAATTCCACCTAAATAACTTCCTAGTGGTGCTGCTATAATAGTTGCAAGAGCATTTCCTCCATTTAAAATACCTAAAGCTTTTGGGACTAATTTTTTAGGTACTAATCTCATAATAGTAGCTGCTGACATACCCCAAAAACCACCAATACAAATACCTAATAATGCTCTTCCAATCATTAAAACTATTGAATTAGGTGCAAAAGCTACAATAACTCCTGAAATTCCCATAAGTAAAGTAAAAAATAGTAATACACTTTTTCTATCAATATGACCAATAATTGTTGTTAAAAATAGACTTGTTACGAGTGCAAACAGTCCTGATATAGAGATTGTTTGTCCGGCATGACCTTCACTTATACCTAAATCACTAGCTAAGGGTGTAAGTAAACTAACAGGCATGAATTCGGATGAAATAAGAACAAAAGCACATAATGCCATTGCCCAAACTGCACCCCAAATAGGGTTAAATTCTTGATTTTCTTTCATATATATTCTCTTATTTTAATTTTGTGTAAGTAAAGTATCTCAAGATTTAGAGATACTTTATTTTGTAGTATTAAATGATTTTAATGAGATGGATTTTAAATAGTAGCCGTATCTATAACATATCTATATCTAGCTTTTTTATCTTCAACATTTTTCCAAGCTTGAGTAATCTCTTCAGCCTTAATCATTTGAATTTCTGGTAATACATTATTTTTTGCACAATAATCTACCATTTCTTGTGTCTCTTTCATTCCACCAATTAATGAAGCATTAAAATTAACTCTACTTGCTGCAAGTCCTAGATTATTTAAAGTAATTTCAAAACCAACTGGCATTCCAACCATTGTAAAATATCCATAAGGTTTAACAACACTAGCATAAGATGCCACATCAAATTGATATGGAATTGTACAAATCATATAATCCATTTGTCCTGCATATTGATATAGTTTTTTTGTATCATCAACTACAATTACTTCTTTTGCTCCAAATTTTTTAATATCATCTACTTTATCTGCACTCGTTGTAAAAGCATAAACTTCAGCACCTTTTGAAACTGCAATTTTAACTGCTAAGTGACCAAGACCACCAATACCAGCAACTGCAACTTTAGAACCTTTTTTAATATCTGCTTTCATTAAAGGAGAATAAGTTGTAATTCCTGCACATAAAAGAGGTGCAAGTTTTTCAAAGCTAATATTTGATGGTAAGTGCACTGCAAAATGATTATGTACAACAATATTAGTTGCATATCCACCTTGAGTAATACCTGTTGGTTCTTTTTCTTCTGGATAACCATAAGTAAATTTAGTATCTGCTTCATATTGTTCTTCTTCACAAGTTGTACAACCATTTACCATACAACCAACTCCCGCTCTATCACCAACTTTAAATTTAGTTACATTTTTTCCAACTTGTGTTACAACACCTGCTATTTCATGACCTGGAATTTGTGGATATTGTTGTTTTCCCCAATGTCCTTTTTCAGTGTGAATATCAGAGTGACAAATACTTGCTGCTTTAATTTCAATTAAAATATCATCATCACCAACAGCTCTTCTTTCAAATGTCCAAGGTTTTAATACTCCTGACTCATCAAATGCTGCATAACCTTTTGTTTTAATTGTTTGATTCATAATATATCCTTTATTTTCATTTGCTAAAATATCGCTTGGTTTAAAAAACATTAACCCTGCACCAACTATTGCTGAATTCTTTATAAACTCTCGTCTTGTTGAATTTTTTCCATCCATTATTTACTCCATTTTATCAATAGTAATTGTTCCTGACATACTTTCTATATATTCAGCTCCCCATAAAACTTTACCTAATTCATATAATCCACTTGAACTTCTAAAATCTTTATAAAACATAACAACATCTCCCCAAGGTGCATAGTAAGCCAAAGTTCCAGCTTTTGCATTTTTTGCTAATGGAGTATTAGATGTTGTTAATTTATTTGGTGGATAAAAAATCTTTTCATCATTACTATAATTTTCAACTTTAATAGTCAAAGGTAATTGTGTAAATAACTCTTTTGATGCAGATGAATCATTTAATTCATACACAGTTGTATTTCCATTTGAATTAACACTAATTTTCATTATTTCTCTTTCTTTTGCATAAATTGATGTAATAAAAACAAATAAAACAGAAGTTAAAATATTGATTGTTTGTTTCATAACATTTTCCTTTTATATGATTTTATTATTATAAACTAGTTCAAAATATTTGAATAGAAAAATAATCCATAATAGTTATCTAATTCTACAAATTAAAATATTTTTCATTTTTATAAAATTATTTTAAATCAATATTTAACTTTTGTAATATTAGGCAATAATTTTATATTATTGTTCTACTACCATTTTTCTAGATTTTATATACTAATAGTAGATTTAATAGCTTTTTATAAGCAAAAAGGGGAAGGTATATATTAAAAATGAAGAATTGTATTAGTAATAAAAATATAAATATTATTGAAAATAAAAAATTTGAAGGTGAAAGACCACTCTTTAAATCTTCAAATACGAATTTAATAAATTGTGAATTTGCAAAAGGAGAATCTGCATTAAAATTTGCAGACAATATTAATACTTTTAATTGTAAATTTTCAAGTAAATATCTTTTTTGGCATGATACAAACATTCATATTCAAGAAAGTCAATTTGAAGAAGGTGGAAGAGCAAGTATCTGGTATTCTGATGGAATAATTTTAGAAGACACAAAAGTAGATACTCCAAAAATATTTAGAGATGCAAAAAATATCATTATCAAGAATTGTTTTTTTAATACAAATGAAACTCTTTGGGATTGTAAAGATATAACTATTAAGAATTCTAAATTTACTGGAGATTATCTACTTTTTCATAGTAAAAATATTTTACTTGATGATTTCTTTTTAGATGGAAATTACTCTTTTCAACATATAAATAATATGACTGTAAAGAATGCAATTATTAATTCGAAAGATGCTTTTTGGAATAGTGAAAATATTACAGTTTATGATTCTATAATTGAAGGTGAATATTTGGGATGGTATTCAAAAAATCTAAAATTTGTAAATTGTAAAATTATTGGGACACAACCTCTTTGTTATATTGAAAACCTAATATTAGAAAACTGTGAAATGATTAATACAGATTTAGCATTTGAATATTCAACTTTAAAAGCAGATATTACTACATCTATACAAAGTGTTAAAAATCCAATAAGTGGATTTATAAAAGCTAAAAATATTGAAGAATTAATACTTAATGATGAAAAAATAAACTTTGAAGAACTTAAAATTATTACAGAATAAAGGTAAACAGTGAAATATAATTTTGATGAAATAATTAATAGAAATAATACAAATAGTTCAAAATGGGATACTACACAAAAAGGTGTAATTCCTATGTGGGTTGCTGATATGGATTTTAAAGTTGCTAATCCTATTATTGATTCAATTACAAATAGAGCTCAACATGGTATTTTTGGTTATACAATGATTCCAAAAGAGTTTTATGATGCTGAAATTTTATGGTGGGAAAAACGTCATAATTTTAAAATCAAACAAGAGTGGATAGAACCAACTGTTGGTGTTATACCATCTTTGAGTGCAGTTGTTCAAGCATTTTGTGAACAAGGAGATAAAGTAATTATTCAATCACCAGTTTATAACTATTTTAACTCTTCAATTACAAATAATAAATGTGAGATTGTAACAAATAATTTAATCTATAATGATGGAAAATATACTATAGATTTTAAAGATTTTGAAGAAAAAATAAAAGATGAAAAAGTAAAACTTTTTATTTTATGTAATCCTCATAATCCAGTTGGTCGAGTTTGGACAAAAGAAGAACTTATAATAATGGGAAATTTATGTATAAAATATAATGTAATTATTTTAAGTGATGAAATTCATAGAGATTTAGTCTATAGTGATTTTAAATATACTCCAATAGCATCAATTAGTGACGAGATTTTAGCTCAAAGTATAACTTGTACAGCACCTAGTAAAACTTTTAATCTTGCAGGTTTAAAGACTTCAAATATTATTGTTGCAAATGAAAAGTATAAAGAAAAAATCAATCGTTCTTTAAATATCAATGAGTCAATAGAACCAAATGTTTTTGGAATAGAAGCATTAATTAGTGCTTATACTCAATCGCAAGATTGGTTAGATGAACTTCTAAAAAAAAAAAAAAAAAATAGAGATTTTGCAGTAGAGTTTATAAATAAAAATATTCCTCAATTAAAAGTTATAAAACCAGAAGCAACTTATCTTTTATGGATTGATTGTTCAAAACTAAATATTGATTCACAAACTTTAGTTGATAAAATTTCAAACTTTGGAAAGGTACGATTGGCTTCTGGAATTACTTATGGAAAAAATGCAGATAATTTTATCCGTATCAATATTGCATGTCCGTTAGAAATATTAGAAGAGGGATTAAAAAGAGTTCAAAAAACAATAGCTAATTTATAAATTAGACTATTGTGCTCTTAAAAATTCAGCATGAGCTTTTGGCGACATACCAAACATTCTTGAGTACTCTCTACTAAATTGAGATGGAGATTCATAACCAACTGCAAATGCAACTTCACTTGCTTCTATATTTTGATTTAAAAGCATTAATTTTGCTTCTTCAAGTCTAATTTTCTTTTGAAATTGAATTGGTGACATTGAAGTAATTGTTTTAAAGTTTTGATAAAGTGAAGATTCACTCATATCAATAACTTTTGCAAGTTCTTTGACATTTAATTTTTCATTGAAATTGTCTTTTATTTCTGAAATTGCATGAACAATTTTATTTGATACTGTTCCTTCCATTGCAAATTTATTTAAGAAATATCCACTTTTATCATTGATTAAAATAAATAAAATCTCTTTTAAAACTAAAGGATAAAGATAGTCTATCTCTTCTTTTGATTGATTAAGAAGTTTAATTAATCTATGAACTGGGTCATAAAGTTTTTCATTTAAATCATCAAAAAATAGACCTTTTTCTGATTTTGCATTTTTTTGTATATTTGCAGTATTAATATTTTTAATTACATCATAAATATCTTCTAAATTAAACTTAATTCGTAAAGATACATAAGGATTTTCTTCATCTACTTCTGATATTTTTACTTTTGCAGGAACATGTGTTGAAGATAATAAATACTCTTTTGGACCATAAGAATAAAGTTCATCTCCAAATCCAACTGCTTTACTTCCTTGTAAAATTATACAAAGTGAAGGTTCATATATAATTGCATTAAACTCTGTTGGCTGAGATGTAAAATAAAAGTCTAAATTAGGAATCTCTGTTTGTAATCCACCTTCAATATTTAGTGTATATTTCTCTTTTATTAATTCTAAAGTATTAACACGAAAATTTTCTATAATATCTTTCATAATTACATCCTAATATATAATAAATAATTTAATATTATATATTAACTTTTAAAATCTGTATATAAAAATTCTCTATATCAATTGCCTAATTCTACAAAATATAATTTTATCTTCTAAATACAAATTTATAGATTTGTAGAAATAGGCAATCAATTTATAAAATTGTGCTATTGAAAAAATGAACTTTTTTATATACTAAAAAATGAAATATTGAATTTTTTATAAAGGGAAAATATTATGAAATATATGGATAAAAATGAATTTGAAAAAGTAAATATGTTTGGAACAGGTACTCCAAATGTAAATTATGCACAATACTTTATAGGTGATTCTTTTCTAAATTTTTTAGTAAATCCTAAAGAGTCTCCACTTTTTATGGCAAATGTTACATTTGAACCTGGTTGTAGAAATAATTGGCATATTCACCATGCAGCAACAGGTGGAGGTCAAATACTTATTTGCACAGCAGGTGAAGGTTGGTATCAAATTGATGGAAATGAACCTGTAAGTTTAAGTGAAGGAAGTATTGTAATTATTCCAACAGGAGCAAAACATTGGCATGGTGCAAAAAAAGATAGTTGGTTTAGTCATATTTCTGTTGAAGTTCCAGGAACACAAACTAGTAATGAGTGGCTAGAACCAGTTAGTGACAAATACTACAATTCTTTAAAATAAAAAGGACAAAAATGAAATTATTAAATCTAATTAGCCTAACTACTATCCTTTTAGCTATACAATTTCAGGCAAATGAAATAAAGCAAGAACAAACTATTTCAAAAGTTGAAGATAGAAAATCAATAACTGTTAATAAAACAGATTTCAAAAAATATTTTAGTGGTGGAGAAGTGAGAATTGACCCACTTTATCCTCAAAAAGATACAAAAACACACTCAGGAGCTTATGTAACGTTTGAACCAGGTGCAAGATCAAACTGGCATACACATCCAAAAGGTCAACATATAATTGTGACTTCAGGAGTTGGTTATACTCAAACTTGGGATGGGAAAAAACAGATAATCAAAGCTGGTGATGTTGTTTGGTGTCCTGATAATGTAAAACATTGGCATGGAGCTTCAAAAGATATTGCAATGACACATTTAGTTATAACTGAAGCCGATGAAAATGGTAAAAATGTTGAATGGATGGAACCTGTTAGTGATGAACAATATAACTCTAACTAAAGGATTAAAAAATGATTAAATATTTATCAATTTTAATTTGTAGTTTATTTACCTTTTTTAATATATCAAATGCAAAGGAGTTAAATTTGAAATTATTAGATAAAAAAGACCAAAGTATTATTGAAATCTCTGCCCTAACAACTATTGGAGATACTGAAAAATTAAAAGTTGCCTTAGAAAAAGGTTTAGATAATGGATTAACAAAAAATGAAATCAAAGAAGTTTTAGTACAAATTTATGCATATGCTGGATTTCCAAGAAGCTTAGGTGGAATTGGAACATTTATGAAAGTAGTTGAAGAAAGAGCAAATAAAGGAATTAAAGATGAAATTGGAAAAGAAGCAACAGCTATTCCAATTGATTTAAATAAAGATGAATATGGTGCAAAAGTTAGAGCTCAACTTGCAGGGCAAGATACTATCCCAAGTCCTAGTGGTTATCAACTTTTTTCACCTGTAATTGATACATTTTTAAAAGAACATTTATTTGCCGATATTTTTGCAAGAGACATTTTAACTCACAAACAAAGAGAACTTTCTACAATTTCTGTTTTAGCAGCATTAGGAAATGTTCAAGGTCCTTTATATTTTCACTTACAAGCTTCAATAAATACAGGTTGGACAAAAGAACAATTAGTTGAATTTGTTAAAGTAATAGAAAACTGTTTAGATGAGAAAAAAGCTTTGGAAGTTCAAACAGTTTTAAAATCTATTTAAAAAATTAGGATAAAAAATGAATAATATAGTAATTAATACAAAAGAATATGATATTTCAAATATTGCTCAAGACACCCCTTTACTTTGGCTAATAAGAGATTATTTAAATCTTACAGGAACAAAATTTGGATGCGGTGTTGGAATGTGTGGAGCTTGTACAGTTTTACTTGACAATATTGCAATTAGAAGTTGTCAAACTCCTCTAAGTGAAGCTATGGGAAAAAATATTACAACAATAGAAAATCAAGAGGATAAAGAATTAAAAGCTTTAAGAATTGTATGGAGAGAACATGATGTTGCGCAATGTGGATATTGTCAAAGTGGACAAATAATAAACGCTGCTGGACTTTTAAAATCAAATGCCAATCCTTCAAATGAAGAAATTAAAGAAGCAATGAACGGAAATATTTGTAGATGTGGAACTTATAACAAAATCTTAAAAGCTGTAACAACAGTAGCAAAAGGATAAAAAATGAAATTAACTAGAAGAGACTTTTTAAAAAATAGCACACTTTTAACTTCTGCTTTTGTTATTGGATTTCATCTTCCAATAAAAGGAATGGCAGCACAATTAGAAAATAAAAAAGAGATTATTGAACCAAATGCTTTTATCAAAATTGATAAAGATAATAAAATCACATTTCTTCTTGGTCAAGTAGAGATGGGACAAGGTGCATATACAGGAATTGCTATGTGTATTGCTGATGAGTTAGATGCTTTTTGGGATGAGATTATTTTTGAACCAGCACCTGTAAAAGATGTTTATAATATTCCTGGAATGCCTATGATGTTAACTGGTGGTTCTATGAGTATTAAAACTCAACAACAAAGAGTTAGACTTGTGGGTGCAACTTTAAGATTTATGTTAAAAACGGCTGCTGCAAAAAAATGGAAAGTAAGAGTTTATGATGTAAAAACAAAAGACTCGTATGTAATAAATAAAAGAACAAAAGAGAAGTTATCTTATGGTAGTTTAATAGATGAAATAAAAAATATGCCAATTCCAAGTGATGTGAAATTAAAAGATAAAAATGAATACAACTTAATAGGAAAAAGAGTTAAAAGGCATCCAATTGAAGTTGAAGAAAAAATAACTGGAAAAGCAAAATTTGGTATTGATGTTAGACTTCCTGATATGAAATACGCTGCACTTGTTCAACCAAGAGTATTTGGTGCAAAAATTAAAAGTTATGATGATACAATTGCCAAAAATATGGCAGGAGTTTTAAAAATAAAACAACTTCCAAATGAAAAAATAGCTGTAATAGCAAATCATTGGTATCAAGCAAAACAAGCAAGTGAAGCAATAA
>RRZU013072017.1_pt1 | contig 11376 bp, 4 predicted proteins | sample 2165561 | NCBI WGS metagenome assembly RRZU01 (sample SAMN10456909, study PRJNA506462) | wastewater metagenome | isolation source: wastewater sludge | place: USA: Moscow, Idaho | reverse complement strand
CTTGACGCAGGGGACTTTGTGCAAGGTACACCTTACTTCAATCTATTTGGAGGAATGGTAGAAATAGGAGCACTTAACCAATTGGGCTACGAGGTGGGAACAATCGGCAATCATGAATTCGACAATGGAATGGAGGCATTGGCCTTTTGGATCAAAAATTTAAGCTTCCCAATTGTTAATTGCAACTATGATTTTGAAGGAACCCCTATAGAAGGATTAGTTAAGCCTTATATTATTCTCAACAAGAAGGGAGTACGAGTGGGCATCATTGGTGTTGGAGTCGACCCTGAGGGACTTATTCAAAAAGACAAATATGAAGGAATGAAGTTCAACCCAATCATCGAAAGTGTAAATCGTTATGCAGAGAAAATCCGCAAAGAATGCGACGTACTTATTTGTCTTTCACACAGCGGCATAGCCACCGATAGAGAAATTGCAGCACAATCTGAAAATATAGACCTTATTATTGGTGGACATTCTCATACATTTATGGAAGCACCAGAAATGATTCAAAATACAAGAGGGAAAGAAGTCCTAGTATACCAAGTCGGTAAAAATGCAGCTTATCTTGGAAAAGTAGAACTACAATTGAAAGAAAAAAAGTAACATATATAGTCTGAAGCTTCTAAAAACTTACTATCATGAAAAACATAAAATTGCGTTTGACAGTCATGAATTTTCTCCAGTTCTTTGTTTGGGGATCGTGGCTAACTTCTCTAGGTGTATATTTAGGGAGGGTACTCCAATTTGAGGGAGGAGAAATTGCTGGCATTTTTGCCACCATGGGGATTGCTGCTCTCATCATGCCTGCTGTAATGGGTATTATTGCCGACAGATATGTGAATGCCGAAAAACTACTAGGTGCTTGTCATTTAATTGGAGGTGTTATCATGTTTGTATTAACTGACGTAACAGATTACAATACATTCTTTTGGTTAATGCTTCTCTACACCTTGATGTATATGCCTACACTTGCTTTGGCAAATAGTATTGGCTACTATACACTTAAAGCTAATAATTTGGACATAGTGAAAGACTATCCTCCAATTAGAGTTTGGGGAACAGTTGGATTCATTTTTGCCATGTGGTTTGTCGACCTCAATGGCTGGACCTCCAGTACAAATCAACTTTACTTGGCTGCTGGTGTGTCTATTTTATACGGACTCTACGCTTTCACACTCCCACAGTGTTTCCCTAATAAAACATCTAAAAAACAAAGTCTTTCTTCATCTCTTGGCCTTGATGCGCTACACCTCTTAAAGAAAAAAAGAATGGCTATATTCTTTGTCTTCTCTATGTTGCTAGGAGCTGCATTGCAAATAACAAATACCTTTGGTCAGCCGTTTTTGAGCGACTTCGGAAACGATCCTCAATATCAAGATGCTTTCGCTGTAGTTCATCCTGGTATATTGACATCTGTATCTCAGATTTCGGAGGCCTTATTTATTCTTGCCATTCCATTCTTCATGCGTCGTTTCGGAATCAAAACGGTGATGATGATGAGTATGGGAGCTTGGTTTTTACGCTTTGGACTCTTTGGTATTGGCGATCCAGGCAGTGGCTTTATCTTCTTAGTGCTATCCATGATTGTATATGGTATGGCATTCGATTTCTTCAATGTGTCTGGTTCTCTATTTGTAGAACAAGGTACCGAACCACATCTCCGTTCGAGCGCACAAGGGCTTTTTGTGTTGATGACGAACGGAATAGGAACTGTAATAGGAACATTAGGCAGTGGTATGGTGGTAGATCATTTTACTACAAATGGAGTTAAAGACTGGACGTCTATTTGGTTCAGCTTTGCAGCCTACTCTTTAGTATTGCTCATTGTGTTTGCTCTTGTCTTCAAAGAGAAAAAGAAGGCAAAAGCATAACAATTTTAAATTATAATATTCACGTTAGTACTATGTCTTTTTGTATATAGTACTAACTTTTATATCTATTTTTTGAATGAAAAAGATCAACTCTCTTATATTGCTAATTAATTCTTTATCTAAGGCCGAGAAGAAATCTATATACCTACACTCCAATCTCACGAAAGGCAAAAAAGTATATATGGAGCTTTTCACGTTGATAGATAAAGATAAAATTACTGACAGTACAGAGTTGCAAGCTCGATTTACAGAACTGTTTTCTACAGCATCATTTCATCCAGTAGCGAGCTACCTCTATGACTTTGTGTTGAATGTTTTGGTGCGAATTAAATCAAATCAAGATAACGAATTTGCATTACATCAAAAAATACTAACAGCTAAAATATTAGAAGAGCGCAATTTGAATGGAGAGTATTATGACGCATTGCAACAATTAAAAGTAGAGGCTCTTGAAATCAATAATTATCACCTACTACTCATTATAAGACGCATGGAGCTGGACTTTTTGCGAACGAATGAATTCTTCAATATTTCGGAAAAACAACTCATGCAAAAACAGCATCGAACAAATGATGCATTGAAAATATTGAGACAAACAAATGAACAATCTGCCCTCTACGAATTATTGCTGCTACGCATCCAAAAAACCCATCCTGCTCAACGGGATAGTCAAAAGCAGTTTTTAAACGACCTCGTAGTAAGTGAGATATCGCTAGTATCCAATCTGAATAGAGATGTTTTTGAGATTCAAAAATTACATCAGCTCTTTCAGGCGCAATATTTGATCTTTGTAGGCGACTACAAATCAGCCCTCAACTGCTTCATCGAATTGGATAATCTCTTTAATGCAAATAAGTCGCAGTGGAATAATCCACCAATGTACTATGTCAAAGTACTAGAGGGTATTCTGATCAGTTTGAAAGGGATAAAGGCATATCAACAAATGGAGTATTTTTTGGATAAACTAAAAGCGCTAGAACATCCCTCCATCTCATTTCAGGCTGAAGTCGCTTGTATCCGCTTCATATATACTATTTCACCTTTGCTAGAGTGTAGAAAACATACAGCCTGTAAGCAAGAAATAGACAATTTCTCTAAAGATCTTATTTCTAAAATTGATTTGCTGAACCCTTATCGTTATTTGCAACTATCTCTATACCTCTCAATTATTTATTTCCGAAATAATGATTTAGAAAGAGCTAGACGTCAGATGACTCTAATTATCAATGGAGATAGCTATACAGGGCTATCACTTTTTCGCCCTATGCAATTAGTTAATCTAATAATACACTACGAATTGGGCGACTTTGATATTATAACCTCTCGTATACGCTCCATCAAACGACACAATAGAATTCAAAAAACAAACTCGCAACTTGAAGATCTCCTTTTTTACTTCTTAGGACTTGACTTGGTAATACTCTCAGAAAACAAACGAAAAAGTCTACGCCTGAGAATTATTAATGAGTTGCAAAACTCCGAGTGTTCTGCCGATGACAAGAGGCTTCTTGCAATATTCGACTTCGAAAAATGGATGTTGAAACATCTAGGCTATTATCAGTATCAAAAAAATCAGATTGAAAATCAATAATTAGAGATTCAAATAAAAAATATAATTAATTTGTATGTTTGCTATACTCTGACAATAGTAGTTACTTTTGCTGAGTGAGAATATTCTACTCAAAATATATAGAGCAAATAGGCTACCATCTAAAATTAATTATCTATATGAACAAATATAAGAAATACTATATATTGTTTTTATTTCTCTCTATCTTCACAACTCTTCTGCATGCTAACAATCCTCTAATTAGAAATATAAGTAAAAAAAGCTATAAAGCAGGCAATAAAAATTGGGCAATAAAGGAAGATGAGAGAGGCTTTCTATATGTTGCAAACGATTTTGGACTATTAGTTTTTGATGGCATAGATTGGACATTAAACAGTTTACCGAACAAACAATCTATAAAATCGATATACGTCAAAAATCACAACCTTATTTATACAGGCAACTTCGAAAATTTTGGTATGTGGACTAGAGATACAAATGGAGTCTTACGATACCAATCATTATCTGCTGACATACCACAAGAAGATGTGAAGAACAATGACTTTTGGCAAGTATATGAAAAAGATGATTATATTTATTTTCAATCCTTTTCGTCGATATATGCTGTAGGTCCCAAGGGAATCTCTAAAATACAAGGAGTTGACCAGTTTCTATTTCTAATGGAGGTTGATGATGAGTTATGGGTTCAAAAAATGAAAGGCTGCTTATATAAGCTTAATGGAACAGAAATCGATAAAATCCCCAACACTGATATTTTTAACGATACCGATGTCCGTGCAACCCTGCCTCTAGATGATGGACGCTTATTGATAGGAACATCCAACTCTGGAATTTTCGTCTACGATAAACATGGTGTAACTAAATGGCATACACCAATTTCAGATGTAGTAGAAAGATATGAATTAAACTGTATGCTCACGCTCTCCAATGGGAATATTCTGATTGGAACTATTACTAATGGGGTCTATGAGGCAACACCAAATGGAATGATAGTATCCAACTACTCTACAAAGGATCAATTGCTTAACAATACAATTCTTTCACTATTCAAAACCAATAATGGATCGGTATGGATTGGCATGGATAGAGGCATAGCCAATATGCAGTATATCAGCAATCTGTCCTATTACTCTTTCGACCAGTACGATATTGGCGCAGTCTATGATGCAAAATTTTGGAATGGGTATCTATTTCTTTGTACCAATCAGGGGGTCTACTCCATCTCTCAAGCCAGAATGGATCAGTCTCAAATTCTGTCGGAGATGAAATTAGTTGATGGCACTCAAGGTCAAGCTTGGTCACTCTCTATTATTGACAATAAGCTCTACTGTGGGCACAATAGAGGAATCAAACAAATCATTTCACACTCAAAGGCATTAGATAGTGATATAAAAAGTGCAGGGGTGTACTCGATTCAAGAAGATAAACTTTTCAACCAGAATGTCTGGTTAGTTTCATCATATACCAACCTATTAATCCTACATCCCAATAAAGAGCAGATAATTCTAGGCGAAAATGGATCTCCTGTAAAGTATGCTTTAATAGACCATTTAAATAATATATGGATCAAAACTCCTCACAAGAGGATTAATAAATATCGCTTAAGTGAGAATCACAAAGTAGTAGAGGACACATTTCTTCTAAATAACAACACCGAAGCATTCGCCAGTCAAAACCAAAATATGTTTAAATTAGGGGGGCGAATCGTTATCTCTCAAGATAAGCAATTCTATACTTATGATGAGCTTAGTGGACAGTTGTTTGAGAACAAGGTATTGAATGAGGGCTTCAATATAAAAGAACCTATCGAAAACGTAAAGAAAATAAAAGACAACTATTATTGGATTATCACCGCCTCATCGGTACATTTAATTTTCTACAATGGCTATGAAATTCAAGTTATAGATCAATATGCTCTAGACATTTACGATCTTTCGTTAGTCGAGAAATATGAAAATGTAAGTGTTCTTAATGATTCTCTTAGTTTGATTTGCTTAGACAATGGTTTTTTAATTCACAATAGAAGGGAGAAGAAAGATGTTCCTACAATTGAGGCTCCGTCTATCGAATATGTACGTTCTAAAACTAATAACGATGACAACGGCACCTATCTTTCAATCGTAGATAAAACAGTGAAAATTTCATCGTATGAAAGTAATCTGATAGAAATAGGAGTTCATAATCCAAATGCTTTCTACAACAATGAATATGTTCAGTATAGACTCAGTGGCGTGGAAGAAGAATGGAGTTCTCCATCTAAGACCAACTATATATCATTCAGCAGACTACCACAAGGTAAGTATAATCTTGAGGTGAGATCTTTTGGAAGAATGGGAGAAACTTCGGAGCACAGCCAACTAACACTACACATCGAACCTCCATTCTACAAATCTGCCTTTGCAGTTATCTTATACATTCTATTTGCAGCTTTCTTAAGCTACGCAATATGGATATTTATTCTAAGAAGACATAGAAATATTCACTTGCAAAAAATTAGACATCGAGAGAGGCTTAGGCTCAAACAATTGAATTCTAAACTTGAAAATGATATTCTAGAGGCTAATTCTGAATTATTTACTCGTTCCAACCTAATCTTACAAAAGAACAAGTTGTTTCGCGAAATAAAAGAGGTGCTGAATAATTTCTATAGAAAGAAAAATATCAAAGACTTAGACCAACTATACCATTCACTCTCTAGAATATTGGATACTGACATAGAAGACGAAGATAATTGGGAGATGATATTGGTTTCATTTGAGCAAAAGCATCCTAACTTTTACAATAACTTACGCAAGATATCGACTGACCTCACACCTAACGATTTGCGATTATGTATTTGTTTAAGACTCAATTTTAGTTCCAAAGAAATATCCGAAATTATGAATCTTTCGGCAAGAACTGTAGACAACAATCGTTCGCGATTGCGTAAAAAATTGAATCTTCCATCAGACACTAACTTAACTGATTTTTTGTTGACTCTATAGAAACTTCTATAGTTTTCACAAAATCAAGTAAGGGCAGAATAGTTAATATTCTGCCCTTGCCCTCTTTTTCATGACTTAACACAAACTACAATATATCAAAATATTACAAATTAGAATGAGATAAACGTGAGATGTTATACAGCAGATGTGATGTGCTCATGACGACTTTATTATTGCATGTTAAAAAAACTTATCGTCCTTAGAGCATGTGATTTTAATCATTGAACAAAACAAAATGACGAACAAACTAGAGTTTAACCTTAATAATAATTTACTCCAGTCTAAAATCACTTTTATCTAATAAAACTATATTAACTCTTATTTTTATGCAAAAACCAAATTCAAATCTACTCACTTCTATCACAAGCAGTAGAGGTGCTAATATCAAAAAAATGATATTGACCCTATTGGTATGTTTGATAGGAACTTTGGTAGTACAAGCACAGGATAAAAAAGTGTCTGGTGTTGTTACAGATAACTTATCCTCCCCCCTAATTGGAGTAAGTGTTACTATTAAGAACACTACTACAGGCACAGTAACAGACTTTGATGGCAGATACACTTTGAATGCTAAAGAAGGAGATGTATTAGAGTTCTCATTTGTAGGAATGGTTACTCAGCAAATTACTGTTGGCAAGCAAACTATAGTCAATGTACAACTAGAAGAAAATGTACAGATGCTTACTGAAACTGTGGTAATAGGATACGGTAGTGCCAAAATGAAGGATCTTACATCTCCTATTACTTCTATCAAAGGAGATGAACTTTTGACCAGAACTACAGCTTCTCCCATGCAAGGGCTGCAAGGAAAAGTAGCTGGAATTAGAATTGTGAACTCTGGACAACCAGGGACTGCTCCTCGTGTAACGATTCGTGGTGCTGGAAGCTTGGACGGATCAAAGCAAGGACCTCTATATGTGGTTGATGGTATGTTCTTTGATGATATATCATTTCTCAACAGCACAGATATTGAAACCATGAACGTACTCAAAGATGCATCTTCGGCAGCTATTTATGGTGTGCGTGCAGCAAATGGAGTTATTATCATTACTACAAAGTCTGGTATTACAAACTCTAAACCTACTATAACATACGATGGCTATGTGGGAGTGCAAACAGCTACCAACAAAATGAAGATGGCAAATGCTAGCGACTACACTATGATGATGCGCGAAGCAGGTATCACTAGCAATATTGACAAAGCGATTGAACTCTATGGAGGAACGGATGGCATACCAAATGCAAATACAGACTGGTACAAAGAGTTAATGAAAAATTCATTAATGCACAGTCATAGTTTGAACGTAGCAGGAGGTGCTGACAATGTGAAGTATGTAGTTGGGACAAACTATCTCAAACAAGATGGTATAATGAAAATTGCAGAAAACGACTTTGAAAGAATAAATGTAAGAGCAAAAGTAGATGTAAGTCTTCTAAAAAACCTGAAAGTTGGAGCTAATATCTTAATGACTAATAGTACTAAAAACAGAGCAAACGAACAAGCTTGGTGGTATGCCTTCATTGCCCCTCCTATTATGCCTGCATATGATGCTAATAATATTGTAGACTATGGAGATGGAAAAAAAGGAACATCGACCAATAATTATGCGTCGCCAAAACAAATTGGCTATGATGAATATTTTGGTAATCCCTTGGCAACAGCAGAATTTAAGAGAAATAGAGTAAAAGGATTTCAAGTACTTCCATCTTTCTATGCCGACTTGTCTCTTCTTGATGACAAACTGAACATAAAAAGTACGTTCTCTCAAACTATCAATAATGAAAAGGAGACTACGTTCGAACCACAATATCGAGTATCTGATACACAAAGAAAAGCGAGTTCATATTTAAAACTTGGAAGAAAAGAATTCAACAATGCGATTCTAGACAATGTAGTAACCTATAGAGATTCATTTGGCAAGCACAATCTTACCCTCATGGCTGGTAATTCGATCAGAAGCGAATGGGCCGACTATCAATGGGGATCGGGAGAAAATGTACCAGATGCAGAGCATTTGTGGCATTTAGATCAAGCTGACAAGGCTTCGAGAATATCAGGTAGTTCGGCTACAAAATTTAGAGGTGCTTCATTCTTTGGACGTGCATTGTACAACTACGATAGTCGCTACTTGCTATCAGCAACATTCAGAGCCGATGGTAGTTCTAAGTATCAAGAAAAATGGGGTTATTTCCCATCCATTGGACTGGGATGGGTACCTACAGAAGAAGCATTTTTCAAAGAGCAAAAAATATTTGAACATCTAAAAATTCGTGGAAGCTGGGGTAAACTAGGTCACGATAAAATAGAACCTAACTATGCTTTTGCAAAAGTCACTCAATCTCTCGATACTTCGGGCGTATTTGATGATGTACTAATTTCAGGTAATACATCTGTCAGCTATTTCGATTTCATTAAGTGGGAAGTGAATGAAGAGTTTAATATTGGGTTCGACTTTGCCACACTAAGTGGACGTTTGTCGGGAGAGTTTGACTACTACAAGCGAAAAACAACTAATGCGGTCTTCGATATGCCATTACCATTTGGAGCAGGAGAAAAACGAATGAATAATGGTGAGGTAGAAAACTCAGGAGTTGAGTTAACCCTCAACTGGAACGATGCTATTGGTAAAGACTTTAGATACAACATAGGATTCAATATGAGCACCCTAAAAAACAAAGTAACGTATCTTAATGGACGCGATCGAATAGCTACAGGCGAGGCTGAATTTAGAACTTATAGAATTCTAGGAGAATCAATAGACTCATTCTATGGATATAAAGTAGTTGGAGTTTATCAAAATCAAGCGCAAATAGATGCAGACCCGATTGCCAAAGCAAATAATCTACAACCTGGAGACTTTATGTATGCTGACTTGGATGGTGATGGAGAGCTTACGTACAAAGATAGACAAGTTATTGGTTCTAAGCTCCCTAAATTTTCGCTAGGCGGCAGTCTTGGTTTTGAATATAAAAACATAGATTTCAACTTAGCATATTCTGGACAATTTGGACATAAAATAGCAAATAAAAAACGTGGACTAAGAAGATGGCAATCTGGCATCAATTTCGACCAAGATCTTGTAGATAACAGATGGACTGGTGAGGGATCGACAAATAAATACCCTTCGGCACGCGGACTAACTGATCCTTGGAATAATGCAAAATTCAGTTCATTCTGGGTAGAGAGTGCAAACACATTCACTATCGAAAACATACAGCTTGGATATACATTTAGAAATATATTTCCACAATCGGATCGCAAATCATCTCTACGAATAAGCTTCACTGCCGATCGCCCATTCTCGTTCTTCTCATATAATGGTTTCACAACTGATGTTGGTGAACAAATTGATGCTGAAAAAGGGACAGTAAGCAAAGCAGCAGGTATTGATCAACAAACGTATCCATTAGCTTCTACATTTAGCTTTGGCGTAAGATTAACTTATTAAAAAAGAACTTAGTTATGAAAAAACATATATCAATAATATTATTAAGCATCCTGACCTTGGCCTTTGCTAGCTGCAACGACTACCTAGATCATGAGCCAGAAAATCAAAAAGGTGTTGATGATGTAGACTATACACAAATCAAAGATATGTTCAATCCTGTATCTGGTGTATATGCTACGGCACGAGGTGAAAAAGGCTTTGGAGCTTGGACATTATATAGTATGCTTACGGTAAGAGGTTATGACACATACAAGGGTTCAGCACCTGGTGACCAAGTGGAGTTGAATTATTGTAAAAATTTTCAATACAAATCGGTACAAGACTATTGGCTTGTAGGTGCATCATGGAATTCACTGTTTTATCTTGTGCAAGCATCTAACAGCGCAATCGAGCAACTCGATAGATATGGAGAACATACTACAACGGAAGCTGAGAAAAAGTTAAATGCTCAGTATATCGCAGAAGTGCAAACTATTAGAGCATTAGCATATTTCTATATCACTCATCTCTGGGGAGATGTTCCAGTATTTACTGACAATAGTGTTGTAGAAGGTTCCGAAACACCTAAGCTAGTGCCTCATAAAGAGGTTCTGCAATTCATTGTAGATCAAACAGAAGAGGCATCTAAAAACTTGCCAGCACTTCGTCCTAATGAGATGACATACAAGGGACAAATTACTATGTACACAGCCTTGATGCTACAAGCAAAAGCAGCATCACTGCTAGACAATTGGGACTTGGTATTATCTGCTACAAATACGATAGTGGGAAGCGATAAGTTTCAACTTTACGACACTTTCTACCAAGCGTTTAAAAAGCCAGGCAGACTCTCTAACGAAAGTATATTAGAATGGCAAACCTCTGACTTTGGCAGTCCAACAGGAGAAATTGTTAAACCAGATCAATGGTTTGTCTTTCAAGGTCCGCGTGGAACTATCACAGGTCCTAAGAAGATAGGTGGAGGATGGGGTTTCATGTGTCCTACTGATGAAATTGTAAAACTATTTGAAAAAAGAGGTGAGACAGTTCGTGCTACAACAACGCTACTGAAAGTAAACGCAACAACACCTTCTGGAGACTTTATTGCCGCAACTAACGACAAAGAGCCAACAGTATATAATGGGAAGGCGTATCTTCCGAGCAATCAACTTACCGATGGTAGAGAAGATTATGGAACAGGCAACAACATCAGAATGATGCGTTATGCTGAAACTCTACTTCTTAATGCTGAGGCTAAAGTGCGTAAGGGTCAAAGTGGCGATACTGAGTTCAACCTGGTCCGAAAGAGAGCACAAATGGACGAAATAACAGGTGTTACGCTTGACCAAATATTGGAAGAAAGACAAATAGAATTGGCTATGGAATGGGGCAACAGCTTTATGGATTTGGTTAGAACTAAAAAAGCTAGTTCAGTATTGCCAAAATTTGTAGAAGGACAAAGCGAATTCTATATGATACCTCTTGAACAAATAGAGATATATCCAGAATGGGATACAGCT
>RRZU012621000.1_pt1 | contig 11379 bp, 8 predicted proteins | sample 2165561 | NCBI WGS metagenome assembly RRZU01 (sample SAMN10456909, study PRJNA506462) | wastewater metagenome | isolation source: wastewater sludge | place: USA: Moscow, Idaho | reverse complement strand
TGCATTTTCAGAATCTTTGATGTCTCTATCATACCTGTTATCCTGATAATTTTATATGGTAATTTGTTGATTTTTATATGTAAAAACAGCATAGATTTTTCAGTATCTTTTTATAACTATCACGAACCGTCAATATATCCCTGTTTATAAGGGTTTGACGGTTTTTTTCTTCTCGCAGGTCTACCGTGGAACTGGTCGTAATCCCTTATATTTTCACTCGAAAACGTTGTATAAATCGTTGTAAATCATGCTACAAGGCTTCGCATTTCTCTGTTTGCTCCTGCCTCTGACGCATGAGCGTATAAGTCCAGCGTTATCGTTATGCTTGCATGTCCCATGATATACTGTAAATTCTTCGGGTTCATGTTCTTCTGTGCAAGCTGTGTGCAGAACGTATGTCTTAGGCTGTGGGGCGTTATCCTCGGCAACGGCGTTTTCTCATGACTCTTGTTATACTTCTTTACAACGCCATTCAGTACCGATTTATAATTGCTCTCCTGCATAGGCTTTCCACTAGGGCTGATGAACAGAAAATTGTGGTAGCCGTCTATCTCCTTGAGTGTCGGCTTCTGCTTCCTTTTCAGCACCCTCTTAAAGGCTTTCTCTGTTTCCTCGCTCATAGGCACGTTGCGGAAACCGCTCTTTGTCTTTGGCTCTGCTATGTAGAAACCGTCCTTGTCCCTAAGTAACTGATGATTGATACGGATTGCATGGTTCTTGAAATCAATATCGCTCCTTGTCAGTCCGCACAGCTCCGAGATACGCAAGCCTGTTTTCAGCAGGATAAGCACATCATCATGATACTTCTGATAGGTTCTGTCCTGCTCCATGAAGTCTAACAATCTTGCTTCCTGTTCCTCGCTCAATGCGACTTTCGGCTTGCTGTCGTCCTCTATGACCTCGCTTAGCTGGAAATTAAAAGGGTTCTTCCTTACATAATCGTCCTCTATTGCCATGTGGAATGACGCTTTCAGGGAACGCTTGTAGTTATTGATTGTCTTGTAGGAAAAACCGTTCTCTTTCATTCTGACCGCCCATTCCTTAGCGTCTGACGGCTTTATGCTGTCTATGCTCCTTGCTCCCAGTTTGTCCTGTTCCAACGCTTCCATGAGGTATTTACGCCCCTGTTGGGTGCTTTTCTTCACGTTCGGTCGTTGGGCGTTCTTTTTGGCGTATAGCTGGCACAAGGTCATCTTGCTTCCCTTTGTGTCGATACCGTCATATAAATCACGCTGTATGATACGCTCTTTTTCCCTTAGCGACAAGTCCTCACGCTTTCCTGCTGGTGTCTTGTCCGTAGGCAACAGCTTCCATGCGTAGACATACTTTGTTTTTCCCAGTGCGTCCACATATTTATAGGTGTACCTGCCGTCTTGTCTTTGGCTCTCTCCTCTGTATAAGATACGGTTTCTGTTATCCCGTCTTTTTGCTGATGACATTCTTTCTTAACTCCTTTCAAAGTAAGAAAGAGCCTTGCTGTAACGACTTATACACATCTTATCACACACAAGGCTCTTTTTCACTAGATTTGTTCCAATCGGTCTATGACTTTTTCAAATTTCTTTTTCTTGATGAGCATACGGTTTCCGTTCATCACAACACATTCCTCTTTGTATTCGTTGGCAAGCTGGCGGAGCTTGTTCTCCCCGATACGGAAATAACTGGACGCTTCCTCTATCGTCATGAGGTATCTTTCCCATAACGGCATACTTAAATCGTGCATAGATATGACACCTCCTTTCCTCGTAGTTTTGAAGCGGTCAGACGGCTTGTGTCAAAGCCCACAGGGATTGCACCTCTGCATGGTTCTCATGTAGCCGTACCCATTGCGTGCGACGCTCTGAACGCTCAAGCTGTGGCTGTACGGGAGTATCATTATCAGACGGGACAGGTCATGACTGGAAAAGGGGACAAGCCTTTTCTATGAACACAGACATTTCTCGCTCGCTTACAGGGCAGGAAATAAGGTCGTGGCGTGTCTGCTCCAACGGCTCGCTGTCCGTCTAACGTATCTGACCGCTTTATTCACTTATCAAAGAACGCTTGAAAGAAGAAATCTCCCCTACACCATTAATACAAATAGAAAGGTGCATTTTGGCAAAAATCGCTTTGCTTTCTTCCTTTCACACCATATAGGGACAGCAAAGTGCTGTTTGCTAAGTTGATTGATAAAAAAATTTCACTTTTTTCCTCTTTCACTCCATATCAGTCCGCTAAAAGACGATTTGTTGCAAAAATGCTTTGCTTTTTTCCCTTTCACTACATATAGGGACAGGAAACGGCGTTTTGCTTCCATTTTTGAAAAGAAATTTCTCTTTCTACTCCATATAGGGACAACAACATGCGATTTAATGACTAAATCCAGAAATTTTTTTATCTTTCTTCTTCCACACCATATCTGTCCAGCAAGTAGCTGTTTGTTAAGCTGGAAGCGAAAAAAATCAAGATTTCTTCTTTCTATCCCATATCTGTCCGCTGACCGCCCAAATAATGACTGTTTGCGGAAATTTCTTGAAAATATTTTCCAATCAAAAATACCGCTATTCCTTAGAAACAGCGGTATCAGCCTATAATCACATCGGATATGTCGGTTGTCATTTGCTTGATTTTCAATTCCTGTTTGTCTGTCAATCTCGTCTGCCTGTCGATTGCTTCCAAGTAGTTCGCCCCCGTTTCCTTTTCAATCTCCTTTATCATCAGCAGAGAGGGCATGACCTGCCGTTCCAGCCAGCGTATCGTCTTATCCATGTTGACGGCAACAGGTGTCATGATGAACGGGAGGGAAGCGGTCATATTCTCAATGAATATATCCCACAGGATATAGTCGGGAAAGTCCACTTGCATGAGGACAAGGCTTGCAATGGTCTGTTCGGGATTTCTTGAAAAAATAAGTTCTTCCACCGCCTGTCCTGCCTTTTCATTTTTTAGTCGGATTTCAAGACGGTTCTTGATGTCGGTCTGTATGCCTTTGTTCCTCTGCTCTTTTTCTTTCTCGTACAGGCAGAAGTAGATAGGGCTGTTCTTTGAACCGATATAAAAGGTCTTTGCGGTATCTCCCTTTGCCCCCGACAGTTTTCCACTGTCCACGCCCTCATATTTCCTTGAGCGTTTCCATACCTTATCGGCGTAATAGCGTTCTCTTAGGATTTCTATATCCAGCAGTCCGCCCATATCATTGACAGCCAAGTCAAGACGCTTAAAGATACCCTCATAGTCCATACAACGGCTCAAAAAGTGATACCAGCCTGTTTTCCTTGCCTGTAGGACGTGTTCCAAGTGCCGACAGCCCATGCCCTTTAATTCCAGTAAAACGCCCATAGAAGCGTCTTTAGAAGCGGTAACAATAATCTCGCCATAGCGGTATAGTTCTTCATAGCCGAACAGCCCGTAATCTTCATGGATAAAGTATTCAGCTTTCATAGCTAGCACGTTTTTGATAATCTCCAATGCGTCCGTAGTAGGGAAGCGGACACGCAGATAATCAATATTCAGCGTAAAAGGCTGTGTGCATTTGCAGTAGTCCAGATAATGCAGGAGCGTATGCTTCATTTCTTTGCTGGCTCTTGTTTTCCCGTTCTCAATCTCATTCAGGTTTTGCCTGCTGATGTGCAGTTCCTTTGCCAGTCTGCTTTGGGAATAACCGCAGGCGTTCCGTTTTGTTTTCAATGCTTCGATAAATTCCATGTCATTCATGTTCATTCCTCCAATCAAAAAAGGCATACGCCCATAGGAGCATACACCTTGTATTTTTTGCTTCCGATATGCTGTTTTCGACCTGTCGGGTAGAAATGACAGGGTGTGAAGTGCAGTAAGTTCTTATAACTTCGTACATCGTTTCATATCGGGATTTTTGTAATTGTTTTGTGCCTTGTTTCTTGTAATAGTACCCCCCTGTTAGATAACGGGGGCTTTGTAAGGCTCGCAAGCTCGCCCAACCGCCGAAGTGAACCGTCCGCTCGCCAGCAAGCTGGCGTGGCGATATGTCTTACGACCGCCACCGCTGGCGGATCACTCCGTCGGTAGAAAGCTTTTTCCTGTAAAACTATAACCTTGACATATCTATAACTTTACTACATTCATTTACCAATCTATCATCATGTGTAGCTAAAATGACTATTGCTCCATTTAAAGCACATTCTTTAAGTAACTTAATTACTATTTGTCTATTTTCGCTATCAAGAGAAGCCGTAGGCTCATCAGCATAAATTATAGAAGCGTTTTTCAAAATTGCTCTTGCTATACCTATTCTTTGCTTTTCTCCGCCAGATAAAACTACAGCTTGTTCATTAGCTCTACCGCTTAGCCCCACTTTTTTTAAAATTGTTTCCACTTCTGATTTACGGATTTTAGATTTATCCAGTGTTATATTATAAGCAACACTTTCATCTTCGATGATACCATAATCTTGATAAATAAATGTAGCATATTTATGCCAAAAGTTAGTTTTCTCTTTATCATTCCATTTGGTGGCATTCTTTTGGTCAATTAAAATAGTTCCACTCTCAATTGGTTGTATTAAACCTAAACAGTTTAGCAATGTCGTTTTTCCACAACCCGAAGCACCTGTTAAAGCTATCATATCGCCACTATTCATAATATAACTTAAATTTGAAAAAATTAGGTTTCCATTAATCTTAACACTAATATTACTTATTTTTATTTCCATTTTTTTACTCCGTTCTTTATGTTTTTAGTCATTTCTTGTCGCTACTCTATAAAATGCTTGTCTAGTACATATATGATATGCAATGAAACTGCTTAAACTATACAAGATTAAAATAGCTATACTTACAATAATTACTGTAATAATATCCGGTCGCCTTATAACAAACGAAATTATTGCTCCTACAAATATTGTAAGTATTGCAACACAACATTCTTTTATAAAATTAGGCATAATGATTTCCTTATATGATTTCCCAAATGTATGTAATGTGAATATGCGTTTTTTATTTTCGTTTACCCATAATTGAGCAGTAAGAATACCAGCAAAAACCATAGATATAAAAATCAATATACAAGCTACAATGTAGAATATTGCTTCTTTTTCAAATTTTTGAGCTTGTGCTAAAGCAACATCAGCAATAGTGTCGATAGATATAACAAACTCTTTTATCGGTGATTTATTCAATTCGGTTCTTAATAATTGTTCATTTGGAAAAACGACATTTCCGCTGGAACAAGCTGGCAAAGTAAAGCCTAAAATATCTAATATTTCCGATGGACTATCAATTAGAATAATCAAAGGATTGGTAGCTTGAACGGTACTTCCACCAGAGCCAACATTAGGAGGTAATCCCAAAAAATTTTTTCCTATAAATTCGTAAAACTCTACTCCTTTAGGCTGTACTTCTTGTGTTTTTGTCCACAATGGCATTTGTGCCGTTAGAAAATCTTGTAACGGTTTGTCTAACGCATTTAACTCTATTTTTGTTAATTTACCACCCTTACCGTTTTTTTCTATTCCTATGTTGAAAGAGTTTATCCAACTTCTATCTGTAATAATAATATGGTCGTATCCACCATATTCCTCTTTGTTTAATTCAATAGATTTATCAATTACTAAAGATAAAGAGAGATTATTATTTTTTTCCATAGTTTTAAAAAACTTCTCTACATGTTGTCGCATCTTTTCTGTTTCTAATGAGTCTAAATCTCCGAAAGATAAACTTACATTACTTTGCATATTTTCCCACAAAGAATATTCATGAGATAATTGTTGAAGAACGTAAGCTGATGTAATGGTACTTGGTACTATCAAAAGTGCTAATATAATTGATATAATTCTAGTGCCTACACTTAATTGTTTGAATCTTTTTAGTGGTATTATTCTTTTTGCTATATGTTCACTTTTAGGCTTCACTATAATTGACATTCCATATGTTACTACTAATGATATAACCGTCAGAACAACTAATATAATTAAACTATTTGTAACAACTAACGGAATTTGTCTAATTCCTCTTGAAACTCCTATATATAGTAAGAATATAAAAAGTGCGGTAATATAACTTGGTATAAATAATTTTGATATTGCCAACGTATCTTCTTTGTAAATTTTATTTAATTCTACTCCGCCCAATAATCTAATACTACGCCCCTTTGCTCTTAAAACAAACCACGCAATCATAGAAGAAATAAATAATAAAAATGCCGTCAAAATTACGTTTCCTACTCCGTTATGCACCAAATTATAATAAATATCTTTTAGCAGTGAGGGAGTAGCCGTCCATTCAATATCAATACCATTTTCTATCGCCCATTGTTCAATGTCATGTTTAAAATCTGCATTGTTATCTGTTGCGTATGTTCCATATAATGGACGACTTCCTATATTTTTTGATGAAATCAATTCCCCTGTCAATTTTGCGTCAAGCCAATTTATTTTATTGCCTGTAACAACTAAATCATTACTAATAGGTTTCTTACTACCAAAGTAAATAATATCTTTTTTATTTTCATAATCATTAGTTGGTGTTGCTATTTTAATCAGTGTTGCATTATTAGTATCAACTATTTTATCCAATTCTAATGCCAATTCTTCTTTAGTTATCAATGTATTTGCAATATTTATTTCAAACTGTTCATTGGTATTAAGTGGTATTTGTTCTTGATTGGATACTATATTTTGAAAAATTAAAACATAACTAAAAATTGCCAACAAAAAACTTGTTAATCTTATACTAATTTTATTCATTTTAATTTATTACCTCCCTATTTCCTCGAGTTATTATACCATATTTAATGGTACGATTTTATTAAATTTTGTCAAAGAATTATTTTTTGATATTCCATAGTATCGAGCATTGATAATTCTATATTATTTCTGCTTATGAACAGATTACTTATCAGCCTATGGTTGTAAAGAGTGCTAACGCATTGCATACGCAACAAGCTCTTGACAAACCATAGTCTAATAAGTCTTAAGATAATCAAGCAGAAATGATATAGTATGCTGTTTCACGACATAGAAAAGGACGCTCTGTTTCAAGCGTCGATTTCTTATAACTCTGTATTTCTCTTTATAAGTCGTTACATAGGGCTCTTTCATTTGTTGTAATTTCGTTGTAAATTTCCTTATTTCCCTCTTGCTATTTTGCTGATAAACACTGTATTTATGCGGTTTTTCTTAATTTAGTATCTGTTTTTCATCTAAAAACTTATCACTATATAATTGCTTTTCTATTTTTTCTAAATTCATAATTCTTTTTCCCTGTATTTAATATTAAAAACAGAAGGGTCTTTCCGGCAGTTTTTCAATTTTATATTTTTCGAATTTCATTCTATAGTTTGCTTCTAATACTTCATGATTACTAGCTTTTTTTTCCAATTCCAACATCCAATTTTTAAAACCACCATCTCGTACAAAATATCTTTCTTCTGGCCATGATTTTAATTCATTGTAAACCGTATGCAATGCATTATCAAAAAGTTCTTTTTTTCTTGTCCAGCTACTGATGTATACATAATCCTCATATTCTACAATTGTTCCTTTATTTGGGTTTTTAAAATATCGTTCATATCCATTCTTTACGTCCTCAAAAGTCACTTCCCCTTGTAACGGAATATATGCTTTTTGGATTAATTGTTGGGCAATTTGTTCACTATAAATTTCATGCATTTGCATATCCATCGATCGTCCTTCTATTTCTATAGAACCTATATTTTTTGCTGCTTTCTTAGCTGCACCCTTAATCCTGCTCCACAAGGAATGTCCTGTCGGATCACTGTAATTCAACGGATTATTGGTTGTATAATCGTAGCGGTTTCTGGTTAATGGATTTTCTGTCGTTCCAAGGTCACTATCTTCAGTTGTAAAGGTTCTGTCATTTTCTTTTTCCTCCTGAACCTCTACTTCTATTACATTTTATATTCAAAAGTTTCTCAATCACTTCGAGACCTCGGCATACTTACATAATTTTGTAGGGCGCCGATTTTTTCATTATCACTATACCTACAATCAGCCAACATATTTATGTATTGTTGCTCTTACAGCCCCAGGTCCTGCGAGCATTTCGCGGAACATTTCTTCAATCTTTTCACCAACTCCATCTTTGTAAAGGTCAGTGAAGAACAGACGCTCATTGGAAAGGATCGGTTTGAGCTGATCTTTGAATGTCTCCGTTTTTCCTACTACGATATCCTTAAACTGTTCCTGAAGTTCCTCGTTCATTGGGTCTGGTGCAAGTTCAAATTTATTTCCTTCATCATCCACACCAAGCATATATCTAAGCCATCCTGCGATTCCCAAAGGAATAGCTGTCAGTCTGGAGGCGTCTCCGAATTTCGCTACATATGCTTTAATTGTCTCACCGAATCGGATACCAACCATCTGAGATACATCTACGGCCAGACGAAGGTTTGTATCTCCCAAATACTCATTCGGGAAACGCTCATTAAAGAGTTCATCCACAAATGCCTGCGGAGAAAGGATTCCCGGGTTTGCGACTACCGGAAGACCTTCATCATAAGCAATCATACGCGCCATCTTCATCATATCTTCGTTTGTGTTCAGCATATGCGCAAACAGATCATATCCAAGAACCACACCCAGCGGACCTGTTGCAGAATGTACAGGGTTCAGACATACTGTTACTTTCATACGCTCAGAAAGGTTAACCGTATTTCTGTCAGCCATATATACACCGAAACCTTTCTCCAGAGCCGGACGGCCGTTTGGGAAGTTATCTTCAATTACGAGATACTGCGGTTTCTCTGCATTAACAAATGGTGCAATATATGTTTTCTTACTTGTGATAACCGGCTGCATATTCTCAATGCCAAGATTCTCAAGGTCCGCTGCGATCTGCTCGCTTGGACGAGGTGTGATCTTATCGATCATCGTCCATGGGAACGCAACAATTTTCTCATCACTTACATAATTTACGAATCCTTCATCTACGAATCCGACTTTCTTCCACTCTTCTGTCATAGTCAGTACAGATTCACGAAGTTTCGCACCATTCCGTGAGCAGTTATCCATGGAAACCAGAGCAATTGGATATCTGCCTGCTTTATATCTTTCATAAAGCATCGCAACCAGAACTGCCATTGCACCTGTTGCTTTATCCGGACCATTTTTGATATCAGCTTCTACAAACGGAAACCATGTCCCGTCAGCTTTCTGTAATGCGTAACCTTTCTCTGTGATTGTAAAGGAAACCATCTGCAGGGATTTGCTGGTAAAGATTTCTTTCAGCCGATTCCAATGTGCCTGGTCTGAAGACTGTGCTTTTACTGCTTCTGCAAGAGCTCCTATTACTTTGTATTCACGTGTTCCATCACCATGCAGGATTACGCTTAATCCCAGGTTGTCATATGGATCATAAATCTTGTCTACTACATCATAATCAAAAGTCTCTATACATGTAATGCCACGGTTAAGCACGCCCTCTTCCAGAAGGCCGTCAGCAATACCACCGATAAATACACGGAAAATATTTCCGATTCCGAAATGTACCCAACCAGGTTCTTTCTTCGCTTTCTCAGAAACAGCCTCTACGTCATAACCTGGCAGAGTGATTCCGGCCTTTTCCCATGCTTCCTGTTCTTTGATTCCATTCAGTGATAATTTCATGATATATACTCCTTGTTTTCTTTTTATTATGTTTCAAACTTACGTTTATATCTCAACTGTAAGTCGAGTATATATCCTCCCTATCTAAAAGTCTATTGACAAAAAGTATAATTTTTTTAATCTTATTTTATGCATTTTTACCAGTTATATTGACCATTACTGTTCTTATTATCGTTATTGCATTTTCACTTTCTATATACTACAATATACATAAAGCTAGAACTTAACTCTATCTATAACAATTCAGGAAATAATATAATCCAGAAAATCTGACAAGTTTTTGCGCTCTGCCAGACTATATCAAATATATAATTTATAAAACAGCTACCATAACAGAATCAGGAGAATCTTATGATTGAAAAAGGTTTAACCAATATCAGCGTAAAAAAAATAAACAGATCAAAAGTTTATCAATACATCTACAGAAAAAAAATAACATCCAAGCTCCAGATCGTTCAGGATTTACAGATGGGATTGTCCACCGTAAGCCAGAATCTGAACCTGTTAGAGCAGGATGGCTTAATAGAAAAAAATGGATATTTCGAATCCACCGGCGGAAGAAAAGCAAATGCGATTCAGATTGTATCTGACTTCAGAATTTCCATTGGCATTGGTATTTTAAAGAATATGTTCCATATCACTGCCGTTGACCTGTACGGAAATACACTCTATACCAATACCATTCCATTTCCATATTCCAACACGCCGGATTACTATAAGCAGGTCACCGATAAAATCAAAGAATTCATTGCCACAAATCAGTATGATGAAGAAAAGATACTTGGTGTTTCCATCGCTACACAAGGAATCACCTCCCCTGATCACTCTACTGTGCTGTATGGAAATATCATGAACAATACAGGCATGATACTGGAGGACTTTTCCCGTTATCTGCCTTATCCATGTTATTTGGAACATGATTCAAAGTCTGCTGCCTTTCTGGAATTATGGAAACACCCGGAACTTGACAGCGCCGTTGTCTTTCTACTGAATCGTAATCTCGGAGGCGCTATCATCACAAACCACCAGATTCATCAGGGAAGTTCTATGCACAGCGGCACGATCGAACATATCTGTATTAATCCAGATGGACCGCTCTGTTATTGCGGAAACCGCGGCTGTCTGGAAACTTACTGTTCCGCCAACGCTCTGGAACAGGCTGCCGGTATGAATATAAAAGACTTTTTTTCTCTTTTACGCGAAAAAAAATCTCCCCAGCTTACACAAATCTGGAAAGATTATCTCCATCACCTGGCCTTTGCCATGAAAAACATTAATTTAATTATTGATGCGCCTATTATCATCAGTGGTTATCTGGCACCATATTTTTTAGAGGACGACATTGCCTACCTGACTAAACATATCAATGTTTCCTCACCATTCGCATTAAACAAAGAGCACATTTTTGTTGGCACAAATGGACAATACACTCCTGCTATCGGGGCTGCATTGTTCTATGTAAATCAATTTATACATGCAATATAATAAATATTACGCTGCATAATCTTATTCGTATACCGTCAGTTCTTTATGAACATTACCGAATTGTTAGTTGAAAATGATATTCTCTCCGTGGAAAGGAAGTTATCTTTTAATATTCAACGGTAAGTATGTATCCTCAAATATGAATGGAAATCAGATGTTCAATACTTTAAGTGCAGGGGTTGCATTTACCGGAATAGCGGAATAGTTCATGCTATCTGGAACGTTGTGATTATTGGTTGAGGATTAGCCATTGGGGAAAAAATGGATAAATATTCTGTAATGACATATGTACTTAATTCAAAAGATTTCGCCATCAC
>RRZU011928538.1_pt1 | contig 11379 bp, 7 predicted proteins | sample 2165561 | NCBI WGS metagenome assembly RRZU01 (sample SAMN10456909, study PRJNA506462) | wastewater metagenome | isolation source: wastewater sludge | place: USA: Moscow, Idaho | reverse complement strand
TGGCCAGGAGTTCCTGTCCCGCGAACTTGACGGCAGCAGCAAGAGCGAGTTCATATCCGCGCTGATGCAGCAAGCGACCCGGATGCTGGCCAGTCTTGCTGGACTCGTGCCTGCGAACGCCGGTGACCGATCGGCCGGAGAGGAGTCTGACGCCGCCCAATGAGTTGCCCGCCGCGAGCCGTGCGCCGCGGAGCACGTCTGCGGAACTCCGGGTGCAGGTCCAGTGCCGATTTGCACCGGGTGTGTCTGACTTAGGTCCAAGAGCGCTCGAACGCCGAGCGGCATGTCCTGGACGCGATCAGGGCCGCGCGGCAGGCAGGAATGTCGTGGTCCGCCATCGGGCTCTTCGTTGGCACCTCGGGTGAGGCGGCCCGTCAGCGCTACAGTCGCTTGACCTATCGGCCCGGGCCCTGGAGGCGTCGTGCGCGCAAGTGTGATCCTGGGGCGAACGCAAGTGCGATACCCGGGCGAACGCAAACGTCATGTTCGGCTGCACGCCGGCGGGGGGAGCCATCATCGAGGTCATGGTCGCGTAGCAACCATCGGCGACGTGCTGATAGGCACGCGGCCTTGCCCGAAGAACCGCATCCGCGCATCAGCTCCCTTCGGCGAGTGTCCAGCGAGCTCGCGGGTCCTTGGAGGACTTGCCGTGCCAGACGATGAGGCCCTCCTCACGCAAGGCCTTGAGGCGGGCATTTGCGGCAGGGCGGCTCAGCCCGGCAGCCTCGGCGACTTCCCCTGAACCCAGTCCGGCGACTCCAGCGGTTCGGAGTGCGTCCAGGATCTGCTGCGATCCCTTGGGGAGGCGCGCGGCCTGGGTAGCAGGCAGACGGGGCAACGCGGCGAGAGTCAGTCGGACGCTGCCGGCGGTCTGGCGGTAAGCGGGATCTCGCAGGCCGACGATGCGCATCTCGTCGAACATGCGCTTGATGCCCTCCCCCAGTTCCTGACCGATTCGAAGGTCCGCACAAACCCGGGCGATTCGTGGGTTGCGGGCGAACCGTGGGATCTCCAGCGGGAGCGCGGGGTTGGCCAGGCCCGGGAAGCGTCCCGGGCTTTCGATCTCGACCCGGTCGGGGTAGATCTCGACTCGGATATGGTCGCCGGACAGGCTGTAAGAACGATGGATCGCGGCGTTGACCACTCCTTCCAGCCAGGCCTCACGCGGAACGATCGGACGGGCCTCGAACAGCCCGCTCTCGGCCAGTGCTCGCCGCTTGGGTATCAGCTCACTGATCACCCGATCCGCCTCCTGGATCGCACGCGGGATAGGCCCCTCGATGCGGATGTCAGAGCCTTCCTCGACCCCCAGCCGGGCGCCCGTGCCGCGCTCGGAGGTGAGAAAGCGAATCACGCGAATGTACGCCTCAGGGAACAGGTCTTGCGGACGCGGTGCGAACAGCAAGTAGCCAGCGTTGGTGAGTTCGTCCTTCACGGTGACCAGACTCCGGGCGCGGAACAGCTTGAGATCGCTGGAAGCTCCGACACGCGACCGGTAGTTGTGGAGGAGCTTCCTGTCCAGATCGGCGATCCGCACACCGGGGACCGGCCGGCCATCGTATTGGCCCTGCCCCTTGTCGAACTCCAGTTCCTGACGAGCGGCGAACCCGAGCTTGCGCGACTCGTCCCCGACGCGGAGGTACACGTCGCCGGCGCGAGTCTCGTGGACCATCTCACCCGGATCGACACGAATCACGAGGAGCGCGTCCACTTCGCCGGCGTCGTTGATGCAGCCGACCTGCTCCACGTGTGCGCGCACAGGAGGGACGGTGAAGTCCAGTGCGGCTTGCCGGATGGCGTTCTGCTTCGACGCTTGGGCTCGGATCCCCTCCACTCGCCCGTCGGACAGTCCGATCACGATGACCCCGCCCTCTGCGTTGGCGAAGGCGGTGAGCGGCCTGTCGAGGTCCTGCGCCCGGACGCGAATCGACTTGCGATCGAACCACTGGTCCTCCGGCAACGCCAAGAGGCACCGACCAACATCCGACCGATCCGCCGCGAGTGCCGCATCCACCTGGTTCGCCGTCATGCCTCTACTTTAAACTTCTTCATGTTCCATGCAAGTAGCGTGCCGCTGCGCGCCCTGCACTCGCGCCGCCCAGCGGCATCGCTACTTGAAACTCTGGGCTTCAAGTAGCTTTCAAGTAGAGCCCGACCGATCGCAGGCCAAGTAGGGGACCTCCAGTGCTTCGGGGCGAGGGCTACGACTCGGCCGGCGGCCTGTCGACATCTTCGCTGGACTGCACGACTCCGGGCTCTGCCAGCAGCGCCATCCGGTCGGCGATGATCCGGTCGCGACCCTCGGCGACGTGCTGGTGGACCAGCGCCGCCTTCGCCGCGGAGTGCCCCATGCGGGCCATCAGCTCCGCGAGAGTGGCGCCGGCCTGCGCGGCCATCGTTGCCGCGCTGTGGCGAAGGTCGTGGAAGCGCAGGTCCGGCCGTCCGGCAACCTGACGAGCCCTGTGGTAGGTCTTGCTGAGGGTGTCCACGTGCAGGTGGCCCGTCTTGGTCGCGTTCGGGAACAGCAGCCCGTCCGGGCCGGGCATGGCGTGCTCGGCGAGATGCCGCTTCAGGGCAGGGTGCAGGTTGGGCGGTAGTGCGATCGTCCGGACGCCCGCCCGGGACTTCGGTGTGCCGACCGTCGCCTCACCCTTGCGCCACACCACGGCGCGTTCGACCCGAACCGACATCGAGGCCAGGTCGAGGTCCTTGCGTCGCAGCTCGCTCACCTCGCCCCAGCGGAGGCCGCACCAGGCCGACAGCAGGATCAGCGCCTGGTACTTGTCGGGCATGTTCTCCACGATGGTGGCGATCTGCTGAGGCGTGGCCGGCTTCGGCTCGAAGGTGCGGTGAAGGACCGTCGGATGCTCCACCTTGCACGGGGAGTCCGGAATCAGCGGACGGCGGCCCGTGCTGGCGCTGCGCATGATGGTCGACAGCAGCGAGTAGGCGTCTGCCCGCCGGGTCGGTGCGGCGGGCAGCAGCGTCGCGTACCAGTCGTCGATGTCGTCGGCGGTGATGTCGGACAGGTGCATGTCGCCCAGCGTGGGCAGGATCTGCTTGTCGAGCAGGATGCGGTAGAGATCCTTCGTCCGGGGCTTGAGCGGCTGGCCGTCTCGGGTGCGTCGGCGCTCGATCCAGATCTCGGAGTAGTCGCGCAGTGTCGGGGTCTCGGCCGGCTGCGGGTCGGGCGGACGCCAGCGATGCTCCTCCAGTTCGGCCCGGCGCATCGACAGCCACGCGTCGGCGTCGCCCTTGGTCTCGAAGGTGACCGGGGCCAGATAGCGCTCCCCGTTCTCGCCGAGATAGCTGGCCTGGTAGCGACCCGACCGCTGCTTCGCGATCTTTCCGAAGGCGCGCCGGCGCCTGGTCGACCTGGTCCGACTGGACGGCCGCGGGGCCGAACCGGTACGCGCGGTCGTACCCGCAGCACCGCCCACCAGTCGAATATTGGTCACCCTCTCACCTTGTCCATTCCTGCCTATTTGCGCCTACTTCGCGTTCAAAGAGGCGAGAGCCATCGGACCTAGTCACTGCGCTGAAACTGGTAGTCAGCGGAGGTAGCCGAAGAGCCTGAGGTGGCAGTCAAAATCCTGTCACCCCGACCACAAGAGTTGCCTTAAACCACCGCACTCAGGGCGGTGGTTCTTCAGTTTCCAGGGCAAGCTCCCTCGGCGACGCTCGCGAGCGACGGGAGCGCAGCTTCGAGGCAAATAGGCACGAAACCTGTCGCATCTTTCGCATCGCTACACCTAAGGAAGGCTCAAGCTTCTATGTGGGGCAGCGCGTCTTGAACAACGAGGACTTCAAGGTCAAGATCACCTCATGAGCGAGACCCCGTGGTCTGACGAGGTCACCGAGCGCGACGCTGGGGCTGGATACCACTTCGTTGAGCTGCTGGCACTGGACGATGGTTCCGAGGCGGACTTGGACCACGACTGGGGCAGCCAAGACGGGCCAGTCCGCATCCAACCAGGCCGGGTGTATCTCGAGTCCTTTTGCGACCTCCACTACCCCGTGATCCGGCTACGCGCATATCGCGCGCGGCCGTCGGATGGTCAGCCGGACGGCCTGCTGGGTGTGTGGCCCGTCGTCTTCTGCGGCCGTGAAGTCAGCGTGTGGAGTGGCGACTCGCTGCCCGGCGAGGCTCGTCCACTCCGGCTTGAGCCGAGCCCTGGCGGTCAGTACGGCATGCGGGTAGCGGTGACGCGTATCGAGTCCGACGGCGACATCGACGACTACGCGCTCGCCCGCTACGAACAAGACGGGGACCAACCACACGATCTCGAGAGCTTCTCCGTCGACTTCTGGCCGAAGGTGGGAGCGGATAGCTGAGATCAGTCGGCATGTCAATCACCCGTGCGCGTGACTCACCCGGACGGTTGTCAGCGTCGGTCAGCGCACCCCTCGCATCAGGCTCAGCACGGGCTTGGCGCACACCAGCAGGACGACGCCGACGCCGATCGCGATCAGCCCGAGCACCGAGAAGTAGGGCGTTTCGTTGGACGGGTCGTACAGCTTGGCCAGCTCGCCGGCGATGGCTGTGCCCAGGGACACGGAGAGGAAGAACAGGGCGACCATCTGGGTGTGGAACGACTCGGGTGCAAGCTTGGTGGTCACCGACAACCCGACCGGCGACAGCAGCAGTTCCGCGACGGTGAAGACGAACAGGATGCCGATGACGGCGAGCAACGGGGTGGAGTTCTCCGCGCCGCCGGCGAACGGCAGGAACAGCAGGAAGGCGCAGCCCATGACGATGGCCGCCAAGGCGAACTTGACCGGGGTCGAGGGCTGGCGATCGCCGAGCCGCGTCCACACCCAGGCGAACACGCCGGACAGCACAATGATGAATACCGGATTGATCGACTGCACCCACGACACCGGCATCTCCCAGCCGAAAAGGTTGCGGTTCAGGCGGGTGTCGGAGTACACCGTCAACACGGTGAACTGCTGCTGGTACAGCGACCAGAAGGCCACCGAGGTGAGGAACAACGGGACGAACCCCCACACCCGGGAGCGCTCGTCGGCGGTGATCCGGCTGCTGGAGAGGATCACGGCGAAGTAGGCGATCGACGCCGCGATGACCGTGTAGATCACCACCAGGGCCAGGTTGTCCGCGCGGATCACGCCAATCAGCACCAACACCACGATCAGGGCCAGGACGCCGCCGGCAAGCGCACCGATCAACGGGTACCGGTTGTGTGGGAGCGGGTTCGGGATCTCGCCCGCCGTTGCCGGCAGGCCCTTGCGGCCGATCGAGTACTGCACCAGGCCTGCGGCCATGCCGAGGGCGGCCAGCCCGAAGCCCCAGTGGAATCCAAGTGTGCTCTGCAACAGTCCGGTGAGCAGCGGCCCGAAGAACGCGCCCAGGTTGATTCCCAGGTAGAACAGCGAGAACCCGCCATCGCGGCGGGGGTCCTCGGCTGAGTACAGAGTGCCGACGACGCTGGTCGCGGTTGCCTTCAGGCCGCCGGACCCAACGGCGACCAGCACCAGGCCCACCGCGACCCCCACGAAGCCGGGCAGTACCGCCAGGGCGATGTGACCTGCCATGATCACCACGGCACTGACGAACAGCACCCGCTCGGCGCCCAGGATGCGGTCGGCTATCCAGGCACCGAGAATGGTGGAGAGGTACACGGCGCCGCCATAGGCGCCGACGATTCCCGCGGCGGTGGTGCGGTCCATACCCAGACCACCCTCGGCGGCCGTGTAGTACAGGTAGATGAGCAGAATGCCCTGCATGCCGTAGAAGCTGAAGCGCTCCCACATCTCCACGCCGAAGATGTGGACGAGGGCGCGCGGCTGCCCGAAGAAGCGGGTGTCCGCTGAGCTCGACGCGGGTAAATCGCGCATCGGGGGGTGAGTGTTGCTCATGGAAGGCACGCTAGACCTTCCAGCAGCGATTCGGTCAGGCCCCGGACGATGTGTCCTTGGCATTGCTCGTACCGCACTTTAATGCTACATCGTGCGATACCGTGCCTGCATGGAACATGCTGATCACAGTTCCTCGCCACGCGCCACGAACGGCAGCACGACGTTTGGGCCGATCACGTGGGAGACCCTCCCCTGGCGGCCGACCTTCGACGTGGAGGCACTGTCTCGCCGGGCTCGCAACAGCCTGCCTGACACCTACGACGCGGCGGTTCCGGCCCAGATCGCAGGGTGTTCGTTCCACCTGTCCACCGGCCTGGCGGCTGACGTGGAGGATGCGACGGCCGCTGTGATGAACCTCGATCACTATGTGACGACCAGCCTTGGTCAGGATCACGACATCGCGCCCATGCAGGCTGTGCTTCTGCGATCGGAGTCGGTCGCCTCCTCCCAGATCGAGAACCTCACCGTGGGAGCGAAGCAGCTGGCCATCGCCGAGATCGGAGGCGCAGCCCGCGGCAACGCCGAGCTGGTATCCAGCAACGTGAAAGCTCTCCGAGCAGCTATCCGGCTGGCCGGCACACTCGACGCGACGTCCATCCTGGCTATGCACGAGGCTCTGCTTGGGGGTCAGGATCCACGCGCGGGTCAGTGGCGCGAGGAACAGGTGTGGATCGGCTCGTCCGGCCTGAGCCCCGCTGAAGCTGCCTTCGTTCCTCCGCAGCCCTTACGGGTCGCTGCCTACATGCACGACCTGGCGAGGTTCCTGGCCCGTGATGACCTACCGGTACTGCTCCACGCCGCGCTCGCTCATGCGCAGTTCGAGACGGTCCACCCGTTCACCGACGGCAACGGACGCACCGGCCGTGCCCTGATACAGGCGATGCTGCGCCGCGGCGAACTGACCAGGCGTGTGACCATACCGATCTCGGCGGGCCTGCTCACCGACACGGCGTCCTACTTCGACGCGCTGATGAGCTACCGCGACGGCGACATCGTCCCCATCGTGCAACAGCTGTGCCAGGCCTCCCGGACCGCAGCACTGCACGGACGCTGGCTGATCGACGAGCTCGCCCGCACCCGAGCGTTGTGGCTCGAGACTGTGCGGCCACGGGCCGGCTCGGCCAGTCGAACCCTGCTCAGCGTGTTGGTGGGTCAGCCCGCCGTCACCGTGGTCTGGGTCGAAGAACGACTGGGTGTGTCGAACACCGCTGCCCGCCGCGCCGTCGACCAACTCACTGCGGCCGGCGTCATCTTCGAGACCACCGACCGGCGGCGCAACCGGGTGTTCGTCGCCCGCGACGTCATCGACATTCTCGACGAGTTCGCCGCACGAACGGGCCGCCGCGGCTGAGGCTGCAGCGTGGCGATCCGAAGCCGGTATGGAGGGCTCGCATCCCCTTCGAGCTTCTGCTGGCAGGCGAGCGGGTTCGCGTCCGGGTGGGCAATCCCCTTGCGCACATCGAGCCACGCCCCCCGGCGGATCCGGCAAGCTCGACCAGTCGCGGCCGGTACCGGCCCGGGTGCTGCGCTATCGGACGTTCATCCGGGAGACTTTGAGCGTTGCGTCGCACCGAGCAGATCAGGCATGCCATGAGCCATCCACCCCATGACCGGGACGTCTCCCAGGCTCAGCAGCCGACCGCACGTCCGCCCCACCTGGACGATGCGATCCCTGCCGAACTGCAGACCACCGCCTCCATCACCCGCGCCCATCCCCGTCGGCAGCCCCGTTGGCGTGGTGCCCTCGCGACGGCCATGATCGTGCTGGCCGGACTGGTCACGCCGCTGGCGATGCTCGGCACCTGGGCCAAGGTCACCCTGACCGACACCGACGCGTTCGTCGCCACCTATGCGCCGGTGATCCGCGACCCGGCGATGCAGGCCTACCTGACCGATCAGGTGTCGGGCGCCATCGTCCAGCAGCTCAAGGTCGAACAACTGGTCGGTGACGCCGTGGCCGCCCTGCAGTCGACGGTCGGCGACCGGCCCCGGGCGGCCGCGGCGATCGGGCTGTTGCAGCAGCCGGCCATCGACGGCATACGCGACGCGATCACCCGCGCCTCCGCCCGGGTGATCGCCGCCGACACCACCGCCGGCGCGTGGCGTGAGGCCCTGAGGCTCTCGCACAGCCAGGCCATCGGCGCGTTGAGCGGCGATCCCGCCACCCTCACGGCGATCACCGACCAGGGGCTCGGCCTACGGATCGGACCGATCGTCGAACGGGTCAAGACGACCCTCATCGACCAGGGTTGGACCCTCGCCGCGCGCATCCCCGCCGTCGACCGCACGATAATCGTCGTGCCCTCGAGCGACCTGCAACAGGTGCAGCAGTACTACCGGCTGGTTGTCGGGCTCGGCGCGTGGCTGCCCTGGCTGGTCGTGGGGCTGATGGTCGGCGGGGTGCTGATCGCGAACAACCGCGTCCGGGCGATCGCGGGTTCCGGACTCGCGGTGGCGCTCGGGGCCGGGGCGGTCGTGCTGGGGCTGGGCCTGACTCGCAGGTTGCTGCCTACCCAGGTGCCGGCGTCCGCCATGCCTAGTGAGGTGCTGCAGCTGCTGGTCGCCACGGTGACCACCGATCTTTCGGACGTCGCCGACGCCCTGTTCACGCTCGGGGTCGTGGTGGCCTTGCTGGGCTGGTGGTCCGGTGGCGGACGGACGGCACAGCGTCTTCGCGCCGCCTGGACGACCCTCGCCACCCGCATCCGGCGCGGTCGCGACGCCCTCGGCCTGACCACCGGCCGGTTCGGCCGTTGGCTTTTCGCCGCCAGGGTGTGGCTGCGGGTGCTGGTGGCGGCCGCTGCCATCGCCTTTCTGGCGGCGAACCGTCCGCTGTCGCCCGGGCTGATCCTCGCAACCGCGGGGGTATCGGTCGCCCTGCTGTTGGTGGCCGCGCTGCTGTGGCCCGCGGAATCACCCACCGCGGCGCAGTCCCAACCCGCACCCGCCGCTTGACCGATCACGCGGAAGCTGGCGGCGATCAACGCGGTGGGCGACCATCGCGACGACTATCGAACGATCACCCGACCGGCACGCTCACGCAGCCGGCGGCGTCCAGGCTGACCTGCAGGGTCGCGTCCGGCACCTTCTCCGGCAGCCGGACGGTCGCGGGCTGGTCGTCCGGCAGTTGCACGCCGACCAGCACCTCGCCGCGCTGGTAGCGCTGCTCGATCAACGGCAGGACGACACCGCCAGAGTCGGGCAGCAGGGCGGCAGGGCCGATGCCGACCAGTCGATCCGCCGGCGCATCGGGGCCGCCGAGCCGCTGCGACACCTCGCCCGTCACGAACGGCCCGTAGCCGAGGAACGCCGCCACCGCTTGGGAGTCCGGATGGCGCCAGAGCACCGCCGGGGCGTCGGTCTGCAGCAGCCGTCCGTTCTCCATCACCCCCACCCGATCGGCCAGGGCGAACGCCTCGTCCTGATCGTGGGTCACGTAGAGAGCCGTGGTGCCGGTGGTGTGCAATGCGCCGGCCAGCACACCGACCATGTGCTCGCGCAGGTTGCGATCCAGGGCCGAGAGCGGCTCGTCCAGCAGCAGCAGCCGGGGACGCGGCGCCAGCGAGCGGGCCAGCGCCACCCGTTGGGCCTGCCCGCCCGAGAGCTCGCTGACCCGGCGTTTGCCGTAGCCGGCGAGCCCCACCACGTCGAGCAGTTCCGTGACGCGCTCGCGCCGCAGCTGCTTCGGCTCGCGGAACAGACCGTAGGCGATGTTGCCCTCGACGCTCAGATGCGCGAACAGTTGGCCGTCCTGAAACATCATGCCGAAACCGCGTTTGTGCACCGGCACCGACGACAGGTCATCGCCGCTCCAGCAGACCCGCCCGGCGGTCAGCGGTTCGAGGCCGGCCACGCCGCGCAGCAGCGATGATTTGCCCGATCCGGACGCACCCAGCAGGGCCACGATTTCACCCGGTGCGACCGCCAGGTCGACGTCGTCGACGGCCACCAGGTCGCCGTAGCGAACCTCGGCGCCGGTGACGGCTAGACCGCTCACAGTTCCGCCTCCCTCGGCCGGACGAGCTCCGCTGCCGCCATCACCGCGGCGGTCACCACGGCCAGGATCACCGAGGCGGCCAGGGCCATGCCGAAGTTGTCGGCGCCGGGACGTCCGATCAGCCTGAAGATCACCACGGGCAGCGTCGGGTGGTCGGGACGGGAGAGAAACGACGTGGCGCCGAACTCGCCCAGCGAGGTGGCGAACGCGAACCCCACCGCAAGCCCCAGCCCGCGCAGGGCGAGCGCCCCGTCGATCGTGGCCAGCACCCGTCCGGGGCCTGAACCGAGCATGGCCGCCGCCTCACGCTGGTGCGGGTCGATCGCTCGCAGCACCGGCAGCAAGGTGCGCACCACCAGCGGCAACGCCACGATGGCCTGCGCGATCGGAATGAGTATCGGTGAGGTGCGCAGGTCGAACGGCGGACGGTTCAACGTGATCAAGAAGCCGAACCCGACCGTGACCGCCGAGACGCCCAGGGGCAGCATGAAGGCGGCGTCCAGCAGCTTGACGCCGCCCGACAGAACGCGGCGGCGCGGACGCCGGGACGCCACCAGGCTGACCAGCACGCCGAGCAGCACGGCCAGCGCGCAGGCCTGGCCGGCGATCACGAGGGAGTTGACCGCGGCCGTCCAGACCGGCACGCTCAGGCTGCCCTCGCCGGTGGTGGCGAGCAGTTGATAGTTGCGCAGGCCCCAGCCGTCCGCGGTGACGAACGAGCGCACCACCAGGCTGATCATCGGCACACCCAGCAGGACCACCACGACCGCGGCGGTGATCACCGTCGGCAGCAGGTCGCGGCGTGCGCGCCAGGGTTGCTCGGCGGTGTCGTCCCCCCGCAGCCTCAAGGCCTGCTCGGCCCGCGTGCGAGCGCGCGCGGCCACCGACAAGGCCCCCGCCACCACCACGAGTTGCACGATCGACAGGGCGGCCGCCGCCGGCAGGTCGAGCAACTGGGTGGTCTGGTACCAGATCTCGGTCTCGATGGTGCCGAAGCCGACCCCGCCCATCACCATCACGATGCCGAACGCGGTTGCGCAGAACAGAAACACCAGGGACGCCCCCGATAGCACCGCCGGCGCGATCGAAGGCAGCGTGACGGTCATGAACACGCGCACCGGCGACGCACCCAGCACCCGGGCAGCCTCGGCGGCGCGCGGGCCGAGCCGCGACCACAGGGCACCCACCGTGCGCACGATCACCGAGTAGTTGAAGAACACCAGCGCCACGACGATGGCGGCGAACGTCTCATCGAGCCCCAGCCCGGCCAGCGGTCCCTGCGCTGCGAACAATGAGCGGAAGGCAACCCCCACCACCACCGTGGGCAGCACGAACGGCACCGACACCAGAGCCCGGACGAGGCCGCGGCCGGGAAACCGGCACCGGTACAGCAGGTAGGCACCGGGAATGCCGAGCAGCACCGCAGCGGCGGTTCCGACGACGGCCAGGCCCAGGGTCTGGCCGATGATCCGCCAGGTGCGGGGGGCGGCCAGCACGTCACGCAG
>RRZU011037735.1_pt1 | contig 11382 bp, 7 predicted proteins | sample 2165561 | NCBI WGS metagenome assembly RRZU01 (sample SAMN10456909, study PRJNA506462) | wastewater metagenome | isolation source: wastewater sludge | place: USA: Moscow, Idaho | reverse complement strand
TTTATGGATGCGTGGCAGGGGGGCGCCCAAGATCAGCTTCAGGGACAGATTGCAAGTGCGAAAATACCTCTTTCTCGCATGATCTCTCCCCAACTTTATTGGGTAATGACCGGTGATGACTTTTCTCTAGATATCAACAATCCTAATGAACCTAAAATCCTGTGTGTCGGCAACAATCCCGATCGCCAAAACATCTATTCAGCAGCTTTAGGTTTATATAATTCCCGTATTGTGAAGCTTATTAATAAAAAAGGGCAATTGAAATCCTCTGTTATTATTGATGAGTTGCCAACCATTTATTTCAGAGGATTGGATAACCTGATTGCCACGGCCAGAAGTAATAAAGTTGCCGTATGCCTGGGCTTTCAGGATTATTCCCAGCTGATTAGAGACTATGGCGATAAAGAAGCCAAGGTTATCCAAAATACGGTTGGTAATATATTTTCTGGCCAGGTAGTAGGAGATACAGCAAAAAACTTGTCTGAAAGGTTTGGAAAAGTATTACAAAAGCGGCAGTCAATGTCTATCAACAGACAGGACATATCGACATCTATCAATACACAACTGGATTCTCTGATTCCTGCATCAAAGATTTCGAATCTAACACAGGGAATGTTTGTCGGTTCTGTTTCAGATAATTTCGATGAACGTATTGATCAGAAGATTTTTCATGCGCAAATTATTATAGATAATGATGAAGTGAAAGTGGAAACAAGCAGGTATGTTCCAATTCCTCAAATTGTGAACTTTGTAGATGAGAATGGTGTCGACCGTATGCAGGAACAAATCGATATGAACTATAAACGGGTGAAGATTGAAGTAAATCAAATTATCATAGACGAGTTTGAAAATCGAAATTTAAAAAAAGAAACAAAATAAACCCATTTAATTTCTTTGTACCATATATATGATTGTTTAAACGAGACATTCATATAAAAAGAATAAACTTAAATGAAACAGTTTTTTCGATTTTGAATAAACTTCATATTAGATAATCTATTGAAATTAGTATTCAATTTTAATTATACATATATATAGTATTCGATAAAATATTATTAGATTTGACACATTTTATTGTATTACTGGAATAAGCATTATTAACACTACAAATTATAAACCTAAGAAAGACTATTATGAAGAAATGTATTCTATTTATTTCATTCCTTTTCATGTTTTTTTTCATAGAGCATTTATCTGCACAGAATTCCGGAAGGCTGGTTTCAAGAAAAGTAGGCAAGAATATTGCTCCGGAAAATGACAATTCTAAGAATTTTCGCTTTACTGTTGGAGGGGGCTATGCTTATTGGCTCGGTGAGAATTTGGATGCAGGTAACCAAGCTGTTAAAGATTTTTCTTCCGATTTAAGACATGGTTATAATTTGGACGTTGAAACCCAATATTATTTTCATGAATTCATTGGGGTCGGGTTAAATGGAAATTTCACCAGATACAGTAATGACGAAATGAAGAATATAAAAATGAAAGAAACAGATAGAATGCTTTTCCTCGGGGCAACATTCAACGGTCGTTACGTCAATAATAAATGGGGGTTTTATTCCGGTTTGGGTTTTGGCCCCTTATTTTATTCGGGAGAGGCTGATATAAGTGGGAGCTATGCAGAAATAGAGAAAACGGTGTTTGGTGTTAATGCTAATATTGCCTGTGAATACCGTCTGAGTGAAACCGTCGGCACAGGCTTGAAATTGTCTGTTACCGCAGGTTCATTTAAGATGTACGGTATGACAGACAGAATGAGTGTTTCAAGTTTAATGGTTACTGGATTTATAAGCTTTAGAACAAAATGAAAAAATTACTATTCCTTTTATTTATTATTCTGTCTGCAAATACGTTTGCGCAGGAGACGGAACCTAAGCAGACAGAAGAAGTACTGGCAAAACCAGGCAAAGGCAAATGCATGGTGTATATTGCAAGGCGCGAAACGGCAGCTTTGCTGGTAAAATTCAGTATTTATGACGGAGACATATTTTTGGGAAAACTAGGTGCAAAAAAATATTTTGCCTATGAGTGTGATCCCGGAGAACATGTCTTTATAGCCAAAGGAGAAAATACATTTTATGTAGATGCAAATCTGGAGGAGGGGAAAACATATGTTATGGATTTAAAAATAAAGGTAGGTATAATTTCTGCCCGTGTAAGCCTTAATCCTATAGATCAGTCCAACAAGAAATTCGAAAAAGAGAAGAAAAAAATCCTTGAATTTATTAGTAAAAAGGAAGGTGAATTACTTTCAGAAGGAAATGACGCAGAAAAAGAAGAGGATGATGGCGATCAGAATGCTGAGCATGGCTCAACAATGAGTAACCGATTGAGGAAGTTCTATGAGATGAAGGAGAAAGGAAAGAAAATTACGACTATAACCCCCGATATGTATTTTAATTAAGAGTCTGATTATTATTTATCTAACAATAGCAACCGTGAGAAAATATTCTTGCGGCTTTTTACTATTTAAACATGATTTTAAATAAGTTATAAGCTGTAATTAAGTTCAAAATCCATAAATTCATTGGCTATGTTGTAGGCTATTGTAAAAAACAATGAAGTTTTGCGATAAAAATGCTATACATATAGTATGTATTAGGTGAAAATTTATATTTTTATACCCAAAATACTAAGTTATCCCCTAAAAATACATTTATGAAAAAGCTACTATTTATTTTTATTCTTATTTCTGTTATTTCATGTTCACAGAATAATAAATATGAAAAATTAATCCGAGAGTATGCACAAACTAATAAAGAAGGTGTTTTTACTGACTGTCAGTTCGAATCAATCGAGATAAAAGAGTTACCACCGATTACTGTGTCAGATAGTATCAATATCTTAAAAGATGATTTTGAGGATAATAATAAGTCATATATAGACCGGCAGGGAAAACTACTGAAGATGTCTTTAGAATATATGGAAAAAGAGGAAGAAGCAAGATACAGATCACAGGTCATAATTGATGGATATATGAATACGATTACTCAAATTAATAGTAGTATAGATTCAATAAAACAATTAAAATTCAAGAATCCATATGGCGGATTAAGCTTGGATAAGGTATTGCTACAGCCTGTGGAATGCCGTTATTCATACGTTTTTCCTGTAGGTAGCCCAAGGCAGGAGCGTACAGATATATTTTATTTTCTTCCGGATCTTAGCAAAATTACCCGACAAAAACAGGTTAAGAAATAAGAATATGTAATCTTAATACAAAGAAAGAGAGTTATCCGTGATGGATAGCTCTCTTTTGAATTTAAAAATCCCAATAATAATATGAGAATATATAATGGAAGAACTGCAAAATAATATTAACCTATATACTTTAAAAAGATACTAATCCATGATTCTCCTTCGGATCTGTTCACATATCTCTGCTGTACCTCAAACTTATAACAGGCTCCTTTATGTTCAGGATAAAATTCTTCAAGAAATGGGATAAGATACTTTATGTCTTCATCTATCAAGGCATCGTGAACATCCAGTTCAAGGCTTACTAAATCACCTTTTAACGGAATATCACAAAAATAGATTTGTCCGGCATCATCGCTTGCATTGGAAAAAAATTTCCCGTCTTTATCAAGGAAAACTGCCATGACTTTTTTTCTCAAACTAATATCTTTCATAGGGGGCGGAAGTTAATTGTTATTTTTTGATTGGATTCTTTTTATCCGGAAAGCAGAAATGGAAATTTCCGATACCGTCGAACTCAATATATGCATCGAACACTTTTCCCTTTTTATTGTTAAATCCTTTTATCAGGGGCGATTTTCCTGTTTTAAAGAGTTCCTTCAGCTGATTATCGGTTAGTTTCTTACCGCAAAGTTCCCGGTAAAGAGTCAGGTTGCATTTGGAGTAATTACATTTGATTACCTTATTATAGAATGTGATTTTTCCAAGTCTGCATCTGGGGCAGATATAAGGCGTTTCAATAGTTGTATTTTCAGCTTTTATGATGCTGATGATTTCGTCGACCACCTGTTTGGTGTAGACAAGTATTCCACCGATAAAAGAGTTGTAATAATCCGACTCTTTCTCAATCTTTGCAAGCCCGTTTTCCCATCCCCCTGTCATCTCGACATCGGCAATACGCATCAGCTTTACGGCTTTATAGAGTTCCAAGCCTTTTTGTGTCGGAATTATATTTTTTTTATCCCTTTCGATATATCCTCTAACGAGTAAGGTTTCAATAATGGATGCTCTGGTTGCCGGGGTACCGATGCCTACGTCTTTGATTGCTTTTCGGGCTTCTTCATTCTCTATGTCTTTACCACAGGATTCCATGGCACCCAGCAAACTGGCGTCATTGTAAAAAGCTTTCGGTTTAGTTTTCTTTTCGACCAAATTATGCCCCAAAATATGCAGGTCATCCCCTTCTTTCATCGAAGACAAGTCTATATTGTTCCCGGACACATCAATGTCATCTGGTTCAGCACCGAACAAACTTGTCCAACCTTTGTCTTCAATCGAAGTTTGTTTGATATTGAATTTGACATCGTCACATGCAAGTCCGATTTCCAATATTGACCTTTTACAAACACCGGCAAATGCTTCAAGTATTCTCTGGGCGATTAATCCATATATTTTCCTCTCATCCTCAGTCAGTTTTGAAGGTTTATTTTCTGTAATAATCAAAGCATGATGATCTGTAACCTTTTTATCATCCACAGTATTTGTATTGAGTTTTATTTTCATTGCAGATAACAACTTAGCCTGATTGTTATAATCCGGACGCTCTTTGAGGGAGTCTATCAGTTCCGGGATTTTCTCAAATATATCTAGGGGAATAAACCTGCTTCCTGTACGCGGGTAAGAGATCAGTTTGGCTTCGTAAAGTTTCTGTGCAATATTGAGAGTTGTATCCGCTGTCATTGAAAAGCATTTATTGGCTTCTTTCTGCAGGCTGGTCAGATCATGCAATAATGGTGGTTGTTGATTATTTGTTTTCTTTTCGATCCGTTCTATTTTGACCGTGGAATAGGTTTTCAAAAGTTGGTATATACTTTCCGCATCTTCCTTTTTTAGGTAATGTGATGTTGTATTTATATATAACTGGGATTCACCTATCTGGATATTAACCATTGGTTGCCAGTATGGTTCAGTCTTAAAGTTTCGGATCTCAAGATAACGTTTACAAATTATAGCTAAAGTCGGAGTTTGGACCCTTCCCAAAGAATTATTTCCATCTCCGGAACTGATGCATAAAGCCCTACTGGCATTGATACCCATCAGCCAATCCGCCTTGCTTCTTGCTTCTGCTGCAAGATACAGGTTGTCATAGCATCTTCCGTCTTTGAGCTGTTTAAACCCATCTTTTATGGCATTGTCAGTCAGGGAACTTATCCATAAACGGGAAAAAGGCTTCTTACATTTCAGGTAATTATAAATATATCTGAAAATAAGCTCACCCTCGCGTCCGGCATCTGTAGCTACAATAATGCTTTTGCATTTGGAGAATACCTGTCTGATTACTTCGAGTTGCTTTTTTGCCGTACCATCTGTCTGGTAGCCTCTTTTTGTCTTGATCTTACGGATACAAAGTTTAAAAGGATCCGGGGCAATAGGCAGATTTTCACTATTGTAGCTGTCGATCCCATAATCTTCCGGTAAAGCCAGGCTTACCAGATGTCCATATGCCCAGGTAATCATATATCCATTTCCCTGCATATATCCATTTTTCTTTTCAGTAACATTCAATACTCTGGCTATATCCTGTCCTACACTTGGTTTTTCTGTAATTATCGCTATCATAAACACAATAGGGGTTAAAGGTTCCCCATATTTCACTATGGAGAACCGGGTTAATAAACAATAGAATTGAAGAGATTAAATATTTATTTCAGGGGAGATACCTTTGATTTCCAGGATGCAGTTTTCATCCTCCTGTTTCAATTGTAGCGTAGCATCCATATCTATATCGATGCCCAGAAGCATTAAGCGGAGATTTACGGGATTTGTCTTTTCCCCATTGAGCAAGGTATCCAGTTCTCCGGTCTTATCCAGGTCCTCTTTATAGATCCCAATGGATTCCAGTTCTTTCCAATTAACCGCTTCTTGTGGAAAAATATGATTTTTTATCTTAGTCATAGAAAACTTTATTTTAAGATGTTTAACAGAGCAGGCTGGACTTAACGGATCTTGTTAGATGATTTTCGTTTTTGTTCTGTGGCCTGCGTATTTTTAGTTTCTGCGGCATCAGTCTTAATAGTCGCCTTTTTAGCCTGATCGGGATTTTCACGGAAGAAATTAAGCAGTCCGGTATCCTTATTGATTCTAACGAAAGTCGGTACCAGTGTGCCATCAGTTCCTTTTGCTCCTTTAATCTCAACCACTTTTCCATCCTGTATCTCCCCCTTCATCTTGGCAGTCACTTTCACACCGGATATTTCTTTCGGAATTTCAACTTTTACATCTTCGCTGAAACCGTCAGGAGTTCTGCTACGTTGAACATCTCCCGTGGCAGGGTGTAAACGGACAAAGCTGTCATAGGTTTCTCCATTTGCCCTTACCTGATCTTTCAAAAATATTGACTTTCCTTCACCAAGGTCTTTACGGTCTTCATTGGTCAATAATACCTGTCCAACATAGCGAGGTATAATAATCTCTCTGTTTTCGGCAGGTGAATCGGGATTAAAGTTGGAAAACTGTAATTTACCTGTTTCCAGGTCGGCAGCTTTTACATACGAATCCCGCAATTCTCCGGTCTGCTTGTTAACCATCCCTTCGACAAGAATTGCTTTTCCTTCTACCAGATCAGTTTTTTGCTGGTCATTGAGTTCCACTCCTCCGATTTTCTTGATATTGGATAAGCCTTCTTCAAAACGGTATGTACCCCTCCTTTCATTAGCGTCGACCCGTAGATAAGCATCGAATTCTTTCCCAGCTTTTGAGACCATTCCTTCAACAAAGATCTCTTTCCCATTTTTTAAGTCTTCTTTTTCATGATCCATGAGTTTTACTTTATTGACATCATCCGGTATAAATACACCTTTAGCCCTGACTGAACTGATTTCTTTCGTCAAAGGATCAATGCTGATAAAAGAAGGGTGGGTCTGATTATTTCTGTCATAAAGATCGACCACCCGTCCTAAGTGGCCGGTTTCACGTAGGTTGTTTTTATCTTCTTCGGTAAAGACGTATCCGAAATAAGGTCTGTCGAGTTCAGGCTCTTTTTTAACTCCATGAATACGAAGAGATACAGACCCATCTTGTTCTTGGCGGAGAGAAAGTTTCGCATCGGTGGTAACATGGGCGCCTCCCTGTGATATGGATATAGGAATTAGTTGATTTGTTTTCCGGCCTTGCAACATTTGGTCTAGCAAACCTTTTTGTTCCAGATACTCTTTTGTGATGCCTATATCCTTTAATTGATCAAAGTTAATTTGGGACGGCATAAATCGATATTTTCTGTCGGTGTTGTTTTCAGGAATTGTTTCCTGACTGTTGTTTGGATTTTTTTCCATCGTTTCAGTTTTTTGATTATTATTAAATTGATTATATAGCCTTTGCAGGCCGTCTTTAAAAAGTTCAAATGTTTTATACGGAATCTTGTATATTGCAAACCTTGTAGGATCCCTCGCCTGACTATAAAAATTCTTCACTGTGGTTAATAGTATATCAGAGGGGTCAGAGTTATGCCCTATTTTTAGAAATTCATTCTCTTTACCTTTATCGGGTGGAACAGTTTTAACTCCTTTCTTTTTGTCGGCATTTTTTACCACTTCCAGGCTTTTGCCTTTTTTGTCGGCTACAACCAAGACATGATTCTCCTGCGGATTTCGGATTTCCTGTGTCGATTGATTCTTTTGCTCTGCCATCTTTTATCTTTTAAAAATTAGTTTATTGTATGTAATCTGAGCCAAATATAAAAATGATATCTTGTTAAGTGTTTAATAATTAATGCGTTGTCGTGATTTGTCGCTATTTGTCGTAATTTGTCGTATTTAGAAGATCCACTGTCATTTAATTTCAGCGCGCAAAGCTATGTCATGTTCCAAATGAACTGCAAGGTCATGCCCTTCGGGTTTTTACAGAAATCTCCACCCTTAAGGGTGTATTTCTGCAAAAAACCTTGCCTATTCGGGAACATGACAAAATAAGCTGCCTGAAATTTAAAAGACAGCTTTATGGCATATAGTAAAAAGAAATATTTACAGGATAATATTCTGGCGATACAAACGGTATTCCGGTTAAAGAATGAAAACCGGGAAGTTACAGCAGATGAAAAAGAGATTCTAGGCAGGTATTCCGGCTTTGGCGGCTTGAAGTGCATTTTACGGCCGTGTGAATGTCCGGACGATAAAAACAAATGGCCTGCATCAGAGCAGGGCCTGTTTGAAGATACAAAACTCTTATATAGTATTATCCGGCAACATTGTGTGTCAGATGTAGTATATAAGGATTATTGTAACAGTCTGCGCAGCTCAATACTAACGGCATTCTATACTCCCGATCAGGTTACTCAGGCTATTGCAGGCGGATTATACGATTCAGGTATAGAGGCAAAGAGTATATTGGAGCCCAGTGCCGGTATCGGTTCGTTTGTAAAGGCATTCGATGATTTGGGTAATTACTCTGTTACCTGCTTTGAAAAGGATTTGCTGACAGCTGAAATCTTGTCCCGTTTATATCCCCATAACCTCGTGTTAGACAAAGGCTTTGAAACGATTGATGAACGTTCCCTGAATTATTTTGATGTTGTAAGCTCCAATATCCCTTTCGGAGATTACCGGGTTCACGATCCTTTGTTTTCAGGCAGTAAGGATGAAGATAAAAAACGTTCGTGTAAGGATATCCACAGCTATTTCTTTATAAAAGCAGTAGATGCTGCCCGCGAGGGAGGTATCATCGCGTTTATTACCTCTCAGGGTGTAATGAACTCACCCAAAAATGATTATCTGAGAAAATGGCTGATGGACAGGTGTAATCTGGTATCTGCTATTCGCCTGCCTGATAACCTGTTTATAGACAGTGCCAATACCGAGGCTCCCAGCGATTTAATCATTCTTCAGAAGAATAGCTCTAAAACCGAACAGACAATACGGGAATATAGTTTTACGGGCATTCGTAAACTAGGAGAAGTCAATATAAACAATTACTATATAGACTTTAGCCGGGTAGTGCATACCGCTGTGTCACTGGGGAAGAACCAATACGGGCATCCTGCCATTAACTTCCTGTACGAAGGCAATATGGATGAATTATCTGCAGACCTGTATGATAAAATACGGGAAGATTGTGCTATTCATCTGGATACAGACCTTTATAACAAATATTTGAAGGTAGAAATATCACCTGATAAGAAAAATGATATAATCGAAGACAATGAGGTTGAAGAGGAGTTAACTCCAACTAAAGAATTCAGCCTGTATGATTTATTCGGCATACCGGAGGAAGAACGGACACAGATCGGTCAGAAACAAAAGACAAAAGCGGGTGCACAGTCCCTTCAGAAAACATCCGTTAGTCTCTCATTAACCGATATAACAGATAATGCCGTTGAGATCCGGACTCAAAGCCTTGAACCCCGTCTATACGAGGGGATTTTGATGGATTTTTATAAAGACGGGGTTTTAGTGGAAAATGAAGGGCAGGTCGGTATCTTGTCCATAAAAAACAAATGGAATCAAAAGAAGCAGTGTGAAGACAAAGAATATCTGTTTACCCCGTTGAAAATAAATAAGGACCTGACTAGCCGTTTAGTGACTTATATCAATTTGCGTGAAGCTTATTTCCATTTGCATCAGACAGAAACAATCGAACGTAGGGAGCGATCCGAATTACGGGAAACATTGAACAACAGGTATCTCGAGTTTACCACCAAATACGGTGATCTGAATAATAAGGACAATCACAAGCTGTTGCAACAGGATATTTTCGGGGATGAAATACTGACCCTTGAATACTACGAGAACGGAAAGAAACAGATGGCAGGGATATTCTTCCGTCCGGTGGCTTTTATGACCGATAAGACGATCCTTGTAGAAAAAGCGGATGAAGCCCTGGCTTCTTCAATCAATAAATTCGGGGTTGTCAATCTGGATTATATGTCCGGTATCAGCGGAAAGGATAACAACGTATTGATTGAAGAACTGGAAGGTATTATCTATTATAATCCGTTGTCGGGTGAGTATGAAATAGCTTCCTGCTTTATATCCGGAGATGTGATTGTCAAATCCGAAGAAATCGAAGCTTATATAAACGATAATCCTGAAGCCGATGATCTTGAACAGAGCCAAAAATCATTAGAGGTACTCAAAAAAGCAATCCCTCAACCCATCCCGTTCTCAGATCTTGATTTCAACTTCGGCGAAAGGTGGCTTCCAGTAACGTATTATAACGAATATGTAAGCCGAATATTCAATACAAAGATTACAATTGAATATATCGCGGATATTGATAATTTCCATATTGCAGCCGAGAGTGAATATACCGTTGAGATCCGGGAGAAGTATGCTGTAAAACCTGAATACAGCAATGATGTCAGCGGGTTGACGATTCTTTCCCATGCACTGGTCAATACATTTCCTAAGATAACCAAGCCATCCGGACGGTATAATGCCAGCGGGCAGGAAATCCGTATTCCGGATCTGGATGCCATTCAACAGGCCAATACCAAGATCGATGAAATCCGCAGTGGCTTTACCGATTATCTGAATGACTTACCGATAGAGACCAAAGGAGAATTAGCGGCTTTGTATAACCGCAAGTTCAATGCCCGTGTTAAACCCAAATACGACGGGAAATTCCAGACATTTCCCGATTTACAGCTACAAGCTCTCGGCATTGACAAGCCTTATGACAGCCAGTTCGATACTGTCTGGATGCTCAAGTCCAATGGCGGGGGAATCGTCGACCATGAGGTGGGAGCCGGTAAGACCCTGACGATCTGTATAACGGCACATGAGATGAAACGGCTGAAGATGGCTCATAAGCCGATGATCATCGGCCTGAAAACCAATATCTTCACGATCGCTGAAACCTATATGAAGGCGTATCCCAATGATAAGGTGCTGTACCCATCTGAAAAAGATTTTGAACCCAAAAACCGCAAAAAACTGTTTCATAAGATAAAGAACAATGACTGGGATGTGATTATCCTGACACATGAACAATTCTTTAAGATACCCCAATCTTTGGAGATTCAGCGGGATATTCTTCAGAAAGAGCTGGATTCCGTAGAAGAGAACCTGAGGGTTTATGAACGCTTGAATAATATATCAGCCTCTGCAGGAATGCTCAAGGGATTGGAAAAACGGCAGGAAAACCTGAAATCGACCCTTCGTGAACTGTTTGAAAAGATGGAAGACCGCAGGGATGAAGATGTGGTGGATTTCCGCACAATGGGCATTGACCACATGCTGATAGACGAAAGTCATG
>RRZU011213746.1_pt1 | contig 11384 bp, 12 predicted proteins | sample 2165561 | NCBI WGS metagenome assembly RRZU01 (sample SAMN10456909, study PRJNA506462) | wastewater metagenome | isolation source: wastewater sludge | place: USA: Moscow, Idaho | reverse complement strand
TGGTCTGCCAAGCCTACAACACCGGGCGGCAGACCCAGCAACGCGAGAACCACGACGATATTCTCGGCAAAACGGCGGAGTTCGCTTTGGCGGACGCCGGTCGGGCCAAGGCCCAGCTCTACCCGACCCAGGTCGAAACGCCCGGCGAGGCGGCGCAGAAAACGGCCGTCGACGTCGCCTATTCTCGGCCGCCGCTGCGCCCGACGACCAAGCTCGCCTCCGGCGGCTTGTGGGACGTCACCGCCCCGGCGCCTTACGCAAGCAGCCCGGACGACGCCTATCGTCGCCAGGTCTCCGTCAAGCAGGCCGCCTCGCATCAAGCCGAGCAGGCCCGGCTGAAGCTCGCCCACGCCGAAAACCAGTTCATGCAAAAACTGGCGGCGCTCACCAACTATTTCCGCAAGACGGCGCTCGATCGCGTCGGCTGGCAAGACTTCCGCGAGAACGCAGCGGCCCTGTTCCCGGTCGAGTCGGCGCCGCTGGTGGCCTACCTCGACGGGCAGCTGCGGCTGACCAAGCGAGCCCGCTGGGAGCCGCGCGACCGTTTTCGCACGCGGGAGTTGTTCCAACGCGACGCCGAGCCGTACGTGCTGCTGGAGGGCTGCTTTAAGGCCGCCGCGGCCGTGCAGACGGCCACCGACGAATACCGGCAACTTGTGCCGACGCAACCCGTCAAGCAAGCCGCGCCCGCCCCGGTCGCGGAACCGGAACTCGACATCTTGGGCCTGCCGGTCCGGGAGGTGCCCTCCGATAAGGAGGGGTCCTTTCTGGAGTTCGCCATTGGGAGCGGCGTGGGCAAAGGATTGTCCGACTTCCTGAGCGGCTCCGGAGCCCCGAAGCCGACCAGCGCTTTGGTGCAAGACAAGGCGATGGAGCTCGACGACCCGAACCACGACGCGGCGCTGCGCAAAGTGCAGGCGCAGGCTATGATGACCGACTTCTTGGCCAACGACCCGGTGATCTCGGGTTTTGATCCCGACGAAGTCATGAGCGCGTACAACGAGATCGCCCAGGTCTCGCCCCGCGCCGCCGTACAACCGGCTCTGATCCGACCGCTGCTGCGCAAACGACTCAGCGCGGGCGGCATCGAGCCGTTCGAGGCCAACGAAATCGCCAACCTGGAAAAGACGCTGGGCACCCACACCCAACGCCCTCGCGGAGTTCTCGATGCCGACCCTATCCTCGGATAATCTGGAAGACGTGCTCGACGTGCTGGCCAAAAAGGCCGTTTACAACGCCGAGTTCCGTCGCACCAAAGCCGCATTTCTGCCCCAGCTCCAGCAGCTGGGGTCCGGGGCGATGGATGCGCTCAAGGCGAACCCGGCGGCGGGTGCGGGTCTGCTGGGCGCCGGTCTCGGCGGAGCCTACGGCCTGGCCACGAGCTTCGGTCGCCCGGAAGAAGAACGACAGCCCTGGAGCAGCGCCCTGACCGGCGCGCTGGCCGGCGGTGCGTTGGGCGCCGGGGCCGGAGTGGCTTACGACCAACTGGGTCCCGGCATCCGCGATTACTTCTCGGGGGCTGTCGCCGGCGGCGGAGCGGCGGGCGGCGGCTCGCCCGGCGGAGCGGCGGGCCCGACGTTTATGCACAACGGTCAGCAGTATCGGCTGCGCGATCCGGCGGCGGCTTCGCAGCTGCTGCCCGAGCTGCAGTCGCTCGATGAACGCAACCCGATCACGCGCGGCGTCGGCGCGGTCGGCGACGTCATCAGCAACTACACCGAAAAACATCCTTGGTTGGCGACGATGCTGGGCGCCGACATCGGCTCCCACGCGCTCGGCACGGCCGCCGAGATGTCGACGGCCGGACGCGGCGGCGCCGCCACGCTGGGGCATTTCAACAAAGGCCTGGGAGCGCTCAAGCCCGACGGCACGCAGTTCACCGGCGATCATATCGACGCCTTGAAGCGTTGGGCCGGGGACCAGACGCCCGAATCCTTCCACAGCAACTACCAGAACGCCGTCCGCAACGGTGCGGGCGTCTCGTTGCCGGGCAAGCCCGGCAAGGGCGGCGTCCCCGGCGCCCCGACTACGATCAGCGCACAACAGCTGCGCGACGTCGGTCGGGCCGGTACGGGCCGCATTCGTCCGGGCGGCGTCCGGTCGTTGCTGGACATCTTGGGCGACGTTACGCCGGAAGGCTGGCAACGCCCGGGACCCTTGTTCGGTACGGGCCACGGTAACGAAGGCGAGCTGATTGCCGACGGGTTGCGAGGTGCCGGGGATCAGCTACGCGGCGGCATCAACGCCGCCGCCGACAAGATTCCGCAACGCGTCAAGACGCCGTTCCAGCAAGCCGGGACCGGTATCCGCGGGGCGGCGGGCACGTTGGCCTCCAAACTTCCGCAACGCGTCAAGTCGCCGCTGCACGCGCTCTGGGATCGCGTGCGCGGTTCCAACCCGACGCCGGCGCCCGGCCCGGGCCACGGACTCGGCCTGGCCCCCATGCCGAGCCCGCCGCGACCGACTCCGGCGGCTCCCGCCGCTTCGGCTTGGCCGGGACGAATCGGCGGCGCCACGCAGAAGTTGTTGCAACGCGCTCATACGTTCCAGCGTCCGACCTCGTTGGTCGGACGCCTCGCACCGCGGGCCGGACTGTACGCCGGGCTGCCGATGCTGCAGTGGTACATGGGACAATCGGCGGCCGAAAACACGGCCCGGCAACGCATCCAAGACCTGCTCAAGCAGTACGCCGTACCGACCGGAGAATAGTTATGGCCCACGTCAAAGTAATGAGCCCCGGAGACTGGCGACTCGGCGTCAAAGCCGCCGAGCTCGTGCGGTTCTCCAGCCGCGGTCTGGTCGGCGACGATCTGACCCAATTCATCAAGCGGGCCGGACACTGCTTCGAGAACCAGCTGCACAACATCAAGATCGCCAAGGACGAGGTGCCGCTGCACGTCATCGCCCTGGGGACCACGGAAGCCTACGGACCCAACCGCAACGGCGACGGCTTCAAGGCCGCCACCTGTCGCGCGATGCACGACACGTTCGTGAAGGCGGCCCGCTGGTATCGCAACCACAAGAACAAAGACCCGGCGATCAGCTACGGCGTGGTCAAGGCCTCGGCCTTCAACGAGCAGATGCAGCGGGTCGAACTGCTGATCGCGCTCAACGCCGAGAAGTCGGCCGCCGACCGGAACGGCGGTTTCGTAGCCGACGAAGAGCTGAAGAAAATCGCCGCCGGGGAAGACATCCCGGTGAGCATGGCCTGCAAGGTCGCCTACGACGTCTGCGCGAGCTGCGGCAATAAGGCCCGGCACCGCGAAGAATACTGCACCGAAGATTCCTGCGTCGGCCCGCACGGCGAGAAGCGGGGCGGCTGCAAACACCATCTCACCGACGTGGCCGCCGACGGGTTCATCAACCACGTCGACAACCCCGGTGCCGAGTGGTTCGACATGTCCAAGGTCTGGACCGGTGCGGATCGGATCGCCTACGGCGGCGTGGCCGACTATCTGCAGAAAGCCGCCAGCGGACACGTGCTCGGCGGTGCTGCCTTGGCGGAAGCCTGGGGCCTGAGCCCGCTGTTGCTCGGCCGCGGCGTCGAGGACTGGACCACCAAAACCTCCGCCTACCGCACCGTGGAGCGGCTGGTGGAGGAAGAAAGCGGCTGGCTCTCGCCGGACCAGTTCCGTCGGCAGGCCGCGCAGGTCTTGGCCGATCAGCCCGCCCTCGATCTGAGCGGCTTTCAACACAACAAGGCCGGAGCGCTCGGGGCCTTGGCCGCCGGCCGCATCAGCCTCAGCCCGGCGGCTTTCGTGCGGTGGCAAACCGGCGACGACAAGCTGGCGGAGGACGTCGCGGCTCGTCTGCCCGGCATCTACACCCGCCTGCTCGGCGACCCGCAATTGCCGGCGATGCTTCGCAACAATCCCTACGAACCGGCCGTCCCGAGCCAAGCCCAGTGCCAATGGGCGAGCAAGCAGTCGAGCTGGGGTCTGCACAGCGAAGGGCATGCCCGCTCGCTCTACAAAATCGCGTTGTACGAAACGACGACGCCGCGTATTAAACAAGCCTCGACGATTGAGTTGCCGGCCAATGCGCAGGCCGAGCGACTGGCCCGTGCGTATGCCTTGTACAAGGTCGCCATGCTCGACGCTCAACCCGTCGATCGTGAATTGGACCTGACCGTCTGCCTGGCGGTCGCGCAGAACTACGTTTGATTTCCTCGCAACTGACGTTGACCAGTTAGAACCACCATCGGCAGAATGTTCTTGCATGACCGCTTCGGCGGCACGTACGGCACGACGCCGACGTTACTCAGGAGACTCACGGATGAGCCAGAAGACCGCAGGAATTGTCGGCACCATCAAAGGGTTGCTGGCGACGCTCGACCCCGTCGGCGTGAAGAGCGCCGAAGCCATGTCGGAACCCGGCAGCCAGGGCGGCGCGACGACGCACCCGTCGAAGGATGTCGACGACAGCCTTCAAGAAGGCTCGGAAGGTTCGCACTCGGCGACCAATGCCGCCGACGTGAAGAAGGACCAACCGCTCGGCGTCGACAAAGCCGAAGCGGGCGGGGGCGGCACCCAGCAAGACAAGCAAACCAACATCGGCATTACGAGCAAGCCCACGGGCGAAGACTCGGCCGCCGAAACCGAAAGCGCCAAGGGCGGGAAGGACGATCCGGGCAGCTCGCACCCGGCCCGTACCGACAACGACGCGCTGGACGGCATGAAGTATTCCTCGGTCCAGACGTTCCGCCACTGGGCGAAACAAGCCTCGGCACTCGGCAACTCGTTGACCGCGAGCATCTCGGTCAACGCCGACGAAGCCAACAAGGCTGCGGCCGCCAAGGTCGCCGCCGCGAACAAGTCGGGCACGGCCGCGGCGCCGAAGTCCGCCGCGGCTGCTTCGCAAGCCGCTAAGCCGGAAGCGGCCGCCGCGGGCGGTGCCGCGCTGGCCGACAACGTCACGGCCGATATGGACAAGGTCGCCTTCGACAACATGATCGTCGATGCGTTGGCCGAAACCGTGCAGGTGGCCGAAGACGCCGCCGAACGGGCCGTCGCTTTCATCCGCAAACAAGGGGCCGCGAAGCTCGCCGCCCAAAAGAAGGCGGAGGGTGACGATAGCTCGGATTTTAGCGACAAGGGAGGCGACGACTCCGACGACAAGGAAGAGTCGAACGACTCCGGCGGCGAAAGCGACAAGGGTGGTGACGGCGGGGGCAACCCCTTCGGCGGCCACAGCGAACACACGGACCGCGGCGAAGGCGGCGGCGAGGGTGGTAGCGAAGGCGGCGGCGATTCCGGCGGCGATGCAGGCAGCAGCGGCGGCAGCGATGCCGACCTGTTGGCGGCCCTCTCCGGTGGTGGCGGGGGCGGCGGTATGCCTGGCGGCATGCCCGGCGGTGATATCGGCGGCGGTGACGCGTTGAGCGCCATGGCCGGCGATCCTTCCGGTGCCGGCGGCGCGGGCGGCGGAATGCCGATGCCCGGCGGCGACCCCGGTATGGGCGGCGGAGCTCCGGGCGGCATGCCTCCCGGCGGCGGCGCCCCTCCGATGGACCCCAGCATGGGCGGCGGAGCTCCGGGCGGCATGCCTCCCGGCGGTGCTCCGGGAATGCCCGGCGATCCCGCAGCGGCGGGCGGAGGCATGGACCTCGGCTCGTTGACGCCGGAACAAATGCAAATGCTCCTGGCCGTCCTGCAGCAAGCGCAGGTCTCGCCGGAAGCGCTGGAAGCCTCGGCTACGGCTAAGGCCGCCGCGCTTCTGCGCCAAGGTTGGAAGCCGACCGGAGCCGAGAAGGCCGCGGCGACCGCCTGGAAGCCGAAGAACGCCGCCGAGCAGAAGCAAGCTCAGGCGATGTTCGATTACGTCATGGAACTGACCGGCCGCAGCCGCGGCAAGTAAATTCGCCACCGACCGTCACAGGTCGTTCACGGAGGAACGATATGAGCGCCTCGATTGAAACGCAAACCCTCGACTTCGTCGCTGCTACGGGCAAGGCCCTGGAAGCTGCGGAGAAGATCGCGGCGGCCCAGGAGAAGACGGACGCCGTGTTGGCGGAACTCTCTCCGAAGTTGGCATCGCAGTTGGTGGGCCTCGGCCTCATCGACTCGACCGTCCAAGAGACGGCCGTCGAACGTCTGAAAGATCCGGTCAAGCTCGCGGAATCGTTCGATCGGGTGCTCAAGCACCTGGCCAAGACGAAGACCGCCGGCGTCGCCGGTGAGAAGGCCGGGTCCGACCTGGGCACGGCCGTACCGACCTCGTCGGCTCCGGCCGCCAACGACAACTACACCGGCCGTCGCCGACCGTTGTCGGAAAAGGCCGCGTCCGACGAACCTCTGTTGCGGATGGCCGGCATCAACTAAGGCCTGCTGCGACAGAACGCTTGACTGTTCATGGAAGAACGCGCGGCAACGATTGCCGCTTTTCACGGAGGATTTTGAAACATGGCTGCTCCTCGCAAGATGACGGCACACACGCTGGAAGCCCCGAAGGGCTGGCCGTCGCCGCACGCCGTCGACTTTCAAGCGAAGATCTCCGCCAACGTGTCGCTCGACCCGGTGTTCGCCGGGAAGGTCGTGCACTTGAACGGCGATGGTGAGTTTGAAATGGGTGTCAGCGGCACCCAGATGGCTCTGTTCTTGTTCCAGAACTCGGACGATCCCGACGTCAGCAACGACGGCGGCGATCCGGCTACGGAAGTCGACGTGTGGGTTCCGATCTCGCCGACCGGCAAGATCGGTGCGCTCGTCGCCGCCGGTGCCTACGAGCTGGCGTCGACCGAATACAAAGCGGCCGACGAAAGCGCGATGACCCCCAACGCGATTCTCACGGCCAACACCAGCAACTCGACCTCTGCGGGCGGGCAGCTGGAAGTCGGCGTGATTTCCACGCAGGCGATTTGCGGCGTCGTCAGCCGCGGCGTCCGGACCAACAGCCACGGCAAGAAGGAAGTATTCTTCTGGCCGGTGTGGTTGCCCCAAGGCGTGTAGTCGGCGGCGGCTAAGCCGCCTCCGCTCGCGTCGGTTTGTTTCCTTTCGATCTCAGCACATTTAACGATACACGGAGGTATCGCGATGAGCGCGACCCTGACTCGTGAACAAAGCCGAGCCATCAACGAGGCTTTGTTCGAGAAGCTCGCGTCCCGCGACCCCGGCCTTGAAAAAGAGGCCGTGGACGCGGTGAACGCGTTCACCCGGCTGAAGATGCGTGAAGATGGATTCTTCCGCAAAATCATGCCGCCGGTGACGATCACGAACGACGACCTGGACCGTACGGTCACCAGCGACAAGCCGAGCAAGGTTGTCGACAAGGAACCGGACTCCCCGGCCGCCGTCTCGATTCCCTTTGCTCAGCTCCCGTCGAACATCTACATCCGCGGCAACCGGTACTTGGTCATGTTGGACCGTATCGTCACGCCTCGGTTCACGAAGGACGTCGACGAACTGCGCACCTGGATCATGGACATCCGGCAAGTGTTGTCGGACAACGCGATCAAGGACATGTTGGCCGAAGAAGACGGCAAATTTCTTCGCGCCTGCGACATCGCGATGGTCGCCACCGGCGGTCCCGGAACCACGAACCCGACCTCGGGCATCGTGCAGTACGAGGAACTCGTCGGCGGCATCACCCGCGATTCGCTGTGGGACGCCACGAAGATCATGCCTTCGACGCCCTCGCGGCTCGAAGTGCACACTTGCTTGATCAACAACATCACGATCAAGGAAGTGGCGAAGTTCGGCCGTAACGAAATGGGCGGCGACCTCTCGGTCGACGTCATGAAGAACGGCTGGTCCGAGCAGAACTTCATGGGCCTGCGTTGGATCGTGACGATCAAGCAAGACTTGGTCCCGAACAACGACATGTACATGTTCGCCGACCCGGAATGGCTCGGCAAGCATTTCCAACTCGAAGACACGACCATGTACATTCGCCGCGAAGCGTACATGCTCGAATTTTTCGCCTACGAAACCTCGGGCGGCTCGATCGGCAACACCAACGCCGTCTGCCGCGTGAAGTTCTCGTAGTCTGCAGCTCTCAAGCCCTCGACGGCGTCTTCACCGGCGCCGTCGAGGTTTGAGCTTTGAATGACCGGTCAGCGAATTACACCGAACACACAGCGGGTAGGAGAGTTTGAAATGAGCACGGAAACGACCCCCGCGGCTGCCGCGGAGCATGGCCTGCCGGACGTCGATACGGCTCGCCAATTGATCCTCAACCGCGTCCACAAGCGGGCCTTCGTCGAGAAGATTGCGGCGATCGCTCCCGAAATGCTGCCGCAGAACGAAGCGGAGCTGAACGACCTGCTGACGATCGGCGATCGGGAACAAGCCAAAGCGGCCGAAGCGGCGCAGAAGACTGCGTCGGTCAGCCGTTTCGCCGGCGTCGTGGCGACGCTCGACGGCGAAGTCCCCGGCGTCGTCATGAAGCGGGCCAACGAACAAAACGTCCAGCGGCTCCGCAAGATCGGCGCCTACCTGGCCGACGATCCGGCGGTGTACACCGCCGCCGCCGTGTTGAAGACCGCCGAGGCCCAACTCCTCGCCGAGCAAGAAGCCGCCGCTTAGTTTGAGCGGAGACGTCGATGGCCCTCGGCTGGCTGACGTTCTCCGAACTGGCTTGGCAGCTGTTTACCGAAAGCCAGCAACGAGAGTTCGTGCTGGCCGCTACTGAAGACGAATCTGAAGAACCAAATGCCACGGAGGGCATTATGAGCATTATGCGATCCGACTGCTTGTACTCGACCGTGAAAAACGTGTCGGGCGGCACGAAAAAATTCACCTTCCTCCCGCCGCACGGTCGCGAGCTGGCGGCAGGTGAAGAGTTCACGGTCATCGGCGACATCGTCGAGGCGGTGATCCGCGGCGAACGCGTCACCAGCCAGCGCAACCTCAACGCTTTGGAAGAAGCGGTGCGGGGCGACAACCCGACGCTCGACATCATCAAGACCCCGAATCCGATCATCTACGATCCGATCAACAACTACAGCAAGATGCTGGTGGTTGAAGGCGGCGTGCTGGGTTACAACGACCCGTGCTGGGATTCGGAATCCGAAGCCGGCGACGGCCCGTAGTCAACAAAAACACCTCCCTCCCCTCGGTGTGAGCGGCGGACGAGCTTCGGCTGGTCCGCCGCTTTTTCATGCGCTGACGGCAATCTAAATATCCGCCCTCCGCGCGTCAGAATACGTGTCGTGAAAGACACCGTTTCTTCTACCCCAGGGAGATTGCCATGATTGCTATTCCGACCTCCGTTTGTGACACGCATCTCGCGACGCCGCTGTCGCAGCTCACCCCCGCCCAGACCGCCGGGCATCCGTACTCCGTGATGCGGACCACGCGACCCGACGGCAGCGGCCAGTGGGTGACCGGACCCACTTCCGAACTGCAGACCGTTTTCAAGGTGCTGGCGGCGCGGCTCGGCGTGAAGTTCCCGATGGTCTGGTTGTTCCAGAACGACGGGGCCGCCCAGTTGTTTCTGGTCGCCGCCAAGCGGGAAGATCTCGACGCCGCCGTCGAGACCGCGCTGGCCAATTCGATCGCGGCGCCGTTCAACACTCGCAGCTGGGTCTTGGATCGGCTCTCGCGCTCGGTGCCGGGTCGCAACCTGGTCGCCGCCGCAGCCGGGGCCACCAAGGCCGCCGCCGCGGAGTATGCGGAGCTGCGGGAAACCCCGGCCGAGTTCAACGTCGCGTTTGAAGGTTAGTTCGTCCGTCCGAAGTCGTTCGTTCGCCGAGGCGGCCCCCGCGCGGGGCCGCCTCTTTTCATTTATTCACTAGGAGACTGTCGATGAGCCTGAACTCATTGCAGGAGTTGCAGCAGGAAGCTCAAGACCTTTGGATCAGCATGTGTGAACGCATCCCGGCGGTCATCGCCCGGCTGCAGTTGCACCCGGAAGATCTGGAGGCCGTCGACGAAGGTTGGGACACCCGCGGAATCGTGTTCGCGTGGGTGCAGCATGAAATGGAGCTGCGGGCCCAATTGATCAGCAGCTCGTTGGCGCAGGCTTACGACCACGTGCGGCAGTTCCACCGGCGGCGGGCTTACGCCCTGCGGCTGTTGGACCGGTTGTCGCACCTGCTGATCGGAGCCGCTTAGAGGAGTTGCCTGTGTCCTCGATTGAAGAAGAGGTCTACGGCCTGTTTCCCGGCGAAGCCCTGTTCGATATGCACGAGGGCCAGGCCGGCCTCAACAACCGTTTCCAAGGTAAGGCAGTCATCGCGCAGCACATCCGTTTTCGTTACGAAGACGGCAATGCGTGGCTCACCCCGCACTTCCGTAATCTGACGGGAGAGCGGCACTGGCAGTACATCAACAAATTGGCGATCGTTCTCGAAACACCGAGCTTCGAGGACGGTCATTACGTCGTGAAGTGCGTCTACTCTTACGACGGGACGATGCTCGGTTTTCTGCAAATTCATATCCCCCCGGAATGATTCAAGGAGCAGTCTGAATGTTTTGTGCGGCGACGCGTGTCGCCGATTTCGTGTTTCGTTTTTCCCCAGGAGTTCGTGTTATGAATGCACACATCTCGTCCGTCTTCAGCTCCCGCTATCGACTCGGCTTCGTCGCCGGTCTGCTGCTCGTCGCCGCCGGCGTCGCGCAGGCCTGCCTCGCTTTCGCACCCACCGGCGTCGACACGCCCGAAACGGCCGTTCAAAAGGTCGAGTCGGCGTTTCGAGCCTCGCAACCGTCGACGTTGCGCGCGGTCGCCGTCGTACCGGAAACGATCCCGTCGAACTTCCCCGAGTTCGCCAGCTGGTACCATGTTCGCTACGCCCACGCCGTTCGCAGCACGCTGGCGGAACAACTCCGCTACGAGCTGAAGCGGCCGGTCGAGACCGGTTGGATTTGGCATGAGACGCTGGTGCCGCGGTCGGAACGTGTCGAGCTGGTCATGCTGGCGCATCTGGAGCGGGTCGAGGCGGCGATACCCTCGCTGGCTCGGCAAGCCTTCCCGTTGTTGGCCGGCGCCACCGAGGCGCAAGCCGTGCGGGCCAAAGAGCACTATGCCGACGTCTTCTGGTCGCAAATTCCGGCGGACACGCTGGACTATCTGTTGAAACCGGCGCGCGACAAAGACCTCCGCGTAGAGCTGTCCGAACCGCTCTCCTCGGAGTCCTCGGAATCCTAAGCCGACAAGCGCCGATCGAGTCCCGGGGCGACCCGGGCTCGGTCGGCCTTTTTCTTAGCTATCGGCGGGCGGTATAGTCGGCGGCATGAAGCTCTCATTGTTCACACCGACCAACAACCCGCAGCACCTGGCCGAGACGTACGACTCGTTGAAGCTGCAGGGCTACCGGAACTTCGAGTGGACGCTGGTCCCCAACGGCGGGCTGCAACCCAATGCGATCCCGGAACACATCCGGCGAGATCCGCGGGTCGTCATTCACCCCTACGAGCACAAGCACATCGGGGCCCTCAAGCGGT
>RRZU013456726.1_pt1 | contig 11386 bp, 11 predicted proteins | sample 2165561 | NCBI WGS metagenome assembly RRZU01 (sample SAMN10456909, study PRJNA506462) | wastewater metagenome | isolation source: wastewater sludge | place: USA: Moscow, Idaho | reverse complement strand
CATAGAATCCTCTGAGAAAATCAAAGGTGAAGCCGATGCAACAGCACTTGAAATTTATGCTGATGGATTTAGCAAAGATCCTGAATTCTACGAATTCTGGAGAACGATGAAATCCTATGAAACGACCATCGATGAAGAGACCATATTGTATATTGATAAAAACAATCAATATCTCGAATTCTTCTCTAATGGGGCAACCACACTCCAACCCTAATGATTAAATAAGACACCTAAAAATAAAGACTATTTCGCCGAGAGGTGAAATAGTCTTTTGTATTTTACGCGTCATATCCTTTATAATTTTCTGATGCCTTTAATCACTTCTGCAAGTTCCAGCATATCTATGGTCTGTGCTTTATCAGAAATGGACGCTTCTGGATCTAAATGAGCTTCAATCATAAGTCCATTAGCACCAGCCGCAATAGACGCCATCGACATGGTTCCTACCAAAGCTCTAATACCAGTTCCATGACTTGGATCTACGATGATTGGGAGACCTGTTTCCTTCTGTATGATGGGTACAGCAGCTAAATCCAACGTATTTCTGGTATAATCCTCAAAAGTTCTAATGCCTCTCTCACAAAAAATAATGTTTTCATTGCCACCTTTTGCGATGTGCTCTGCTGCCAAAATCCATTCTTTAATCGTCGCACTAAACCCTCTCTTTAAGAGGATCGGTTTCTTGGTTTCGCCTACAGCTTTTAACAAAGCATAGTTATACATATTTCTCGAGCCAATTTGAATAACATCAACCTTTTCTTCAAAGAGGTCCAAGTATTGTGTGTCCATAAGTTCAGTCACGATAGGTAATCCAGATTGCCTCTTCGCTTCCAACAGAAAGGATAGCCCCTCTAATCCTAATCCTTGAAAATCATAGGGATTGGTTCTCGGTTTAAAAATACCACCTCTTAAAAAATCTGCGCCTGCCATTTTTGCTTCTAACGCGATTTGTACGATTTGCTCGTAACTTTCTACAGAGCAAGGTCCTGCGATGAACACAGGCAAATCACCACCGATATCTATCTGTCCAACACTCACTCTTTTTGTCTTATAGTTTGAATTCATTTCTTTTCCTCATCTGACTATTTACGTAACATGCCATAGCCGCCGTAAACAGCTTTTTTATCTGATACTGTAATTACTGCATTTTCTTGAACACTCTGAACGAAAATCGAGCACTCTCTTATTTTATTCCTTGGTACATACATCAATAGAATATGTCTAGGGTGATTCTTGCCTTCGCCATGCATCACGGTCACTGCATAGCCTTGACTTCTCAAGGCTGAAACCACTTGCTCTCCATGTTCTTCCTTTACGATGATTTGCATCTCTGCTAAACCAATACCGATTTTTTCTTCAATCCAACTGCCAAGGTAATTTCCCACCGAAAAACCTAATGCGTAGGCCACGATTTTGAGGGGGTCTTCCGTGATGTTATTTAAAACGTTACTGACGAGAATGACCCATAATGACACTTCGAAAAATGCAATCGTCGCGCCAATTCTTCTTTCGCCTTTAGTAATCAGCACCATTCTTATGGTCGCCATGGACACTTCGACGATTTTCGCTAACACGATGAAAATATAGATCATTTTCTACTCCTTTAATAGATGAATCTTTTGATTTTTACTGAATTATAGTATGATATAAATATATTCATCCTTCAAAGTATTATAAACCAAAAAGTTTCATAAATAAATGTTTTCATGACCATTATACAACATTTCAAGGGTGATGATAACCAAAAAGAATGATTGAGGTAAAGATGAATGATTATGCCTTAAATAAAATTAAATCATACAACGCGAATGTCACCGGTGTTAAGAGACAGTCTTCTATCATGTTGCCTCTGATTTTAAGGCAAGGTTCCTGGCATGTATTATATGAATTAAGATCGAAAACTTTAAAGACACAGCCTGGGGAGATTTGCTTTCCTGGTGGATCACTTGAAAAGGATGAACACCCAAAGACCACAGCCATCAGAGAAACTTGTGAAGAACTGCGCATAAATGAAAATGAAATTGAAGTTATCGGTCAAATGGATTCGATTATGACCAGCTTTGACATGCTCATACACTGCTATATTGGTATTCTCAAATGCTCTTTTGAAAGCATACAGCATTCCGAAGATGAAGTCGAATCCATTTTTACAGTTCCTGTGGATTACCTTCTCAGTCATACGCCTAAAGTGTATAAAGCACAGTCTAGATTTGAATTAGATGAAGATTTTCCTTTTCAAAATATTCCCAATGGGAAAGATTATAATTTTAAAACATCTTCATATCCTATTGTCTTTTATCATTATGAAAATCATACTATTTGGGGACTAACAGCTAGGATGACAGAGCAGTTCATCCAAATTATCTCATAAAAAATGGACTCTCAACATCAATATTGAAAGTCCACTTTACTGGGTTTTAGCACGATAAATTTTCAAATATTCAGTTGTAATGGTCGATTCATTAATGATAAGCATTCCTCCTAGTCAGTTACAAGTTCAAGTGATGGTTTCATTTTAAAAGTGTACAGGAATTACTCATTGTTTACGTCTAGGCCGTTGCCCTTTAGAACGTCCTAAAACCCAATCTATAAGAAACCAACGCGGTTTGTTATATTCTCTAAATACCCTAATGCATGAAAAATAAACACCAAAATTGATCGTTCAACACCATTTTGAGGAGGGTAACCATGGAGTTATCAAAATACTTATTGCCATCACACTCCGTAGAAGTCACAACCATAGTTCACGACGAAAATCAAAAATCTTCTGAGTTGATTCTAAGAACAGTCATCGAAAAAGGTCTGGTCGATGACAGCTTTATCATCATCGCACCAATTTATCACGGTAAAATTTTTAATTTTCAGCTTCAAGATGTGGTTGAAATCGCTTTTTCTGCCCCTGACGGTTCATCAAAAGATATTTATGCCATAAAATGTCGGATTCAGCACAGAAATTTTTCTAATAATATGTCAACACTAACCCTTAAAGTCATCAGTGAACCTAAGAAAATACAACGTCGTCAAGCCTTTAGGGTGAAGATTTTCGCGACTTATCCATTTAAATACAGAGACTCCTACTACGAACTTGTAACCAAAGATATTAGTTCAACTGGTCTACTGGCGCTTACGACGATTCAACTTCAAAAAAACGCCATTTTCGAGATCGACTTTGATGCCAATATCAAACCAAAAGATGCTCTAGATACGGATTATTCGCTTTCTAAGGTTTTTAAGATCCGATGCAAAGTATTAGACAGTATTCCACAAGTTGAAATCAGAAGATACTTAAATCGCATTCAATTTGAAGGTCTAACAGAAACAGAGTCAAAATACTTAATCCAGTATTTGTATGCAAAGCAAACCGAAATCATGCACTTGGATCCTAACTTTAGTCAGAAAATCAGCGCTTATTTTGAACACGAGTCCGATCAGTTCGAAGCAACTTATACAAAGGAATATCGCAGACTTCAAATTTTTAGCCTTATCAGTTTGGTTTCGCTTTTTATCTCGCTCGTCATGCTTTTATTCTCAAGACCTAAAAAAATGTATGTGCTCGACTATTTTTTCGACTTCTATAGACCTCAATTTTGGGATCAAGATTATCTCCTTGGCTCTATGGTCATCGCTTGCTTGGTTTTACTTTTGGATGTGATCGGTCTCGCCTTTAACTTTATTGAAATCAAAAAAAATAACAGTAGCCTTCATTGGACGTTGCTGGTCACACTGATGATCGCTCTAGGCATCATCGTATTTGTAACAAGCATCGCAGCAACAAACGGTATACCGTTATTTTAAAACATTATAGAACAGATTTTGATTTGCCTTGCCAGATGTTCTTCTCTGCAAGGCTTTTATTTATGCCATTCAATACGGCTCTTTTGTTGAGAATCCATCTAGGTGCTATTAATGCGTTCTTTTCGCCATCTCCTGTCAACCGATGAATCACAATCTCCTCATCCAAAATATCGATGGCCTCAACGATCCAGTCTACATATGCGTTCATGGTCAAAAGGTCAAATGGATGATCACGATACATCTCGGCCAGAGCGGTTTCCTCCAAAACATTTAAAGCGTGAAATTTAATACCAAACGGCTTTAAAATCGATATGCGTTTCACCGATTCTAAAAAATCATCTTTTGATTCTCCTGGCAAACCTACCATTAAATGGACCACAATGGCTATGCCTTCTGCGCTTAATCTTTGAAACGTTTCTAGAAACTGTGCGTAGTCATAGTGTCGATTCATCCAATGCGCTTTATCGTCATGAACGGTTTGTAATCCGAGTTCAACCCATAGGACATTCACTTTTTTAAAGAGTTTGATATGCTCGTCAGAGACGCAATCCGGACGGGTCGCAATCGCCAGACCAATCATATCTGAATGCTTCATCGCCTGAGTATATAAATGCTCCAGTTCATCGATGGGTTTATATGTGTTGGTATAATTTTGAAAGTAGCCAATGAATCTCGGATGACTGGCTTCCACCACTTGTGACCACTTCTGAGACAAAAGTTGAATTTGACTGGTAATCTGAACCTCTATATCTGGTACAAGCGCCTTCTTTCCTTCGAGTATTACCCCTGAAAATTCTCCAGAGCCTGACTCAGAGCAAAACGCGCAACCCTTCGTGGATAAAGTTCCATCTCTGTTGGGACAGGTGAAACCACCATCAATGGCCAGTTTAAAGCACTTAACACCGTATTTTTCTTTAAAATAGTCACTTAATCCATAGTATCGCCTTTGGTTCATGCCCTTTTATCCTTAAGAATTTGGATGCTTCTATCCAAAATACCGCTAAAGTAAGCCAAAGTTAAGCCATAATTGGTAATCGGAACATCATGTGCATCAGTGTGATCGATTCGATACAACATGGTCTTACGGTTAACCATGCAGGCACCACAGTGAATCACCAAATCAAATTTTGAGAGATCTTGTGGGAAATCGTGTCCCATAGAGAATTCTATTTGAATATTAGGATCAATTTTTTGATGAATCAGTCTTGGAATTTTGACTCTGCCGATATCTTCATGTGAATGATTATGCGTACAATTTTCTGAGATGAGAATACGAGAGTTGGCATTTAAACGTTTAAATGCTTCCACACCTTTAAGTAGTTTATCCATATCTCCCTTTTGTCTTGAAAATAAAATTGAAAATCCTGTGAGGGGTATCGACTCAGGGACAATCTTAGAAACACTGGCAAATGCTTGTGAATCGGTGATCACAAGATCTACTTTGGGAAGTTCAAGAAGAGCTTCTTCCAGTTCAGTATCTCTGACCACATGGCACTTAATGCCATGATCTAAGCAGTCTCTTATGATCTGAACTTGAGGTAAAATAATACGACCTTTAGGCGCTTCAGAATCGATGGGCACGACCAAAACCACAGTGCTACCATAAGGAAGTAAATCTCCCACCAGTACACCATCCTCATCTAAAACCACCAATTTATCTTGAAGCACTTTATTTAAATTATGAATGTCCTCAAGTTGATGTGAAGAAACTTTTAGAGCCTCTGTGAACAATGTTTGATTTAATCCAAAATCTTGTTCTATCAAGAGATCTTTTTTATTCACCACCAATAAATGAGGGATATTAAATCTCTTAAAAACATCTTGCATTTTTTTATAGGCTTCAAAATCTGGCTTTTCTCCGTCCATGACATAGAGGGCAAAATCGGTCCTTTGGAGCATCTGCTTTGTTTTTTCCACACGAAGGCTTCCTAAGATGCCCTCATCATCGAGTCCTGCTGTATCGATAAAGACTACAGGACCAAACGGAATTAACTCCATCGCTTTATATACAGGATCAGTGGTGGTTCCCTCTATGCTTGAAACCACAGAAATATCTTGACCGATGATGGCGTTAAACAGCGATGATTTTCCCGCATTTCGGTTGCCATAGATGCCGATATGAACTCTATTTGAATTGGGTGTTTTATTCATGATTATCTCCTATAGAAAAATATCTCTGACGCCTTGACTTAAATCCTGTAATCCTTTGACCACATTCTGTTTCGTCTTTTCGTTGGCGATTTTTTCAATCTCTTTTTCAATAAAACGATCTACTTGCTCATTTAAAGCCTCATCACCAAAGTCCAGTGCATATTCCTTAAGTGTCATCAACGCATTCGGTTGACACACGTGTTGAATCTCTCCTGTTTTAGCCAAAGCCATAAAACGATCCCCTGTTCTACCCATTCTGTAGCAAGATGTACAGTAGCTTGGAATAAAACCATCCTCGATTAACCCTTTGATAACCTCCACAGGCGAACGTTCATCCGACACTTTAAACTGCGCGACTTCATCTGAACCCTCTTCGTTTTCTTTATAGCCACCCACGCCTGTACATGACCCTGCGCTGATTTGTGAAACCCCATGGTGAAGGAGCTCTGTTCTGATCTCTTGCGTTTCTCGCGTCGAAAGGATAATGCCAACATACGGAACAGCAATTCTTAAAATCGCGACGATTTTCTTAAAAGTTTCATCGTCGATGATATGTTTAAATTGATCTAAATCCATACCTTCTGCTTTTTTAATTCTAGGCACTGAAATGGTATGGAAGCCAACGCCATAGGTTTCCTCAAGGTGTTGATTATGCATGAGTAACGCTAAAACTTCAAATCTATGATCCGAAAGACCAAAGAGGACACCTGCACCCACATCGTCTATGCCCGCTTGCATCGCTCTGTCAAATGCCGTTAAGTGATATTCATAGTTTCCTTTTAAAGACTTAGGATGAACCTCTAAATACGTCGGTTTGTGATACGTCTCTTGGAACAAAATATAAGTTCCAATTTGGGCTTCGTGAAGTTTTTTAAAGTTTTCAATCGTCGTAGAAGCGATATTGACATTAACGCGTCTGATATTGCTTTTCTCTGTAGCTTCATCATAGATGATTCTAAGCGTATCCACGATATAATCTATGGTACAGTTCACAGGATCTTCTCCTGCTTCTAGAGCCAAACGCTTGTGGCCCATTCGCTCTAAAATCCTGACTTCTTCTCTGATTTCTGCCTCTGTCAACTTTCTTCTCGCGAAGCCATTTTCTCTTTTATAACCACAATAAGTACAGTTGTTGACACAATAGTTGCTCACATATAAAGGGGCAAAAAGCACGACGCGATTGCCATAAATGGACTGTTTAATCTCTGATGCAATGGTGTTTATTTTTTCGATCTGTTCTGGTGTATGTGCTTGTAACAGAACGGATACTTCTTCTAAACTTAAACCCTGTTTTTTTCTACCCTTTTCGATAATCTGGTCTATAACCTCATCCGAAGCATTTTGTGTCTTTTCCAAAATCGTTTCAATTAATGCGTGATTGATAAAATCCGCTTCCATATAATTGTGATCGCCATATTTCGCCATGATAATCCTCCTTAAAATCGCTGATACCTTAAATGTCATTCTTCAATCGTTTTTTTAGAAATCGATGTTTTCACCGAAACGTGTTTTAAATTTCCTAATTTCCCTGTAAAACTGTTAATTTCATCTACTGTTCCCATGATGATGATGGTCACCACTGAGATGCCATACTGGTCAAAAGGGATTCCGGTTCTCCCTTTGACGATGGTTCTGAATTCTGAGATGATTTCGTTAAATCTACTCTGGACTTCATAGGGTTCTTCCAAGATAGCACTGATCACTGCAATTTTCTTTTCCATATATCCTCCAAATAAAAAACCTTCTCATAGGAGAAGGCATCATCAACACAAAATAATCCACTTGGGACTTCTTTATGGACCTGCCTTTCAACTCAGACGCATCTTTGTTGTTAGGTGGAGTATAAGTTTCACACATTTTTAAGCCATAACCTGCTCAAAGACATGTATTTGTTAATAGTTTATCAACTAAAGAAATCATTGTCAACGATTTATCAAATGTTTTTCTATGATGTTTTCGATCAACTTAATTTGCAAATAGGCACCTATGGGCAAACATCTCTCATCAACGTAGAAATTCTTTGAATGTAAAGGTCCAGTCGTAAAGTTTTCATCTCCACAGCCCAAATGATAAAATGCCCCTTTGGCGTGATCCAGAAAATAGGAATAGTCTTCCACACCTAATGACGGATGTTCTTTCTCATGAACACAGTCCACACCTAGGACTTCATGAGCTGTTTGGCGAATAATCTGATTGATCTCTAAGTTGTTGATTAAGGCTTTATAACCAGGTGTAAAAGTGACGCTGGCATGAGCCCCATAAGCTAAGGCTATGCTGTCTACCATCACACGAATTTTCTCTTTCATCAACATCCTCGTATGCTCATCTGTGTTTCTCATCCCGCCCGTTAACGTCACGTGGTCACAAATAATATTGTCCTTTAACCCACCTTGAATCTTACCGATGGTCAGTGCCACTTGATCTAACGGAGATACGCTCCTACTCACCAGTGTCTGCAGTGCCAATACCACTTGAGCTGCAACGACAATGGCATCTATTCCTTGATCTGGATAGGCTCCATGTGCTGATTTTCCATTAATCTCTATTTTAATTTCATCTGATGCTGCATTGAGTTTTCCATCTCTGATTTCGATATGACCAACTGGTATATTCGGCATCACATGGAGCCCCAACATCACATCCACATCGGGCGAAGACATAACGCCTTCTGCGACCATGCGTTCAGCACCACCTACGGTTTCTTCAGCCGGTTGAAAGAAAAATTTCAAATTGCATTTTAACCTTTCGGGATAATCTGCATAGTGCTTCGCCACGCCCAGTAGGATTGCCGTATGTGCGTCATGTCCACAGGCATGCATCACGCCTGATTGTTGAGACTTATAAGGCAAATCGAGAGCTTCATCGATAGGCAGGGCATCAATGTCAGCTCTGAGTCCAATCGTCATCTTGGCATCCTTAGCAAGAAGGACACCGCATACGCCTGTATCAGCCACAGGAAAGTTATTGATGCCCATCTCACTGAGTAGCATCATAATTTTTTCTTGTGTTTGATACTCTTTTTCACTTAACTCAGGATTTTGATGAAAAGCACGCCTTACATCGACGAGCCAAGATTTATATTTAACGACCTCAAGATACAGTGAATCTTCATCGTATTTCATACTTTCCTCCTATAAAAAGTCTAAGTACTGGATGATTTTCGGCTTATCTTCTAACTGAAGGATAATCCTCGGCACTCTGAGAGCAATTCTAGTCAAAAGTTCATTTCGATTGGTCATAGCGCACTCAGCCACCTCCGTTAAATTTGGAGACATATCATCAAAAAGAATAACTTCATCGCCCACTTGAACGGCATCTTGATCTGATGCTAAATGATCTGTCAAATCGATCATACATTGATCCATACACATTAAACCCACAATCTTAGCTGGTTTGCCGTTCACAGATACAAAACCTTTGTTTGACAAGTTTCTCGGAAGACCGTCTGCATACCCCACAGGAATCGTTCCTATCACCGATGGTCGATCAGCAACAAAGGTAAAATCGTATCCAACACCTTCGCCAACTTTAATTGAGACGATACGTGTGATGTTGGTCTTAAAATGCATCACAGGTTTGAGTTTAAAAGGCGTTTTACGGCTACAATAACCGTATAGAATTGCGCCCAGTCTCACCATAGAATAGCTATTATTGGGATAGGCCACAGCGCCAATACTGTCACACGCATGCTTTATCGGTATATGCCACCCTTTTTCTGAAATTGCCGTTAAAAGACTGTCAAATTTGCGAAATTGCTCATCATCCGAGTCTGCATCCTTAAGAGCCAAATGTGTAAAAATACCTTCGACTTCTATAAAGTCATACCCCTTTATCTCTTCCAAGGCATCAATCACATCTTCGTCCGTTTTAAAACCCAGACGGTTAAAACCAGAATCAAACTTCAAATGAACTTTAACTTTTTTTTCATCAAGCGATGCGCTTAGATTAAGTCTTCGAGCTTCTTCAGCACTTGTCATCGTCAACGTCACATTTAACTTAATCGCTTCATCATAATCCGATTCAAAAACCCTACCCATGACCAAAATCGGGATATTGGACTCGTGTCTTCTAATGGCTCTTGCCTCAGACATCGTGGCCACCCCAAGGTAATCAACCCCTAGGTCCACTAAAGTCTTCGCGATGGTCACCAAATCATGACCATAAGCATTTGCTTTTACGATACCTGCGATTTTAACATCCTGAGGAATCCAATCTCTCATATGAAGAAAGTTGTGTTTTAACGCATCTAAATGAATTTCTACTCTTGTGCCTTTCATGGAGTCCCCTCCCTACACTTCTAGTTTCATCTTTTCTATGTCTAAAATCTTAAACGATGCCTTATGGTAGTCAATGAGTTTTTCATCCTTCATCTTACTAAACTCCCTAGAGATCGAGGGACGAGCGACATTGAAAAAGTCTGCCAGTTCGTCTCTGTTCATAGGAAGCGTGAAAATCGGCGTTCCTTGCGACTTAAACTGTTCAAGTAAGTAAGCACAGAGTTTACCTCTGAGGCTTCTGATCGAAAGATAGTCTACTTTTCGGCTTAATAAAAGCGCCTTTTTTGACATGATTTTAAGCATGTTTTCGATGAGTTTCTGATGTGCCGCACACATCTTCTCGCACTGACTGATGACTTTTTCGGGAGCGATGAAAATCACCTGACTATCGCTCTGTGTATAAACAGTGACCGGCCAAATTTTGCGGTCAGAAAAACTGATCATCTCACCGAACATGTCACCCTTTTTTAACACGGTCACGATCATTCTGTTGCCTGCGATGTTTTCTTTTGAAATGACAATTTCGCCTTCTATAACGATGCCCATGCCGTGAAAAACGTCACCAGCATTGGCAATATTCTCATTTTTTTTATAGTGTGTTATTCTTGGACTTAAGCAGTTAAGCATGCCTAGGAGCTCTTCTTGGACTATTCCTTTAAACAATGGGGTTAAAGTTAAGCAGTCGATCACCTTTTGGTCGATTTTCATCTTACACCTCTATCTCATTCATCATTTACTCGAACTATTTTTCTGAATATTTTGCCTATCCGTGATAGATAAAGCATAACATGAATACTTAAGAAATTAAAGCAAATACTCCCTAAAATAAGAAAGGGCACACATGCTGGTAACAGCTCCTGTGTGCCCTTTAATAAGTTAAAACAAACTTACACGTAAACCTTGATTATGCTTTTGTTTTGTCCAATTTTTCCATCGTAATACCTGTGTATCCGTAGAAGATAGAAACAAGTGGATTGATTAAGTTAAGGAAGCAATATGGCACATATGTCCATGGCGCTAAACCTAATGCGCCGATCATAAAGGCACCACACGTGTTCCATGGAATCAATGGCGATGTTAATGTACCTGAGTCTTCAAGTACACGCGATAAGTTCTTAGGTGCCAAGTTTCTTTCTGCATATGCATCTTTAAACATTCTGCCT